>ERZ891418.798-NODE-798-length-10349-cov-4.299301_pt1 | contig 10349 bp, 6 predicted proteins | sample MGYA00521236_ERZ891418 | MGnify/ENA primary metagenome ERZ891418 (study PRJEB32303, sample SAMEA104408696) | aquatic metagenome | biome: Brackish water; feature: Chemocline; material: water | place: Baltic Sea | collected 2014-10-18T10:34:00 | depth 100 m ... | reverse complement strand
CGATCGGTCCGATGAGCGGGCGCTCGAATGTCATTTATTGGCTCGAGCATCGGGACATCGAGCCGAGCGATGAGCGTGTCGATGCCATCTTCCATCGCGCCAAGGAATCGGACCGTTTGCTGACCGACGACGAGATCAAGGAAAGCATCGTCGGCGTCGCCTAGCGAGGGAGGGACGGTGCGCGATTTGCTAGTGATCGGATCGGCTCTCTGTTCCGATCTCGCCGGCCCTCTCGGAGTCCTCCTCGGGTCCACTCCCGTGCTCCACCTCGGCGATGATCCCCCATGCATTCGTCCTTCCGGCCCTAGCGGCAGATCGTCTCCGGACGGATCTCGTCTCCGGGCAGATCTAGTGTCCGGGCAAGAAGCTCGTCTCAGTGCCCCTCGAGGGAGGTTCGATGTCTCTCGCGTCCTCTGACCAACCCGCGCTCTCCGCCGCTCCGATCTTCTCCTTCGGACCCGAAGGTGCCGATGGAGACGGCTCGAAGAAGAGCCTGCTCGGCGGGAAAGGCGCCAACCTCGCGGAGATGACTCGCATCGGCGTTCCGGTACCTCCTGGGTTCACGATCACTACGGAGGTGTGCACCTGGCATGGCGCCGATCGCGAGGCGGCACTCGCGTATCTCAGACCGGAAATCACCACCGCCCTCAAGCGCCTCGAGAAAGAAATAGGCCAACGATTCGGCCACCCCACCGCACCGCTGCTCGTCTCCGTGCGCTCGGGAGCTCCCGTCTCCATGCCCGGGATGATGGACACCGTTCTCAACGTGGGGCTTTCAGCTCAGAGCCGGAGGGGGCTGGTCGAGCGTGCCGGCGGGGGCCCGACCGCGATGCGCTTCGCTCTCGATTGTGAGCTGCGTCTCGTCGAGATGTTCGGAACTGTAGTGCGAGAAATTTCGGGGAGTGCGTTTGCGATCCCGCGCGATCGAGCGCTGGCGGCGGAAGAGGTCGGGCACGTGGGAGACCTCTCACTCAGCGCGCTCGAGACCCTTCTCGAAGAGTCGCGGAGTGTCTTCGCAGTCGCCTCTGGTTCCCCGTTCCCCGACGAACCCCTCGTGCAGCTCGAAGAAGCGATCGAGGCTGTCTTTCGAAGCTGGCATGGGGCACGCGCGAAGACCTACCGTCGCCTTCGATCGATCTCCGACACCCTCGGCACCGCGGTCAATGTCCAAGCGATGGTGTTTGGAAACATCGGAGCCCGATCCGCAACCGGGGTCTGCTTCACTCGCGATCAGGCCACGGGCGAACCGAAACTTTACGGCGAGTACCTCGCGAACGCCCAGGGGGAGGAAGTGGTCGCCGGGACCCGCCCCCCTCCCCGAATCGGGCGGAGCGTGAAAGCGCCGACCGGGACCAGCTTCGAAGAACTCTTCCCGCAATGCTTTTCCGAGCTCCTCGAAGTCCGAGAGACCCTGGAAAACCACTACGGGGATGTGCAAGACATCGAATTCACCGTGGAGGAAGGTCGGCTCCACATCTTGCAGACGCGACGGGGCCAACGGACCGGCCTCGCGGCGCTTCGAATCGCGACGGACCTCGTAGCAGAGGGACGTATCGATCCCCAGCGCGCGCTCGACCAAGTCGACGCCGGCGCGCTCGGTCAGCTCTTGGCTCCAGTTTTGACCCCTGAGGGGCGGGCAGCGGCGAGCCATCGACGGCTGACCATCGGGCTTCCGGCGGGGCCGGGAGGGGCGAGCGGGCGAATCGCCCTCGACGCGGAAACCGCGGTCGCGATGGCGAAAGACGGGGGTGGGCCGGTGATTCTCGTTCGCGCCGAGACCTCCCCTGAAGACATTGCAGGGATGGCAGCCGCCGCAGGGATCCTGACCGCGCGCGGCGGGGCGACCTCCCATGCCGCGGTGGTCGCGAGGGGGCTCGGCAAGCCTTGCGTGGTCGGCTGCGCGGAGTTGCGTGTCTCGCACCGCGGCCACCGCATCGAAGCGGGGAATGTCACACTCAGCGAAGGGGACACGATTTCGATCGACGGCTCGACCGGAGAAGTGTTCTCCGGCGCGATCGAGACGATGGATTCGGAAATTCTCCGGGTCATCGATGGCGCACTTCCTCCGGAGCACTCACCGACTCACGCGCGCTTTTCACAACTGCTCGATTGGGCGGACGAGCGGCGCACGATCGGCGTGCGCGCGAATGCGGACACCCCCGAAGATGCGCTGCGCGCCCGCGCCTTGGGCGCAGAGGGGATCGGCCTCTGTCGCACTGAGCATATGTTCTTCGGCGAGAAGCGGATCCTCTCGTTTCGTCGGATGATCCTTGCCCACTCGGTCGAGGGACGGTGCATCTCGTTGGAAGAGCTGCTCCCGTGGCAGCGCGAAGACTTTCGTCAGATCTTCTCTGCGATGGATGGTCTCCCGGTCACGATCCGACTCCTCGACCCGCCTTTGCACGAGTTCCTCCCCCACGGGGAGTCAGAGATTGCCCGGTTCGCGGAAGAATCGGGCCTCCCGATCGCTCAGGTGATCGCGCGCATCGATGAGACCCGGGAATCGAACCCAATGCTCGGAACGCGCGGGTGTCGCCTCGGACTGTTGCACCCCGAGATCGTCGAAATGCAAGCTCGCGCCATATTCGAAGCGGCGCGCGCGTGCCGCGACGCGGGCGGGAATCCACGTCCCGAGGTAATGATTCCACTGGTCGGCATCGCCGAGGAAGCGACCCGCACTCGAATGCTCGTCGATCGGGTGGCGAGCGAAGTCTTCGAAGGAGCGAAACCGGTTCCTTACCTGGTCGGTACGATGATCGAAGTTCCTCGCGCGGCACTCACTGCGGGCCGGATCGCCGCGGGTCTCGACTTTTTCTCCTTCGGCACCAACGACCTCACCCAGATGACCTACGGGTTCTCTCGTGACGACACCGGCGGGCTGTTGAAGCAGTACATTGACGATGGGATTCTCGAAGACGATCCGTTCATCACGCTCGATCAAGAGGGAGTCGGAGCGCTGATCGCACTCGCCACCGAGAAGGGGCGCAAAGCGAATCCGAATCTCAAGGTGGGGATCTGCGGTGAGCACGGTGGCGACCCGAGGAGCATCGCGTTCTGTCGCGGGGTGGGCCTCGACTACGTCAGCTCGAGCCCCTTGCGAGTGGCGGGCGCGCGCCTCGCCGCCGCCCAATCCATCGTCGGCAAATAAGAAGCCCCCCAGCGGGAAGTCTTCCTGTCTTCACACTCTCGGGCTCTTACTCTACCGTCATCTCCACGCGATCAATCGCGCCGTACCGACGGCGGAGCGAATGCTCGAAACGGGCGAGGCTCATGCTCGGCTCGAGCGACGCATCGAAGCGCGCTCGGATCATGTTCTCGAGGCCACCAAAGTCGAGCCCGCTCCCAGAGTCGGGTCCCACGAACGGTCGAACGAAGAGAAAGTAAGTCTGGATCCCGGCAGTTTCCGGCGCGGTGAGTATGGATGAACGGATCACCGCCGCACGAGGGGGGGCAAGACCCTAGAGGAGATCGATGATCTCACGCGTGCTCGCGAGCGCGTCATGACACAAAATCTCGAGTTCGAGCGTGGACTGGCGACTTTGTACGACTTCGAGGGACCGGAACGGGTGTCCATCGACTCCGTGCCCGGGCAGCTCAAAGAGGGCACGATTTTCGTCGCGTGGCTCCACCAAGAAGAGCTCAAAGAAAACTGGGCGTTCGTGCTACGACGTGGGTCCGACCCGATGCTCGTTCCGATTCCGAGTCTTGACGCGAAAACGGTCCAGTGCCACCGCTCTTCTGATGGGGCGCTTCTGTTTCGAGCTCTTCGAAGAGGGGCGGAGCAAAGGCAACGCGCTCCAGAACGCACAACGGTGGCTCCAGTCGATCCCCGCTCGGTGGTCCAGTGACATCGACCGAATCCCACTCGAGGAGATCGTGCGTCGAGACGCCCCCACAGTTCCGGCGGCGGATGCGCCCTTTGCTCATCCGTACTATTGGGCCGCGTTTGTTTTGGTCGGGGCAGAGTAGAGCGCACGCAAGGCTCTACGCTTCGGTCGAGTTCGTCTTCTCCGTCGGAGTTCCGATGACCGCGGTGATCGTGGCACGCCCGACGCCCACGATCTCGAGGGGCTGATCTAAGACCGCTTTCTTGTAACGAACGAAACCGAGCGCGACGGCGCACCCACTCCGAGGGTCGAGAGTCGCGGAAGTGATCTCGCCGACGACCTTCCCTTCCTCCTCCCCCTCGACCGGTAGGGTCCGGATCTTTGCCGCGACCGGCGGCACGCTCGATCCGAGGAGATTCAAGGCGCAGAGGCGCCGATTCACATGGCCGTAGGTGCGAATGCGCGCCACCACTTCCTGCCCCGCGTAGCACCCCTTGTCGTAGGCGATCCCGGCATCGTAGCCCGCCTCAGGGGGCAGATTTGCTTCGGTCCCATCGACTCCGAAGCGGGGGATTGCGGCCAAGATCCGATGCCGTTCGACTGCTGACTCGTCTGCGCACTCGATCGCGCCTCGCTCGAGAATTCCGGCCGCCAGGGAGTCGCGAAGATCGATGGGGACGACGAAATCCCAGCCACCGAATAGACACCTCGGTCGGTTCACGACCCATGCGTGAGCGCCCCCCCCGAGTTCGAGCCGCACTCTCTCCCCCTCTTTCCCAGGGAGCGGTTCGCCGCCGACGCTCTCTCCCAAGAGTGCGGCATCGGCTCCGGGCCCCTGAACCGACAAGATCGCGACCTTCGGGCGGAAAAAGGACACATCCTCGAGAATCACCAACCGCTCGAGAGCCGCCTCGAAGCCGTCCAGAACGGAAGACTCGAGAAGGAACCAGAAGCTGGCGCAGTTCTCGCTTTCTCCATCTCTCCCGGTCTCGGTCATGCGGTGAACCATGAAGGGCGCGATGAGCCTCCCCTTGCCGGTCATCAAGACACCGAGACTCCCCTGGCCGCGGTCGGGGTCGCCGGTCAACTTTCGGAGATCACAGGAAAGCATTCGTTGGAGGTAGTCCGAGGCGTCGTCGCCGCGGACTTCGAGTACCGCCTCGGACCCGGTCCGATCGAGGAGGACGGCTCCTTCGAGAAAAGCGCGATCGAGTTCTTCCACGATTCCTCCCTGCGGGCCTCGGCATTGCCATCTATCCCTCAGAGACTGCGCTCGTGTGGGGCGCGGCGAAACTGAAGAGGAGCCTACTTATGATGTCGAACGCTGTTGCCTTCTACCGTGCCCGCGTCACTGGTGGCGACATTCACGAACTGCGTGCAAACGACCAGATCGGCATGGATGGCGCAAAAGAGTGGTGTCGTTCGCATTCCCTCGAGAACTCGACCGTCGACTTGTACTTCCTGCGCATGGACGGATCTGAGATCTTCTGCGAGACGATCCGCCCCGAGGGCGACGATGTTCTCTCACTCTTGGACATTTAGTCCCAATTCCCGTCCCGGGGCGCAAACGTCTCACTGACGAACGAGCGCCCAAAATGTGGAATTTGGGACCCACGGATGGGAACTGCGGGGGATGGAGAGCTGCGTCCGCGCTGACGCGGACAGCAACTCCCCACCCGAAATCCGCCTGGCGAGAAAGTTCTGAGCTCGCGGCTTGCCTCACATGAAGAGGCTCGGGGTGCGCGCCAGAACGACTTCGACGCCCCGCCGCGTCGAAGCAGGCTCGTCGCGACCGCAGTCTCGTCGCGACCAGCCACCTCGTCCTCGCGCGAGGAGTCTGCGCTAGCGCCCGATCTCTGCGAGGACTCGGTCTCCCCACTGGGAGGTCGAGATCCCACACGACGCGCTCATCGAGGTGACGTCATCCGACTGGAGGACGCGCTCGATCGCTGCCTCGACCCGCTTGGCGGAGTTTGTCTCTCCCAGGTGGTCGAGCATCATCTGTACGGCTGAGATCGCTGCGATCGGGCACGATTTGCCGAGCCCTTTGTATTTCGGCGCCGACCCGTGGATCGGCTCGAACATCGACACCCTCCACGGGTGAATGTTGCCGCTCGCAGCGACCCCCATCCCACCCTGAAGTTGAGCGCCAAGATCGGTGATAATGTCACCGAAGAGATTGGTCGTGACGACCACGTCAAACGCCTCGGGGTTCTTCACCATCCACATGCACGCCGCGTCGACGTACGCGTGATCCTGCTCGATGTCGGGGAACTCTTCCCCGACCTCGGCGAACACCCGGGTCCAAATTTCCTGGGCGCGGATCGCATTCGACTTGTCGACCAGTGTCAGCTTCTTCGCACGATTGCGCTCCCGGCAGAGCTCATACGCATAGCGAATCACTCGCTCGACGCCATGGCGGGTGTAGATCATCTGTTGGAGCGCGACTTCGTGCGGGGTGCCCTTCTTGAGGTGCCCGCAGATGCCCGCGTAGGCATCTTCGGTGTTCTCTCTCACGACAACCATGTCGATGTCTTCGGGGGTCTTCCCCTTCAGCGGACAAAACTTCTCGGCGTGCAGGCGAATCGGGCGCAAGTTGACGAACAAATCCAGCTGGAAGCGCATGCCTGCGATCACGGCGTACTCGACCTTGCCCACCTCGACCCGCGGATCTCCAATCGCTCCGAGGTAGATCGCATCGTAGTTCGCCTTGAGGTCATCGAGCACCTCTTCGGGCATCAACTCACCGGTGGCGAGGAAGTGCTCCGAGCCGTGGGGGAACTCTTTGCGATCCACGCGGAAGCCGTCGAGCTCGCAGACCGCATCGAGGATGCGCATCGCCTCGGACGTGACCTCGGGGCCGATTCCGTCCCCGCCAAACACCGCAACCTTATGTACTTTTGACATCGTGACTCCGTCCTTCGTCTCAGACTTGCGCGTCGATGAGGACCGCGATCCCCTGGCCCCCGCCGATGCAGGCGGAAGCGATCCCATACCGACCGCCGCGACGGCGGAGTTCGTGAGTGAGCGTGAGGATCAACCGAGTGCCAGTCATCCCCAGCGGGTGGCCGAGCGCAATCGCCCCGCCGTTGACGTTCGCCTTCTCTCGATCGAGACCGAGCTCACGCTCGACCGCAATGTATTGAGCCGCAAACGCTTCGTTGATCTCGAACAGATCGATGTCGTCGATGGAGAGTCCGGTCTTCTTGAGCACGCCGCGGATCGCGGGCGCGGGGCCGATCCCCATGATCGACGGGTCGACGCCGACCGTATCCCAGGCCACAACCTTGGCGAGCACGTCACGCCCTTCGACTTTCGAGCTCCCCTCGATGCCGAGAACCAGGGCCGCAGCGCCATCGACGATGCCGCTCGCGTTCCCCGCGGTGACGGTTCCGTCCTTGCCGAAGGCGGGTCGCAACTTCGCGAGGCCGGCCATGTCGCTCTCTGGGCGAATGTGATCATCGGCGCTGACGGTGACCGACCCCTTCCGGGTCTTCACCTCGACGTCGAACAACTCGTCCTTGAACCGCCCACCCTCGAGCGCCGCCAAGGTCATCGCGGTCGAACGCAGCGCGTACTCGTCCATCTCCTCGCGGGAGATCTTGTATTCGACGCCGAGCTTCTCGGCGGTCTGCGCCATGAACAGCCCGCAGAACGGATCATTCAGGGACGCCATCAACAAGTCCTCGAGCTGACCGCGGCCCAGAGCAAATCCTTCGCGCGCTCCGCGGATCACGTGAGGCGCCTGGGACATGTTCTCCATGCCGCCGGCGACGGTGATCTCTGCCTCACCGAGGAGCATCATCTGCGCGGCGTTCACCACCGATTGAAGGCCGGAGCCGCACAGGCGGTTCACGGTGAGGGCGGGAACCTCGATGGGGAGCCCTGCGCGAAGACCGACATGACGAGCACCGTACAGGGCATCGACACTCGTCTGCATCACATTGCCGATCACCACGTGGTCGACATCGCTTCCCTCGACCTTGGCGCGCTTCAGCGATTCGGCAACCGCGAGAGCGCCGAGCTCGATTGCGCTCATGTCCTTGAACTTCCCGCCGCCGGGGGTTCCCACGTACTCCGCCATCGGGGTCCGGGCGCCGCCCAGGATCCGGATCTCTTTTGTCATGCTCTCTCTCATCTTTCCGTCGAGGTTAGTGACCGACGAAGTTCGCGCTCCGTTTTTCGATGAAGGCGGTCATCCCCTCTTTCATGTCGTCGGTGGCACTCACGAGGCCAAAGAGGTCCGCCTCGATCGCGAGTCCTTCCCCAAGCGCAACCTCGCCTCCCCTCAGCACTCCATCGAGCGCAAGCCGGAGCGCGACCGGTCCCCGGGAGGCGATGGTCCTGGCGACCTTCTCGACCGTCGCCAGCAACTCGTCGGCGGGGGTGACCCCGTTGGCCAATCCGTAGGCGACTGCTTCACCCGCTCCGATCATGTCGCCGGTCAGGATCAACTGGAGCGCTCGGCCCCGCCCAACGATCCGTTGAAGGCGCTGAGTTCCCCCGTAACCGGGAATGATCCCCAGGGTCACTTCCGGGAGCCCGAGCTTGGCTGTACTCGCCACGTATCTCAGGTGGCAGGCGAGCGCGAGCTCGAGCCCACCACCGAGGGCAAAGCCGTTGATCGCTGCGATCACGGGTCGACCGCACCGTTCGATCCGGGTCATGGCTCGCTGTCCGGCGAGCGCCCGTGACCGCGCCTCGTCCGGCCCTTGAGAGGCGAGCTCTCGGATATCCGCACCGGCAACGAATGCCTTCTCTCCCGCTCCGGTCAGGATGACGACACCGATGGAATCGTCTCTGGAGATCTGCTCGAAGCAGTGATCGAGTTCAGCGATCGTCTGATCATTGAGGGCGTTGAGAACCTTGGGTCGGTTCAAGGTGACCGTTGCGATGCGAGAATCCTTCGCGATAGTCAGATTCTCGAAGTCATAGGACAGGTTGTCCGACAAGGCTCTCTCCTTCGCGACGCGAGGTCTGGACCGGGAGTCGTTGCAATCTTGAAGCTTCGGATGTTGAGACAGGATCAATCTCGAACGCACCGAGGACGGCGTCGGCGCGTTCCCACCGGCAGTCGAACCGCGAGGGAGCGCGGTCCCCGTCACGCAGCTGGCCGTGCCGGCTCAGTCCGCCGGCAGACGCTGCGGCTCGTATTCGTGATTGCGCTTCCTCACGATGGTGATCTTCTCGATCTGGTCCCTCTCCTCGAGCTTGTCCACTACCTCGATCCCGCGAATCACGTGACCAAAAGGCGTGAACGAGCCATCGAGATTCGGCTGGCCATCGAGACAGATGAAGAACTGACTTCCGCCCGTGTTCGGGCGCGTCTTGTGACGTGCCATCGACAGGACCCCCGTCAAGTGGCGGCGCACGTTCGGCTCGTCTCGAATAAAGTAACCGGGGTGACCCGTGTCCGTGTCGTCCGGGCTCCCCAATTGGACGAAGCCGCGGTTGTAGTCGGTGACCACCTTCCGCACGACCCCGGTGCCGTCGTAGGAGCCGGAGTCGATCAGCGAGATGAAGTTCGCGACGGTGTTCGGTGCATCATCCTCGTACAACTCGACGAGGAAGCTTCCCTTGTTAGTGAGCACCTCCACGTGGGGAAGGTCCTTCGCGAGTACCGTGGGGGGCCGGTCGCTGGGCGAGAGCGTCCGGCCCTTTCCGGCACGCTCCATCTCCTCCTCTTTCCCGATCATCGGCTGCCACCCCGCTCGAGGGGTCGGGTCGATCTTGCGATCGAAACGCCTCGGTTGCGGCAGAAGGTTTGCGGCCTCGCGAACTTCCTCGGGCACCAACGAATCGGGATACGCAAGGGCGAGAGAGATCGCGGGGGGTAGCGCGCGCTCATCGAGGACCTTGACGATCTGAGTGATCGGCTCGCCTTCGACGTAGACGATGCGACCGATCGGCACGGAGCGCATCGAGATGGTGTCCGGCTTTTCGAGACCGAAGGAGAGCGAGCGGCCGATGAAGGCGGATCGGTTCTCCCATTCGAGCGCGAGGCCAACGACCCCTTGATCCCACCCGATGCCTTGCCCCGGTTGGCGGAACGGGATGGGACGCTTGTTCGGCTCCATCACGACAGCGAAGTGATCGTTCTCTTGGTACTGCGTGATCGTCTTGCCGTCGTAGGCACCATTGCGCAACGCGATCAGGAAATCCTCGATCAAGTCGGGGATCCGGGGATCGTGAATTTCGATCCAAATCTTCCCGCGCGCGAAGAGGCAGATGAACCAGCGCTCTCCGGCCTTGTACACGGGCAGGATCGAGGCACGGCTCTCTTCGGTGATGTAGTAGCGCCAGCGCCCCTTCCGTTTCGGATGCTCCGGGGATTCGATGACCGTTGGGATCATCTTCTCGAGGCGCCCGAAGAGGGTGTCTCCGCGCCAGATCATGCGGAGGATCGGCCATTCGCTGAGTTCACCGTAGTAGTCTTGGAGCTCAAACTGCTGGCGCAGCGTATCTCCAGCCTCGAGCATGCGGGTCAGCCCACCGGGAGGCACTCCATCAACCCACGACTCC
>ERZ891418.796-NODE-796-length-10351-cov-3.827700_pt1 | contig 10351 bp, 9 predicted proteins | sample MGYA00521236_ERZ891418 | MGnify/ENA primary metagenome ERZ891418 (study PRJEB32303, sample SAMEA104408696) | aquatic metagenome | biome: Brackish water; feature: Chemocline; material: water | place: Baltic Sea | collected 2014-10-18T10:34:00 | depth 100 m ... | reverse complement strand
AATCATTTTTGTAGTTTTGTTTGCTACAAGGTCATATTGCAATAAAAAGAAAGATTATCTAGTCTCGACCTAAAATGCACACTGTACGTTTTTAAACGGTCTGGCTTCTAATCTTTAAGTGACTGCGTCACTTATTTGGAGTAGCGAATACTCTGAAGCTTTTAGGGTCGCGCAGTATCGAGTTTATGATTTATTAATTAGTCCCCCGAAACATCCAAGAAAAATACAGAGTAATTTTTGAAGGATATTCAAGAGATGAGCGTCACGACAAAGACACATAACATGTGTCTTTCGGGGGATTGCGTTATTTGATGAATCCTATTTGCTTTGTTTCCCCAAGAAAGTTAAAATGTATCAAGATGTTATCTATCTCCCGACTAGTATTTGTTTTCATAGCTCTTTCACTTTTTTCTTGTGCAAAGCCACCAGCAATGAAAGAAGAGAAATCTATTTTTGTAAAATTTGATCCTGCAACTAGGGGTGAAATTATTGAAGAATTTTCTACTGCTGGAGAACTTAAGGCAGATGAAGATGTAATAGTTTCAGCACAAAGACCAGGAAAAATAATTTCGATTAAAGTCACAGAAGGACAGTTTGTTCAAGCAGGAGCAAGACTTGTTGAAATTCAAGGTAAAGACATTGATGCTGATTTATTAAAAGCCCAACAGGATTTTGATAGTTTTAAAAAACTTTTTGATGAGGGGGCTATCTCTAAGTTAGAACTAAATAGTTATAAAGCGAGTTTAGATAAATTAAAGTCTTTTAAAAATGATCTTGTAATCCAAGCCTCTATCTCCGGTCAAGTTGGTGAGATCATGGTTGATGTTGGAGATTATGTGAAAGAGGGTGATGAAATTTTAGAATTAGTAAAACTTTATCCTATGGAGCTTACTTATACAATCCCTGAAAGACTTTTGTCTAAAGTAAAGCCTGGTCAGACAGTGATTTTAACAACAGATTCTTATCCTGGAAAAGAGTTTGGAGCAAAAGTAAAATTTGTTTCTCCTAAAGTTGATCTTCAAACAAGAGCTACCTTAGTTAGAGCAAGTTTGGATCCAACAGAGCTTGTTTTAAAAGCAAATCAATTTGTAAAGGTCCGTCAAGTTTTAAATGTAAATCAAAATATTTTACTGATTCCTGAAGAAGCTATATATCTTGATCAAGGTCAAGAGTATGTGTTTACGGCAACAGCAATTGAAAAATCACAAGAAGAGATGGACGCTGATCAAGAGCAAGCTGGTAAGCCTGGTCCACCACCACCAACGCATATAGCTCATAAGAACAAAATTACAATTGGACTGAGAAAACCTGGTTTTGTACAAATTATAGAGGGTATTAAAGAGGGTGATCTGATTATTAAAGCTGGTTTAACAAGTATTTATGATGGTGCAAAGCTTGTTCAAGTAAAAGAAGATACTAATTAATGGATAAAAATTCTGTAACATCTTTATCAGATTTATCTGTAGAAAGACCAGTACTTGCAACGGTGATGTCTTTGATTATCGTTCTTGCAGGGATAATTTCTTTCTCTAATTTACCGGTTCGTGAATTTCCTGATATTGATCCACCTGTAGTAACTGTGACAACTGTATATCCTGGTGCTAATGCAAAAGTAATTGAAACAGAGATTACAGATATTTTAGAGCAAGAACTTATTGGTGTTGAAGGTATTCGTACTATGACATCAACCAGTAGAGATCAAGTAAGTTCTGTTGTCATTGAATTTGTACTTGAACGTGGAATAGATGTTGCCGCTCAGGATGTACGAGACAAGATATCTAGAGTAAGTTCTAGATTACCTGAAAATGCTGATCAACCAGTTATTGCAAAAGCAGATTCTGATGCTCAGCCAATTATCTGGGTTCGAGTACAGTCAGATACAAGAGATATGTTGAGTCTGTCTGATTATACGGATAGAGAGTTAAAAGATTATTTCCAAAATATATCTGGAGTATCAAAGGTTGTTTTTGCTGGGGAAAGAAAAAAATCAATCCAAATTTTTGTTGATCCTCAAAGACTCGCTTATTTTAATCTTACGATCCTTGAATTAAGAGATATTCTTTCAAGAAATAATATTGAACTTCCAGCAGGTAGAATACTTTCTAAGAATAAAGAATTTAGCATAAATGTGAATGCGAAAATTACAGAGATCAAAGAATATGAAAATCTTATTGTAAAGCAATCTGCTGACGGAATAGGGGAAGTTCATTTAAAAGATATAGCGGATGTAAAAATAGCTGCCGAGAATGATAGAAGCTTTATACGCTTTAATGGTAATCAAGGTTTTGGGCTTGGCATAGTACGTCAGTCAAAGTCTAATGCTTTGCAAATCTCTGACGATGTAAATAAAGTTCTTGCAGAATTAAGTACAAGAATTCCTAAAGATATTGAACTTGATATTGGTTATGATTCTTCTCAATTTATTCGTACGAGTTTGAACGAGCTTTACAGTACTTTGATTCAAGCAACTTTACTGGTGCTTTTAGTGATTTTTGTTTTTCTGCGTAATATAAGATCTACTTTAATACCGGGACTTGCAATCCCAATTAGTTTGATTGGTGTGATGGCAGGGATACAATTATTTGGCTTTACTATTAATCAAATGACCTTACTTGGTTTGATAATTGCAATTGGTATTGTTGTTGATGATTCAATCATTGTTCTTGAGAATATTTATAGGCAAATTGAAGAAGGCTTAGAGCCAAAAGAAGCAGCTAAGAAAGGTGCTAAAGAAATCACTCTTGCTGTAATCGCTACAACAGCAGTTTTAGTCTCAATCTTCTTACCTATAGCTTTCTTGAAGGGTATTACTGGAAGATTACTGTCAGAGTTTGCTTTTTCATTGTGTTTTGCAACAATTATTTCTTCTTTTGTAGCACTTACGCTTGCTCCAATGATGTGTTCTAAAGTATTTCGTTCTAAAGCAAAAAGAGAACTTGATGAAGCAGGTAAAAAGAAAACTTTTTATAAAAAAATATTAGAATTTCTAGAAAGGAGATTTGTTGCTCTTGAGAATGTATATGAACGTACATTAGAGAAGGTACTTAAAGTTGGCAAGACTTTTACTTTAGTTGTTTTAGCTATTTCAGTGCCCTTAATGGTCTTTCTATTTATGACTCTACCTAAGGATTTTATTCCTGATGAAGATAGGGGTACTTTTTTTGTGATACTTCAATCACCTCGCGGCGGTAGTCTGGAGCTTATGGATAAGCAAGTCCGTAAAGTTGAGAATCTACTTGCCCGGATTGCTGAAATGAAAACTACAATTTCAGTTGCTGCTTTTGGTTTGGATGCACCTGGTAAAGTTACTTCTGGGATTGTTATAGCAAGGCTTGTTGATTGGGATAAGCGTTCTCGTAAAGTTGCAGGGATTGTGGGTCCTTTGTATCCGCAGTTTTTCTCAATGCCAGAAGCTTTTACTTTGCCGATTGTGCCAAAGTCTGGTCCTAGTAGTGGTTTTGGTGCTCAACCAATTCAGCTTGTTATTAAAAGTAATGATTTAGATTTCTTGATTAAAGCTTCTAATGACATTACTCAAAGAGCACTTAGTTTGCCTACACTTCTTTTTGCAAAATCGAATTTGAGTTTAGATAAACCTGAACTTACAGTTGAGATAAACAGAGAAAAAGCTCAGAATCTTGGAATTGATATGGCTGATATTTCAAAATCAGTTGAGCTTCTTTTTGCTGGTGTTGATGTTACGGAATTTAATGATAATGGAGAGAAGTATGAGGTCTTTCTTAAGCTTGCTCGCAGTAATAAAGAACATATTCGTAATATTGGTGAGTTTGCAGTAAAAACTCGTGATGGTGCTTTGGTGCAGTTAAGTAATATAATCACAGTCAAAGAGTCAGTTGGAGCAGAAGAATTAAGTCATTATAACCGTAAGAAAGCAATCACTATTCAAGCTTCTCCAAAGGCAGGTATCACCCCTTCTGAAGGTCTTCAAGAGCTTGAAAAGAGTGTTCGAGATTATTTATCAGAGATAGAAGATAAACCTTTAGATGTAGAAATAGATTACTTAGGCGCTTCAAAAGAATCTAGAGATTCAAACTCTGCTTTGTATTTTGGATTTGCTGTTGCATTACTTTTTGCTTATTTATTTTTAGCAGCTCAGTTTGAAAGTTTTGTAAGCCCACTTATAATCATGCTTACTGTGCCGCTTGCTTTAATGGGTGCACTTCTTGGATTATGGTTCTATCAACTCTTCCCGATTATTACTCAAACATTGATAGGGATTTTAGGACCAAAGTTTTTCTTTCTACAATATGTTATTCCGCAGTTTACAAATATTAGTTTGAACATTTATTCACAAGTTGGAATGATTATGCTTATTGGTCTTTCAACTAAAAATGGAATTTTGATGGTTGAGTTTATAGATCAGTTGCGCGCTCAAGGGATGAAAATTGAAGAGGCTGTTTCAAAAGCCGCGAAACTCAGATTAAGGCCAATTCTAATGACTGCGATTTCAACTATTTTAGGCTTGTTGCCAATAGCACTTGCTTTAGGGGTTGGTACTGAGTCAAGACAGAGTTTGGGGGTTGTCATTATATTTGGTATGACAATATCTACAGTGCTCACACTCTTCCTTATTCCTGCTGTGATGAGGATTGTCTATAATTCCGAGGGTCGTGATTAAGCTGTAATGATCAGCTTTTTACGAAGTCCCCTCGTAAAGGCGGAGCCTTTTAAGTCATAGTTTTAGCGGATTATCTGCTCAATATAATAAGTTAATCTTTTCTATAAAATTCAAGTTTTTTTGATTTGCTATTTTGGTTATAGGAGAAATAATAGGAATTTCAAAAATCTTTTTTAAGCTTGATCCTTGTAGCTGCTTTTACTATGCCAGCACAATTAAGAATCACTGCTGATGTTTCATCTGTTCAAGTTGAGGGTAAGATTTTTAGAGCAAGGGGTAAAAACCTTACCAGTAATTCAAACCCAGCTAAAGCATGGGTAGAAAATTTAGACGATACTAATCCAGCTAACGTACCAATAGTTGTAAATGCTAAAGAAACAGCTGTAAAAATTACTGTGCCACTTGTGAACAAAGATAATAAAATGAATCTTTTTGTAAGTGGTGGGAATGTGCCTGAGTCTGCTCCGCAACAATACTTTCTTGTTGTAATTAACAATCCAGAAATAGACACAACTACGCTTTCAAAGGTACCAACTATAACTGGCTCAGCTTGAAGTACAGTTGGTTCCCAAGGTGAAACTGGTTGAACAGGTCCTCGTGGATTGCCAGGATTTATTTTTGACGGTGATAGAAATGTTGATTCTTTACCTGATTATGATGAAGGTTATAATATAACTGATTTTAATTTATTAAAAACGGTTGTTAGAGATTCTTTAGTTACTCAGGAAGCTGGAGAGATTAACGCTGTTACTATTGTTGATTCAAACACTGAGACAGAAGATGTTGTTGGTTTAATTCAAGGTACTGGCGCTACTGGTCAAAGAGTTTCATTTATTTTAAATGAAACTCTTTTTCTTAGCTTTATCAAATGGTAATTCTTCAAGAGTTAAAACTCCAGTCATTGGTTCAATTGTTGCACCTGATTTTTTCACTGGTCCAAGATCACTTTTTACTAGAACTATTGAAGTTTCAAGATATCAGCCAATGCCAGTTTTTCCTGGAATGCTTCTTGAGTTTATGTTTGATGGTATCCAGTGGAGATTGATTAATCTACCTTTCTATTATGCATTTGGTCTTGGTGGTCTAGGTCTATCAATGTGTAATGGTTAATTAATTTCAAAGAAAATTAAAAGTTTAAAGGAAGCTCAGTTGAGCTTCCTTTCTTTATTCGAACCTAGCTGAAAATCAAGGAGCAAGCTCCTTGGAGAAAGCGAGAGAGAACAGTAATTTTGCTGATCCAGTTTTGTAGAAAGCGACAAATCGAGCTATTAAAACTCGATAACTTGCTACAGAGTTGCGAGATTAGAGGCAAAATTTATAAAATTTCACTCAAATAAGACTTACGGTGTTCTTTACAGATACCATATTTTTCTATAGCTTCATAATGTCTTCTAGTACCGTAGCCTGCGTTTGTAGTCCAGCCATAGTCATTGTAATCAAGAGAGATTTCTGTCATATGCTTGTCACGAGCAAGTTTTGCTAGATTAGCACCAGCAGCAATAACAGAGCTTTTAGTGTCACCCTTTTTGATTGCTACTTGAATAAAATCAATATCCAAGTATTCTTGTTTGAGGACTTTAATTTTGTCTTCAAGTCCTTTGATCATTTTAGGACCATCAACAAGTAAAACTATTTCCTTAGGTAAAAATCCGTTCACAAGATCATATTGATCAATGATATTGATTAAGTTTTTTGTCATTGAAGTCCAAATACTCTCAACAATCCCGATTTTATCTATGGTCTTTGCTGATTCGAACTGAGTACTATATAAAAGATGACTATTGGAATCTAAACATGGGACTTGTCTTAGAGCTTCTGTAAGCTTTTCTCTTTTAGCTTTTGAGACTTTTTTACTATCTTCAAGATTAAGTAGTGCACTCAGCGCGCTTAATTGATTTAGATCATCGGCAATGCTTAAGTCGTTACAAAGTGTTTCAGCGTAATAGCTATTACGATCATTTGTTGTGAGTAATTGATCAGAAATCACTTGACGAGCAAGTTTGATTTCTTGGATTAATTCATCAGGTTCTACGTAAAAGGTAGAACAAGTATAAGCCCCAGTGCCAACAGGACCAGCAATAGAGCCTCTACCAACTTCATCAAAGCCAATTAATAAAGAGTCTTTTTCCTTTTTATAGCTTTCAAAGATTTCTTTATCAAAGCTAAGGAGTTCTTTAAAAGCATTTAACTGCTCTATTGAAAAATCTTCACGGGCAATTCTTTTAGTACTATAGGCTTTGCTCTGAAATTGATCAGGTCTACGCTTACGTTTTTTTGTTTTGGTGAGTGCCATCTTTTTAGAGTAGTTATTAAGACCTGTTTTAGCTTGTGCAACAGTCCTATACTTTTACCTTTTTTGCTAATTCAAGTCTTTCGCCAGAAAAGAAATCTAAGAAAAATGGTTTATATTGAGCTGAGACTTCTTGGCCACACATTATTGTGCATGATCTAAGCAAACGAACATATTTTCTAAAAATATCAAATTCAATACCAGTTAGCTCACTTTCTTTATTAGAAACCTTTTCACCTTGATAAGCTCTTAAATAACGATCTGAATTTTGTAATTGAACTATACAATCTTTTAAGTTTGAAGCTAAGGCTTGTGATTTTTCAGACATCTTTGTAAGGACTGGCTCTAGAGATCTAAAAAAGCTTTCATCATAGGAATTGAGTTTTTCATTAAGTTCTTTTATATCCATGATTGCTGATAACTATTATAATATTTATGCAATGAAAATATCTTATTTAGGACCCGAAGGGTCATATTCACATATTGCAGCAAGGAATATTTTTTCTGATAAGTCAGTGTATATACCAGCTACTACAATTACAAATGCTTTACATGATTTATCATCAGGGCTTGTTGATAGAGCACTTGTACCTGTAGAAAACTCTTCTTCTGGTGGTGTTGCTGAAACAATAGAAGCTTTTCAAAGAATTGATGATATTTATATTAATAACGAATATATCTTGCCAATCAGGCACGCTTTGTTATTACCAAAGACTTGTGATGATTTATCACAAGTTACAGAAGTGAGAGCACATCATATGGCCTTAAATCAATGCATGGATTTTATACGTAATAGATTGCCTAATGCCGAGATTTTACCAAGTTCTTCCAATAGTGCTGCTGCAAAAAGACTTTCACAATCTCTCCAAGAGAATCCAGATCTTAAATCAGCTGTAATTGCAAGTGATTTATGTGCTGAGATTTATGATTTAAAGCTTGCTGAATCAGGAATCAATGATTCCAATCTTAATGAAACTAGATTTTGGGTTTGTTCAAAAGAGCCTGCTGATTTAAATACACAAGCAAAAAATAAAACTACAGTCTTATTTCAAACTAAAGATGAGTCAGGTAGTTTGCAAACGGTACTTAGATTATTTGCTGTAAATAATATTAATTTAAGTAGAATTGAATCAAGACCAGCAAAAACAAATATAGGCGAGTATTTATTTTTAATAGACTTTGATTTACATAGAGATGATGCTCGTTATGAAGAACTTTTAAGACAAGCCAAGCAACATTTTACTTATTACAAGTGGTTAGGGTCTTATAGTTTAATTGATTAATGTCTAGATTCCGTTATCAATTTACTCTAGTTTTTATTGCACTAATGTTTTTAGGCTTAGTTGCTAAGTTATTCTATTTTCAAGTAATAAAAAAAGCAGAATTCGAAGTTGATAGATCACAATTTGCAAAGAAAACCCCTATTTCCAGAGGTGAGATTGTTGATCGAAATAATAAAATTCTGGCTGTCGATATGAATAAACATACTCTTGAATTCAATCCAATACAGTCTTTGGAGGACAAAGAGAAATTATTTAGTAATTTGCAATCAATAATCAATCTCAAAAGCAGAAATCTTATTTCTGCAAATAGAAGTATTACTCTTGCGCATAATCTTAATAAGGGTCAAGCAGATAAAATCAAAAAATTAAATTCTAAATATCTTTACTTAAGAAAAATCAGATCAAGAATTTATCCACAAGGAGCACTTGCCTCACATGTACTTGGTTATGTAGATCTTTATGGTAAAGCAAGACAAGGTGTTGAATATGAATATGAAGATTTTCTTCAAGAGCATTCAACAGCTAGTTTAGTCTTGAGTTTGGACTCAAGGTTACAAAATTATGCTCAAAAAGCATTAGCTCAAAGATTAGAAGAGACTCATGCAAAGCAAGGAGCTGTCGTAGTAATGAAAGTAGCTACTGGTGAGCTTTTGACCTGGGCTGTAAAGCCTGATTTTGATCCAAATAAATACTTTGATTTTGATTCTAGCTATCGTAATAACTGGTCACTAGTTGATGTCTATCAGCCAGGGTCTGTCTTTAAGATTATGACAGTTGCCAGTGCTTTAGATTCAATGACTATTGATCGTTTTTATACTTATAAAGACGAAGGGTTTATTAAAGTAGATAATTGGAAAATCAAAAATCATGATTATGTAGCAAAAGTGACTAAAGCTGAAACTTTGAATTTAGAAGGTTTATTTGCAAGATCTTCAAATCCATTTTCAGCTCATTTGGCACTCAAGATGGGACCAGATATCTTTTATAAATATATAAGAGCATTTGGTTTTGGGGAAAAAACAGGGGTTGAAATCTCTGGTGAAACCAATGGTATAGTACGTCCACCACAAAAGTGGCGTAACTCAGATACTGCTACAACAGGGATAGGTCAGGGAATGATTTCTGTGACCCCTTTACAATTACTTACAGCTGTAAATGCAGTTGCTAATAATGGTTATAAGGTAAAACCAACTTTATTTAAAGTAAATGATTATTCAAGTATTGAAAAAGAATCTGTAATTTTAGAAGAGAATGCTTTGCTGATCAGAAAACTACTTACAAACGCAACTGCTTATAATATACGTGAGAGACATTCAATTTCAGCGAATGTGCCAGGGCTTAGTATTGCTGGTAAAACTGGTACAGCTCAGAAATTAAAAGCAGGCGGTGGTTATTCTAGAAAAAATACTATTGCTTCATATGTAGGATTTTTCCCAGCCGAAAATCCACTTTACACAGTGCTTGTAGTCATTGATGATCCTGAGACTGATGGTAGGTGGGGTGATACTGTTGCTGGACCTGTATTTAACAAAGTAGCTGCTTATATGAAAAGTCTTTATTTGTAATCTATAATAAAATGTCATTGAAAAACTTACACAATTTTTCAGAAACTTCTTCTTGATTATTTTCCCATTCTCTATGTGCAAAAATATTGTTGTAATTTGTAACAGCCATAACACTCAAGCAAGATAGTTTATGTTTCTCTGCAACATGTACTACTCCATAAAGCTCCATGTTCTCTACTAAAAATTCTTTACCAATATCCTTATAAATTTTTGCTGCTGTAATATCGTCACTAGTAATTTCCATTGAGCTCATACAATCAGCAGTTTTTAGCTCATCTGCTCTTTTTAAAACTCTAAGAATATAATCTTCATATTTTTTTTGAGGGACATAGGCTTTCTCGTCTAACTTTCCCAGTAATAGAAGCCTTGATTTTTGTATTTGAACGATATCTCCAACTTCTAGATTCTTTCTATAAGATCCACAAGTACCAATAAATACGATTGCCTCAATATTTTTATCTTTGTTTTCTTGTAATATTTCTTCTAGCTTCCTTGCTGCTTCTAAATAGCCAACGCCAAGAGAAACTTTTAAAAATTCATCTGAGTCATAATGCTTAGATAAATTATCAATTTC
>ERZ891418.794-NODE-794-length-10363-cov-4.676271_pt1 | contig 10363 bp, 9 predicted proteins | sample MGYA00521236_ERZ891418 | MGnify/ENA primary metagenome ERZ891418 (study PRJEB32303, sample SAMEA104408696) | aquatic metagenome | biome: Brackish water; feature: Chemocline; material: water | place: Baltic Sea | collected 2014-10-18T10:34:00 | depth 100 m ... | reverse complement strand
ACTCGAAGTATGCGGTGGGAGCGGCTCTCTGGACCCCTTTGGGAGAGATCGTCACCGGCGCGAACGTTGAGAACGCGAGCTACGGATTGACCGTTTGTGCCGAGCGCAATGCCATCTTCCGCTGGGTCGCGAGCCCTCGCCCGGGTTCTGAGCTCGGCTTGTTGACCGCTCTTGCGGTCGCTGCCGGGCCTCAGGGAGAGTTGCCCTCGGGGGGGCGGCCGTGCGGTGCGTGCCTTCAAGTGATTCGCGAGTTTGCCATCGATCTCCCGCTCTACATCGTCGAGGAGACTGGGGTGATCGAAACCCGACTCTCTGCTCTGCTCCCTGATCCGTTCCGCCCTCCATTCGGCCCGACCGCCCCTTCGAAGGAGTGACGATGCAAGAAAAGGCATACGAGACGAGCGATTACGACGCCTGGGAGCTCAAGCAGGAGTACGGGTCCAAGGTTCATCTTTTCGCTGAGCCATACCTGCTGACACAGCTCGCGGTGCTTTGCTCACCAGACACGGTGCAGCCACAAGTGAATGACATCATCGAAAACTGCTATCGCAGTTTGTTGGTGCGCGTCTTCAATCGCGAGTTTCCCCGGCTGCTCCGCACGGTCGACACTCGTATGGTTCAGTCGACTGACCGAGGTCGGTACCACGGAATCTCCATCGATCCCACAACCCCCGTCGTGACCGTGAACGTCGCGCGAGCCGGAACTTTCCCATCTCACATCTGCTTCCACATGCTGAACCAGTTCCTCGACCCGGCGGTCGTGCGCCAAGACCACTTGGTGATGGATCGAACGACCGATTCTGAAGGTCGAGTCACAGGGGCGCGGATTCACAGCAGTAAAGTGGGGGGGAGCGTGAAGGGGCGGATTCTGATCGTCCCTGACCCGATGGGGGCCACTGGCTCCTCTCTGATCCATGCGCTCGGCCACTACCACACAGAGGTGGAGGGGCCACCGAAGCGAGTGATTCACATTCATCTCATCGTCACCCCCGAGTACATTCGGGCCATCCACGACAAGTATCCTGACGTCGAGATCTACGCGATCCGGCTCGACCGCGGACTGAGCCCTCCGGAGGTGTTTGACACCCCCCCCGGTGCGCGCTGGAGCGAAGAGCGTGGGCTTGATGATCAGCAGTACATCGTTCCGGGGGGTGGGGGGTTCGGAGAGATTCTGAACAACTCCTGGGTGTGACCGCGAGGGCGCGATCACAGACTGTCCTTCGGTGAATGACCAAACGAATGAAGACCCTGAACATGAGGTCCGAGATCACGCTCGGACCAATGAAGGAGTGAGCGGTGACGATCCCGAGTTCGAACCCCCTGACCCCAGCGCCTCCCCTCCCGTCCCATCAGCTCTCCGTCTTGATCGGAGAGGAAGAGCTCAAGCGCAGGATCGAAGAGCTCGCGCAAGAGATCTCGGCTGACCTGAGGGAGAAGGATCCGGTGATCGTCTGTGTTCTCAAAGGCGCGTTCGTCTTCGTCGCAGATCTCATCCGGAAGCTCGACCTACCGGTCACCACCGAGTTCATTCGTGTTTCGAGCTACGGTAACAATGTCGTCACCTCTGGAGAGGTGAAGCTCGAACTCGATCTCGCAAATTCGGTCGCCGGACGCCATCTCGTTCTGGTGGAAGACATTGTGGATACCGGGCTCACGCTGCAGTACCTCCGCGCAAATCTGCAGGCTCGTGGACCCGCGTCGATCCGAGTGTGCGCCCTCCTCCACAAGCCGGACAACAATGTGAAGCTCTCGACGATCGACTACGTCGGATTCAACATCCCGAGCAAGTTTGTGGTGGGGTACGGACTCGACTACCAGGGCTACTACCGGAACCTCCCCTACATCGCTCAGATCCAGGATCTTCAGTAAGCGATCTGGGACCCCCGACCCGCCCGGCGGCGGATCTCGCCACTCAGGGCGAGAGATCTCGGCCCCCATCGGTCACAGGGACGTCCTAGCGCAAGCAAAAGCCACGACTTACGAGTTTTGACTCCGCTGGCGAAACGCGGTCAGGCAATTGCTTTTCCTGCGCTGTCATTCGCTGTCAGATGGTGTCAGATCCCGAAGGGAGTCGGTGGGCGTGGCGGAGTCTCGAGTCGAAAAAGTGGGTGCCAAGCTCCAGGAGGAAGCGAGTCGCTTCGTTTCCTACCCTGAGATCGAGGCTTTGACCACCGAGCGCGGCTTCCCGACTTCGGTGCGGACTGTTCGCTTCTATGTGAACGAGGGCATCCTGCCCGCCCCCAGAAAGCAGGGAAACACTCCGGTGTATCCCGAGACCGAAATCCTCTCCCTCCTCTTCTCGATCCACCTGATGAAATCGCGATTCGGACAGACTCTCAGCCAAATCCGCCGGGTACTGCATCTTCTCCAGGGAGACCCTGAAGTGCTCGCCGAGAAGATGGCGCTTCTCTATGAAGAGGTGCACCGCGAGGGGCGCCACCGCGTCGAGCAGGAGTGGTTGGTCGATACGTACTTCGCGACCCTCGAAGGTCGCTGCGATCACTATCCGCACTCACGTCGCGGGGTTCCCGGACCGCGGAGCGCCGATGAGGTCTTGGTCGTGGAGTTGGTCGATGATCTCGAGAGTCGATCGGTCTGGGAGCACGAGCCGGAGGGTGGCACCGTATGGAGATCTCCCTCTGAAGTGATTGCACGGGAGCGGACAGAGAACGGAGGAGGACAGGTCATGACCGAGAACGGTTCCGAGGTCGATCGCAACGCGAACGTCACACCGCTGAAGCTCCCCGAAGGGGCGGTCGAGATCGACGAGGCGCGACGTCGTGAGGAACAGTTCCTCCGGCGCTTCGAACAGAATCTCTCGAAGCTCGAGCGCATCTATAGCCCCCTCGAGAAGAAGTCCTACTCGATTCGCGCCGGCATGCTCGACCCCCAGGCTGAAGACCCGTACCAGCGCGTGGTCGACCTTCTCAAGGAGAAGGGACTCTACGACCGGGGGCTCCTCGAACGACTTCCGCACGATCGCTGTACTCGGTTCTCCCTTCCCGCGAGCGGACTTTTTGGGAGAAAGCCGCCGAAGCTCGTCATCGCGGGAGTTGCGGTCAGCCCGATCGAGCAACTCGCCTCGGTGGGGGGCGCCGTCCGCCCTCTCGGCGAGCCCGATCTCGCCCGCGTCTTGCGCGAGCAGCTCCGACATCGCGGCGCGTACCACGTCATTGGAGTTCTCTCGACGGTGGGGTGGGACAAAGACCTCTTCAAGGCCCCTCCACAGCAAGAAGGTCTAGCGCTGGTGCTCGTTCAAGCCGATGGCTCCGGGGGTTGGGCCACCAGTCATACTCTTCCAAAAGAGCTCTCCGCGCTCTCGATCGCGTACGATCCAGAGACCCTCGACGAGAAGGTGCGTCGGGCCTTCCACCGGGTGTTGGAACATCCGGAGCTGAAGATTCCGGGGGGGCATGTTGAAGTTGAGGGTTTCCTCGCGGCGATCGATCTTTCGCGAGACGTTCTCGACCTCGCCATGCGGCAAGTTTCGCACGAAGACTCTCGCCTGAAGATCGTGGCCGTCTCCGGCCGCGAGCTTCTCAAGCGAGATCGATTCTGAGGTGGTGAGATCATGGTAATGGACCGGTTCCGGCGGCTGCTCGGCCGGAAGGAGATTCCGGTGGAAGCGCGTGACTTGCTCGCTGCGGCGACGAATCCGCAAGAGATGTTGCGTGGGCTCGATGAGCTCATCACGCGCAACGAGGTCGAAGTCGATCGGATCCACAAGGAGATCGAGGCTCTCGAAGTTGTCGAGGGACACGAGAAGGATCGAGTGCGCGACGGCGAACTCGCCGAGCGCAGTCGAAACAACACTCTGCGGAGGATCGGTCGACTGCGAAAGCAGATGGACAACCTCGAGGAGCGGCTGCGGATCTTCAATCGGAACATCAATTTGCAGCACCACCTCGTGGGCAAGGTTCAGGCTCTCGAAGCAATGGAGCTCAGAGGCGTGGACGAAGAGCGGATCGACTCGATCTTGCTCGAGTACGAAGAGGAGCTCAGTCACTACTCGAGCGTCCTCGACACCGAAGACCTCGCGACAAGCATGCTTCCCGACGACCTCGACGACTCCGAGGAGCTCCGCGCCCTCGAAGCAGAGATCCTCGGGACCAAAGTGGAAGAGCCTGCCCCCGCGGAGCAGGCGGCACGTGCCGGAAAGACTCTGAACAAGACCACAAAGACGTCCACGGGAGAATCGACCCCCACGAAGACAGGCCCGGAGATCGATGACGGACCGACATCCGCCGCCGGCAAGACCGAGGAGGCTGATCCTTGATCGGAATCCTGAGGAAGATCTTCGGAGCCCCCGAACCGATCACGGTCGAGACGCTGAAATCAGCGCTGTCGGAAGCAGAACGCGATCGTCGGAAGAGTCGCGTCGAGGTGCGCAAGTGGGAGCGAGAGCGAAAAAAGCTCGTCGGGCGCATGAAGACGTCGCGCACCGAAGGGAACCAGCTCGAGGTCGACTACCTCTGGGATCAGTTCAAGCAACACCGGGTCGAAGGAGCCGAGATTCGGCGCGACGGCCGGGTGTTCAACCTCGAAGCCCTCGCCCTCGGTAGGACCGTCCGAGCGCTCGAGCGACTGGAGAAGAAAAAAGATCGCGATGGCGCGCGGAACTTGATCGAACGGATCCGCGCCTCGGGTCTCCCCGAGCGGATTGCGCTGGATCGCGACGAGCAGCTGCGCAGCCTCGAAGAGATGAACCAGATTCTCGAGGAGTTCACCGGCGAACGGGAAGAAGCCGACGCGGATCCGGAGAAGGCGATGTTCTTGGCAGAGCTCGATTCGATTCAAGAGGTCGAGAGCTCTGGCGAGGCTGAAGAGGCGAAAGTGCGCGAGGATGAGTTGTTGCGCCGGTTCGAGGAAGATCCGGAAGCATGATCTCCGAGTCGCTCAAACGGATTGATTCCCAGCTGTCTGAACGGAGCTCGTAATGGGTCTCTTCAAGTCCCCCGAGGATCGTCGGATCGAGCGAGAGCTCTCGATCCGAAAGGGGATCAATTCAATTCGTCGCAACATTCGCGACCTGGAACGCAACGAGAAGCAGTACCTCGACAAGGCGCGCCGAGCCCTCCAGATGGGTTCGCAAGACCAGGTGCAGTTTCTCAAGTCCGCGCTGAAACGCAGTGCTGTGCAGAAGCGTGCGATGGAACGACAACTCCTCAACATCGAGACTGCGCTTCAGATCAAGAACCAGGCGGAAGCGCACTCCGAGTTTGCGACGGCGATGAATGCGCTCTCGAAATCGATCTCGGAGATGTTCGGATCGACCGATTTCGTGAGAACTCAGAAGGACTTCGAAAAAGCGATGATGCAGGCGCAGACGATGGAAGAACGCGCCGACCTCTTCCTGGAAAGCTCTTCTTCGAGCCTCTTCGGCTACGAGGGGAGCGGGGACGACTTGGTGTCGGACGAAGAGATCGATCGCATGATCGAGGACGAAGCGGTGGCGGAAGAATCGAAGAGCGAACTCGACGACGCCATCGACAAAGGCCTCGAAGACGTCCGCAAGGAACTCGGGAAGGAATGACGGCTTGAGCCTCGAGTTCCATCTCACCCACTACGAACGGTACCGCAAAGAGGGGATCGAAGCCCACCGTGGCGGTGATGCCAGTCGGGCGCGCTTCTGCCTCCTCAAGTCCGCGGAGCATCTGTTCTCGGTCGCGAAAGCGAGCGATGGACGGTTGAAGGAAGAACGAACGCGCCGAGCGCATGAACTCGTCGAGCTCGCGAATCGCGTGAGTACCGCGCAAGCTCCGTCCCGCTCCGATGGCAAGCGGCGCGAGTCCGACGATCCGGAGAGCGGGGCCGTCGACGGCGGGCGCTTTCTGATTGGTGAGCGTCCGGACGTTACTTTTGACGACATCGCGGGCCTCCAAGATGTAAAGGACGAGGTGCGGCTCAAGATCATCGAGCCGTTCCAGCATCCAGAAAAGGCGGAGCTCTACGGAATCCGCCCCGGCGGCGGAATTCTTCTCTACGGCCCCCCGGGTACGGGAAAAACATTGCTCGCCCGGGCGGTCGCCGGCGAGACAGACTGTGCGTTCTTCACCGTCAAGCCATCGGAGATCCTGTCGAAGTGGGTCGGTGAAGCAGAACAGAACATGGCGGCACTGTTCGAAGCGGCTCGCGAACGCTCGCCGTCGGTGATCTTCATCGATGAGATCGAAGCGCTCGCCCCGCGTCGCACCGAGAACCGTTCGAGTGTGATGGCGCGCTTGGTCCCGCAGATCCTCGCCGAGCTCGAAGGGTTCGCAGGGAAACAGGGGGCGATTCTGTTCCTCGGTGCGACGAACGAGCCGTGGAGTCTCGACCCTGCCATCCTTCGGCCGGGACGATTCGATGAGCGGATCTGTGTGGGCCTCCCGGATCTTGCTGCGCGCCATCGAGTGCTCGAAATCAATCTTGAAAATCGCCCCCTCGCCGACGACGTCGATCTCGCTCGGATCGCCGGCCTGCTCGAAGGATTCAGCGGGGCAGACATCAAGAACCTCTGTCGGAAGGGCGCCGACGATGCCTTCCGACGTGCGATCGCCTCGAGCGGCGATGCTCCGATCGATCAAGAGCTGCTCCTACAAAATCTGAAGGAGATGGCGCCTTCGGTGCGACCCGAGGACCTCGAACGCTTCGTTCGCTATCGAGGTGAGGGGACTGCCTGATGTTTCGATCGGGATCGAGGAACGAATGGTCGACGGAATGGCTCGCCGAGCTGCGAGGATCGGGGGAGGTCCCGCACGGCGCGATCGGTCTGCCTCTGGAGCGCGCAACCGGTATCCTCCGCGCCGGAGAAGAACTCCCCGGCCGGGCGATTCTGGTTCCCGTTGGGTCAGTGATCCTCGAGTTGTCGTTCCCCGCGCTCGCCGATCGGGATGGCATTGCCGCGACTCTCGAGCTCACGGTCGAGATCGACCCTCCCGATGGCGGGACCGGCCTGCGGCTCCTCGCCGAGTCTCTGGGAAAGGAACCCCGCTACTCGATCTCTTCGCTCGAGAAGTTGTTGGTCAACCTTTGGCGAGACGCTCTCGCCCTGCGCGTTTCGAGAGGGTCCTGGACCGATGACGGAGAGCTGACGGAGCGTCTCGAGTTGTCCAACGTTCCAGACACCGTCCTCGAGGCTCTCTTCGATCGCGGGCTGCGCTTCGATGGCGTGCGCAGCGCGGCGGCGTCTTCGGAAGCTCTGACTGCTGCGAAGGAGTCGCGGCGCCAAAGGCGCGAGGAAGCGGCCCGGATTCGGGAGCGACTCGACTTCCTCGACCTTTGGAAAAAGGAAGAGCAGGGCGAAGCGCTCGCGCGCGAAGAGGTCGAGCGCATGGCCGCGCACCTTCGCCAGCAAGGGCTCCTCAGAAAGATCGGGCACGACCGCGAAGAGCACCTCGAACGCCTCCGGGCCCACGAAGACACGACACTCGCCCAGGAACGATTGAATCGCCGCCTCGAGCGAGAGCGGTTGATCTCGAAGGTTGAGATCGACGGAGAGCGCCTCGACCAGGAACTCGCCCAATCAGAGAAATTGCGCGCCGCATTCGAGAAGAACGGCTGGCTCGCGCTCGTTCGCGCGATCGAAGATCCCGATGGAAGAACGCGCCTGCTCGAGCGCCTCATCGAAAAGGAAATGACCCCAGAGCAGATTGCCGCCCGAGGCGTGGCGAGCGCGCAGGTGGATCGGCTCGAAGCACGAATCGAATCACTGCAGCAGCACCTCGAGAGGCGGGGGATTCCAGAACCGCTCGCGGGGATGGTGCGTGGACTTAGACCGACGCATCGCGTCTGGATGGCCGCGGGACTCGCTCTCTACCGGATCGACGGTGATCCGGCGACGGCGGACCGCGAGGCGCGACCTGTTCTTCCCCCCGAGGAAATCGGGTACCTCCGCTCGGTTCGCATCGTTCGCGACGGACTGGGAGGGATCGTCGCCGTGGGGGGACAAGGAGGCGTTGGACTCTACCGGCCGAATGGATCGCACTGGGAGTTCTATCGTTTCCGCCCCGGGGAGTCGGGGCGTGGTGGCGCGAATGCTGTCGATCCCATCGGTCATCAGGTGTTGGCCTCCCACTCGCGGCTCGGTTTGTCTCTCTGGAGGCGGAACGACCCGCAGTCCCTCACGCGCCCGTTCCAAGATCGCTTGGTTCCGGGACGCTCGACCCGCGCCGCACAAGCTGCCCCCGACGGCGGCTGGTGGTTCGGGCACGGGGCAGAAATCTTCCATGTGGCGCCGGGAGCCCCGGAGGGCGGACTCACCTCGCTCGGATCATTGCCTGAGAGCGTGACCGCACTCTGCGGCGCCCATGGCGAGTTGTGGGCGGGAACCCAAGAGGGGCGACTGTTCCGTCATGACGCTCTAGGGAAATGGATCGAGCTGCCCTTCGCGACCTCCGGCCCGATCTACCAGATCGTCGCGCCGCCCACCGATGGCGAGCCGGTGTGGATCGTCGGTGCACGTCAGCCCGCCGTCCACGTGCTCGATCGCCGCGGCGGCAAGTTGGCCGACTACCGCTGCCGATACCCGGTGCGCTGGGTGGGAGCAGGGGCAGGAGGTCCGATCGCGGTGGATCGGTTCGGGCAGCATCTCATCGTATGGTCTTGGGATGTTCCTCAGGCACCGGTGCGTCGGATCCGGGTGACCGATCAGATTCACTCCATCGCGGTCGAGGAGGAGGACGCATGATTCCCGGACTCTCCTTGGCCAAAATGCTGATCCTGTCAGCGGTCGTTGTGGGCGGCGGCGTCGGAGCGTACTCGCTCTTCCGATCTGATCTCCCCCGAGCGACACCGCTCGATGCGCTCCCCGATCTGGTCCACGATCGGATCGCGAATGAAGTGGCACTCGAGCTGCCCGAAACGGCGGGGGACGCGCGCTTGATCATTCCGCCGTTGGGAGATGACCGGCTCGACGCACTGAGAACACGACTCGCAAGAAGGATCGATCGAACCGGGCGCTATGAGGCGCTTCTCACCGAGGCGCCTCAGCCGGAGAGTTGGTGGGAGGAAGAGGTTCTTCCTCGCCTCCCCGAGTGGCTCGATGCCGTTCCCGGATTCGACCTGGACGACGATGCTGCACCTTGGCTTCTGGAGGCGCGCGTCGTTGACAGACAAGACGACGATGACGCTCTCGCGCTCTCGGTGGTCTGGCACCTCCGCGATCTGCGAGCGGAGGGGCGGCGCGCTGCGTCCGGAGATGCGTCGAGTCGCATCGAGAAGAGCCTGTTCGACCGAGACTACCTGCGGTGGCGGATCGACAATTCGTCTGCGTGGTTGCGCGTGCTCGGCTGGTTTGCGCTCGTGTTCGGACCGTGGATCTTGTTGCGATCGATCTTGGTCGAGTTGCTCCGCAAGGAGTCGAACGGTACCAACGCAGCTCTTTGGGTCGCGAGTGCGGCTCCTGGTATCTTCGCGGGATATGTTCTCTCGGCATTCGCCGCGGGGTGGTGGGGAGGAGTGTCGACGATCGTTTCAACGGTTCTGGCACTGACCTTCTCGTATGGCTGGTTGAACTGGCTCGATTCGACGCGGCGTTGAAAGTGGGTGGAGCTTGATCACCGTCAAGAAGGGTGACCGCATCAGCGAGTACATCCTCGAGGAGCCCCTCGGTAAGGGGGGATTCGGCGAGGTTTGGCGCGCGCGGCATCACCTCTGGCATGACCGTCAGGTTGCGGTGAAGATCCCGACCCGGCCCGAGGCCGTCCGCGATCTCTCCAATGAAGGAGTCATCCAAGCGACCCTCGAGCATCCAGGCATCGCCCGCTCGCTCGGCATGGACACCAACGCGGACCCGCCGTACTTCATCGTCGAGTTGATCGAAGGGCGCAACCTGCGCGCCGTCCTCGAAGAGAGCCGAAAGCTCGAGCCGACCATGGTGCGTTCGATCCTCGATCAAATCCTTTCGGTGCTCGAGTACGCTCACGCCCGTGGGGTGATCCACCAAGACATCAAACCGGAGAACATCCTTCTCACCAAAGACAACGAAGTGAAACTCACCGACTTTGGCCTCGGCCAAACGGTGAATGGCGAGTCTCTTATCCTCTCGGTTTCTCTGCGCACTCAAGGCGCAGGTCCGGGGGGAACGATCGGCTACATCGCACCCGAGATTCGCGATCGTGAAGGCCCCCCCGATGGACGAGCGGACCTCTACTCCGTGGGGATCCTCATCTTCGAACTCCTCACCGGCCGGCGTCCTGCGGGTGGCGAACTGCCGAGCGATCTCGAGCCTGGGCTGCCCGCCTGGTGCGATCGTGTGTTCCGGGGGCTCTACACCAGGCGGGAGACCCGGCTCGCCGACGTCGCCGCTGTGCGCGCGGCGCTCGATTCGGTCTCGACCGGGCCGACCGTTTCTCCTCTGATTCCCCCCGCCTTGGATCTTGTT
>ERZ891418.792-NODE-792-length-10381-cov-7.494286_pt1 | contig 10381 bp, 6 predicted proteins | sample MGYA00521236_ERZ891418 | MGnify/ENA primary metagenome ERZ891418 (study PRJEB32303, sample SAMEA104408696) | aquatic metagenome | biome: Brackish water; feature: Chemocline; material: water | place: Baltic Sea | collected 2014-10-18T10:34:00 | depth 100 m ... | reverse complement strand
CTTACCAGATTGGTCATCGACGAGCGGCACCACCCTTCGCCGACGTTCTTTGGCAGCTCTGGTGGGTCTTTAGCAGAAAAGGATTTCAGCAGAAACACGGATTCCGTCACGACCGGACCCAGGTCCGCCTGCGATTCCTCCGCGATGCAAACAGGTCGCACAGCCGGTAGCATCCGAGACTTCTCACACGAACCGTCCAACCCGCCAATTCTGCCCGAGTCGTCAGCCGCCTCTGGATCCCGCCATGACGTTCAGCCCGCTTCCTCTCAGCTATTGCACCAACGTTCATCCCGGCTTGTCGGTTGCAGAAGTCGAATCCGGGCTGAGCGAATTCACAGTGCCGACGCGGGACCGATTCGGAGACCTCGCCGCTGGACTGTGGCTCGCCCGGCCGGTTGTGACCGAGTTGCTGGAATCCGCCGCCGGTGCCAGTTCGCTCGACGGATTCGCTGCGAGGCTGCGCGAGTCCGGGCTGCTTTGTTACACGCTCAACACGTTTCCGTATGGCAATTTTCATGACGCTCGCGTCAAAGAAAACGTCTACATCCCCGACTGGACGACTGACGAACGGTACGACTACACGCTCGACTGTGCGCGGGTTCTCGCGCGGCTTCTGCCTGCCGACGACACCGCAGGCAGCCTGTCCACCGTGCCGCTTGGGTTCAAGGGCTTCGACCATCCGGCAGACTTCATCGATCGCTGCGCGGCGCGGTTGATCGACCTCGCCGAAGCTCTCGCCCGGCTTCGCGACGAAACGGGAAAGACGATTCGACTGGCCATCGAGCCCGAGCCGCTTTGCGTTCTTGAGACGACGCCTGAAACGCTCGCCTTTTTCGCGCGGCTGCGGGAAATCGCCGCTGATCGGAATTCCCTCGAAGCAGCCAACGAATTCCTGGGAGTCTGTTACGACGTCTGCCACCAGTCGGTCGAGTTTGAAGACGTCGCCGGGTCGATCAACGCTCTCGCCCAGGCCCGCATCCGCATCAACAAAGTTCACATCACGTGCGCAATCCGAGTCGAACGGCCTGCCGAAAACGAAGAGGCCCGCAACGCGCTCGCCACGTTCGTCGAGCCACGGTACCTTCACCAGACAATCGCCCGTTCAACGGACGGCACGATCCACCGCCTGACCGATCTCACCGAAGAAGCAGCCCTCAACCCGCAACCTGAGTTCGCGGCGGCGGACGAATGGCGAGTCCACTTCCACGTTCCGGTGAATGCCGAGTCGCTCGGTCCGCTCGGCACGACGAGACCCGACCTGCGCCGAGCTCTCGCCACCGTTCGAGATCTCGACTACGCCCCGCATCTGGAAGTGGAGACCTACACCTGGCAGGTGCTGCCGGGAGAGAAACCAAAGTCGCTGGTCGACGGCCTGACGACCGAACTGGAAGCGACGCGAGGATTACTCTGCGACCTCTCGTGAGCCAATCGCACCTTTCGGGAGGGCGAGGCTCCTGCCGCGCCGCCACAGGTAACCGGACGCGTCGGCAACGGCGGAGTGAATCGACTCTCGCCCTCGCTGACGCTTTCGGGTGACCTGTCGACATCTCGGCACAGTCCGGCTCAAGCGGTCACGCGTGGCTTTTTCTGCCTTTCGGACCTGTTACACTCGCCCGTCGTTTCCGACCGTTTCGCTTGATCACCCACCTGCCGGAAAGATTGCCCGATCGCGGCATCGCTGACTCCGGCGGAGACCACTCAATCACAGGGCGATGTCATGACCGCGTTTTCCCGCCTCAGTATTGCAACGACCTTTGCGGCGCTGCTTTCTCTTCCACTGTTTTCTTTCTCCCTGTTCGCTCAGGATGAAAAGAAGGAAGAACCAGCGAAGACCACCCCGGCTCCGCTGAAAGTCCCGGATGAAAAAGGCGAGAAGCCGGCTGCCGAAAAACCCGCTGGCGAAAAGCCGGCTGCCGAAAAGCCAGGCGAGGAAAAGCCCGCCGAAGCAGCTCCTGCGAAACCCGTCGACCCGCTGATCGAGTGGAAGCGGCTCGCCGATCGCAAGATTGAGATCTTCAACACGCTTCAGGGTCTGCAGAAAAAATTCGCCGTGGCGAAGGACAACGAGGCAAAACGAGTTGTCCGTAACGAGTACACCGATCTCATTCGCGAATTTGAAACCGACATTTATCCGCAGATGCTTGAGCTCGCCGAAGCGGTCTGGGTGAAGGACCCGACGTCGCTCGACGCTGGCGAGATCGCGATGAAGAGTGCGTTCAACTCAAACAAGTTCACGGAGGCAAGCGAAATCTCGGCGAAACTTCTCGCAGCCGAACGTCGAACGAGAGACGTGTACCGAATGGGCGGCATGGCCGAGTTTGCTCTGCACAACTTCGAGAAGGCCGCTGAGATGCTCGAGGAGCTCGTTAAAGTCCACAAGCCAAGCGACGCGCGCGAAGAGGAGTACCTCAATAACTATGCAGCGGAAGCCAGAAAGTACATTCCCTTCTGGGAGAAGGAACAGGCCATCCGCGCGAAAGAAGCGGCTCTGGAAGGCGCCGCCGCGTTGCCGCGTGTCGAATTCGAAACCACCAAAGGCAAGATCATCATTGAGCTGTTTGAGGATCACGCGCCGAACACTGTCGCAAGTTTCATCCAGACGGTTGAGAGTCAGAAATACAACGGCGTGAAGTTTCACCGGGTCATCCCTGCATTCATGGCCCAGACCGGAGACACCACGACGGCCGACGACGACCCGCTGAACGACGGCCAGGGCGGTGGCTTCACCATCCCGTGTGAGTGCTACAAAGAGGACACACGGATGCATTTCCAGGGCAGCCTCAGCATGGCTCACCGCGGAAAAGACACCGGCGGTACACAGTTCTTCATCACTCACCTGCCGACCTACTGGCTGAACTATGAGAAGGACAAGGAAGAGAGTAATCACACCTGCTTCGGTCGCGTCGTCGAGGGAATCGACGTCGTCTGGTCGATCGAGCGGAACGATGAAATCGTCTCCGCCAAAGTTCTGAACAAGCGCGACCACGAGTACAAAGCGGCCCGGGTTTCTGACGTGGAAGAAAAGCCGGACGGCACGCTCGACCCGAAGAAGACGACGAAGGGCGACGAGAAAAAGACACCCGAGAAGGCCACGGAAAAGAAACCTGAGGAAGACAACAAGACGGCAGCGGACAAGACCGAACCAGAGAAAACTGAGCCAGAGAAAACCGACTCGGCGAAGAATGAAGCCGAAGAGAAGAAACCCGCGGACCCTGCGAAACAGGTGCCGCTCTTCAAACAAACTCAATCGCACCCCGGCTGCTCTCCAGCAACCGGGGTGCTTTCATAACAACACCTGAGAATCCACAGCCAAGAGGTCGTCATGCTGCGTCGACTGCTGCTCACGCTGAGCCTCACCCTGCTGACCGCCACGATTCAGGGCCTCGCGGTTGCCCAGGAGGAAAGTTATCCGGTCCCGGAAGACTCAAAGCCGAAAGACAGTGTGCCGAAGGGCAAACTTTATGGCCCGTTCACCTTTGACCAGAGCAAAATCTTCCCGGGCACGACGCGGGAGTACGGCATCTATGTGCCAGCTCAGTACAACGACATTAAGCCGGCATGTCTGCTCGTTGTGCAGGATGGAATGGGCAAGGCGAACCAATGGAAACTGCCGACGATCCTCGACAACCTGATCCACAAGGGCGAAGTACCGGTGCAGATCGCCGTGTTCGTCTCACCCGGGGTTGTTCCGGCGGCCGACGGGACATCTCAGGCGAGGTTCAATCGAAGCTTTGAGTACGACGGCATGGGTGATCGCTATGCCCGGTTCCTCATCGAGGAATTCCTACCCGGAATCTCAGAGAACTGGAACATCAGCCAGGACCCGAACGACCGCGCGATCGCGGGTTCCAGTTCGGGAGCCATCTGTGCTTTCACCGCGGCGTGGGAACGACCGGACTCGTTCCGCCGCGTCATCAGCACAGTCGGCACGTACGTCGGTCTGCGAGGCGGGCATGAGTACTCGACGCTCATCCGCAAATTTGAACCAAAGCCGATCCGCATCTTCATGCAGGACGGCAGCAACGACCTGGACATTTACGGCGGTGACTGGTGGATGGCCAACCAGGCGATGTACCGCTCGCTGAAGTGGGCGGGATACGAAGTCACCAACGCCTGGGGCGAGGGCGGCCACAACGGCAAACACGCGGCCGCGATCATGCCGCAGGCCGTGAAGTACATCTGGCATGACTATCCCGAACCCGTCAAAGCCGGCATGGCCGAGCCCGCAAAACGCCGTACGGAAATCCTTATTCCCGGTGAGGACTGGCAGGAAGTGAGCAGCGGGCACAAATTCACGGAAGGCCCGGCAGTGAACTCAAAAGGCGAGGTCTTCTTCACAGACATCCCCAACAACCGCATCCACAAGGTCGAACTCGACGGCACAGTGACCGTCTTCGCCGAGAACACTGCCAAAGCCAACGGATTGATGTTCGGCCCGGACGGAAAACTCTACGCGTGTAAAAATGGCGAGCAGAAAATCGTCCGCTACGACGAAACCGGCAAGGAAGAAACCGTCCTGGAAAACGCGCCGAGCAACGATGTGGTGCTGCTCCACAACGGCACCGGTTATTACACCGATCCGACAAATAAGAGCGTGTGGTTCTTCAAACCGGACGGCACGAAAAAGCTGGTCGACTCAGGCATCGAGTTTCCCAACGGAGTCATCACGTCTGCCGACCAGGCCTTCCTGTCCGTGTCCGACACACGCGGCCGCTTTACGTGGTCGTACCGAATCCAGCCCGACGGCTCGCTCACCGACAAGCAGCAGTACGGTCATCTTCACGTGCCGGACGACTCGGGCCAGAGCGGCGCGGACGGAATGGCCGTCGACGTCGAGGGACGAACCTACGTGACCACAAAGCTCGGCCTGCAGGTTCTTGATCAGCCGGGGCGAGTTCACATCATCCTGAAAAAACCGTCGAACGGCTGGCTGTCGAACGTCGTCTTCGGTGGCCCGGAACTCGACACGCTCTACGTGACCTGCGGCGATCGCGTCTTCAAGCGAAGGGTGAACGCGAAAGGCGTCAATCCCTGGCAGGCCCCGCCGAAACAGCCGAAGCCGCGGTTGTAGATTCTCCAGGCCTGTAGATTCTCCAGACCACACGTCCGGCAACATGCAGCCTTCGAGAGAGGCTGCGGCCGTCGTTCGCACATTTTTCAACGATGACGTGTCGCAGGCCGGTGCGACGACTACTTGGCCACGAGTGAAAACCCGCCGTCCCAGTCCTCGGGCGGTTTGTTGTCGTAGCGTTTCATCCAGTCGAGCAGAAACGTCTTCGGGCCTTCATCGGGGTAATCAGCAAAGGCCTTGATTGCGGCATCCCAGTTTCCGGCGATCACCAGGTCCAGGACCGCTTCATACTGTGCGATCTGCTCGTCCGGCAGATGCGGTGCTTTTGCGAGCGGCTGAACCAGCTCGCTCACGGTGATCGGAGTGTCCATCCCCTTCGGTCGGACACAGGCCAGCCGCCTCACGCGAGCCCGCTCCGGCGGCAGGTGATTTCGAACGAAGTCCGCGGATTGTTCGTCGATGCAGATCTGCACGCCGTACTGTTTCGTCATGCTCTCCAGCCGGGCTCCCTGGTTGACAACCGGGCCGAACACGCCGATTTTCGCCTGCTGCGCCGTGCCGATCTGACCGGCAATTGCTCGCCCGTGTGCAATGCCCAGACCGATGCCGAATCCTTCGAGGAGCCCCTGCTCCTCTGGTGGCTTCGCGAACAGATCCTGAATCAGGAGCGCCGCCAGACAGGCCGGGACGGCTCCATCATTGAGTGCCACCGGCCAGCCCCAGAAGCCCAGCGCGGCATCGCCCTGGAAATCAGCAATGGCTCCGTCGTATTTCAGAATGCCGGACGTCATCGCCCCCAGCGCCTCTTTAACGCAGTCAAGCAGGTAATGCAGATTGTCCGCGTACATTTCGGCTTTTCGGGAAAAGCCTCGAACGTCGCAGAAGAGCACGGTGATTTCCCGCTCGGAAGGTTTCAGAACGTCGCCACCGCCGGTGAGATTCTCGATGATTTTCGGAGAGAAAAATGAAGCCATTTGCGTCTGCGTATCCTGCAGACTTTTGACGTGCCGGATCGAGGCGATGAACTGAGCCAGCAGCTGTCCAAACCGAACGTCGCCTTTGAGATCATCCTTCGTAATGATGACGGCTCCGTTTTTCCCCCCTTTGCCGGCGATGTACATGCACCAGCCTTTGCTGGCCGCTCCTGGTACAGGAATACAGAATGCCCAGTCCAGATCGTCGCTGAGCGTGAATTGACCCGACTCCTCGCGCATTCCCCAGACATGGATCGTGGGCGAGTCGGATCGGAATGCCCGTCCGACAAGGTTGCGGCTTGGGAGAAACCGACCTTCATAATCGTCCCGCGTACGGACCCGCATCATCTGTGGCCGCACGACCTGGCTGGCCGACGGATCCTGATTGCGAAGCATGTCGACGGTCGAGCTGTCATACTGAGCGACTGAAACGGCAACAGCTTCGGGAATCGCATCGAGCAGAAGACCCGCCAGGAGCTGCCCGAGATCAGCGTCGGATGTGGCAGTTGCAATCATGTCAGGCAGATCGCAGAGCAGTTCCATCTGGCGAGCCGTGTCGCTGAACTGAACCTGCTGCAGCTCTTTTTCACTGAACTGGAATTCGTCGACGTCAGCGTCTTCCAGACCCGCGCTGCTTTCGTCGCCTGCAGGTGCTTCCAGCCGAAAAACCGTCTGCCCGATCTGGAACTGCTGACCGGGAAAGACCGTCGCTTTCCGGACCAGGCTCCGCCCGAAAATGATCGGGTTGCGAGCTCGATCCAGACAGGCAACGCGGACACTTCCATTCTCGAGCGTCAAGGTTGCATGTTCGCGGGAGATTTCACGGTCCCAGGAAACCGGGATCGGATTGGTCGGCAGTCGACCGATCAACATCTCCTGCCCGGGAACCAGTTCGATGTCCAATTCGCGCTGGCCAGTTCCGTCGTTGACCTTGAGCGAATAGGCGGTTGAATCCTGCAAGGTGTCGCTCCGGCTTTGGGATCTGGTATTGAGATGCAGACCGTTCGAACGATCCCGCGTTCTCAATGGCTGCACTGGTGGATTCTACCGTGGGGACTTAGCGTATCCAACTTGTGGCGAGATCATCAGAAATTCCCTGACTGCCGGCTCCACAGGCGTGTCAGGCTGACTGAAAACACGAGCCCCAGGCTGGACTGACGAGCAGACTCACACAAGCACGACGGCGTCGTCTGGACAGCCTCATTTGCCAGAACTGGTGATCGAAATCACTGACCGCGGAGCCTCATGTAGCATTTCTGAACCGCTGCGACACAGCTCTGGCCCGACGGGGACATTGTGCCGCAACTTGCCTCATCCGATTGAGCCCGCTGAATTGTCTGCCGGACTCGTGCGACGGAGTCTTCGTCGACGTCTGCCTGGATGTCGGAACATTTCAGACCAAAGCACGGACAGACGGGGGCTTCCCGGTCCTTTGGCCACACCGGAGTGGCCATTTCCGCAGCCGGGATCACTCGGTCAAAGCCGTCAAAATACGCGACATCGCACGTTTCGTGTGAGCAGAAACAGGCAGCCTCGGAGAGTTGCTGCCTTTGCTCAGGACCGAGCCAGGCATTCAGCGTGACGTCAAACACCGCGATGCCCGTCGTGCCGCACGACGGACATCGATCGCGTTTTTCTTCCGGCTCACGAACAAAGGCCTTGTTCATCGGCGATCCAGCACGGAGATCCGTTGACCGAAAAAGTCCGAGTCATCGAAACCGACCCGGTTGGTCTTAAGCCTGTCGCGGTTAAAATGCGCCAATCGTATTGCCGTCACTGATGGACCCGAGATTCTGCCAGACCCGAAGGTCGATACTATTCGTGACGACACGGGCGGAACCATCCATCAGCAGACACTGCACCAGGCCGACGTGGTGGCTTCGCGAAGTCACCGCCGCGTAAGTCGGACCCGTGCAGGATTTCTCTTCCCGGCAGCTCGTGTAGTCCACATCCACTTGGTGACCGGTGCTCGGATCGATGTAGGGAACAAGCTTGTTCGGTCCGAAGACGGTTGTAAAACCGGTCTGGTGGACCCGGCCGTCGACCCACTCAGTATGCCCGGAGTTGGTTTTGTAACTCCCCCCGAGAGCAGCAATTCCCGTGGCGGGCGGGGGCGTCGCCGAAGCTCCTGAGCCGTCTCGAAAGTAAGGGTTAAACGCCTTCACTTCAGAAAATGCCAGGGTGTTACTCGTACCATCCTTGATGTGCTGCAATCCGCGTTTCTTGTTCGGCACGAACGCTCCATCGCCAACCAGGCCAGTCGCATTGTCGTAAAAAAACCAGCCCCCTCCGTTAAAGGCATAGTTGACGGGATAGTGAGTGAAACTGCCGGCGATTCGCCCCTCATCTTTTTCCTCTTCCGGGCAGAGATACGTGTCGACTCGCTGCCCCGCGATGCTGGCGTTTTCCGGAGCATCGTACGGCATCGAGAGGTTCATTTTACTGTACAGGTTTGCCTGCTCAACATACGGCAGCAGGCGGGCATGCACAGACCACTCGCCGCCTGGTGACGTGTAGTCCACCGCGAACGAGATCGGCAGAAGACTGTTCGTCTCCACATAATTGTGGAGGGCCAGACCGATCTGTTTCAGGTTGTTTTTGCACTGAGCCCGGCGGGCGGCCGCGCGAGCCTGCTGGACGGCGGGCAAAAGCAATGCAATCAGAATGGCGATGATGGCAATGACCACCAGCAGTTCAATCAGCGTGAATCCTTGACGAGGTTTCATTGGTTTCTCCTCTTTTTGCCCCATTGCGGGGCTGTGGGCCAAATTCCGAGGCAGGCTGCTTCCCGTCGCCAGTGAAATTGAGACTCAATCTCAGTACAGGAACGATAGTCGGCAAGGAGGCGGACCACAAGGAAGGCCGAATCCAATCGCGGAAGAATCCTGAAGAATTGTCGCGAGGGCCACGGCGCCGGATGTAAACATCTACTGTAGAACCCGTTACGGGTTGCGCCACTGCCTGCCGGATCGGGACAGCAGCTGAGTGGAGCCGGATGGGCCCCACTTGCCAACCGGGTAAAATTCCGGCTCGTGGGCAGGCTGCTCCCAGGCATCGAGCACCGGTTGAACGAACCGCCAGGCAGCTTCCAGTTCGTCACTGCGGGTAAAGAGCGTCGAATCACCTCGCAGGACATCCAGCAAGAGTCGCTCGTAAGCCTCGGCCAGGCCTGACGGGTAGGAAAATTCCAGGTCCTGCTTTTCGAGGTGGTACTGGTAGCCCGGCCTTTTCACGTTGCTCGACAGGACAATCGACTCCTCGGGCTGGATTCGGAAAACGAGCGTGTTGGCCCTCGTCCCGACGAGACCGCATTGATCGCCGACACACTCGACAGAGTCGAACGTGTGCATGGGTGGCAATTTGAACTGAATGGCGATTTCGGATACTCGCCGGGGCATCCGCTTGCCCGTGCGAAGGTAAAACGGGACGCCGGCCCAGCGCCAGTTGTCGACCCGAACTTCCATCGACACAAATGTTTCGCGACTGGAATTCCGTGCCACGCGGTCTTCCTGCCGGTACCCGTTCGCCGCTTCGCCATCCACCATTCCGCCGACGTACTGGCCGGCGACAGCCCATTTGGAAATCTCCGTCGGGTCCCCCGGCTGGAGTGACTGCAGCACCTTCAGCTTCTCGTCGCGAATCTGGTTGGCCTGAAACACGGCCGGTGGTTCCATCGCGATCAGGCAGAGCAACTGCAGCACGTGATTCTGCAGCACGTCGCGCAGGGCTCCTGAGTTGTCGTAGTAGCCACCACGGCCGCGTTCAATCCCTTGAGATTCAGCCACCGTGATCTGCACATTGTCGACGTGATTCCGGTTGAGAAGTGGCTCGAAAATCGCATTCCCGAAGCGAAACAACAGGATGTTTTGCACCGTCTCTTTGCCGAGGTAATGGTCGATGCGGTAAATCTGCGATTCGTCCAGCAGGCTGCTGAGGCTCTGTGCCAGAGCGACGGAAGACTTGACGTCGTGGCCGAACGGTTTTTCGAAAACGATGCGAGGACCCTCTGGCGTAATCATCCCGGCCGAAGCCAGGGACTCGACGGCGGGAAGAAACAACGCTGGATCTGTGGCAAGGTAGACAATCCGCCTGGACGGATCGCTGGTTGCCCCGCTGGCTGATTCCAGTTCGTGGATTCGAGCGTCGAAGTCTCCATAGCCCTCAGGCTGATCGATTTCCAGGCGGTGATAGAACAGTCGCGATGCGAATTTTTCCCAATGTTCGCTCGAAACTGCTCCCCCGCGTGCGTGCTTTGAGACGGCTTCGTACATCTCGCTTCGGAAGGCCTCGTCCGATTTCTCGCGACGGGCAACGCCGACAATCGTGTAGTGTGCCG
>ERZ891418.791-NODE-791-length-10382-cov-8.089474_pt1 | contig 10382 bp, 5 predicted proteins | sample MGYA00521236_ERZ891418 | MGnify/ENA primary metagenome ERZ891418 (study PRJEB32303, sample SAMEA104408696) | aquatic metagenome | biome: Brackish water; feature: Chemocline; material: water | place: Baltic Sea | collected 2014-10-18T10:34:00 | depth 100 m ... | reverse complement strand
CTGACGCGGACCCGCGCGACGAACTTCACTCAAAACTGGTCGACGCGATTTACTGGAACGGCTATGTCTGGCGGTTTGATCCCTCGGCCGCTCGACCAGCGGACCACTTTGAGTTCTCGCACGATCCGGAATTCATCGCCGAGCTCTCCGCCGCGAATCAGACTCGATCGCACTGGGATGCCGGCTGGATGGTCGAGCAGGTCTCGCCAGACGGCAGCGTGGAAGCCAGAAAGTTCGATCGCTACCGCGGCCCGGTTCCTGGCGAGTACGCAGGAGACGTTGGCCCCGGCACGCGGCCGAAGGTCGGCGATCAAATCAGCATTCAGGTGCTCAGCGAGTCGACTCGTCTGCAGCCTGGTTTCTACTTCTGCTTCAGCGACGTCATCCCCGACCACTACGACGATTATCAGTCGCTGCGGTTTTACTTCAACGTGTCGGCCCGCGGGGCTCCGGTTCTGTTGCGGGAACTCAGCGGACGGCTGAACCGGTTTCAAGTTCCGTTCCGTTTCAAATGCCCAGTCGCGCCGACACTGTTCGACCGGCTGGACTCCGGCGTGCTGTACGTCCCGTTTCGCTATCGAGAGATCGCTTCGCGCTGCGTCGCGGAACTGCTGCCGCTGGTGGAGGAACATCTCGGGCAGGACGTTCCGCTGTTCACGAAACGCGTTTATCCGGGAGTCGGCATGGCCGAGGATCCCGGTACGCAGGACAGCTTCGGCCGGCAGCGCTGCGAGCTCGTCGCGCGAGGCCTGCTTGAGGCGTCTGAGTCTGCTTCGGGCTGCGATCCAGTCGAGTCGATTCGGCGTCAGTTTGAGAAAGCGGGACTGAATTTCGACCGCCCGTGGCTCAACGCCGGCTCGATCGACTGTTGCGAGATTCCAGACCAGGATCCCTCGCGGCCTTCTCCCTCGCCCCTCACCCCTCGCCCCTCCGCGCTCGAAGCTGCCGACCGAATTGGCTCGCGGATCTGTCGCGACGCCGTGTGGTCCGGCGGTGCCTGCAACTGGCTCGACTGGTCGGGTGAGGAATTTCCGGGCGGGTGGGTCGCGATTCATCGAGCTCTCGGGCCGGACCCGCGAAACCGCTGCAGCGGGATCAGTCTGTACGACGGGTCCGCCGGGATCGCTCTTTTTCTCGCCCGGCTTTATCAACAGACCGGCGAGCCACTGCTCGGAGAAACGCTGATCGGGGCGGCGCGTCAGATTTCCGCACGGCTGGCGGATCTCGATGGCGAGCCGAACCTCGGGTTCTACGCCGGCTGGCCGGGAGCGTCGTGGGCTCTGACCGAGATCGGGCGAACTCTTGGCGATGCGGATCTGATTGAGCGCGAACTGGCTCGACTGGAAACAACCGCGCGGTTTGAGCCGCGCTTGCCGGACACGGATCTCATCACCGGCAGCGCCGGCCTGATCACATCGCTCGTCGATCTGCACGTCAAGTACGGTCGCGAGTCGCTGCTGGACATTGCTGTGCGGCACGGAGACTTTCTGCTGAGCTCAGCCAGCCGATCGGACGAGGGCTGGTCCTGGGAAACCGTGCCAGTGCCGGTGCATCGAAATCTCACCGGGCTGGCACACGGTGTGTCGGGCATCGTGTGTGCTCTCGCCGAACTGTTTCGGGCGACGGGTGAGGACCGTTTTCGCCAGGCGATCGACGAAGGGCTGCGGTACGAGTCGAATCAGTTCTCGCCCGACGTCGGCAACTGGCGGGACTTCCGCGAGGATGCGGCGGCCGAAGGCGAGCCGGCGTTTCAACTGGGCTGGTGTCACGGAGCTCCCGGCATCGGCCTGGCGCGGTTTCGATTGATCGAGCTTGGCTTCGATGCCGAGTCGATTCGGACGGACCTCGAAGCCGCACTCCGCACGACCGTGGCGAAACTGCACTACGCCGACCTGCCCGGCCAGCGCGAGTTCTGCATCTGTCACGGTCTGGCGGGAGACTCCGACCTGCCGCTGCTGATTTCGCAATGGCCGGGTCGGGAGTCGCTGATCGAACATGCCGAGCGGATTGCTCAGACGGGAATCGAGCTCTTCGAAGAACGCGGCCTCCCGTGGGCGTACAACCTGGGCGGCACAGGTGAGACGCCGACTCTGTTCTGCGGCATGGCCGGCATCGGTCACTTCTACCTGCGTCTCGCCGCGCCGCGCGAGGTGCCATCGATCCTGCTGATCCAGCCGCGTCACGCCGAGTGATTTCAGTCCGGATTTTTCGTGGTCCCTCGCAAGCTCTGGCCGAATCGTGTTCGGCACGGAATCTGCGTTAGTCGTTTTTGGTCGTTTAACGTTGAGCCGCAGGCGAGAACTTCGGTGGCGGAGCTCGCGATGAACCACCGCGACATCGCCGCCACCCTCGGATTTGTTTCCAAAGCGCCGCGACGACCCAATTTTCGCCTCCGGCTCAACGTTAAACGACTCTGTGTCATGAAAACTGCGTATCGCATCGTCGCGCAAGAACCGTGCCGAACACTATTGGCTCTGGCCTGACGGTCCGTAGAAAAATGTAACGGTACGGCGTAAGCCCAATGGCCCCGAGCCGAACACCGCGTGTCCGACAGCGAGCGGGTTTTGTCCACGACGCCTCTACCGCTGGCGTCGACGTTGTGGTTGAATTGCCGCCTGACGTGCCTTCAATCCGGGAGTCAGCCATGACCCTTCGAGCAGTTTCTCTCTTCCTGTCGCTGGCCCTCGTTGCGGGTTGCATTCCGACTCCGGCCGACAACGAGCCGTCCTCGACTCCGAAAACGAAAGCCGGCAGCGAAACCACGACGACCGACGAAGCCGGCGATGCGGCTGCGAAAGCTGATGACGGTGCGGAGTCCTCCGAGGACTCGAAGCCGCAACCCAAACCCGGGTCCGGCAAGAAAACTCCCGCCGGGGCAGTTGAAAAGAATCCGATTGAAAAGAATCCGGCGACTCCCGTTGGAGAGACGACTGGAAGCGAAGTTCAGACGGGCCTCGAAGAACCGGAGCCCGGTCCGAAACCAACGAAGCTGCCTCCGGAAATCTTCAAGAGCGACAAGCTGACCCCACTGAATCCGAACCACACAGTATTTCTGGACCTGCCAAACAAACGGTTGAAGCTGAAGACGCACGTTTGCCTGGACCGCGGCATGCTGGAGATGCTGCTGTGTCTGAAGCAGACCAAGGAACACGAATCGATCCTGACTCTCGACGCAGAGGCCTTCACCGTTCACACGGGCCTGGTAGCTCTCGGCTGTGAGCCGGGTCAACCGGCGACGTACGACCCGGTCTATCAGCCGGCGAGCGGGCAGAAGATCGACATCTTCATGCACTATGTTGATCTCGACGGAAAGCTGCAGCGCATCGAAGCCGGCAAGTGGATCCGAAACTCCCGCTTCCGCTACTACGAAGCGGAGTTTGAATCGCTGCCGGCCGGACTGAAACTCGACCCCGACGGGAATCTTCGGTACGACGACCTGAACAAGGTCATTTTCTGGTACGGGCCGATGACCGAAGAACAGCGCGACGAATGCCTCGCGCTGTGCAAAGACGAGAAATTCCAGAAATCGATCAAAGGCTTCTACGAAGAGAGTCGGCCGAAGGAAATAAAGGCGGACTGGATTTTCGTCGGCAGTGGCTTCTTCGACGATGGCGAAGTGAAGCGGTACCTGGCGGAAGGCGGTTACGTCATCTGCGTCGCGAATTTCGGGCAGGCCATGATCGACGTCTCGGTCTCAAGCAGCGCCGACGGACAGGAAACGCTCGTCTTCGAAGCGTGGCATGAGCGATTGCCACCACTCGGATCGGAGGTGATGGTCGAGCTCGTGCCGCGAATTGAAAAGAAAAAAGAAAAGGACGGCGAGAAAGCGGCAGCCCCGGACGATTCCCCAAAGCCTGGTGTGCCTGCAGGGAAAACTGCCGCCGAGAAAGTTTCGGACGCAGGATGAGCTTTCGAGGCGCGGACTACGAAGCGGGACACACCACAGAATTCGGACGCCCGAATCCCGCCTGACAGTTGAACTTTGTCGCATCCCCCGATTGTCACGACAAAGAATCCTGACGCGATCCCACGACGAAGGGAGTTCCCTTTCCTTGCGGACCACATTGGGGCTGGCCATCCTGCACGCACGTCGCATCCCCAGTCGTCAGGAGCTCACTCATGCTTGCGGTCTATGGTCTGATCGCGAGGCTGGCATTTCTGCCACCCAACGTGAGAACGGGGGCCGTGCAGAAGCTGGCGGTTGCCGGATCGCCGAAAGCAGCCGAACAGCTCATCACCATTCTCGCGTTGCGGGACGACGTGGTACACGGAGAGGCGCTTGCGGCTCTGCGGACTGTCGGACCGGCCCTTCTCAAACCAGCGATGACCGGGCTCGGATCGGACGAGCCGAAACGGCAGCGTTCCGGAGCTGAGGCTCTTGCGATTCTTGGCCCGGGATCAGCGAGTGCCCTTCCTCTTTTGCTCGGGACACTGGCCAATCCCAACCTCGACGTTCGTGTGGCCTGTCTGACAACAATTGGTCGCCTCGGCACGTACGCTGCGGAAGCCGTCAACCGTCTGACCGAGCGGCTCGACAGCCAGCACTACCGGGAAATTTCGGCCGCCGCGAAATCTCTTGGGCAGATCGGAGCCGAAGCGAAGGCGTCCGTCCCGCGGCTGATGGCGCTGGTCGGCCACCCGGAAAAAGACGTCCGCGATTCGGCTGCCGATGCAATGGGCAAAATCGGGCCGATCACAAAAGTTTTCATTCCAACCCTGCTCGAGCATCTGACAAAAGGCGATACGGGAGTCCGCGTTGCTGCGGCGCGAGCGCTCGGAGAAATGAAAGCCGACGCTGCGCGAGCCATCAAGGACCTCGCCCGATTCGTTTACGACCCGACCCGCGACGTTCGCCAGGCGGTCGCCGAAGCGCTTGGCCGAATCGGTGAGCCTGCCCTGTCAGCCGAACCGCACCTTCAGAAACTGCTCGACGATAAAGACTGGGGGGTCCGCGAAGCTGCCGTGCGAGCCTGCGGCCAGATTGGCATGAGCGGTGAGCAGGTTCTTTCCCACACAATCCTGCTGTTGAACGATGACCGAGGCAGCGTCCGGCGAGCAGCCGCTCAGGCGGTCGGGATGCACGGCAAAAAAGCAATTCGCGGCGCCCGGGCCCTCGTCCTTCTCCTGGAAGACAAGTACCAGGCGGTCCAGCTTGCGGCGGCCACTTCACTCGGTCAGCTCGGTTCACAGGCGACAGAAGTCGTACCGGACATCATCCTCCTGCTCTCCTCCGATCTTCCGCACACGCGGGAATCCGCGATCTCGGCCCTCGGCACGATTGGCCCGTCGGCTCACGACGCGGCCCCGGCGCTGACGTCTCTGATGCAGGTCACAGGCGGAGAAACAGCTCAACTGGCTGCGACGGCACTCACCAAGATGGGGGCGAGTCTTGGCGAGCACATCCCGCTGCTCACTCGCCACCTGAAGTCGGAGCGAAAAGATCTGCAACTGCTGACGATCCGAACTCTTTGTGAGATCGGCAAGTACTCGGAAGAGGCCCGGCAATCACTGCAGGGATGCCTTGGCGATTCGGACCGCACAATCGTCGAAGCCGCACGGCAGTCACTGGAGAGCATCCAACGGCTCACCGGAGCGACGTCGTAAACAACGAGTCGTGAAACCGCCGACTGCCTCGTCAACGCGGAATTTACTGGTCACAGTTTCAGTGGCGTAAGCTTCCAGCTTGCGATGTCCGCTCACAGTACGTCGGCAAGCAGGATGCTTACCCCACTTTATAGCCGTGACAGAACACTACCTCGAAATGCCGACGTAGAAGCTGAAGATTCGCTCGTCGTCGAAATCTTCCGACAGGACCGGGATACCGAAATCGAACGCGAGCGGTGCGGGGCCCATCGCCGGAATCGTCAACCGCAGTCCCGCTCCTACCGTCAGGCGGACCCGACTGGCACTGAGTGAATCTTCCGTATCCTCGACCGTTCCCGTATCGACGAACCCGACGACACGGATATTCTCATCCGCCGTCACAGGCATTGAGTACTCGGCCGAAGCGAGCAGCATGACATCGCCACCCACACGAATTCCGCCGCCTCGCGGACTCACGCCACGGAACGAGAAACCGCGAAACGACTGATAACCGCCCGCATAATATCGTTCAAACAACGGAGTCCCGCTGTCGGTCCAGTTGGCCTGTCCGTGCAATGATACGATGTGCTTTCCGCCGCCATCCGGTCGCTGAACTGCGGTGAAATGCTGACTGCCCTGCAGCTCAAACCGCGGGTATACAAAATCTCCGAATGCCTGTTCAAAGGCGGCTTCCGCAAAGTGGCCTTCTGCTGGAAGAAAAGCAGAATCGCGAGTGTCATGCGCAACGGCGGTTCGGATAGTTGAAAGGAAATGCGTCCCTCTTGACTCATCGATAATACTCAACGGGGCGACTGTGGCGAAGTTTCTCAAGGTGACACTCTCAAGACGAAATGCCGTCGTGAAGGAAAGCCACTTCGAAACCTGTTTTCCTACAGAGATTCTCCCGCCAATCCGTTCTTCATCCCAGCCGGGTAGAAAACGGTTGTAAAAGAACCCGCTCACGCCGAGGCTATAGTCTGTATCAAGGAAATACGGTGTCTGCCAGCTCGCCAGATAGCGACTGACAACTGTGCCGGGCACAGCCTCAATCCGAAATCGTTCGCCGTTTCCTCGAAAGGCGGTCCCGTCCACAAAATCCCGCCACGACGTCGGAACCCGTGTAATATCAAAGTTATTCTCTTCCAGAACGAACGATCCGACGAGGCCTGCATTACTGTTGACGCCGACTCCAAACATCAGCCGGCCGGTCTGTGCTTCTGTTACAAAGATGTCGAGATCGGCCTGTCCCGACCGTTCGATGGCATCGGCGAAGGGGCTTTTCGGCCCGCCATACGGGTCACCCAGATTTCCACTATCCAGAAGCGGATTAAACGGCACGGGCTGAGCATCCAGCGGATTCTGCCCCCTCGCAATCTGTCGCTGAACCGGCTCCTGGTCGGCAACTCGGGAAATGTCGATCCGTGGTGCTCCTGGGCCACCTCGCTCAAACAGCTGCCCACCAAGACGCTTTCGACTGATGTCGATCAGTTTCGGATTCGCCGGGTCACCCGGCGACAGCATCAGAGGATTCAGGACGACGGTCTCGCGTGTGTGGGGGCTGCCACCGGGGGCGGCAATGTGCACATTAACTTTGCGAATGGTATACGGTTTGTCTTCGGAAATTCGGACGACCACGTCAACGACGCCAGGCTGGTCTTCAAGAAACCGAGGGACGGCATCGATCTCGGCAAAAAGATGACCAAGTTCACCATACTTCTCTCGAATACCTTCAACATCACGATTAAGGGAACCCGCATTGAAATTGTCTTCAGGCTTCAGCCGGAATTCGCCCAGGAGTTCTGAGGCCGAGAACTTTTGATTTCCCACGACTTCGACGTTACGGACACGATACTGTGTTCCCTCGTCGATTGTGTATTTATAACGAGCTCGTGCGTCGACCCGGTGCAGCAGTCTGTTTTCGGGGACGATGTGAATGTTGTTATCAAGAATGGCGACATCTTTTGTCACCTGAACGTCGAAGTAGCCGAGGCTTTGGTAGTATTGTTTGAGGGCAGCAATGTCATCCGGAATCGTTGACTCGTCGTACTTCCCGCCGAACAGCGTCAGTCCGCCCAGGAACGCCGTTTTTGTTCGTAGTTTGGTTTTCAGCAGTGAACTTCCAAACGCGTCGTTTCCGACGAAGTCAATCCCCGAAACGACGACATGCGGCCCTTCGTTGATCTCAAAGATCACGTCCCGGTCTTCCGGGTCGCCGCCGCTGATCAGACGAACCTCTGCTTTCGGGTAGGACTTTTTGTCCTGATAGAAACGCTCGATTTTACGAGCGGCGGCTTTATTGGAAGCGACGTCGTATGGCGAGCCTTCTTCAAGGTTGATCTGTTTGCGCAGGTGTGATTCTCTGGTTCGGCGGTTGCCTCGAAATTCCACTTTGCGAACGATTGGTCGCTCGACGACGCGGAAGATCAGGATGGGTCCGTCGTCGGTGACGCGGTAGCGACGTTCGACGCTGTAGAACCAGCGGGTCGCGTAGAGGGCTCGAAGGTCCTCTTTGATTTGCGTTTCGTCGGCGGGCCGGCCGACCTGAGAACGGACGACGGCCAGGATCGCGCCGGGTTCGATTGTCGCGTTTCCTTCGACACGAACGTCCACAAGGACGTCTCCAACCGGATTCCGTTCAGGTTCGCTGTCAACAGTTCCGATCGGCTCGATTGGGGTCAGCGGTGGTGGCGACTGCGCCCTCGCCCGAGTTGCCAGTCGGTCGCGTTCGGTGACTTTCAGTACGAGCGACATGCCATCCCGGGACAGGCGGTAGCGAGGCTCCACTTTGCTGAACCAGCCCGTGGCGTAAAGTGACCGGATGTCGTCTCGGATTTCCGCCTCGGTGAACGCTTCGCCCTTCCGGATGAGAAGTCGGCTGCGGATTTGTTCGGCAGAAATGCGGCGGTTGCCTTCGATCAGCACGTCGTTGAGGACGTTGTCGAACGGCGATCGCTCGAGCGCAGGCGGTTCCGGCGACTGACCTCGAACGGTCATCGTCTCGCAGCCAGACGTCAGAAGCAGGCTGACGCCGAACAGTGCGACTGCGGCTGACCCGAAATATCGCCGCATGGGGCGTGCACTTGTAGGTGACATTTGGTGGCTCGTTGAGGAAACGAGGAGAAGTGCGTTCGCATCAGAGGAGCGCGAATGCGAACTCCGAAGTGAGATGAAGATGGGATTGGATGGGGCGGATCCGGCTGGATCCTGAGAGTTGCCAGGGAATGGGCGGGTACGTGTAATGCAAATGTCGAAAACGCCACAAGATGTCTTCTGGAAGGCTGGGTAAAGTGGTGTTTCCTGTCACTGGTTTTTCGGAGCGCTGATGGCCGTGTTTCGCTCGACGAATGAACGCACAATTTCGCCGAACGAAAGTGAGGTAAGCTTCCAGCTTGCCGAGCCCGAAGATCGCAAGCTGGAAGCTTACGCCACGATAAATTCACAGCGAGGAGCGGAGGGCGACTAACGCGCAGCACCGGCAGCGCTGGACAGGACGAGGCCTTTGTCATGTCGGTTAAGGAACAGAAATGAGTCACGATTTTTCAAACGCCAGCTCACCGGTTTCTGGACAGTTTTTACTACCGGACCAGGACCGGAACGGTTTCCGCCTCAGCGCGGAACAGGTCGAGCATTTTCACGAGTTTGGCTACGTTTCCGGTGTCCGCATTCTTTCGGACGAGCAGATCGAGCTGCTGCGGAACGACCTCGCCAGATTTTTCGAACCGCAGCACGAGGGTCGGGAACTCTGGCACGAGTACCACTCCAACGAGTCCGCGGATCCGGACCGCGTTCTTTTTCACGCGCTCGGTGCGTGGCGGATCGCGGAGAGTTTTCATGATCTGTTGTGGCATCCGCGCTTCGTCGTGGCGGCAGAGCAACTGCTCGAGGGGCCGGTGCGGTTCTGGCATGACCAGCTGTTCTGCAAACCGGCGCTGCACGGCGGAGTCGTCGCCTGGCACCAGGATTACTCGTACTGGACCCGGACGGAGCCGATGGCCCATTTGACGTGCTGGATCGGGCTCGACGATGCGACGCGGGACAACGGCTGTCTGCAGTACATTCCTGGCAGCCACAAGTGGACGCTGCTGCCGATCACCGGTCTGGCCGGGGACATGAACGCGATTGAGGATGTCCTCTCCGATGAGCAGTGGGAACAGTTTCAGAAACCGGTTGCGATCGAGCTGAAAGCGGGCGAGGCCTCGTTCCATCACCCGCTGATGGTCCACGGCTCGCGCGAGAACTCGACAGATCAGCCGCGACGAGCGACAGTGATCAACGCGTTTCGAGACGGCGTGTGCTCGGCAACAGACCAGTCGCTGCTGGACGGAGTGCCGGTCGTGCCGCCGGGCGAGAAACTCGACGGACAGTTTTTCCCACTGCTGTCCGAGTCCGTCGAACAGTTTTGATAGAACGACTGGTGGTAACCCGAAGCGTCAACGAGGGACAATGGGCAAGCCGCTTATGATTCATCCCTCGCTCACACTTCGGGTGACTTTCAAATCACATTGGAATCGACCATGCGAGTGCCTGTCGCCGTAATCTGCCTGTTGTTCTTCATGCCGCAAAGCGAGGCGGCTGAGCCGACGTGGAAACACGGAGCCGTCGCGGCGGATCATCCGCTCGCCAGCCAGGCCGGGGTTGAGATCCTGAAAAACGGTGGCAACGTCGTCGATGCGGCGGTGGCGGTCGGGTTTGCTCAGTCGGTCCTGCGGCCGGGGAGCTCGGGGCTCGGCGGTGGCGGGTTCATGGTCATCTGGAATGCCGAGCGGGGAGCGGCGACGACGCTCGACTATCGCGAACGG
>ERZ891418.790-NODE-790-length-10407-cov-6.656974_pt1 | contig 10407 bp, 7 predicted proteins | sample MGYA00521236_ERZ891418 | MGnify/ENA primary metagenome ERZ891418 (study PRJEB32303, sample SAMEA104408696) | aquatic metagenome | biome: Brackish water; feature: Chemocline; material: water | place: Baltic Sea | collected 2014-10-18T10:34:00 | depth 100 m ... | reverse complement strand
GATGACTGACTCGCGTCATCCCGGGCAGAACCTGTTCAAAGAAAAAGTCGAGACAGCTGTCGAGGCTCGACGAAGCCTGCGGCAGTGGTTCATCCACCAGCGCCGAAAACTCGACGCGATCACCGCGCCGGGCGACCCGCTGATCGGGAAGCGACGAAAGATGCTCGACGACCCGATCGATCAGCGCGTAGCCCAGCCGCCGCATCTCGTCCGCGTCCGGGTCGAGCGATTTTCGTTCTTCCGATGCCATTTTTATGAAATGCCCTGGCCAGTTTGTTTGCACGACATTCGGAAAGAGTCCGCCGCCGCGAAATCCGCCGACATTGATGTTTTCAGCGGTGGGGCGAGGCTTCCGCCGAGCTGTTAATCACGGGAGCAGCGCGGCTCGGCAGGAGCCTTGCCCTCCCGGTACGCGGCGGCAGCTCGGGAAGTGATTTCGGATCCGTTCCTTACCGCTTCTTCAAAAGTGGCACCAGCGCTTTTTGAAATGCCTCTGACTGACGGACGAAACCGAGGTCCGTGGGGTGCGAGCTGTCGACGGTTCCTTCGCCGTCGTCTCCCAGAAGATCTTCACCCTTCAGATAGAAGACGTTTTCATCGCCAGCTTTCTTGAGTTTTGCAAACTCAACCTTCAGAGCATCGCGGCTGGTCTCGTTCCGAATCCGCTTGGATTCGATCAAGAACGAATCGGTGTAGCTGCGATCTTCGACGAGGAGAATCGGCGTCTCTGGGTGCCGCTTGCGGAGGATCTCCATCACCGGCCCGGTCCTCGCCGTGACATCGCCCGCCGAGATGTTTGGCAGACAGTCCAGCACGATGACGGATGGATCGAGCTCGGCGATCAGTTCGGCAACTTCCAGCTCCATCCGACCGTTTCCGGAGAAGCCCAGGTTGATGACGGGAGCGTCCAGCCACCGACCGAGGATTGCCGTGTGGACCATGCCGGGCCTCGACGCACAACCGCCCTGCGTGATCGACGTTCCGTAAAACACGATCGGCTTCAGACCGGACTTTCGCGGCGGTGCTTTCTGCAGGACCGCCGTTGTCGGCAGGCCGACTTCAACTTCTTTCACACCGTTATAAAGCGGCAGGTAGAGCATGTACTCCCGAGTCCCCTTCGGAATGCTGCCGACCAGACGCGCCTGATTTGTCTGCTCCGTCGGGCGGCCGACCGCCAGCCAGCGCCACTTTCCGCTTTCCGTTTTGACGTACAGGTCGAGTCCGCTCACACCGGTGGCCGGCATGTGGTTCATGGCGAGGTTCGGCGAGGTCAGCGTCCACTTCGCATGAATCTCCGGCGAGTCCGTGACGAATCTCACACAGAGGCCGGCCGAGTGGCGGCTCAAGCCCCATACCGAGCCTCGCACTGTTTTCTCTGCCTTCGCGGGAAGCCGATCAAACGGAGCCGCGGTGTCGGACCAGCCCTGGCCTTCGACTCCCAACTGATGGATGTCGTACCAGGCGACGTTTTCCTCAACGCGAGCCGTCGCGACGTCGATCGCCTGCGTGGCCTCATCCGCGCTTGAGGCACCACAAATCGCAACTGAGAAAGCAATGCCAGCGAGCGTCCGACAAAAGAGAAGATTCAAATAACCAGGCAGGAAGTTTTTCATGGCAGAAACTCGGGGGAAGAAGGGCAGCGGGGGAGTGAGCCGCGATCGTAGTTTCGCCAGGTCGGAAGTCAAAGCACGCTGACGTTCACGAGGATGCCCGGGACAGGCAGGACGGTTCGCGATTCGCGGTGAATCTGCGACGATGGTCGCGCACGAAGACCTCCTGAATTGATCCCGAGCTGGGAGACTCGATGAGAATCGACCTGCGATACGGACGCGGTGTCCTGCCGCTCACGCTGCCTGGCGATGCCGACGTCACGGTTGTGCGGAAACCTGTCATGCCGCTACTGGCCGATCCTCACGCCGCAATCGCGAGCGCTCTCGATCAGCCGGTCGGAACACGACCGCTTGTCGAGATCGCACGAGGAGCCAGTACGGCGTGCATCGCCATTTGCGATATCACTCGGCCGGTGCCGAATCATCTTTTTCTTCGGCCGATGATTGAGCGACTTCTCGCCGCCGGCATTCCAGCGACCGGGATCACTGTGCTGATCGCGACGGGTCTTCACCGACCGAACGAGGGTGAGGAACTCGCCGAACTGATCGGCGATCCGTCGGTGCTCGACACGGTCAGAGTCGAGAACCACTTTGCGCGGGACGACGCGGCGCACGTCGATCTCGGCCGGACGGAAACTCGCGGAACGGTCGTGCGGATTGACCGGCGATTTGTTGAGGCCGACATCCGGATTGCGACGGGGCTGGTCGAACCGCATTTCATGGCGGGGTACTCGGGCGGCCGGAAAGTGATCGCGCCGGGGCTTGCACACGCCGAAACGATTACGACGTTTCACAGCTCGCGATTCATGGCCGATCTGGCCGCCGTCAACTGCAACTTCGTTGGCAATCCACTTCACGAGGAACAGCTGGAAATTGTGAAACTCGTCGGCGGAGCACTCGCGCTCAACACGATCATCGATGAGGACCGGAATCTTTCGTTCGTCAACTTCGGCGAGATTCTGCAGAGCCACCATGAGGCGGTCGACTTTGTCCGCGAGTTCTGCGAGGTGTCCGTCCCGCGACAGTTCTCAACGGTCGTCACGAGTGCCGCCGGCTACCCGCTCGACAAGACGTATTACCAGACGGTGAAGGGAATGGTTGGAGCGATGGACATTCTGGCTCCGGGCGGGGAGCTAATCATCGTGTCGGAATGTTCCGAAGGAATGGGTTCGCCGGAGTTCGTCGAATCTCAGCGTCGCCTGGTCGAGCTCGGACCGAAGGCCTTCCTGGAAAGCATCCTCAAGAAGTCTCACGCGAGCATTGACGAGTGGCAGACACAGATGCAGCTCAAACCGATGGCCATTGGTGGAATCACTCTCTGCACGACCGGCCTGAATCCCGATGACCACTCGCTGACCGGAGTCCGCGTGGTGAACTCTCTGGACGAGGCCGTTGCGGAAAGTGTCTCACGCGGCAGTGTCTCACGCGGCAACGGCGTCTCACGCGGCGACGGCAGCATCGCCGTGATTCCTGAGGGACCGTACGTCGTGCCGTTTTTCCGCGAGCCCGTTTCCGCAGCAACGTAACTCCACCGAATCGGCGTGGCACGGCACCAGTCAGGTTGCAAGAATCCCGACTCACCCGCCCGGCGAGAATCACATGACAAAACTCCCCGCCATTCTGCTTGCCACGCTGGCTGCTCTGTGGGGAGTCCTTCTTTATACGGTGTTTTCGCCGGACGAACATTACCCGGGCGCGGCCACGCATCCGGAACAAAGTGAAATGCACGTCGCCGGGGCCGCCGCGGCATTCGACGCAGAGATGATCGTCCCGGGAGCCATCGCTGGCGTCCTGGTCATCGCCGTCTATCTGCTGTGCCTGCTGCTGGGCGCGGGAAAGAACGGAGCCAGCCTCACGTTTGTCGGCGTCGTAGCCGCTTCGTCGTGCCTCGTCGTCGGTTCGTTTCTGGCGATGACGTTTTCGTTTGACGACTACGTGGGGGATCCCTCTCCGCAACTGGTCGGCGGTTTTCCGATCCCGACCGCGTGGATGGTTTTCGGCGTCTGGATGAGTCCCGTCGTGTTCCTGGCCGTTTATGTCGCGGGCTTTCGACGGTGGGTCATGACCGAGGACGATCGCAAGCGGCTTGAGGCTCTCATCGCGGCTCGACAGCCCTGTTCTGAAACGGGGTCATAGGAATCGAATGGAAGAGTACCGGGCCTGGATCATCCTTGGTTGCGTCGCCGCGTTCTTTGCCATGTGCATCGCAGTCGGTTTGTGGGCGATGCGCAAAACGAAGTCCGCTTCCGACTTTTTCATGGCTGGCCGCGATCTGGGATTCATCGTGACGGCCGTTGCGGTTTTTTCGAGCACAATGAGCGGCTTTGGGTTCGTCGGCGGGCCGGGGCTCGTTTATCAGATGGGCATGAGCTCTGCCTGGATGATTGTCTGCACCGGGCTCAGCTACACCGTCTGTTTCTTCCTGCTCGCCAAGCGGCTGCGGATTCTTGCGGAGGTGCGTGAGTCGATCTCGCTGCCGGACGCCGTGCAGGCCCGGTACGGCAGTCGGCTGGCGGGTTTTCTGACGGCCGTTGCGATTCTGCTGGGCGTGCTGGGTTACCTCGGCACGCAGATTCTGGCGATGGCGACCGTGATGCAGCAGGTCCTCGCCGGAGTTCTGCCGGTGGAAATGTCGCTCCCTGTCTGCGCCTTCATCTCCGTCGGGCTGCTCGTTTTTTACTGTGTGACCGGTGGAATTATTGCCTCTGTTTATACGGACCTTGCTCAGGGCCTCATCATGATGATCGCCGCTCTGCTGGTCTTCTTTGCCGTGATCGCATCGGTCGAGGGCGGATTCGCCGGCATGTCCGAAACGATTCTGCAGGACGATAAAGGCGCGATGAGTCCCTGGGGCACCAAGGGGATGTTCGGCGCCCTCTCGTGGTACTTTGTCTTTTCACTGGGTATCGCCGGGCAGCCTCACGTCATTACGAAGTTCATGATGAGCCGCAAAGTCGAGGACGCTCGTTACACACTTCCAGTGACGGTCTTCGGATTTGCAACGACTGCCCTTTTGTGGCTGGGGATCGGCCTGGCGATGCGGGCACTTGTGCTTCAGGGGAAGCATCCGAGTCTCGAACAGGCCGACGGGGCCGCCGCGGCTTTTCTGCAGAGTTACGCCCATCCGCTGCTGGCTGGAGTCGTCTTCGCCGGCTTGTTCGCAGCGATCATGTCGACAGCAGACAGCTTTCTGAACATCGGAGCCGCCGCCATCGTCCACGACATCCCACGCGCGATCCGGAAACGCTCACTGAAGCACGAACTCTTCTGGGCGCGTGTCGCGACTGTCGCCATCGCGTGCGTGGCGACAGTCTTTGCACTCTACTCCGGAGACCTCGTCGCTCTTCTGGGAGCGTTTGGTTGGGGCACCTTCGCGGCCGCCCTCGTCCCGACCGTGGCGATCGGCTTCAACTGGAAACGAGCGACCCCGACCGCGGCCTGCGTCGCGATCGCCTCCAGCCTGATCATCAACTTCGGTCTGAAGGTCAGCGGAGTCGAGGTGCCCTACTCGATCGACTCCGGAGCGATCGCGCTGCTTGTGTCATTGACGCTGTTTCTGACGATCTCGTTCCTGAGCCCGCCGCCGAAACTGGATTCCGACATCGAAGCCGTCCTCGACTTTTGAATCGATCGTGTTGAGACAAGAAGGTCAGGCAGAGCCTGACCGACTGGATGCTCCGATCCTCGCAGTTGGTGCGATTGCCGCTCCCCGAGAGCCGTCGAAACCCGCTTCTTCAGACTGCGCGGCGTTTCTATTCCTACAGCCTGAACGTGTCGCCGCATTTTACCAGATGGTAGGCAGATTACCTGTCTTCGCGCTTTACGAGTCGATTCACGCTGGTGGCGGGCAGGAGGGTCGAGTGCATCTTCCGTAACCGGATCAGAGGTCATAACAGGTCGCTTTCGAAGGTGTAATTCTATGGGATTTCACGACTTAAGAAGTTCAAGGGACCAAAACGACTCCGCCGATATCACGTACGACTCCTGCTGATTGGGTGGTGAGCAATGTGCCTTCTGGACTCGTTCCGGTTGGTGGCAAGGTTCACCACAAGTCGGCAGGAGGGGACAGCAAAACGGCGTCCTCAGGTGACTCAATTTGAGGCCCTCCCACTTGAGACACCATTGACCTGTCTGTTCCACACCAGTTGAGGCCTTTTCGGCAACGGCTCAGCCGAGGGGTTTCGGAATTTGGAGACGTACAACTTTTTTGTCGATGCCAGACAACTCTGGTCCAGCCGGGAAGAAGTGACGTGAGTCACATTCGGCAGCTGCCTCCGACCAGGCAGCTTCCTGGTGGACAAATCGAGCCACCGTTACATGAGTGAGTCACTACTGCCCGGAACTGTCTGGCCGACATGTCCTGTTGCGCAAGGAGACGTAAAGAATGAAGTGGATTCGAACACTGGCTGCGGTTACCGCATTGATCGGACTGAGCACCAGCGCTGACGCTGGTCTCTTCTCGTTCGGTGGTAAGTGTGGCGCCGAAAAAAGTTGCGGGGCGAAGCCGACGTGCCAGCCGCGCTGTTGCAAACCGACGATTCAGCGTCCTTGCAACCCGACGACGTTTACTTTTCAGCGAGTCATTTCCAATTTGACTCCACCGTGCTGCAAGCCGAGCTGCTGTGCACCTTCCAAGGTCAGCGGATGTGGTCCTGCTTGCGGTTCCAAGGGAGCGTGTGCTCCTGCATGTGGCCCGAATGCGGCTGCGTGTGCTGCTCCGTGTGCGGCTGACGCGAAATGCGCTCCGGCGTGTGGACCGAATGCTGCCAACTGTGCGGCTCCTTGTGCGGCTGACGGAAAATGCGCTCCGGCGTGTGGCCCGAAAGCTAACACCTGTGCCGCTCCGGCTGGATCAAACTGTGCTCCTGCCTGTGCTCCGAAGAGTGCCGAATGTGCTGCTCCTGCAGCCGCCTGTGCTCCTGCGTGTGGCCCGAAAGCTGCGAACTGTGCAGCTCCTTGTGCCACCAATGGAAATTGTGCTCCGGCGTGTGGCCCGAAGGGTGCTGACTGTGCAGCTCCGTGTGCAACCAACGGAAAATGTGCTCCGGCATGTGCTCCTCAGGGTGCTCACTGTGCCGCTCCTGCTGCAGCTGCCTGTGGTCCGAAAGCCTGCTGTGGCGACAATCGCTGCTGCAAAGACAACTCTTGTGAAATCGCTGAGCTGATCTACAAGTCGCAGACTGCCTGCTACGCCAAAGATCGTGCAAAAGCGATCGATCGTCTTGGCGATCATTACGACTGCCGCTGCAACCCGGAAATCATGTGTGCCTTCGTCTACGCTCTGAACGATTGCGATGAGCGTGTCCGTAAGGAAGCTGCAGACGAAATCGGCGACCAGGTTCGTCGGAACGGCTGCTGCTGCATGACGGACAAAGTCGTCGAAGCACTCACAGGTGCTCTGGCCGACTGTGACCGTGGCGTCCGCAACGAAGCGGAAGAAGCTCTTGAAGAGTGTGGTTATGAAGTTGTCGACTGCTGCAAGCCCAAATGTGGTGCTGGCTGTGGTCCGAAATGTGGTACGAATGGTGGATGCATGCCGGCTGGTCCGGCCTGTGACCCAGCCTGCCACGCTCCTGGTGCGGCTCCGATGGCTCCGGCTCCAATGCCAGCCGGTGGAGACGCTGCTCCTGCTCCGGCTCCGCCGGAAGAAAAGTCTGCCGCTCAGCCTCTGAAGCTCCGCAGCCGACTCGCTGGACTCTTCGGCCTCCGTTAAGCCGCTGAGAAAAGCAACGAGTGAGTAAGTACAAGGCCCCTCGATCAAAGTGATCGAGGGGCTTTTTTTTGCTGGTCATTGGTCATTGGCCCCTGGTCACTGGTAGTTTTTGTTCCGACCAGTGACCAAACTTGAATGAACAGTGACCAATGATCAATGATCAACTCGATGTGCTTGTCGTGTCTCCGCACCCGGACGATGCGGAAATCAGCGTTGGGGGCACGATTGTACGTTGCCTCGAAGAAGGGATGCGGGTTGGCATCGTCGAGCTGACGGACGGTGAGCCGACTCCCAACGGCACCCGTGAACTCCGCGCGAAAGAAACCGAGGCCGCTTCGGCTGTGCTCGGAGTTTCGTGGCGTGAGAATCTCGGACTGCCGAATCGCCAGTTGGCGCACACGCTGGATTCGCGACAGGCTCTCGCCAATGTGTTTCGGAAAACCCGCCCGGGAATCATCCTCGCCCCGTATTGGGAAGACGCTCACCCGGACCACGTCGTTGCCAGCGACCTCGTCGATGCCGCGCGGTTCTGGAGCAAGCTGACGCGTACCGACGAGCGTGGGCAGCTTCCTCTCGAAGGCGAACCCTTCTGGCCTCCGCGGCTGTTTTACTTCTGGAGCATCCATCTGCGGATTCATCCGAAGGCTTCGTTCGTGCTCGACGTTTCCGATCAGATCGAACGGAAAATGGAAGCCGTGCGGTGCTTCGAAAGTCAGGTCATCGCCGGCCGCTCGACGGAGCACCCGACGATCCTCGACGACATCCGCGACCGGGCCCGCTACTGGGGCTGGACGATCGGCACCGCCTTCGCCGAGCCATTCGCCTGCCGCGAGGAAGTGGGCATTAATTCGTTTTCCGCTCTCAAATGACGCGGCCTCGCTGGAGAGAACACATTTCCGGCGGCGCGGTCAGTTCGCCCGCAAAGCCGCGAAGATCGTCGTCCTCACCTAATCATTGCGTCTTTGCTCGCTTCCATTTGCATTTTGATTTGCCGTTTGACACTCTCGACGCGGACCGAAAGAATCTCCCTTGCAGCCCGGTTGCCTGTGAGTGGCCGGGCTGATTTTCTCGACACCTGCTCCTGCACGACCGGAAGATTTCACGATGAAAAAAATTGCCCTGGCCGCTTCGGCCTTCGCTTTGATTGCCGCTTTGCTTCTCCCTGTTGACGGAGCCGCTCCGGCGAAGGTCACTGATCTGCTCGACGCGAAACAACTTGCCACGGAAGCGAAAGCGAAGGCTGTGAAGCTGGGCGAGTCGATGGCCGACGAGGACGCCTTCAAGCGGGCTCTCGAATTCAAAACGATCGCCACCGACGCGGGCGTGATCGCGTGCCTGGCTCAGGCACTGGTTGAGCACGAGCAGGGCGAAGCCTCGGGGATCGCGGCTGCCAGTCTTCGCGACGCAGCGCTCACGCTGAGCAAAGCAAAACAGCTCGACGACGCGAAGACAGGCCTGGCCGCCGTTGAGGCAGCTCTCGCCGGGAAAAAGACCGGGGCCGCCAGCGACTATCCCTGGAACAAGCTGATCAACATGCATCGCATGATGGAAGAGATGGAATACCGGGAAGGCCGGCTTCGCCGCACGCTGCGTCGTCCGAGAACTCTGGAGCGGGACAGCTCTCATGCGACGGTTCTGACCGTCCTCGCGCTGGCGATGGAAGCGGACACGCACGAAGTCAAAGACGAGAAGAACCTGCCGAAGTGGAAAACCTGGTCGCAGGACTACCGCTCAAACGTCGCGAAGCTGGGACTCGCCATGAAGGCCAACAAAGCGGAAGAAGCCAGCAAATATTTTGAAGCTTCGAACAAGGTCTGTGCGGACTGCCACGCGCAATTTCGCGACTGAGCGGCCCGTCGAAACTTCCAGGCGGATTGTCATTTCTCTTCGAGCAGATGAGCCGGGATTTGAGACAACAGCGATTCCACCGTTCCCGAATCTTTCCCGGCGAGATTTTCGATCGAGTCCTGATCTTTGGAGAGGTCGTACAGTTCGGTGTGTACGACTTTCTGTTTCTGCACTTTCGCGATCAGGCGATGCGTTTTTGAGCGGACGCTGACAGCGTCTCCCCAGTAGCTGATGGCCGTTTCCCGGACGCTCTCTTTTTCTCCCGTGAGTACTGGTTTCAGCGAGACGCCGTCGAGGCTGAAGCGAGTCTTCTGAAAGGACGGCAGGCAGATTTCCGTCAGTGTCGGGTAAAGATCGATCGTCTCCGCCAGAGCTGACGATTTCACGCCGGGCTTTGACAGGCCTGGGGCGCGGACGATCAGAACGCTGCGGTTGGCTCGTTCGAAGGGCGAGTGCTTGGCCCAGATTTGCTGCTCACCCAGGTGCCAGCCGTGGTCGCCCCACACGACGACGATCGTGCTGTCGGCCAGGCCGAGCTTGTCGAGCTCGCTGAGCACCTTGCCGACCTGCCGATCCGCGTAGCGGACACACGCGAGATACGCTCGCCGCGCGGTCTGACGTGCCTCGTTCGAAAGCGGACGCGTTTTCTCATAGGGCGTTCTGTATTTGTAAAACTCGCCGCTGTTATGCCAGTAGGGTGAATCGATCTTCGGGCTCAACGACCCGTCGATGTCTTCTTGGGCGATCGCATCCCAGTCCTGTTTCGGCGCGACGAATGGCAGGTGCGGTTTGAAAAGTCCCAGGCCGAGGAAGAATCTCTCATCCTTCTCCTTGAAGCTGCGGAGCTGTGAGATCGCTTCCTGGGCGAGCAGTCCGTCCGGCAGGTCTTCATCTTTTTCCGCTTTGAAGTCCATGAGGTCGAGGTGACCGCCACCGTCCTCGCGGGATCGGCCGCCGGAATACGCAAAGAAAATTCCCCAGCCACGTTTCCACGGACCAAACGGCGTCGGCAGCGCGTCCCACGCGTGCGGCAGTTCGTCGCGGCCGTCGCCCTTCCCGTTGTACTCGAAGACGCGACCGTCGGCGGTGTGGGAAATCTTGCCGATACAGACCGTGCGGTAACCGCTCCGGCGAAACAGTTCCGGCATCGACTGCGCTCCGGGCAGCTGCTCCTGACTGAGGGCCGACTTCCCGGAATAAAGAGCGGCGTTGCTGCGAGTCACTCCGGACGTCGCC
>ERZ891418.788-NODE-788-length-10417-cov-7.465161_pt1 | contig 10417 bp, 7 predicted proteins | sample MGYA00521236_ERZ891418 | MGnify/ENA primary metagenome ERZ891418 (study PRJEB32303, sample SAMEA104408696) | aquatic metagenome | biome: Brackish water; feature: Chemocline; material: water | place: Baltic Sea | collected 2014-10-18T10:34:00 | depth 100 m ... | reverse complement strand
GACGCCGTACACTGGGCTGCAGGATCGAACAGCCGTTTGCTGAGTGCTGGCAGCGGGCCCCGGAATCAAGACTGAAGGACACGGTGATCGGATGCCGGTTTCATTGACACCATCACAAAGTGCATCGAACGAGAACTGTGCAGATCATCGGTCGGGGCCGTTGTTGTCGAGGCGTCGCGTGTTGCAGGCAGGTGGCATCGGGGCTGTCGGATTGACTCTCGCAGACCTGCTGCAGGCGGAAGCCATCGAGAATTCGACGACGGCACCTGGCACGCCGCCAAAGTCCTGCATCTTCATCCATCAATATGGTGGCTTGAGTCAGTTGGACTCGTGGGATTTGAAGCCCGATGCGCCACGGGAGATCCGTGGGCCCTACCTGCCGATTCAGACCGCGACGCCGGGTTTTCAAATCTGCGAGCTGATGCCGCAGCTCGCCAGCATGTCGGAGCACATCGCAGTCATTCGCTCGATGACGCATCACATGGCTGAGCACAGACAGGCCAACTCGATGACTCTGGCCGGTCGAACGAAACCGGCCGCTGATGATCCGTCGTTCGGAGCAATCGTCACTCAGTTGCGACCTTCCGAATCGACTCTGCCGGGACATGTGTGGCTGCAGAAATATGGCGGAGGCGCTGCGCCACCGGACCACACGTATCTGACCGGCGGCCGACTGGGCATGGGCTGTGCGCCGATGCTGATTGGCGAACGCCATGATGACAATCCGGCTTCAGCGGACTTCCGGGTCCGAGCGTTTGACGCTCCAGAAAATGTCTCGTTGCAGCGACTTGAGCAACGACGAACTGTGTTGCAGGGATTTCAGCAGCACTCACCACTGGGCCGCTCTCCCGAATTCGAAGCGCAGGACTTATACCAGCGACGGTCCTTTGAATTGCTGCATGGTTCTGCCGCAAAAACAGCTTTTGATATCGACCAGGAAGAGGCATCTGTCAGGGATCGCTACGGGCGGAACCCGCTGGGGCAGAACCTTCTGCTTGCCCGACGCCTGATCGAGTCCGGTGTGCGACTGGTTAATGTCGTCGCCTGGACCGGGCTGGCGGCCGGCGAGGAATTTGTCAGCGTTGAGACGTGGGACATGCATGGCAATGCCGATGTCGGGATCTTCGAAAACGGCTGGAACGGATTGCCGTTCGCGTTGCCTCGCACGGACCAGGCGGTCGCGACGTTGCTGGAAGACCTGCGCTCCCGCGGGCTGCTGGATTCCACTCTGGTCGTGCTCGTTGGCGAGTTCGGCAGAACGCCGGTCATTCGGAAAGGTGGTCGCCGCATCGGCCGCGACCACTGGCCGCAATGCTATTCCGCAATGATGGCCGGTGCCGGCATTCGCGGAGGAGCCGTCTATGGCGAATCCGACCAACGCGCTGGTTACGTCAAAACCAATCCCGTCACACTGGAAGATTTCACGGCCACACTCTTCGCCGCGATGGGGATTAATCCAGCCGCACGGCTCAGCCCCGATGGCTTTACGGATCCCGCCAGCCATGGCAATCCGATTTCGGCATTGCTGTAGGCGGTGCCGAATCTTCAGCCGCCCCTCGTGAGACCACTGGCTCAGAGAACAGGACCATCGACTGCGCCCACAACGGTCGTGACAACGGCCGCGACAACGACAACGACACCGCAGAGTCGCGTCAGTCCCGTGGCTGGTTGTTGCCGTCGAGGTCGGTGAGGTAGTCGTAAAGGTCGTCGGGGCTTTGTGAGTGCCTCAGTTGCAGCGTGACGACTTTGTCTTGCATCAGACTGACAAGGCGGCTCAGCAGGCTGGAGTGTGCCTCGCGGCCTTCCCAGGGAGACAGCGTCAGCAGTACCAGTCTGGTCGGCTCACCATCCACGGATTCAAAGTTGATTCCCTGCGGGGCGATGCCGATTGCTCCGACAAAGTGGTCAACATCGACAGTTCTGAGATGCGGGAAGGCGAGGCCTCGACCGATCGCTGATGAGCCGTGGCGCTCCCGCGTCAGAAGTTCGCTGATGATCTTTTCGGCGTGCTGGCGGTCGATGTGTTCTTCCCGAGCCAGGCTCTGCACCAGCAGGCTGATGACCGACGACTTGCCAGTTCCGGGACGGATCGTCTCGATGCAGGAGCGGCGGAAGATCGTCGTCAACTGAAGAGACGGCTCCGGCTGCGGGGCGGCACGACTGGATGACGCCTCGTTCGAATTCGAAGTCGCAGTCACAAGGCTTACTCTCCGAACCAGAATACAGAAACTGGAATGCGGGTGAATGTTCCGGCAAGCCGCGTGCCAGCTTTGCCATTGCCGAATGATTCGCGGCAAGCCTGTTGAAAACACCCGGGCTTGCTGGTTTTCGAAGACTCGGGCGGCTGTGGTGAGTGCATCGAGCTGCACGCTCCTGCAGACGGTTGCAGCAGGATGGATGGGCGGCTGCCCGCAGCGCGATCAGTGCAGGCCGTAACGATTCATCTTGTAGTGCAGCGTGCGGACGCTGATGCCGAGGGCTTTGGCAGTGTCTTCGCGGTGGCAGTTTGAGGCGGCGAGGGCGGCCTGGATGGCGTCTTTCTCCGCAGCCTCGGTGGCGTCGGACAGAGGACGAACGCCTCCGGATTCCGACCGTGACACGGGACGCAGGTCTGCGGGAAGTTGCTTCGCGGCGATGATGTCGTCGGTCACTGTCACAACCAGCCGTTCCATGACGTTTCGCAGTTGCCGCACGTTGCCGGGCCAGGTGGCTGCGGTCAGGACGTGCATGGCCTCGTCCGCGATCGTTCTCGTCGGACGATGGTGGCGCTGGCAGAAGTGATTCAGAAAATGTTCGACCAGCAGTGGGATGTCGTCGCGGCGCTCGCGCAGAGGCGGAATCTGAATCGGGACGATGTTGAGCCGATAATAGAGGTCTTCGCGAAAGCTGCCGTCGTCGATCAGTTGCTGCACTTCCTTATTCGTCGCGGAAACGATGCGAGCGTCTGATTCCAGCACGTCCTCGCCGCCGACACGCTGGAACTGGCCAGATTCGAGGACTCGCAGCAGATCGACCTGGCTCTTCGCGGGGATTTCGGTGATCTCATCAAGGAAGAGTGTGCCGTTGCGAGACTGCTCGAAGCAGCCGGGCTTCTGCCGCGAGGCTCCGGTGAAGGAGCCTTTCTCGTGGCCGAACAGTTCGCTTTCGAGCAGCGTTTCCGGCAGGGCTCCCAGGTTGACCGCGACGAACGGACCGCTGCTGCGGCTGCTCAGATCGTGCAGCGCGCGAGCAATCAGTTCCTTGCCGGTTCCACTTTCACCCTGAATGAAAACCGTGGCGTCCGTATCGGCGACCTGGCGAATCTGGTGAAACACGTCCTGCATGGCGGCACAGTTGCCAATGATTCCGGAGACTTCACCGGCATTCGCAAGGCGGTCTTTGAGTTCACGGTTCTCGGCCTGCAGCCGGTGATGGTCCAGAGCCTTGCCCACCTGCTGCCGGATCAGATTGAGATCGACTGGCTTGGTGATGAAGTCGAATGCCCCACGACGCATGGCATCGACGGCAGTTTCCACCGTGCCGTGAGCCGTGATCACGATGACCGTCGTTTCCGGCTTTCGCCCATGAATCAGCGGCACCAGGTCGAGCCCGTCGCGGTCACCCGGCAATCGGACATCGGCGATGACAAGCTGAAAGCTGCCGGCATCAAACCTGTCGAGGGCTTCATTGACGGTGCCAGCCGTCTCGATGACGTCGGCGAGTTTCTCCAGACCTCTTGCGAGTCCGGATCGAATATTCGGCTCGTCATCAACAATGAGAATGTGGAACCCGTCGTTCACTGCGACTCCTGCTTGTTTTCGTAGCGACCATCACAAGTCGACGGGCCGTCTGCCGGATGCGATGCTCTGGCGATTGTGTTGTGAATAGATGCTCAAGTCAGCCCGCCTGGTGCTCCGCGCCGTGCCCGACCGGGAGTGTCAGTTCAAAGACTGTGCCGCTGTTCGAACTGCGGAATTCGAGCTGCCCGTGGTGCTGTCGCATGATCTTGTCGCACAGGGCAAGTCCCATGCCGGTTCCATCGCTCTTTGTGGTGAAGTAGGGGTCCAGGATGCAGTCCTGAATACTCTCCGGAACACCTGGTCCCGTATCGAAAATCTCGATTCTGACCGCGACCATATCGAGCGCGGCAGTCTCCGAGCACCGGACCGTCAGTTTCCCACCATCCGGCATGGCCTCCATCGCGTTGATCAGCAGGTTGAGCAGCACTTGTTCGAGCCGCACGCGGTCGCTGTTCAGTGGCGGCAACGGCTCGTCGGGCAGTTCGACAGTGACCGCAATCTGCTGCTGCTTCGCCTGTGGACCGATCAGCCGGATCTGGCGGTCAATCAGTGTCGCCAGGTCGACCTGCGTGAGATTCAGCCGGCCCAGCGAAGCGAAGTCGCGGAAGTTTTCCAGCACGCCACCGACGCGAGCGACCTCGGTCCGGATCACGCTCAACATTTCGTGGACTTCGTTGGACGTCGCGGCGCTGGTGAGTTCTTCTTCGAGCAACTGCACATGCAGCGAAAGGGCGGCCAATGGGTTCTTGATCTCGTGGTGAAGGCCCGCCGCCAGCGATCCGAGTCCCATGTAGCGTTCCATCCGCAGCAACCGCTCATCCATCAGCGCCCGCTCAGTCACATCGCGGAGCTGCAGAATGTTGCCGATCTCTTCCTGTTCGTGATTTCTCAGCGGCTGGCAGAAGGCTCGTAGAATCCGGATGGAATTGTTGATCGAGTACGGAAAATCCCGCGTGGCGCTGCTGTCGTCTCCCGCCTGCGTGGCCTGACGAAATTCTTCCAGCCAGATCGCCTCCGAGAGGTTCGAGAGTGGCCGCCCGACACAATCACCTTCCAGAGCCAGCAGTTCAATTCCACGGCGGTTGATGCTGGTCACGGTGCCGCCGACGTCCGTTGTGATCACGGCCAGGTCCATGCTGCTGAGAATGTCGGCGGCTTGAGCCTTAATGTTCCGCAGCGATACCCGTGTCGAACGGTTGGCACGCGCGAGCAGCACAACAGCAAACGCGGTCGCAACCAGGTTCAGCACGACGAGGATCGAAAGCCGAAACTGCCAGCGCAGTTCGCCTTCCAGCTCAGCGGCAGCGGATGCGGCTTCGGGTGGCAACTGCCCGATGAGCTGGTGCACGATTTCCTGCTCGCGCAGAAAGTCGACCATGACCCAGACGGTCACAGCAAACGCCGCGACGCTCAAGGCCAGCAGGCTGACGATTGCCGGCCGATACGCTTTACCCGCTTCGTTTGGATCAACTCGGAACATGGATGCTCACTGTACGACGTACGACACGCGATGAAGTTGCTTTCGGCTCCAACGACGAGCCAGTCTTCCGGCGAGCAGGGCAACGTGGGACGACCGGCTGCTGCCGGCATCCGCAAATGTCCTGCCAGACTCAAATTGACGCAATCGACCGTCACACATCTCGTGGACCGAGGCCATCGACTGCAGATACCTGCACGGCACCTGCAGATACCTGCACGACTGAGTCTGAATGATACCCTGCCAGGAGTGGTCAGGCAGCCGTCAGCACCCAACTCTCCCGCCTCAATTCGCCAGGCAGGCGGGTTGTCCAGGAGTGTGGTCTGGTCAGGCAGTGATTCGCACTGGCACGCAGGAATCTGCATTCGGCCGAGTTGTTCAGAGACTCGCGGTGCTCCGAGTCCGCAGCAACGACTCCAGAAGTATCCTCAAGCAAAATTGAGGTTGTGCGGTCCAGCCGATCGGTGTGTTTGATTCGAACGGCGTTTCAGTCGTTGTTCGCCGCGACCGGCACGGTCGTTGCGTCCCTATCCCTGATCGCAGCCGACCGGCATTTGGTGGTTGTCAGCAATGGATCGGCTCAGTGGGTGAGTGCTCAACCAGAAGCCAGTTCCTCAACAACGGAGTCTTCCGTAGTTCGTCTTGATCGGCTACGGAGTATTCCGTAGAACCCGCACCTCACAGCAACGGCAGGAACAGGATGTCGCCAGTGCGCCGCCAGGATTGGATGAAACAGATTGCCCCGTACACACGGTTGCGGACGTCAGTCCGTTCGAGAGTTCGTGGACGTCGAGCCGGGATCACAATCATCGAACTGCTGGTGGCGATGAGCGTCATGGGCGTGCTGATGGCGATTCTGCTGCCGGCAGTCTCGTCGGCGCGGGAAGCCGCGCGGCGAATGCAGTGTGTCAATCAGTTCAAGCAGATCGGGCTCGCGCTGCATGCGTATCACGAAGTCAGCGGGTCGCTGCCGCAGGGCTGGCAGTTGGAATCCTCGCAGGAGTCCGGCTTTGGCTGGGTCGTGCCGCTGCTGCCTTACATGGAACAGCGGGCAGCTTACGAAAAGATCGATCGCAACCAGCCGCTGGCCGACGCGACCAACGATCAGGCCCGGCGGATGTCCCTGGCCGGACTGACCTGCCCGTCGGATATGACTCAGCCGACGTTTCAGCTCTACCCGGAAGGACCGTCGCCTCTGCTGACATCGGGCAGCTCTCTGGCTTCCACCAGCGCGGCGGCTTCGGATCCCGCAACACTCCTGGAACTTCCTACGGCCAGTTATGTCGGCGTGTTCGGCACGATCGAAGCGGACGACTCGTTCCCCGCGCCGCCCGGCGACGGAGCGATCCTCTGCCACCGCACGGTGCGGTTCGCGGAGCTGTCGCGCGGGCTGAGCAACACGCTGCTCGTCGGCGAACGCACGATGGCCCGCGTGCCATCGACCTGGCTGGGTGTCGATGTGCTGGGTGAGGACGCGGCGTGTCGTCTGCTGGGTTCAGCGATGACGTCACCCAATTGCCGGGACTGTGACGAATGCGAATTTGACAGCCGTCACCCTGGCGGATCGAACTTTCTGCTGGGTGACGGCAGCGTGCGGATGATTTCCGAATCGATCAACCGCGACGAGTACCGCCGCCTGGCCCGCCGCTCGGATGAGTGAGAAAAGGAACACAGCCGCCGGATGGTGTCACTGCTGTTGCCAGACAGCGGACCGGTAACGGACTCTGAAAACTTCACGCTGTGGTGAGCGTAGCTACGATAACGATGACGGATTTGAATCTTCTTTCCTGACGCCGGAGACGGGACGATGACGGAACATCTTCTCACGCGAGGTGAACTCGAAGTCATGGCAGTGGTGTGGAACAACCCGCCCGTCACTGTCAACGACATTTCCGAATCCATCGACCGGGAGCTGGGTTACACGTCCGTGCTCTCGACCGTGCAGATTCTGGAAGAGAAAGCCTTCGTGCGACGCGTCGGCAAGCGCGGGCGGGCTCTGCTGTACGAGCCGGCCGTCAGTCGTGAGGACGTGCGGCAAAGCATGGCGGGCGATCTGACCGAGCGGCTGTTCGAGGGTTCCGCGCGGTCACTGGTGCTCAGTTTGCTCGACACGGGTTCGCTGACTCGTGAGGACCTGGACGCTGTGCGGAAGACCATCCGCGCGATGGAGAAACGCTCGGAGAACAGTCCATGACGGCCGTGCATTTTCTGGAGCGGGCGGTCTCAGTGACACTGCAGGCCGGGCTGATCGTCGCGGTGACGTACTGGCTGTGCCGGGCCACCGACGACGAACGTACGCACTGCCGGCTGTGGTCGCTGTGCTCGCTGCTGCTGCTGGCCGACCTGGCGGCGGCGTTCCTGCTGCCACACCTCCGACTTTTCCAGCCATGGGCGGCCGTCAATACGAGGACGGTTTCCGAACTCTTTGTCCTCGAACGCCAGGCGGGCCACGCCGTCTTCGTCGTCTGGCTGTGCGGAGCGCTTGGAGCTGCCGGCCTGCTGATGACGCAGTCGATTCGCATGCTGCGTTTTCTGCGCTCCTGTGAACCGCTCGACCAGAATCTGCTGCCGCCGCTGGTCGATTCCACCAGCGTGCTTTCGTCAGCCGCCGTTGCCAGACAACGCACAGGCATCGTGCCGATCCTGCTGCAGAGTCCAGTCCTTCCCGTGCCCGTGTGCTGGCAGTGGCACCGGCCGTGCATCGTGCTGCCCAGCGATCTGCTGTCGCTGAGCGACCGCGACCTGACGTTCATCCTGCGGCACGAGCACGAGCATTTGCGGACCGGGCATCCGCTGCAGGTGTTTCTGCAGCGACTTGTCGAGATCGTGTTCTGGTTTCATCCGATGGTGTGGTGGGCCTCGCAGCAGGCGGCTCTGTCGCGCGAGTTCCTGTGCGACGACGCGGCGATCGGCGACGGCGGCGATGTGGCTTCGTATCTGCGGACGATGGTCCGGCTCGTCGAACGGATGGGACCCGGACGCGACCCGGCTCCCGGCGTGCTGAGTTTCGGCGGGCGCACACACATGATCGTCGAGCGTGCCGACCGGCTTGCGCGGCGGGCGAAACAGACCTCGCAATCAGACGAGCACTCGCCCCTTCAACGCCCCGGCCCGCGACGACCAGCCTGGCTCAGTGTGGCGGCGCAGACCGCGCTGGCTGTGCTGGCGATGAGCGTGTCCGTGCCGGTCAACGTGACCGCCTCGCCGAGGAGCGTGTGGTCGCCCTGGCCCGCCTGGTCGGCGGCTGCGCTGCACGACGTCGGCGTGACCGTGCGCGACTACGAAGTCTACGACCGCCGGCTGGAAGTCCAGGACCTTATCGAACACCAAGCCTCACGAGACGAAGGGTGATGCCCGTATAGCGAGGGACCGGGGATTCGCCGCGCCACAAACTACGGGCAATACCGTAGATAAAGGTCGAATTCACACGTAGCCGCCGTCACCAGACGGCGGACTGCCGGGCATCGCGGCATGGGGAATCACCACGCTCTGGTGAGCGTGGCGACTCAACCAGAAAAGACATTCGAATCCGACGACTCCGAGGCAGAGAAACCTCATGACATTGCAGACTTTGAACGCCACGACCGGCGAACACGATCCAGCGATTTCCGCGCAACCGCGATCCGCCGCGCTGTCCGACCGCCTGCCGAGGTTCGGCTGGCTGGGGCCGTACCGCGGCACGGCTCTGATCGGGCTCGCAGCGATCGCGGTGTTTCTTCTGCTGCGGCTGGTGATGCTGGTCGCGTTTGCAGATCGCTCGGCCCTCGACGTTTTCTCACTGACCAGGATTCTGTGGGTCGGGCTGCGATTCGATCTGCTCGTCGCGCTGTGTTTTGTGCTGTGGCAGGCGGTACATCTCGCAGTCGTGCCCGCATCGCGACGCATGCGCGGGCTCAGCCGCGTGTGGCTTGAGTTTGAACTGCTCTTCGTCGCGCTGTTTTTCCCGCTGCTGTGCGTGATCGAGTTGATGTTCTTCGACGAGTTTCAGTCGCGGCTGAACTACATCGCATTCGAGTATCTCGTGTATCCGTCTGAGGTCTGCTGCAACATCTGGCAGTCGTACGCGGTTGTGCCGGTGCTGGGCTTCGTGATCGCGATCGGCGGATCGGCATATTTCCTGGCACGGCAGCCATTGCTGCGACTCTTCGCCGAGAACGCGACAAACGCGCGTGGTGAGGCAGGAGCGTCAATGCCCTCGCAACGCCGCTGGCTCGTGCTGAGCGGAATGCTGGTCGCGATCGTTGGGCTGTGGTCGACGACGGGGATGGCCAGCCGCAACATCTCGCAGGACCGCGTCGCCGTCGAGTGCGCCGGCAACGGACTGTACAGCTTCGTTTATTACGCGCTCACCTGTCGCATCGAATACGAGCACAACTACATCACGATCGAACCGGACGAAGCTGTACGGCGAATCCGCGAACTGGTTGTCGGGCCGAACGACCGACTGATCGAGACGTCTTCAAATCCTGTCGATCGGATCGTCTCGACCGGACGTTCGCAGCGCGACTGGAACGTCGTGCTGATTCTGGAAGAGAGCCTCGGATCGGACTTCGTCGGAGTGCTCGGCGATGAACGGGGACTGACTCCGCACCTAGACGCGTTGTGCGAAGATGGCCTGCTGTTCGACAACTGGTTTGCGACCGGCAACCGCACGGCGCGGGCGCTCGAAGCGGTCATGACATCGATACCGCCGCTACCGGTCGAGTCGATCCTCAAACGCGATCACTCTGAGAGGGTCTTCACGCTCGCTCGTGTGCTGGAGCTGCGGGGCTACGAGCGGCTCTTCATCACCGGAGGCCGGGGCCTCTTCGACAGCGTCGGCACGTTCATGACAAATAACGGGTTCAATCACTTCCTTGAGCAGTCGGACTTCGTTGATCCCGTTTTCGCAAACGCGTGGGGCGTCAGTGACGAAGACCTGTTCCGCCGGGGTCTCAGCGAACTCGATCGGCTGCAGGCCACCGGCCGGCCGTTCTTCGCCACACTGCTGACGGTCTCCAACCATCGGCCTTACACGTATCCGGAAGGACGCATTCCCGAGACGGAGCAGACGCGTCAGAACGCGGTGAAGTACGCGGACTGGGCGCTCGGGTACTTCTTCCGCGAAGCGAGGGCGCACGAGTTTTATAAAAACACATTGTTCGTCGTGATGGGCGATCAC
>ERZ891418.787-NODE-787-length-10430-cov-3.985542_pt1 | contig 10430 bp, 5 predicted proteins | sample MGYA00521236_ERZ891418 | MGnify/ENA primary metagenome ERZ891418 (study PRJEB32303, sample SAMEA104408696) | aquatic metagenome | biome: Brackish water; feature: Chemocline; material: water | place: Baltic Sea | collected 2014-10-18T10:34:00 | depth 100 m ... | reverse complement strand
TCGACTGCGCCCAGTACCCGTGAGAAGCAAGACGCACCCGTGAGAAGCAAGACCCCCAGCAGGGACCCCCGAGTCTGGGAGTCTCGACTCATCCACGGCACTCTCTTCGAGTTGCGGTACATCCAACAGGTCTGACAGGCGCCCCAGCCTCGCCCGGCCCCTCCTCAACCCCGGAGGAAATGACCTCCCGCCCCCTCCAGGCGGTAGGATTGGGACTCCAATATCTGAGGCACGTCCTCTTCCCGGGGTCCCCGATCCTCAATGCTCAACTCGTGTTCACCGCTCCGATGGGAGTCCTCCGCATGTCTCGTCACCCTCGTCACGGCACGCTGAAGCTGGCGCCCGTCGCACTCGCCTCGCTGAGCGTGCTCCTCGCTGCGGGCGTGCCCGACGCTCGAGCGGAGGAGACCGCCGATCGACCGGCGGGACGAGTGGCGAGAGGAGCTCCGTCTCCCGGTACGCGGATTCCATCGACCATCGCGGTGCTCCTCGCGCACTCGAACGCCACTCCGCCCGCCGATCCAGAAGCTGAGACAAGGGCGCCGTCCCTTCCGACCGCGGTCAGAAGCGTCATCGCAGAGCTCGCCCAGCAACTCGTGACCCCTCTTCCACTGTCGACCGCGCAAGGCTACCGCGGACTGTGGTTCGTCGATTTTGGGGTCGGCCTTTCCGGTCGCGACTTCGATCGCGCGGTCGCGAGCCTGCATGCCGCACCGGGCGTTCGGTTCGCGAGCGAGGTGCGCGACTACGAGGCCGTCACGCTGATTCCGACCCCCGAGCTGCTCATCGTCTTGGAGCGCGGCGCGAGCATCACCGCCGTCCTCGAGCGCCTCCAGTCCAAGGGAGCTCAATTCATCGCCGAGTACCCTGGCCTCACACCGGTCCTTCACGTCGCTCTACCAGGAAGTGGCATCGAGAGTCGTTTTCACGCACGCGAGATCGCTGCGTGGGCTGAAGTTCGCTCCGCAGAGGTCAACTTCATCGAGCACCTCCACCCTTTGAACGTCCCCAATGATCCGCTCTTCGCGAGCCAGTGGGCTCTCGAGAACACGGGACAATTCCCGGGCGGAGTCCCGGGAGCGGACATGAGTGGTCCCTTGGCATGGGATGTCGCCACAGGAACCACCAGTGTGAACATCGCCATTCTCGACGAGGGAGTCGACTTCACTCATCCCGACCTCGCTTCCCAACTCGGCTTGGGCTACGAGGCCACCGATCAACTCTCCCCCGCAGGATTGTCGGGAAACGCGCTCCCCGATGACGCACACGGCACTGCGTGCGCAGGGCTGGCGGCCGCCACCGGAAACAACGCGATCGGGATCGCCGGGGTCTGCTGGTCCGCGACCCTCATGCCGGTACGGATCGGCTACGCCAACCACTGGTCGGAAGTCGCATGGCAGGTCGACGCGATCACCTGGTCGACCGATCATGGCGCCGACGTGCTCTCGAGCTCTTGGGGTGGGGTCGCGCCGTCGTTCGCGATCCAGGCCTCACTTCAGTACGCCCTCTCCGTGGGTCGAAACGGGCTCGGGTGCATTTTGGTCTTTTCCGCTGGCAACACCGGCGGACCGATCGTCTATCCGGCGAAGTACCCCGAGGCGATCGCCGTCGGTGCGACGAGCCCATGTGACGAGAGGAAGAGCCAGAGCTCGTGCGACGGTGAGCTCACGTGGGAAAGCTGCCACGGTCTAGAACTCGATCTGGTGGCGCCGGGGGTGAAACTCACGACAACCGACAGCGTCGGACCGTCGGGGAGCGACCCCGGGGACTACACCTTCGACTTCAACGGAACTTCGGCGGCCTGCCCCTACGTGGCGGGAGCCGCCGCGTTGCTCCTCTCGCTCCGCCCCGATCTCACCCACACGCAAACCCGTTCGATGCTGACGTCGGCGTGCCGCGATCGAGTCGGCGTCCCGAGCGAAGACACGCCGGGGTGGGACCCGTTCATGGGTTGGGGTCGGCTCGACCTCCGTCGGCTCGTCGACTTCGCCACCGCGCCCGCGCCGGTCGACTCCTTCGATTGCACCGTGTCGGGTTACGATGTCACGCTGACCTGGTCCTCCCCTCAAAACTTCGACCGCGTCACGATCGAGCGTGACGGGGGGGCGCTCGTGACGATCATCGGCACGCCGACCACCTACACGGACAGCTTCGTAACCACGGGACTCCATCGGTACACGGTCATCGGCTCGGTGGCTTCGGCCCCCTCCCCTCGCGCGATCTGTACCGCGTTGGTGACGAACGGGGCGAGCGACTTGATCTGGACCCCTCCCGATGCCCGGGGGATCGTCGACGGAGGTGCAGTCCTTCTCGAAAGCCTGATCGCCAACGGCCATCCCGCGATCGTGATCGAAGACATCGAATCGGCGGGTGAGCTCGATTCCTTCGAGAGGATCTGGATCAATCTCGGAGTTTACCCGGAGAACCACGTCCTCACCGAGGCGGAGGCGATCCCGCTCGTGTCCTACCTCACCAACGGACTCGGAGGCGACTCTATCTATCTCGAGGGTGGCAATACCTGGGCCCTCGATCCGCCCACCTCGCTCCACTCATACTTTCAGATCAATGGCTACTTCGACGGCGCGGGAGACCTCAACACGATCGTCGGATTCGACGTCGGAGTTGCGGATCTCTCGAATCTCACTCTCAACTACATCGGGGAGAACGAGTTCATCGATCGACTGCTCCCGATCAGCCCCGCGGTCTCGCTCCTTCGAAACGGTCCGCAGTTGTACGACGTCGCAGTGTTCCACGAGGGCCCTGAGTTCCGCACCGTCGGCGCGAGCCTCGAGATCGGTGGAGTTTCGAACATCGGCGGCGTTCGCGACACTTTGATCGCAGAGCTCGTCACGCTGCTCGAGATCCCACGGACCCCCTTTCTCCGCGGCGATGCGAACGGCAACGGGAGCGTCAATCTCGCCGACGCGATGTTGATCCTCGCGACCCTCTTCATCGGCGCCAACGTCAACTGCCTCGATGCTCTCGACTGGGACGACAACGGCGCCGTCGATCTCGCCGATGCGATCGCAGCTCTCGACTTCCTCTTCGCCCAAGGAGCGCCTCCAGCATCCCCGTTCCCGGCCATCGACATCGACCCTACTGATCTCGATCCACTCGATTGCGCCCAGTATCCCTGACGGAACGTACCCCTGACGGAACGCATTCGCGCTTCGTGGTATCCTCCCTCCCTAACCTCGAGCCGGGAGGGATCACCCTCTCGTCGCAAGCTTCACTCTCAGATGATCTGAGGACTAGCGTGGCAAAGATTGTCATCGTCGGAGGAGGGATCTCCGGACTGAGCGCCGCCGCGCACCTCGCACGCGACGGGGGGGGCGCGCACGAAGTGACGCTCCTCGAGCGCGAAACGGAAGTCGGGGGGAAGGCGCGCACCTTGGTGGATGGGGAATGGAGCGTGGAAACCGGACCCACCGCGTTCCTCGCGGACTCGCCGACGCTCGACACGCTCATCACCAACGCTGGCCTCGACGCGCGTCGTATCACCGCGGATGAGGGCGCCGCCCGGCGTTACCTCGTCCGCCGTGGCAAGCTTCGTGAAGTTTCCCCGAACCCACTGCGCCTGGTGTGCTCGGGGCTCATCACCCCGCTCGGGGCCCTGCGGGTCATGGCCGAACCGTTGATCCCGCGCGCAAGCGAAGAACGCGCCCAGGCCGAGTCGGTGTGGAAGTTCGCCAAGCGGCGCTTCGGCCGTGAGGTCGCCGATCGATTCATCGCCCCTATGGTGCTCGGCATTTTCGCGGGGGATTCCCAGCGGCTCTCGCTCCCCGCCGCGTTTCCACGCCTCGCCGCCGTCGAACGAGAGCACCGCTCGTTGATCCTCGCCCTGATCTCGAAACGAAAATCAAAGCGGAGAGGTGGCCCCCAAGGACCATCGGCCCCGCTCACCTCGTTTCGATCGGGCCTCGAAGAACTCCCGCGCGCACTCGCCGAGACTCCCGGGATCACCGTCAGGCGCGGATCCCAGGTGGAGGGTATCGTGGCTCGAAACGGCGCCGAGCGCGGCTGGCGCGTCGCCGTGGCGGGAGAGAGTCCGATCGACACCGATGCGGTGATCCTCGCAGGGGAAGCGTGGGCGATGGCACCGATCCTGCGCGAGTCCGCGCCCGAGATCGCCTCGGCTCTCGGCGAGATCGACTATCCCCCGGTCGCGGTGGTCGCCCTCGGCTTCGACCGGAAAACCGCCGAGCGTATCCCCGTCGGATTCGGGGCACTCATCGCCCGCGGCCAAGGCTATCGGCTGCTCGGCTCGCTCTGGGACGGGAGGATCTTTCCCGAGCGGAGGTCCAACGGAAACCTTCTCATTCGCTCGATCTACGGGGGCGCGGTCGATCGCGAAGTGGCGGTTCTCGACGACGGTGCTTTGATCGCTCTCGCCCGCGAAGAGATCGGTCGACTGCTCGGCATCACCGATCCGCCGATCTACACCCGTGCAGTTCGCTGGCCCCAGGCGATCCCGCAGTACAACCTCGGGCACCTGGAGAGGGTCGCGACGATTCGGGATCACCTCGGAGCGCTCCCCGGTCTCGCCATCGCAGGCAATTCACTCGACGGCGTTGCGTTCGGAAAGGCAGCGGAGAGTGGGGTTCGCGCGGCGGAGGCGATCGAGTCTTTTCTCATGGTTCCAGCTCGAGCGTAGCGGCGGCGCTCGAGGAACCCCCTGCACTCACACCTCTTCAGGGACCTCTTCAGGGACGACCCCACAGCTGCCACGAATGGACCGGATAGAAGCCGGCGCGAATCGCATTGCGCTCCGACGTCGTCCCCGCGCCCGCCACGAGGACCACCCACTCGGCAGTCGTGGTCGCGATCTCGGCGACCCGGTCCTCGATCATCGCGCGCTGAATGCCGCGACCCCGAAACTCTGGGCTCGTTGCTGCGCCGAAGAGTGACGCGATGCCACCGTCTTCCACGGCGTGACAGGCGCACGCCACATCCTGGCCGCCGGAGACCGCGACCCACCCCACCGTTCCCGATTGGCTGAGCGAAGTGCGCCCCACTTCGAGGAGCAGCTCAGACGGAGGTTCGGGAGCGAGGCCAAAAGACGCGAGGACGCGAGCTGCGCGCTCTCCCCCAAATTCTGGTAGCCGCTCGATCCGATCGATCCCCTCGGGAAGATCGGGCGGAGATGCGCCCTCTTCTTCGGGCTCATTCGGGCGCACCAGCGCGACCTCGGTCATGTTCCACTCGTATCCTCGAGCCTCCAAGCAGGCGATGAGGGTCGGATCGGCCAGAGGGGAGACTTCGATCTCGAAGCGACTGCCGTGCGCGTCGTAAAACTCATGCAGAGTGTCGAGGTCGGCAGCTTGGATCGGCTCGCTGCACCCGACCACCTTCGACAGAGGCGAGTCCACGCCGGCGAAGACCGCAATTCCGCCGGCGAACGCGATCTCAGTGCCACTCTCCGGGCCGTGGCGCGCGAGATGCGCGGTCAGCCAGCGGCGCGCCCCCGCTACCGCCCAGCGGTCGAGGAGTGCCCCGATGTCCACTTCCTCGCTCATTCGCCGCTCTTTCGGCGAGCGCGCCGTTCTTTGGTGCGCTCCCGCCCCTGTTCGAAGCGACGACGCTGTGCATCGGTTTGCGGGTCGATCGGTGGGACGGGCGCAGGCTTGCCCTTCTCGTCGAGCGCGACAAAGGTGAGATAGGCGCTCGACGTGTGTCGCACCTCTCCGGTCATCGGATGCTCGCCGAGCACCTTGACGCCGATCTCCATCGAAGTCCGCCCGGTGGTGTTCACGGACGCCTTCATCGTCATGAAGTGCCCTTCCGGAATCGCATGATGGAACTCCACATGATCCATCGCCGCCGTGACGACCGGGCGGCGGCAGTGGCGCATCGCGGTCATCGCGCACACGATGTCCATGCCGTGGAGAACTTTGCCGCCGAGCACATTGCCGTGGGTGTTGGTGTCGTTCGGGAGGATCAGCTCCCGCGTCTCGACCTGGCTCTCCGCTGGTTTTTTGGCGGGCAGCTCAGCCCCTGCGCCTTTCGCGTCTGCGCCACTCATGCGATGCCTGCCTTCTCACGGCGCGCCCGCAGGCGCTCGAGGTACGGTTCGATCTCCCAGGTGTTCGTCACTCGGTCGGGGGTCAGCCCCGCCTTCCGCGCAGCGCCAACGCCGAACCGCACATCATCGAGCCCGGCAACCGAGTGCGCATCGGGGTGAATTCCAACCACGATTCCGAGCTCGGCGATGAGCGGACCCCAACGCCAATCGAGATCGAGCCGGTGGGGACTCGCGTTGATCTCGACGATCACTCCCTCTTCCGCCGCTACCCTGAGGAGGTGCTCCATGTCGCACGCGTACGGTTCCCGCCGGAGCAACAAACGCCCGCTCGGGTGCCCCCACACGGTCGTGAACGGACTCCGGAGCGCCTTTTCGATCCGCGCGGTCTGCGCCTGGGAGTCGAGCGAAAAGTTCGCGTGAACCGACGCAACGACGTAGTCGAGTTCGGCGAGCACATCGTCGGGGTAGTCGAGGGATCCATCGGGGAGAATGTCGGACTCGACCCCATGGAGGATCTTGATGTCCGAGAACTCGTCGCGCAGTGCGTCGACCTCCTGACGCTGTTCGCGCAGCTCGGCGATCGACAGTCCCCCGGCGTACGAGGCGGTACGAGAGTGGTCCGCCGTGCCGTAGTAGATCCAACCCTTGGCGCGCGCGCCTTCGATCATCTCGCGCAGGGTGTTCCTGCCATCGGACCAGGTGCTGTGGTTGTGGAGAATGCCGCGCAAGTCGTCGACCGTCACGAGTGGAGGGAACGCATCGATCGCCGTGGCGCGCTCGAACTCTCCGAGGTCCTCGCGCAACTCGGGAGGGATCGGCGCCAAGTCGAGCGCGCGGAAGATCGCGTCTTCGTCCTCGGTCTCGATCCGGTCATCGTCTGCGCGCCAGAGGCCGTACTCGTTCAGCTTCCAACCGCGGTCCTTCGCGAGCTGACGCAGCCGCGTATTGTGCTCCTTCGAACCGGTGAAGTAGTGGAGCGCGGCGGGGAATTCGATCGGCCGAACGATTCGCAGATCGACCCCGATCCCCTCCGACGCGATCACGCGGCACTTTTTTTCCCCCTCTGCCTCGACCCTCTCGATCCCGCTCGTGGCGAGGAATGCAGTCCGCGCGGCGGTGCCATCGTCCGCGGCCACCAAGATATCGACGTCACCGATCGTGCCGCGGCGCCGGTGCAAGCTTCCGGCGAGCTCCACCCTCTCGACCCCGGCCGCCCCGCGGACCGCCTCGACGAATCGACGTGCGACCTCTTCGGCGGCGGGGCGCAGCGATCGTCCCGCGAACTTCCGCAGCTGCTCGATCCCCGCGAGGATCTCTTCCTCGCTCTTCGGGCCGAAGCCTCTCAGAGGGCGGATCTGTTGGGCCTTGGCGGCGTCCTCGAGTTCGGAGAGCTTGGTGATCCCGAGTCCATCCCAGATGGCGCGGACCTTCTTCGGGCCGATGCCGGGAATTCCGAGCCAGCTGAGGACTTCACTCGGAACCAGCGCGCGCACTTCCGTTGCCTCCTCGCTCTTCCCGCCGGTCACGGCGTCTTCGATGATCGAGGCGAGGGACTGACCGATGCCGCGGATCGACGTGACCTCACCCGCATCGACGAGCGCGACGAGATCTCCCTGCCACGATTCGAGGGCACGCGATCCATTCCGGAACGCGCGCACGCGATGGGGGTTCGCGCCGGAAATTTCGAGGATATCCGCGAGCTCGCTGAGCTCGTGAACGATCTCTAGTTTGTTCATCGCCGCCTTCCTTGGATGCGCTCTCGAGCGGGAGCCTCTGGACTGGAGGGGGGAGATCATCGGCGAGAGACCCGGAGACGGCAAGGCAGTCGAGCGGAGATCCCGAGAACAGCCTCCGAGGACCGCTGGCTCGCGTCCGGATCTTTTGCGTTGGAATCCGGCACGAAATGCGAGCGACTGCCGGGCGCGGGGACCTCGCGTGTCAATCCTTCGAGCCGTCTCCCCCTTCGAGGAGTGAACTCACATCGTCCGCGTAGCGCGAGACCCGCGACTCCGGTGCGCGGTCGGTCGGCCACACTTTGCGGAACGATTCCCACTCGCGCCGCGCGGTCTCCGCGTCCCCAGCCTCCTGGAGCGCGACGATGCGCTCGAGGCGCGCGAAGAAGACTGCCTCGGGCCAGAGGAACAGCGACAGGTCATCCGCGACGAATCCGAGCGGGGCGAGGGAGTCAGAGGCCGCACTGGGGTCTCCCGCCAACCGCGACCGCCGCGCCGCCGCGAGGGTCCGAAAGGCACCTTCGAAACGAGCGGTCCGGGACTGAGGCTCGAGAGTGGCCGTCTCCGAGAGTTCCGCGAACGGCAAGGTCGTCACCGCGTTTCGGAGGATCGCAATTTCAGGGCGCGCCGGATCGAGTTGTTCCGCCTCGCGGAGCGCTCGGAGGGCCGCATCGGCATCGCCGCGCAAGATTTCGACTGCAGCCCGCACCCGATGGGAGAGAGACGGATCGAAGTGATCAACGATCGCGCGACTCTGGGCAATCGCTTCGTCGGGGCGGCCCACGATCGCCAAGCTCAAAGAAGCGGCCAGGGCGCTCTCGGTCGCGGGCACGCGGCTCGACGCCGCACCTGCGACCGGATCGAATCGGTTCTTCTGTACAAGGAAGGGAATCTTGAGCCAGCCGGCGGGGTGATTCGCGGGCAGCTCGAAGAGTTGGTCCTGAAAGAAATCCATCGCATCATCGCGCGGACCCGCGGCGAGCCGCGCCGCGTGCTCGAGCCGGAACAGCTCCGACGTGCGCTTCTCCCCGAGGAGCAGTCGATAGCGTTCGATCGCGGCGGACAACCCTGCCAGATCGCCGGTGCGCCACGAGAGGAATCCGCTCTCCCGGGCCCACCAGTCGAGACCGGCGGCGCGCGGATCCTCCCCCGCTCGTGCCCGCATCTTCTCGAGCAGTGCGGCATCGATCGAGGCGGGGTCGTGCAGGTCGAGAACGAGATCCACCACCTCGGCGAGCCGATGGGGTTGCTGCCAGCGGAGCGAGCGATCGCGCACCGGCACCTCGAGGACCGCGCGGAGAATCGATGCCGGCGCAGATGGTGCATCCCCCAGTGGTTCGAGGAGGGTGAGCGCCTCGGTCGGGCGGTCGTCGATGACCCAGAGAGCCGCCTCCCACGCCGCCGCCTCGGGGAACGCTCCCGCGCGCTCTCGGGCCCGGGAGAATCGCTCGCGCGCACCGGTCCAATCCCCTTCCCCGGTCGCTCGCACCCCTTCGCAGAACAAGAGGAGCGCTTCTTCGGTGACTTCGAGAGTGGTCGGGAGGACGTTCGAAGCGCGAGTCCGTATACGCTCCGCCATCTGCTGTGCGAGCGGCAGCGCACCGAGCGCGCTCTCTTCGAGCATCGCGTCCGGCTCCCCGTTCGCCTTGAACCCCTGCCAGCGGGCGATCCATTCGCCGGAGCCCCCTTCTCCCCCCGCCTGAGCGATCGTGCCCGCTGCGAAGGGAGGCACACCGGGGACCAAGAGGGCGCTTCCGGGATCATCCCCGGCGAGGTGGAGAACCAGCAGGTCGCGCACGGTTCGCGAGGCATCGGTCTCTTCCCCCGACGGTGCGGTCCACGTTCCGACCGAGACTCTCGGCGGCGGCGGCAGAGAGTTTCCTGTCCCCTCTCCCGAACTGCCGCCACTCCCGGGGCCCCAGTCGTCTCGATAGATCCACGCGGCAACCAAGACGACGAGGATCAAGAGGAGGGGAGGGAGCCGAAGTCGACGCCCTTCATCCGCGCGTCGACGGAGCTTGATCACCCGCTCGAGTTCCACCGCATCGCAGGTTCGCTTCGCCGGGTCACGGGAGAGAAGAGTGCGCACCCGCTCTGCGACCTCAGCGGGAAGCTCGGGGCGGACGGCGCGCGGGTCGGGGGCGGGGTCTTTCTGACGCTTGCGGACGGAGTGCTCGTTCCCATCCTCTCCCCCGAAGGGGAGCTGGCCGGTCGCGAGCTCGTAGAGGATCACTCCGAGTGCGAAGTGATCGGTTTCGCGGGACCGTGAGCCACCGGCGAGGAGCTCGGGCGCCATGTACGCGGGAGTCCCCCACAACTCTCCTTCGCCCAGAATCTCCTCCGCGATCGACAATCCGAAGTCGAGCAACTTCGCGCGTCCCGGCTCACCCGTGATCACGATGTTGTCCGCCTTCAGGTCGCCGTGGATCAAGTCGTTGTCGTGCGCGTGGGCGACCGCGGCCGCGACGTCCTGGCCGATACGTAGGACCCGTGACATCGGCATCTCTTCGCTGCGCAAGAGCGCGCGCAAGGTCGGCCCATCGACCCACTCGAACGCGATGAATGCGAGCCCCGTCTTCTCGTCGATCCCCGCTTGGTACACCTGTGCGATGCGCGGGTGCGAGAGGCGAGACGTGTTCTTCGACTCGGCGATGAGGGAGGGCGCGCGGTCAGGA
>ERZ891418.784-NODE-784-length-10487-cov-6.135065_pt1 | contig 10487 bp, 9 predicted proteins | sample MGYA00521236_ERZ891418 | MGnify/ENA primary metagenome ERZ891418 (study PRJEB32303, sample SAMEA104408696) | aquatic metagenome | biome: Brackish water; feature: Chemocline; material: water | place: Baltic Sea | collected 2014-10-18T10:34:00 | depth 100 m ... | reverse complement strand
GGAATTGCCCGTTCGAGACGCCTTCTTTTTTTATGCGCTGAAGTTTTAGTGCCCTGAAGTGAAGTTTTATGTGCTGAAGACGGTTTCGGGCCGTGCCTTATCAGCCGATTGAAAACGCAGCGGAAGGGCGTAGGCCGTTCGGTCCGGGTGTGTTTTCGCTGTGAAAACCGGGTGGCTCGCGCCGCTCCGCTGAATCCATTCGACTTTTTCAACGGGCAGCTAACCGCGGCCGCCCTCGCAGCAGGTTTCGCAGATCGTGTGGCAGCGCTCACACTGCAGCTTGTGGCGGATGTCGATCAGTCGTCCGGCGCAGACCGGGCAGACTCCGTTCGACGTCGGCGAGTCGCTGGAATCGGTCGGGCAGTGCGAAACAGTTTTCTCTTCGGGACGCGTCACGACGTCACCTCCTGTGAGGTCGGGGGGATGAAGGGCAGGTCGGAATTCTTACGGATCGATCCCGGTTCAGCAAACTGGCTCAGTCGCTCGCCAGGCGGAATCCGAGTCGGTGGATCTGGTAGCGGACGACGCCGCAAAGGTTCCGGCTGATCGAGTCCGGACTGGCGAGCGTCAGAAAAAGAGGCTTCCCGGACGTTTTGACAGTTACGGAGGAAAACGCCGTGGAGACTCGCTGCGAACCCGGTGTCATTTCGTCTCTCGTGGTCATGAGGACGTCCTGAACGGCGTCCGTTGCGGTTTGCCTGGAAAATCCAAACGGTCCGGCGTGGTATCTCACCGAAATCGAATCGCGGGAAACGGAGACCCGGGCCCGGCCAAATGCGATGGCCCAACCGATCAGCAGCGGTCCGAATCCAAGGCATCCCAGGAGCAGGAATGCGACGACGAATAATCCGTTGTTCTCTGCCACATCCATAATCGCTGACAAGACCAGAAAACAGACGACGCCAAACCAGACGAAAGAGAACAACAGGAACATGCCGCCGAAGAGGAGTCGCAGCGTGTTGCTCGGGTTGAGAAGAAAGCTGACGGTCAACTGCTCGCCGGAATCGTCTTCCACTTTCAGGCCGCACCCGACCGACAGGTCTTCCGGTGCGACATCGGCCGGCGCTGGCGGCCTCGTCCCGGATGCAAAGGCTGAGTCGCCAGACTCGTCGTCCTCGAAGTAGACCTCTCCGCAATCCGGGCAGAATCGGCTCTCTTCAGTGATCAGCAGTTGCGTTCCGCACTCGCGGCAGAACTTGTCCTTGCCCGAACGCGAATCGCGACGGTCGTCTGGTTCGTGTCCGAGATACCGGTTGATCGTTTGTACGAGCCATTGCTTTTCGGTCCGCGTCAGAGCTGTCCCGAATGTTTCTTTCTTCGACACACCGTCGATTCTGATTCGATAAACGGGGACATCGTTCTCCGTGTAGGACACTTCCAGATTGGCGCGGGAAGTTTTGCTCAGCTCGATGTTCGACAGCTTTCTCCTGCCGAGAAACGATCGCTGAATACTCAGTCGATCCGGTTCGAGACACAGCATGAAGCTCTCAAATTTCATCCTGAGAGCGACATACCCCATGCCGAGCCCGACTGACCAGAAGACCGCAAAAAAGAGACCGACACCCCAGAGCGGAGGGCGGCCATCGCCTTCCCATTTCACTTCGGGGTTCACGGTCGCCCACAGAAAGATGAGGCCGACTGGAATCGTGATCGCCAGCCAGGCCAGTGCGAAGCAGCCCATCCCGCGAGCCCGTTTGCCACCAGGCGGGATGATCATCACGACTCGCGCGTCGGATGACTCGACAACTTCGATCGTGCTTTCGTCCGGGGGTGAGGTGATTTTCATTCACAAGCTCCACGATCTTAAATTGGTGTCACGCCGCTCGATTGGTCAGGCCCAGCCAACCGGGTCGGATTCGACCTGGCTGGCGAGCACGTCGAGTTCCGGAAACTGTCCACCGAGAATCTTCGCCAGACGTTCCATCGCCGGCCGTTCGGTTGCGTAGTGGCCAGGCAGGACGAGTGCGATGTCGAGCGTCCGCGCTTCGAGGCACGCGTGAAACCTGGCCTCACCGGTCAGCAGCACATCGCAGCCTTCGCTGGCCGCGTCGAGCATGAATTCCGCGGCCGCTCCACAGGCCGTGCCGACCCGCTTGACGACTCGCGCGGGACTTCCAACGAACTGTGTGTTCGTCACGCCGAGTGCCAGCTTCGCCCGCTCCAGAAATTCGGCGAGCGAAATCGCCTCATGCAGATCCCCGAACCGACCGGAACCGAGCCCCGCGGCCGGATCATTTCCCGATGAGACATCAGGACGGGCGACGCTCTCCGCCGCGCGAAGCGGCCGGATTGAGTGCAGCCCGAATGACTCGGCGAGCTGCTGATTGATCCCCGATCGGGCGCTGTCGTAGCTGGTGTGCGGTGAGTAAACCGCGACTCCCGCCTCGATCAGTTGCAGCAGCATTTGTCCTTCCGGATTCTCATCCGTGATCTGCTGGACGGCCCGAAACAACACCGGATGATGAGTCACCACAAGCTGAGCTTCCCGCTCAACGGCTTCCTGCGCGACGTCCGGGGTCAGCGTCAGGCACGTGACAATGCGCGAAACCTCACGCGACTCGCGGCCGATCAACAGCCCGGTGTTGTCCCAGGACTCGGAAAGAAACGGCGGTGCGAACTCGCGCAGAAACGCGAGGACTTCTCCTGTCTGCATGGCGACTCTCCTTCTTTTTCACTTTTGCAGAATCGACGGGTAGAGTGACCAACTCCGCCTCGCTGGACAATCTCAATCCAACCCGTTCCGATCCACTCATGACCGCTCACTTTGTTACGAAACGCCGAGTCGAATTTTCCGACACCGACATGGCTGGCATCATCCACTTTGCCAGCTATTACCGGTACATGGAGGAAGCCGAGCATCAGTTCTTCCGGTCGCTTGGCCTGAGCGTCATGCAGAAACACGACGAGCATACCGTGCTTGGCTGGCCACGCGTTTCGGCGAACTGCACCTTTTCGGCCCCGGCCCGGTTTGAAGACGTTCTGAAGATTTGCCTGACCGTCGAGCGAAAAGGCGTTAAGTCGTTGACCATGCGGTACGATTTTTCCCTCGATCAGGAAGGTGAGGAGAAACGGATCGCCACTGGTCGAATGAAAATTGCCTGCTGCCTCTGCCGACATGATCAACCGCTCGAATCGATTCCGATTCCCGCAGACATTGACCAGCTCATCCCCGAATCCGAAGACGGATCCGAATCATGACTGACGCCTCGACAAAAACTGCTGACGTGACGATCGCTGGCCTGACGAAGGAATTTCAGACGGCCGACGGAACACTTTCCATCCTCCGCGGAGTCGACATCGAGCTGAACCGTGGCGACGCGGTCGCAATCACCGGCCCGTCCGGTTCCGGCAAAAGCACGCTGCTGTACATCCTGGGCACGCTGGAATCCGCAACAGCGGGCACTGTTTCGATCCTCGACTATGATCCGGCGACGATGAGCGAAGCCGCTCTGGCGAAGTTTCGGAACGCCAACATCGGATTCATTTTCCAGGACCACCACCTGCTGCCGCAGTGCTCGGTCCTGGAGAACGTCCTCATTCCTCTTCTCGCCGGAGAGGGTGTTACGGAAGCAGACGCTGTCCGGGCCAGGCAGCTTCTCGACCGGGTCGGACTCGGCGAGCGGATTGAGCATCGACCGGCCCAACTGTCCGGCGGCGAGCGGCAGCGCGTCGCCGTCTGCCGCGCTTTGATCGGTCAGCCAGCGTTGTTGCTCGCCGATGAGCCGACAGGGAATCTCGACCAGGCGACGGCCGAGTCAATCGGGTCGCTACTACTCGAATTGAGCTCCGAGCAGAACGTGCTGCTGGTCTGTGTGACTCACAGCGCCGAACTGGCTGCGCGATTTCCAAAGCACCTGAAACTCCAGGATGGCCAGCTGGTGTCGAGAGCCGAGGGCTGATTCTACTTGTGGCCTCGTGCCGGTCGCCGCCTTCCTGTCCCTTGAATTCCTGTGGTCACGGAAAGAGATCCGTCAGTTGACGGGTTCGACCAAGCCGACAATGGACGTTCCGGCGCGTGATCGGTCAAGACGGCATTGATGGCGCTGTCCCGTTTGCGATTCACTCAAATCGGACCGAGCGGGTCATTGCTCAGGCAGTCATTCGGTGCGACCATTCACCGAGCCAGAGTCCGCGATCCCGTCCACACGGGCAAGTCTCGCGGGAACTTGAGACGAGTCCGCAACACCACGTAATCTGAACAGGGTGAAAATAACCGCTATGGGAAGAAGTTTCGAAAATCGCAAGCACTCAATCCTCAAGACGGCTGGCCAGAAGTCCAAGATCTATTCCAAGTATGGAAAACTGCTGTATGTCGTTGCCAGGAATGGAGTACCGGATCCCGAGGTCAATCCGGCGTTAAGGAGTCTGATTGATAAAGCCAAACGCGATCAGGTTCCCAGTCACGTGATTGAGAAGGCGATCGAAAAGGCAAAAGGCACGGGCGGCGAAGACTACGTAGCTGCCCGCTATGAAGGATTCGGCCCCAGCGGCTGCTCAGTCATCGTCGACTGCTTGACCGACAACGCAAACCGGACGATCACCGACGTCCGAAATTGCTTCACCAAGACCGGCTCCAAACTGGGTCCGGCCGGTTCGGTCGCCCATTTGTTTGATCACCTGGCGGTTTTGTCCTTCAAGGGGGATGACGAAGACCGGGTGCTGGAGGCCATGCTGGACGCCGACGTCGATGTTGACGACATCGAAAACAACGATGGCCAGCTCACGTTGTTTGCCCCAGCCAGCGAGTTCTACAAAGCCAAACAAGCGTTATCGGAGGCGTTTCCCGAAATCGAACTGGAAGTCGAGGAAATCACTTTCATCCCTCAGGCAAATACCGAAATCAGCGCCGAAGACCTGCCCACGTTTGAAAAGTTCATCAACATGCTGAACGACTGCGATGACGTGCAGGACGTCTACCACAACGGCATCGTTCCCGAGCCGTCAGCTTGATCCGGGGAGGATTGATTGATTCCAGGACCGCGCGCGATTCAAACGCCGGGCATTAGCCCAGCATTAGCCGGTTGATCGGGAGACGCCTGCCCGTCGACCCGACATGTCGCCGACTTGATCAAATCTCTCAGTTTCAAGGGAAACCGATACAACTCATCGGAGAGGTCAGCGCAGCCGTCACATTGCATAACGGCTGATCAATCCCCGCCGGTACAACCAGAAATCGTGAATCGGCAGGCACCAAAAGAACGATCCTCACAATTGATGTCATTGTAATGAAACGGATCTTCATTCTGAGGACGGACGATGAACCTCCCGTGTGGATGGAAACGGGGAATGACTCGCATTTCGGCAGCAGGAGCCGCACTGATTCTCGCTGTGGCAGCTTTCCACTTCACACCCCGCCTGGTGCACTCCGAGGAAGCCGAGCCCGCGACTCTGACTCTTTCGGCACCCCCGGCGAAAGTCGTAGCGGCGCGAGCGAAGCCGGCTTTGCTCACCGAGAAGCCGACGGGCCATCAAATCCCGCATAAGAGCGAGGACGTCATTCGATACGGCGCTGATCAGGCTCACATGAGCCTGTTCGTCGACAATCAGTATCCCTCGGCGAAGCAGTGTGCCGAGTGCCATCCGACTCATTTTCGAGAATGGTCCGTCTCGCCGCACGCATACGCTCAGTTGAGCCCGGTCTTCAACTGCATGCAGAATGCCATCAAGATTCTGACGAACGGTACGAATAACGACTTCTGCATTCGCTGCCACACGACCGTCGGCATGCAGCTCGGCGAGAAAACAGACATGTCCCAGCTCGACCGGCATCCGACGGCCCGGGAAGGGATCACCTGCATTACCTGTCATCGAGTCAACCTTGAATACGGCAAGGGCTCTGGCCGTCGGGTGATCGTCAGTGGCGATATCACTCAGCCCGTTTATGGACCGCTCGGATCCAAAGTGCTGCAACAGGTGCTGGCCGACCCGGATCAGTATGGCGTCCTGGAAACCGCAGAGACGGGAAACCGATCCCGAAAGATTCATGGTGATGTTCAGCAGTTCTTCTCGATGGCCAGTCCTTCGTTCTGCGGAACCTGCCACGACGTCTTCGGCCCCAATGGTTTCCGTCTTGAAGATGCCTTCAGCGAATACAAAGCTTCTCCGGCAGCGAAAGAAGACGGCGTTTCCTGCCAGGACTGCCACATGGGCAAAGTCGCCGGCGAAGCTCGCGGCTACGTTGTGGAGCCGATCGCCCACATCGGAAACGCATGGACCACTCCACGAAGACGGACCAACCACATGATGCCGGGTCCGGATTACTCGATTCTGCATCCGGGACTGTTCCCGCATAACGTCGAGGCGATCCGCGAAGAAGGTGCTGAGGAAACCGCACCGGGAGCCGGCCTCGCCACAATGCGTCAGTGGCTGCAGTTCGACCATGAAGCCGCCTGGGGCACGGACCAGTTTGAGGCAACAATTCCAGAAGGCTACCAGTTCCCGGATGCCTGGAGAGAACCGACACGCCGGACAGAAGCCCGCCGAATCCTGAATGATCAATTCGAACTCCTGGCTGAGTACCGCCAGTTCGCGGCCGACACATTGCGTGCCGGATACAAGATGAGCAAGATCACCGAGCCATCCTGCGACCGCAGCGGCTTGCACTTCAAAGTGAAAGTCTGGAACGGCACCAGAGGTCACGGCACACCAACCGGCTTCGATGCCGAGCGGCTCGTCTGGCTCTACATCACGGTCTGGGACAGCACTGGCAAGGTCATTCACCAGTCTGGAGACCTTGATCCAAATGGCGACGTCCGCGACACGCACAGCTTCTACGTGCACAACGGCAAGGTTCCTCACGACCACCAGCTGTTCTCACTCCAGTCGAAATTCATCACTCGAAACATCCGCGGCGGTGAGCGCGAGCAGATTCTGCCGATCACATTCTCGCTTGATCCGCTGCCCTTCCTGCGGCCGGAGACGAGTGCGTTGAATGTTCAGGGACGCCCTTTCGCGGCCCGCAAGCACAAGCAGAATATTGAAGTCGGCGGAAGTCGCTGGGCGAAATACCACGTCCCGACCAAAGTCCTGACGGGCAACGGCCCCTACAACGTGCGAGTGCAGATGAAGGCCGGTATGGTGCCTGTCAACCTGGTCCATCGGATTTCGTTTGCCGGATTCGACTACGGACTGAATCCCAAAGAGGTCGCCCGCCGAATCGTCGACGGCCACCACGTTCTGTACGAAGAAAACTTCGTCTTCGATGTGCACAGCCGATCGCTGTCGCCGTAACCCGTCCCGCTTTCAACGTGAGAGCAAACATCGGACTTCCTGAGGGATCGCCTTCTCTTCCGCGGACTCTCCAGCAACGGCATCGACGAGGCAGAAAGATCAATGAGACCGACCTGGAACCTCACAAGATTTCTTGCCGCGACCGTTTGCGCTGCCGGGCTCGCTCACGCACAGTCTGCAGAACTCGTCCCGTTCTTCGAAGAGGACGCCGTTCAGCCGGTCGAACTTTCGGAAGCATACGAAGCGTCGGGTCACGTCCGCATTGAGGCCCTCGATGACGGACAGGGTGGGCACACAGATCACCCGCCGTACCCCGGCGACTACTTCTTCGGCTGGACACCGTACCAGGAAGAAGCACCGTGGTACTGGGAAATTGCAGAAGGATTTACACACGCCGTCGAAGCGCCGAGCGAGTCTCTTGCTCATCTGTCGGAAGGCCTCTTCTGTGCCGAGCATTTTCACTTCGAAACGAACCTGTCTCGCATGGCGATCGGCATTCAGGCCACACCGGACCGTCCGGCACTGTTAATCGAATGGAACGAAGGCTTTCTCGCGGAAGGTCCGCTCGGTGACCACATCGTGACTCCCTTTGGAGCCACATGGCGGCCCTCGTTGTGGGTCTTCGGTACGCACCGCGCCAATTTCGCCTATCGCCATCAACAGGGCAGCGTCAGCGATGGAGTCAGTGATCTGCAGTTCGCCGAGATTTCGCAGCGGCTCGACATTTTTGCTCAGCTGAACCTGACTGGTACGGAGCGGATCCTGTTCGGAATGCGTCCGCTCGATCAGGAAACGCACGGGCCTGCCAGCAGGCTGGGGCGAGAGTTCAACGGCTATGACTTCCAGGGTGGAAACTGGATTGACGGCTGGAACAACGATGTTCAGACGTTTTTCTTCGAGGGTGACTTCGGCGAAATCTTTCCGTACCTGGACTACCACGACAACTACCAGATTGACTACGGATTCACGATTGGCCGGCAACCCCTGATTGCTCAGCAGGGTCTGCTGATCAACGAGGACATGCTCGATGCCATGACAGTCACCCGGAACACTTTAAGCGGGAACGGCAACCTGAACCTGCGCATGACGGGCGTTTTTGCCTGGAACCGGGTCAGCCGCCACACGCAGCAGAACTTCCTGACAGTCCGCGACAGGAACTCAAAGCTGTTCGCACTGCTGACCGAGAGTGATTTCAAAACGAGCACCGTCAACGCCGACGTCGCGTATGTTCAATCGGAAGACGATCTGGGCTCGATGGTCTCGTGGGGAGTCAGCGGCATCCAGCGGCTCCACGGTTTTCGTAATCACTACAACACGTCGCTGCACTTTCTGGCCTCTCATCCCACAAGCGGGCGCGAGACTCCGACAACCGGTCAGGGCGAACTCCTGTTCTCGCGGACGTCCTGGACGCCGCATCACGGACTGGACCTGATTTACGTCAACGCGTTCTGGGGAATTGACCAGTACGCCTCAGCCACGCGCGGCCCTCTGATGGGTGGCCCTGCGGGTGGTGGAGTTGGCATTCTGTGGGCTCATACGGGGCTCGGCCAGTACGGCCCGCCGATCAACAACCAGACTGCGGATTCAGTCGGCGGCAGCGTCGGATACCAGTTGCAGTTTGACGGGACCCGTAAGCAGGTCATTTTCGAAGTGGGCGGCAAGGCCAGCACGGTCGACCCGCACAGCGACACGATTGCCTCGGGGATGCGATACCAGCAGGCCTGCGGTCAGCACAACGTCTGGATTCTGGACACCTACGTAGGAAAAACGGAAAGCCGGGATGTCGCGACGGGGGTTCGTGTCGAACTGCTGACAAAATTCTGAGCCACAGGTCATCTGCGTGGAGCTGGGATCGTTTGTCCGACTGCCAGCATTGACGAGGGGGTTCGACGAACACAACGGGCTGCTCAACCTACTTCCGCTCAAACGGTTTTCCGACAGGCGCGGCGAGTTCCCCCAGGACAGCATCAAACGCCTCCAGTGAGGCTCCATCTCCCGCTGCGTATTCGCGTGCCAGTTTGCCAACGACGTCGGCCCAATCCGCAGCCTGCCGACGACTGTTTTCGTCGGATGCGTTGAGATTTTCAATTTTCCCAAGCCATTCAACCACTTCCGCCAGTTGTTCCGGGAAGTCGTCTTTCAGTTTCCTGCCCGCTTCAGCAAGCAATCCCCAACCGCCTGCTGCACGTTCAACGAGGCAGCTGGAATAGTAACTCTCTTGTTTAACCTGACTGAACGCACGCAGCGAGGTTTCAATTTCAGTCAACAGGCCGACGACAAACTTCTGTCGATCCCGCACGTTGACTTTTCCACCGGTTCGACGGGACCAGAGCGTTGGCCCTTTCGCGTTCACATACTGATCTTCATGAAAGTTGTGACGCATCTCGCCCGTTGTCTGCCCGAGGAATTCCAACGGGATGCCGATTCCGTGGCCGGCATTCACGAGCGCTTCGTTTTCGACCAGATGACATTCCAGGCATCTCTTTGCCATGTCGTAAATCTGACTGGCCTGAACCATGCCGGCTTCCTCACAGCGTTCCCGCCGCCAATTCCGATGTTCCGCCGATTCCTGCTCAAAAGTGGTGCCGTTCGGCCCGTAAACGGCATGCGCGTTCAGCCACCCGTCGTCACCACCAGAGGCGCCGTGGCACGATTCGCAGGAGACCCCTGTCAAAGCACGAACCACTCCATGCCGGTCCGTCTGGCCGGTCGCGTGGCAACGCATGCAGATCCTTGATTCGCGGATTTTATCCTGGGCGATCCCCAGTTCCTCGGCGTAGCTTCCCGCGTTGGAATCACGCAGACGCAAATGTGAATTACGATGTGTCGAATTCATCCAGGACAAAGTTTCCGCACCATGACAACCCAGACAGGCCCGAACGCTCATCACCCGATCGGGGTCGACGCCCCTGGCTGCCTGGCCTGAAGCGGCGGGAGCAGGAGTTGCCACCTTCCGCGCGTCATCCTCAGCGCCGCTTGAAGCGACGTAACACGACGCCGAAACGGCCAGCACGAGAACGGCCGCGATCCATTTCATGATTCGCGTCCAACGTTGTATTGAGTCATCCACAGCGAAAAGTCCTGAAACGTACGATGATCCATCCCTGAAAATTACGCGTCCAGAAGGGAACTCCCGTCCCCAGTGAGACGCAATCCAGACACCATCCACCCCAGGGCCAGCGCGCACTCTGGGGTAAATAGAAGATCTGGGACGAGGCAGACTGTCTGTCCAAGTGCGACCTGATGTGTTCGCATGG
>ERZ891418.781-NODE-781-length-10497-cov-6.819958_pt1 | contig 10497 bp, 7 predicted proteins | sample MGYA00521236_ERZ891418 | MGnify/ENA primary metagenome ERZ891418 (study PRJEB32303, sample SAMEA104408696) | aquatic metagenome | biome: Brackish water; feature: Chemocline; material: water | place: Baltic Sea | collected 2014-10-18T10:34:00 | depth 100 m ... | reverse complement strand
CGCGATTTCACTCCTGAAGTGCTGCTATCCGGTATGGCATTTTGACTTTATTGCACAGTCCCATGACTCGCACGGCGTAGCGCAACGCGCTGTCTCCGTCGCCTCGGATCAGGGTCGACTGCTGCGGGTTGTTTTTCTTTGCCTGAGCAATCAGCGCTGCCAGTTCAGGCTCGCCGTATTCCTGCGCGGCCACCTTGTAGCGACCTTCGTTTGTGATGTTCACGATCAGTTCCGGAGTCATCGCCAGCGGCTGGGCTTGAGCGACTTCCGGCAACGTCACGTCCAGCTCCCGTTCGGCGTCGTGGTACTCGGTGGCGACCAGGAAGAAGATCAGCAGCAGAAACACGACGTCGATCACCGGCGTCAGATTCGGGCCATCGGATTCGGATGAGTCGACGGGAAGTTTCATGACGGCTGCTCCGTTTTTGAGGTGGTCTCAAGCCGGGCGAAGCAGGGCATCGTCTCCATCAGCGACTTGTCGATCTCGCGGAAGTATTTTTCGACGCGTGAGTTATACACAGCGGCCAGAAGCAGGCACGGAATCGCGATCGTCAGTCCCGCAGCCGTCGTGAGCAGAGCCATGTAAATTCCCTGAGCCATCAGTTCGCCGCGGCCCAGTCCTTCCTGGCTCGCCGTGCGGAAGGCGATGATCATGCCCAGAACTGTGCCGAGCAGACCGACCAGCGGCGCGACCGCGCCGACGACACTGAGCGGTTTAATGCCGCCTCGGATTTCTGCCATTTCTCGCGCCGCCGCGTCTTCCATCGACTTTTCCACCTCGGTTACGGGGCGGCCTGTGCGTAACAGCCCAGCCTGCAGAATTCTCGCAACGGGTGACGGAGTCTTCTCGCAAAGCGCCGCAAACTCGTTCGGCTTCACGTCAGTCTTACCCAGGAGCGTTCGCAGATCACCGAGAAAAGTGGCGGGCACGATCCGGTCCTGCCTTGTGTTGACGGCCCGTTCCAGGCCGACGGTCACGGCGGCGAGCGAGAACAGAATGAGCACCACCATGAACGTCAGCCCGGTGGCACCACTGTTGAGGACCATCCCCATGATTGAGTCGTCCTGCGAATCGGCCAGCGACTCCGCAGGTTTTTCCGCAGGAACCGCCGCTGCGGGAACTGCCGCGGGATTCGCGTCTCCGGCGAGCGGCGCCGGCAAATCCCCGCCCTCCTGAGCAAACGCGGCCGGCACGGCACACATCAGGGCCAGCACAGCCACCCATACTCCAGGCCGGGCGATCTGTCGAAAGTCTGTCATGATTATTTGTCCTTGATCCCTGTCAGCAGAGTTTGCGCGTCCTTGACTCGCGGGTGTTTCGGGTACTTCGTGACGACGGTCTGCAGTTCGTCACGGGCGAGCTGAAATTTCTGCAGCTCGATAAAGCAGCGACCGGACTCCAGATGAGCGAGTGCCTGCCATTCGGCGTACTCTTCCTTTTCGGGATATCCGACAACGACTTCCAGGAAATGAGCCGAAGCGTCCTCGTACTTCTTCTGAGCGAATGCGATCTCACCCAGCATGAAGCGGCACTTGGCGGCTGTTGGACTGGCTGTCTTCGTGGTCACCTCAAGAAACACTTTGTTCGCCGGTTCAAGCTGATTCTGATTCTGCAGTGCGAGCCCCAGGCCGTAGCGTGCCTCGTTGACCGCGTAGAATTCGGGGAAGCTCGCGATCAGCTGCTGGTAGTGCTTCTGGCTGTCGGGCCACTTTTTGAGAGCCCCCGCCGAATCACCGGCCCGGTAGAGGGCGTTCGGCAGGTACTTCGCGTCGGACGACTTGATGACTTCTTCGTAAAGCGCGAGGGCACTGGCAAACTCCCCCTGGTGATGCAGACACTCGCCTGCCCGGAACCGCGCCGGAGTCAGCAGCGTTCCCTGCGGCAGTTCCTTGATCTGCGTCTGAAACGTCACCGCGGCTTCTTTGAATTGCTCCTGGTCGTACTGAGTTTCGCCAAGCCGGTAGAGCAGCGTCTCACGAAGCATTGGCGTCAGTGTCTTCGCCTTCAGGCCGATGGCAAAAGCCGTCGCCGCCTCGGCTTTCTTGTCGGCTCCGGAGTGCAGTTCGCCGATGCGGAACCACGCTTCGCCGGCGAGCGGACTGTCCGGAAACTGTGTGGAGAGTGACTGAAACGCCGCCGCCGCTTCCGCCTCGCGCTTGCCGACATCGAGCAACGCGAATCCCAGGTCGTACCACGCACGATCGGCGTCCGGGAAATCTTTCGCCTCTTTGAGCAGCGTCTGCAGCCCGGTGATTCCCAGCACCGCCTGGTCGGTTTTCAACTGACACAGTGCGAGCCGATACCGCGCGGCGTTCTGCAGTTTGAGGTCGTCCGGAGTTTTCTGCGCGGGCTGACCGGCGAGGAATGCCTGAAAGTCCGTCGCGGCCTCCTTGTATTTTTTCTGCTGGAACTGGCAGTCACCTCGCAGCGAGGTCGCGTTCCCGGCAATGTCCGATTTCGGATAAGCCGTCAAAATCTTCGTCAGCTCAACAGTGGCTCCCGCCGGATCCGGTTTCGAAACGAGCGTCGACGCCGCGTTGTAAAGAGCTCGCGGAGCCTGTTCGCTTTTCGGAAAATCAGCCGCCACTTTGCGGAACGCAGCGATCGCGGGGTCAGGCTCTTTCAGGTCGAGCGCGACCTCGCCAAGCAGAAACCACGCACGGTCACGATAAACACTTGCCGGAAACTGAGCGTCCAGCTTCTGCAGTTCAGCGCGGGCCCCGTTGAAGTCATTCGACGCCCGTAGCTGCGTGCCGAGAAGGAGCAGCACCTCGTCCCCGCGAGACCACTTCGGATTCGCCGACGCGGACGCGCGGAACGCGGCGACCGAAGGAGCCGTCTGGCCAGCGTCCATTTGCGATCGACCAAGCAGCAGGAATGCCTCGGCTTTGTGGTCGGCGTTGGTCAGCGTGCCGGCGAGCGGTGTCAGATGGGCGACCGCCTGCGGGTACTGCTTCTGCGAGTACAGGCAGTACCCGATCCGCAGTTTCGCAAGCGGAGTCTGTGGCGAGTCAACGTACTCGGCGATCAGTCGCTGGTAGAACCCCTGAGCCTTCGGAATGTCCGCGACCTCGTCGAGCAACGAGCTCTCGGCGGCGATGAAGAGCAGTTCCGGAGTCAACTCGTGCTTCGCGAACTTCGCGTTGGCGAGAAACGCGTCCGCATACTTCTTCGCGTTGGGATAATCTGACAGCTCCAGCGAAACGAACGCCGCCTGATAAACCGCGTCGGCGGCCTGCGGATGATCCACGTTCTTCGCGGCAAAGTCGGCGAACAAAGCAGGCGTCGTCTTTCGCGGCTCCGGCTGCGCGGCGAGTGCCTCAATCCGCGTGAACTGCATGCTGGCGAGCATTTCCGGCACTTTGACCGCAGCCTGACCGTACGCGGCAATGCCCGCGTCGAGCGTTTTCACGGCATCGACCGGCCTGGCCAGACGAATCTGAGTCCGGCCCAGCAGCCACGCGGCCTCAACCGAGTAGGCATCCTTCTTTGGAATTCCGGCCACGAAATCGGCCTCGGCCTGCGGAAACTGCTCGGCCCGGAAGCGGCATTTGCCGCCGGCCAGCAGCGACGCTCCGACGTAATCTCCCTCCGGAAACCGCTTCGGCACGGACTCATAAAGATCCGCGGCCTGCGGGAGTTTGTCCTGGGCCTGCACGGCGAGGGCCTGCTGGTAGAGAGCCCATTCGGCGTACGGCGAGTCTTTCTTCGCCTGAACCAGAGCGAAAACCTTTTCGGCATCGGCGGGCTTTTTCAGTTCGACCAGCGCCGACCCCTGACGCAGCAGGCACTCGTCGAGCCGCTCGTCCTGGGGAAATTTCTGTGTGAATTCCGCGAAGGTCCGCCGCGCGTCTTCGTGCTGAGTCAATTCAGAAAATGCTAAACCGAGCCCGTAAGTCGCGTCCGCCACAACCGGGCTTTGTGCATGCTGCTTCACAATGCGGTCGTAAACCGGCACGGCCGCTTTGAAATCGCCGCCGAAGGAGAGACATTCGGCCTGATAATAAAGTGAGTCGACAAGGTGCGTGCTCGTCGCAAACTGCTTGACGAGCTTGTCGAATTCGGTCGCCGCCGCTTTGAACGCGTTCACCGCCGCCGTCTGGCTTGCCGCATCATCCGCCTTCTGATCGGCGACATCCTGCAGGCTCAGCGAGATGTTGTAGTGGCACATTCCGAGATTGAACTGAGCCCGGTCCCGTTGATCGAACGTCGGATACTTTGCGAGGACATCGCGGAACACGACCGCGGCCTCGGGGAACTTCCGCTCGCCGAACCGGGACACGCCGAGATTCAGGTGAGCCGCCGGGACCCGTTTGTCCTTCGCGTGCTTCACCAGAAACTGAGTCCACCGCTCCGCAGCCTGAGCGAACAGCTTCTTTTTCTGAAAAGCGATGGCGACGCGGTACTCGCGAATGGCCGCCGCCTCTTCCTGAGAGACTTCCTGAGCAACCCCCGGCAAAGCAGATCCGAGGACGAAGCCAGCCAGCAGGCCGGCAAACAAACAGACGCGACGCGCACCCACCATTAGTATTCTCCTAAGGCGTCTCGACACTAACGGCTGTCAGAGCTCAACGACGTGCTGAGTACGCGTCCCTGCTGAAACTGCCGCACGCGGTCGGGTCGAAGTCGAGACTCCTGCCCATTCCGACCTGTCGCGACCCATCAACGAATGATGATACCTTGAAGGCTGGATTGGTGCCACCAGATCGAGAATCGTCAAACAGCGGCGACGACGCGGACGCGATGGCGAGATCCTCTTCAGTGGACTCCGCATTTCGGCGTCAAGCTTCGGAACACTTCCCAGGATACTTCGCGATCTGACTGCGTCTCGCGCCGGGCTTTCAATTCAGGGTGCGAACTCTTCCTTGATCAGCGCATCCATGATGAACCCCAGGTGAGTCGGCAGAAAATCGATGGTCGTCGCGACTCCATGCCCGAAGACCGACTGCTCGATCGGCAGCAGCAGCTTCGTTTTTCGCTGCGTGAACGCGTAGTCGACGAGCAGACTGAGACCGTCAGCGTGACACCGTGTTCCGGCCTTCCAGCGGGCACACGTGTCTCGGACCTTCTTGGGAAAGAGGAATCGCGTGTCAAATCCGTGCCGTGGTTCCTCCAGCCCCGCTTCCAGAATCTGAGCCAGCGCGTCGTGCATCTTTCTGCCGGGCAGAGTCGGCACGTCAGTTCCGGCGATCGCAAATGCCTGGACCCAGTCTCCATGCTGAGCTGTCACGGTTTCGTGAGGCGTGTGCGGCGGAAAAAGCGGACGGGTCAGTTCGGGTCGCTTCTCTTCCCATTTCTTATGGTGCTGCAGATGCACGAGTTGTCGATACCCGTTGATGTCCCAGCCGTAACGGACCGGTGTGCCGAACGCGGCAATATAGATCTGCCGGCTCAGCGGATGTGGCGACGGACCTGAAGCAAGAATCTGCCGAGCTCTCTTCCAGTGCTGGCCGAAACGGTCGGTTCCCACTGCGTTGGCTTCAACAAGACCAAACAACGACTCGACCGACTGGCGATGATTGGCCAGAAGATTCGAGAGGATTGCGAAACCATTTCCGGCATGGCTGTGCCCCCACAGGAGCACTCGCTCGTCCTCTGCCAGCCGCAAATCCTCAAGACGGCAGACCAGCCGAACGGCCAGGTCGGCTCTGGCAAAGTGATCGTTCTGGCTCGACCAGGTGGGTTCGAGCCGCTCCACCTTCACATCGTCGCCGGTCAACTTCTGGAATTCGTCGCCAAACTTCGGCGTGTAATTGGCGATGTCTTCCGACACGGAATTTGTCAGTGGTCGCGTCCGCTTTTGGACTTCGGCCGCCAACTGGTCGATCTTCTGCGAAAGCACGGGCACCGATCGGGAAACGCTCTTCAGAATTTCCACAATGCCGAGCGGGTCGTCGCCCATGAACGTGCCGTGGACAACCACGATGTCTCGAATTCCGAGATCCGCGTGCAGCCGATCGAAGTCGCGACGCTGCCGGCCGTCGTAGGCAACCGCATGTTTGAACTGTGGCTTTGCCACCGGCTGCGGGGGGTAATTCTGATGACGAAACCGATTATCACGCGGCATCATCCACTCCGTTTTGACCGAGTGCGGTGGCGTTTTTTCGAGCAACCATGACTCAACCGGCGAGCGGCATGACAGTCGAAAGAATCAGCGTCACCGCCATGCTGACCAGACCGAGGATCACGAGCAACGGCGTCCAGGTTTTGAGACCTTCTTCCTCAGTCAGGCCGCCCATTTTCGTGAAGATCCAGAAACCGCTGTCGTTCATCCACGAGCCGACCAGCGAGCCCGCTCCGATCGCGGTCGCCAGGTAAACCTTGTGGTACGGCAGGTCGACTCCGGTCACGATGTCAGCCAGCATGGCCGAGGTGATGATCATCGCCGCCGTGCTGGAGCCCTGGGCGACTTTCAAAAGGCTCGCAATGCCGAAGCCCAGGAAGAGAATCAGCAGGCCCGAGATTTCGCCGCCGAACGAGTCGCGGGCGATCGTCTCGATCGAGCCCCCCACGTTTGCCGCTTTGAGCATCGCTCCGAAGGCGGACCCGCCCGCCGTGATCAGGATGATGACGCCGCCGCTCATCAGTGAGGTCTCAACAACTTTCGCCATCGCTTCTTTCGACGCGCCACGCTGTTTGATGTAAACCCAGATCGCGATCGCGGTTGAGATGAGCAGCGCGAAATTCGCGTTGCCGAAGACAGCCGTGTAGGCGGAGAGAGACTTGGCCGTCGCGGCGACATCGCCTGACAGGTTATCCGCAATCGAAGTGGCCGCCGTGTGACAGGCAATCATGACAACCGGCAGGACGACCGGCAGGAGCGACTCAAACAGACCCGGCAGTTCTTCATCTTTGAGCGGTTCCGGTTCAACGTGGCCGGGGATATCCCGCATGGGGATGTCGTATCTATTGTCCATCCATCCTGCCACGAGGATTCCTGCGATAGCTGCCGGCAAGGCCACCAGGGCTCCCACAAGCATCATCGTGCCAAGGTCAATTCCCAGCGTGGCCGCCATCGTGAGCGGGCCTGGCGTCGGCGGCACGAGGGTGTGAGTGATCGCCCCGCCGGCCGTGATCGCCAGAATGCACTTGAGGTAAGACTTCCCGGTCCGCCGATAAAACGATCTCGCCAGTGGCACCAGCAGATAAAACACCGTGTCAAAAAAGACGGGCACCGCCAGGACATAGCCGCTGCCCATCAGTGCCCAGGGCGAGCGTTTTTCGCCGAGCAAATTCATGAATGAACGCACGACGCGATCGGCCGCTCCGCTGTCCATCATGCACGTGCCAATGACTGCGGCGAGGGCGATCACAATGCCGATGCCGCCGCACGCTCCGCCGAACGCTTCGGCGACTCGTGAAATTGCCGAGCTGGCCAGACGCGAACTCGAAGGGGCCGGTGCTCGCTTCGTCTTTTTGTCCGCATTCAGAACGGCCAGCACGAGCGGCACGTCGCTGTCAACGAGTTCCTGGTTGCCCCGGGCGATCTCAGCAACCCACTCCTGTTCCGGATTGCTCAACTTCGAACCCTTCAGCAGAGTTGGAAGCGTTGCCGTGTCAACGGACCTCAACGCTGTTGTCAGTTCGGACTTGTCATAAACCGGATCCATCGCCAGCAGACTGACGACCACAGCGGCTGTGATGAGCGCGATGAAGGCGTTCACCTTCAGCTTCATGATCATCCCGATGACCAGGGCGATGCCGATTGTCATGATGATCAGTGGGTGCATCTGCAAACTCCTGAGGTGCGAATTTCAAAAGGGCAACAGCGAAAAATGAGCCGGCCATCGTACAGATGCCGGCCCGATCCGGAAACCGGACGAAGACGCCACCCCGTTGCACACCGGGAGAGATCTATTAACGGCTCCTAAAGCAGTTCCTCGCCGGCCCGGATTGTCGGGATGGAGACCTCGTCGAGAATCTCCTCGACCACTTTCGTCGCGGTGATTCGGCGCAGGCGGCTTTCCGGCCTCACGATGATGCGGTGAGCCAGTACGGCCGGGGCGACTCGTTTGACGTCGTCCGGCATCACGAAATTATTTCCGCGGATTGCGGCCAGCGACTGAGACGCGCGGAACAGCGAGATCGACGCGCGCGGGCTGCCGCCAAGCAGGATGTCGTTGTGCTGACGCGTCGCGTAGACCAGATCGAGGATGTAGCTGCGGACCTTCGGATCGACTTTGACTTCGCGGCACTCCCGCTGGCAGGCCACGATGTCGGCACCGGTGACGACGGCTTCGAGCGAGTCGATCGGGTGCTCCCGCTGCAGCCGTTCCAGCATTTCCGATTCCTGCTCGCGGCCTGGGTAGCCCAGACTCAGGCGGATCAGAAACCGGTCGAGCTGTGCCTCCGGAAGAGGAAACGTGCCTTCCTGATCGACGGGGTTCTGTGTCGCGATGACGAGAAACGGTTCGTCGAGCTCGTACGTCACGCCGTCGGCCGTGACGCGCTGCTCGGCCATCGCTTCCAGAAGAGCCGCCTGAGTTCGCGGTGTCGTCCGGTTGATTTCGTCGGCCAGCAGAATGTTTGTGAAGAGCGGTCCGGCGCGGAATTCAAACTCCGTCGTTTTCGGATTGAAAATCGACGCACCGGTAATGTCGCCGGGCAGAAGATCCGGCGTGCACTGAATCCGCTTGAAGTCGCACCCAAAGCTGACGGACAGAGCCCGGGCGAGCATCGTCTTGGCGACACCGGGCACATCTTCCAGCAGAATGTGCCCTTCAGAAAACGCTGAGACGAGAGTGAGGATGATCTCCTGGCGTTTCCCAATGATGACCTTCTCGACGTTGGCGATGATCTTCTTCGCGACGAGGTTGACCCTTTGTGACATTCGTGGTTCCCGTCGCCCGGTTGAAATTCAAGAAGTCTCGTCTGCAACGAACCCGCGCAGGTCGAGTCTCGCCCTCCCATTTGGATTTTCGAGACACGGCCTACGCAAACAGTTCCATTCTGGGTTTTCCGACGCCGTCCTGTGTGACGAAGAACGGACGCTTTTCGACCTCGACGTGGTACTGCGGTGAGACTCCCATCGCCGTGCAGATCGTCGCGTGAAGGTCAGTAATGTTGATCGGGTTTTCGATTGTTCCGCACGGTCGCTCGTCGGCAGTGCGGCCGTAGACCAGTCCCTTTTTAATGCCTCCGCCAAACATCAGCACGCTGCTGGCGGCCGTGAAGTGACGATGCATGCCGTAGAATTTGAGTTCCTCAATCACGTCCGGCTGCTGGACCTGATTCGGGACAGGCTTATCCGGCTTGCCCTCAACCAGCATGTCGCGGCTGAACTCACTGGCCAGCACGATGAGCGTGCGGTCAAGGAGACCTCGCGCTTCCAGGTCGAGCACCAGTTGAGCGATCGGGGCGTCGATTTCTGTCTTTAACTGCGCCAGCCGCGTGTGTCCGTTGTCGTGCGTGTCCCACTGCTTGAACGGGCCGTACTCGGTCGTCACTTCGATGAAGCGTGCTCCAGCCTCCGTCAGGCGGCGGGCGAGCAGACAACCCTGCCCGAAGCGGCTGGTGTTGTAGACGTCGTAACTTTCTTTCGGTTCGAGGGAGAGGTCGAAGGCTTCTGCCGATGGAGAATTCAGCAGACGGTAGGCGTCGTCGATCGAGCGCACGAGCGCTTCCCGGTGAATGTCGCGGACCTTCTTTTCGACGGGGCTCGCGGCAATCATTTTCAGCAGAGCCTCGTGGCGGGCTCGAAACTGTTTCATGGACATGCCGGCCGGCGGTCGGACAACGCTGACAGCCTGGTCCGGGTTCGCGACTCGGAACGGACCGAACTCAGTGCCGAGGCAACCTCCGGTCTGAAACGCTTTGAGTTCTTCCGCCTCACCGTTGCCCTCGTACCGCTGGCCGATGTCGATGTAGCCGGGCACGGCCGGATCCTTCGGGCCGAGGGCGTGCGCCATCCACGCGCCGATGTGCGGCGCGGCGACAGTCAGCGGCGGTTCGTAACCGGTGTGCCAGTGGTACTGGTGTCTCGAGTGCAGGATGTGCCCGAGATCGCCCAGCACGTGCGACCGGATGAGCGTGCCTCGGTCGAGCACCGCAGCGACCTTTTCGAGGCCTTTGGAAATGAACTCACCGTCGATCGCGGTCGGAATAGCAGGGAACGTGCTGAGCACATCGCTGGCTTTGACTCCCGGAGAAAACGGTGTGTACCGCTTCGGATCGAACGTCTCCGTATGAGCCATGCCTCCGCCCATCCAGAGCACAATCAGTGTGTCGGCTTTCGCCGGGGGCGGCTTCGGTTTGTCCTCTGCCCCGACCGATCGGGCGAGCGTCGCTCCGCCGGCCATCGCGGCCATTGAAGCGAGGAACTCCCGGCGGTTCCACGGGAGTCGAATGTCAGTTGGGATGAGCGGTGGCATGGGCGGTTCCAAAAGCGATCGACTGAGGTGTCCGGAAAGGTGTCTGACTCGAATGGCACTGCCGGGGATTGTTGCAGAGATCAGCGCAGCAGCGAACCTCGCAGGCATGGCTGCGTTTGTTTTTTG
>ERZ891418.779-NODE-779-length-10502-cov-6.125108_pt1 | contig 10502 bp, 9 predicted proteins | sample MGYA00521236_ERZ891418 | MGnify/ENA primary metagenome ERZ891418 (study PRJEB32303, sample SAMEA104408696) | aquatic metagenome | biome: Brackish water; feature: Chemocline; material: water | place: Baltic Sea | collected 2014-10-18T10:34:00 | depth 100 m ... | reverse complement strand
TGGCTGGAGTTTTGACGGCGTGTGCTCTCGGAGGTGCGCTCTACGCAGCTCGCGATTTTGTCAACGACGTCAAGAAAGAGCAGGCAGAGGCTGCCACTCCGCAACGCGACGAGGAGACTGTTGCAGAGAAGGACGAGCTTGAGAAAACAACCGCGATCGCCAATGCGGCCAGCCCGACATCCGGGGAGAAGTTGAAACTCAATGGGCTTCCGCTCGGCGCCCGAATTCTGATCCACGTCCGTCCGGCCGAACTCTGGGCGGCAGGCTCGCGTGGCGAAGAATTTCGTTACTGCCTCGGACCGATTGGTGAGTGGGCCGAGGCAGCCATCAAAGAGTTCACGCAACGCGAGCCAGCAGAAATCGAGCAAATCCTGTTCGCCGTGATCCCCGGGGTCGTTGGCGAGCCAGCTCAGACGGCGGCCGTGTTCCGCTTCGTCGAAAAGCAGTCCAAGGCGAAACTCATTCTGGAATACGGTGGCGATGCCAACGAGGAGTTTGGATACAAGATATACGTCGGCGATACGAAAGCGTTCGCTCTGATCGATCTGCAGACGATGGCCGTCTGTCCGAAAGAGCTCGCATCTGAAATGGCACAGAGCATTCAGTACGCCAGTCCGCAGGACGACGGAATCGACGCGCTGATCCACGAAACGGACGTGGACCGCCATTTCAGCGTCCTCTTTGATCCGCGGAGCATCGCCAGGCACCGGGATACGATGTTTCCGGAAATCGTCTGGCCGACGGTCGATCAGTTCAGTCAGTTTTTCAACGATGAGGAAGTTGAGACCGTCCTCTGGAGTCTGCATCTGGACGATCGAACGTTCTTCTCCGAAATCCTGATGAGGAACCGGACGATCATTAAAGAGCACCTTCTGCAGAAGGAAATGCGTAAGAAGCTCAAGCAGGCTCCGTACGACATCTGGCATATGGTTGAGAAAATGGACCCGAAGAAAGTGGGGCCGCGAAAACTGATCGGCCGCTTCCCCGCGATGACTCAGTTGTTTTCGAAGGCAACGATCGGCGGAATGGGCAGCCGGTACGCTCAGCTGGTGACATCGCTCGACGAACGGGCCGGTCCGAATCTCGCCCTGGGGGCCCTGCTGACCTGGGACGAGTCGACTCGGACAGACTTCACCAAAGACGCTCCGGTCCGCCAGCAGAGCACAGGCCCGAAGCTGCCTGATCTGATCGCCGACCGACTGAAAATGAAGATCGAAGTCGAATTCAACCGGACTCCGCTGCAGGACGCCTTTGCGTACATCGCAGAGGAATGCAAAACCGGCGTCGACATCGACGGCGACGCGCTGAAGGACAAGGGCTATACCAAGAACATGGCTCAGACGTTCAAGCTGGAAGGCAGCGGCCTCGAAGCGATCAAGAATATTCTTGACCGATATGACAGCATGTGCCTGGTGGTAGAGGAAGACAAAAAGCAGTTTCTGATCACCACCGTTTCATTCGCCGAGAAGAACGGACAGAAAGTTTTTGAGATTAAGTAGGAGCAGCTTCGGGAGGCTTCTCCGCCACCCAACAGTCCCTCGGGATCGAGTTCACGAATGCTCAAGGTCAGAACGATTGCCTGTCCGGTCTGTGCAACTCGGCTGAGGGTCCGTTCGCTCGACGCCGTTTCGGATTCGGATGCCTGTCCCGAGTGCGGCGCGTCACTCAAAGCGACCGCCGATCAGCAATCAGCCGATCTTCAGGCGACCGAGGCGGCGCCACTGCATCCGGCTCTGGTTCCGGCGAGCAACTCTCCCTGGCGTCCCGGTCCAGCCGGCATTGCCGCGGCCCTGACAGGACTGCTCGGGCTCGCGATCGTCGTCCCGTTGCTGGTTGGCTCTCCCGAGTCGCAATCCGGCGACGATTCAGTGCCGGGCGTCGCGTCTCAGAATCCAGGCTCGCAAACGGAGTCACCGCCGGTCTCCATTGCCGCAAAGGATGGCCCCCTCAAAGCGTCGAATGTCAAACCAGCGACGGCGGGTGCCGATGACTCACCGCAGACCGAAGTCGTCGTCGCCGCTCCTCCTGCCCCGGAAAAGGTCCACGATTCAGTCCCAGCAGGCTCTGAGATTTCGATCGTGCCTGACGGAATCAAAGTCGCCGTCGCCAGTGAGGAACCTGCTGAAAAAAGCCCGATCCAACAGGCATCCGTGGTCACCGTGGAACCGCGAACACCGTCGGCAGATGCGCCCGACAAGTCGAAAACTCCACCTGCCGCTTCGCAACCGACTCCCACGCCACCGGCATCGCTCGACGAACGGCTGGATGTGCCAATTGCGAAGTTCGCGCTTAAGAATCTGACGACACTCCGTTCCGTGCTGGAGACGGTCGAAATCATGGCCAACATTCAAATCGAAGCGTCGTCAGACGTGGACGAAGCCGTTTGGGAACGCGACGTGGCGTTCTCCCTTGACGACACGTCGCCACGAGGAATTCTCAACGAAGCTGCCAGCCGGTCCGGGCTCACCGTGACGGTCAGCGGCGACCGCGTCACCTTGAAGTCGGCTGACCGGTAGTCGTTCTCACTGAAGAGTTTCACCACGACGGGAGAGTCTGCTGATGAAGCAGGACGACATGCTGTGCTACTGCTTCCACGTTCGAAAACGGAAGATTGTCAACTTCATTCGAATCCATCAGCCGCGCGTCGCGAGCCAACTCAGCGAATGCGGCGGCGCCGGGACCGGTTGCGGATGGTGCATCCCATTTCTCAAACGGTGCTTCGCTCAGACCGACGATCAGATGACGGCTGAGGAATACGCAACGGCTCGCGGTGAATACATTCGAGCCGGAAACGGCAGGCCGCCCGCAGGAGCGATCCCGCCACCAGATGTCACACCATAGCTGCGTCTCCAGAACTGCCCGGCCGAAGAACGACCGTCAACGAAACACCCGAAGAGAGAACGATGATTTACAACAACATTCTGCTGACCGTGAAAAACGAGGCAAATATCGACACCGTTCGGGAACTGCTCGTCGAACAGGCCACGTTGTCTCGAGCGGAGCCGGGGTGTGCCCGCTTCGAGGTTTACCATTCGCGCGAGGATCGTTCGCTGTTCATCCTTGTCGAGCAGTGGGAATCCCAGGAGCACCTCGACGTTCACCGACAGGCAAAGTCGTGTGTCGAAGTTTACGCCCCGAAGGTGCTGCCGCTGGTGAATCGCGTGCCGCATCCGTCCGACCGCATTCTGTAGACGGCTGAGATTGCTGCGCGACGCCGGAATCATCGAGCCACGTCGGCTGTTCCCCTTTTGAGGCATCTTCGCTCAAGGTTTGCGCAGGACTTGAACGCACCTCCGTCCGGAACCGGCTCCGAATACGGACAGACGAGTTGAGCTTCGCGGGAACGAAAGTTGCTCCCGGACTCCGACCTCGTACTGGCGGTCGAATCACGCGACTCGTACGATGCCCGGCTTCCAGCCCTCCCGCATCCTGAAAGCAGACCTATGACACCGCGAGAAGTTCTCGCCCTGATTCGCGAACGGGAAATCCAGGCGGTTGATCTGCGTTTCATGGATTTCCCTGGAACGCAGAAGCACTTCACCGTTCCGGCACAGGCACTGTCTGAAGACAGTTTTGAGCGGGGTTACGGCTTCGACGGTTCGTCGCTTCGCGGCTGGCAGTCGATTAATGAGAGCGACATGCTGGTCGTTCCCGAGTCTGACACAGCCTACGTCGACCCGTTCATGACCAGAACGCTCGTTCTGACCTGCAACATTCAGGACCCGATTACTCGTCAGGACTACGCGAAAGATCCCCGCAACGTTGCCCGCAAAGCCGAAGCTTACATGAAGTCGACCGGCATCGCCGACGTTGCCAACTTCGGCCCCGAGCCGGAATTTTTCATATTCGACAACGTCCGGTTCGACCAGAACGAGCACGAAGGCTACTACCACATCGACAGCAGCGAGGGGCAATGGAACCGCGGTCGCAAACGTCGTGGCCCAGCCACCAACGCGGGTTACAGCATCCGGCACGGCGAGGGCTATCTGCCTGTCCCTCCGGCTGACACGCTGCAGGAAGCCCGCACCGAAATCATGCTCGCGCTGCAGGAGTGCGGGATCGAAGTGGAGGCTCAGCATCACGAGGTCGCCAGCGCCGGCCAGTGCGAAATTGATATCAAATACGGACCTCTGCTCAAGACGGCTGACGCGCTGCTCATGTTCAAATACGTCGTCAAAAACGTTGCCGCCCGGCACGGAAAAACGGCGACGTTCATGCCCAAGCCGATCTGGAATGACAGCGGCTCGGGACTGCATCTGCACATGTCGCTGTGGAAGGGCGGAGAGACGCTCTTTGCCGGTTCGAGATACGGTGGGCTCAGTGAGACAGCTCTGTTTGCGATGGGCGGAATTCTCGCTCACGCCCGAGCCTTGATGGCCTTCTGCTGCCCCACAACAAACAGCTACAAGCGGCTCATCGCGGGGTTCGAAGCGCCGATCAATCTGACTTACAGCTACCGGAACCGATCGGCTGCGATCCGGATTCCAGTACACAGCCCAAGCGCGGAGGACAAGCGGTTCGAATTTCGCTGCCCGGATTCCTCGTCCAATCCGTACCTCGCGATGTCGGCGGTTCTGATGGCCGCGCTGGATGGAATTCAGAATCACATCGATCCGGGCAAACCGCTGGATAAGGACATTTACGATCTCGATCCGGCCGAGCTCGACGACGTGGCCAAGACACCGGCGACTCTGGAAGAGTCGCTCGCCGCGCTCCGGCAGGACCACTCATTCCTGCTGCGAGGTGACGTCTTTACGGATGACGTCATTGACACCTGGATCTGGTACAAGACGGAAAAAGAGTGCGAGGCGCTCCGCCAGCGGCCTCACCCGTTTGAGTTTGCGATGTACTACGACATTTGACTCCGTTCGGAATGACTTTTATCAGTCGATCACGCCACAAAGTTCACCGCCGGAATCGATTCGTCACCGCAGCCATAGTTCCTCCGGCCCAGACCGATACTCGGAGCTTCTTCAGACGGCATGCCCAATCCAGCTCTGCCAGTTCTTGCCTTCGGTTTTTCCAGCCCGCTGATTCTTTCCGGGTTGGCACTGGCGTCGATTCCGGTCGTGATTCACCTGCTGCACCGGCGGAAGTACGTGGTGACTCCGTGGGCAGCCATGCAGTTTCTGATTCAGGCGACGAAAAAACAGTCGCGACGAATCCGACTTGAGAATCTGATTCTGCTACTGGTCCGAACGCTCGTTCTGATCCTGATCGTACTGGCTCTCGCGAGACCTCATTTCGACACGGAAACGGGAGTCATCGGAAACGAGCAGCCGGTCCACCGCATTCTCGTTGTTGATTCGACATTCAGCATGCAGCGAACCGGAGCGTCGAGCTTCATTGAAGGGGCGCCGATCGAAGCAATCTCTGATGGAGCACCGGTCACTCGGTTCGCTCAGGCAAAGAAAACGGCGCAGGCCATGGTGCAGAACGGATCGCGCGGTGACGCCTGGAGCCTCCTTCGGATCGCCGACTCATCGACATCGTCCGTCATCCAGACCCCCGCATTTCGAACGAATACGGTCGAGGAAGAAATTCAGGCACTCACCGTTTCGGATTCGCCCGGAAACCTCACTGCGACACTCGAAGCCGTCGCACAGGCAGTCAAACAGCTTCCCGAACTGCCTCGCAAAGAAGTCGTTTTCATCAGTGATCTGCAGTCTTCAATGTGGACTCCCGACGCACCGGAGTCGCTTGCCCGATTGAAATTACTCGTGAATCAAATCGGCCAAACCGCCAGCATCTCTCTCGTCAATGTTGCCGGTGCTGCGAGCAGCAATCTTGCCGTGACCGGCCTGGAGTCGGGTACGGAAATCGTCACCGTCGGCCAGACCATGAGTTTCCGTGCTGTCGTGCGAAACTTCGGGCAGACCATTCTGAGGGACCAGACGGTCGAACTGCTTGTCGATGGACGGCTCGTGGACACAAAACGGCTCGACCTGCCGCCCGGAATCGACACGCCGGTCAACTGGGATTACCAGTTTCTGTCAGCCGGCGATCATTCGGTCGAGATTCATCTTGAGGATGATGCACTGCCAGTTGACAACCGCCGCTGGATGGCAGTCCCGGTGCGGGAGCAACTTAATGTCCTGCTCGTCAATGGTCGGCCCGCCGGGAGGCCGCGTGATACAGCCACATTTTATGTCGAGCGGGCCCTCGCACCATCGACGACCAGCGAGCCATGGCAGGGAACCATTCGACCACAGGTCGTCGGGGAGAGCGAGCTGCAATCGGCAGGCCTCAGTCGGTACGACGTCGTTGTGCTCTGCGATGTCGGTTTGATCACAAATCGAGAGTCCACAATTCTGGAATCCTTCGTTCAGAGCGGCGGCGGCCTCATTGTTCTTCCTGGCGAGGCGGCCAATTCCGCCAGCTACAACACCCACCTGTTTCGCGGCGGCGAGGGAATTCTCCCCGCAGAAATCGGCGAGCTGACCGGAAGTGAAGCGGAGCCCCTCACCTTCGATCCGCGCGAGTTTTCTCACCCGATCGTCCGGGCCTTTCGTGGCAACCCCGGAGCTGGCCTGGAGGCGACGCTCACGTTCAAGTTTTTGAAACTCAAACCAACGGACGATGCACAGGTCGCGATGTGGTTTTCAGATGGCTCACCCGCTCTAGTCGAAATGCGAACGGGCTCCGGCCGAGTCATCCTTGCCGCAACAAGTGCCGACAGTCGATGGGGAACGTGGGCGATCTGGGCTCCCAGTTTCGTGCCGATGATGCACGAGCTGGTGCTCTTCGCAGCGTCGGGCCAGGCAAGAAGCCGACAGCTGAATGTCGGCGAGCCAATTGTCATGACACTGCCTCAACGACTGTTTGACCTGGAAGCTCGGGTCAAGCGTCCCGATGGGAGCGTCACAGGACTTCCACTGAATGACAGCGAGAATTTATTGACCGCTGCCTACGACAAGACCGATCGCGCGGGCATTTACCAGATCAAGTTTGGTTCCCCCCTGAATCGAACCGAACTTTACGCCGTGAACGTTTCGGAGAAAGAAAGCGACCTGGCAGTCGCCCGGGCGACAGACCTGTCCAATTCACTTTTCGCTGAGGTCAACGTCGCTCTGCGGGGAAATGGAGACCCGGTCAGCAGTGTTTTCCGATCGAGATCCGATTCCGGACTGTCAGTTCTGTCACGGATCCTCGCCTGGGCAGTGCTGTCGATTCTACTTCTCGAACCGCTGCTGGCCTGGCGATTTTCCTGGGGAATCCTCGCATTTGCCGCGGCAGCGGTCGCCGCAGTGCTGGCTCCAACGCTCGGTTGGGGTGCCATCGCTGTCGTCGGCCTTGCTGCTGCAGCGGGTACCGTCTGGCGGGCTCGATCGACGTCCAAAGCGTCTCAGCAGTCAGTTGCAGACTGAGAAATCTCACGCTATCGTCTCGCACTCTTTTCCGCTCGGCGGGCTGCGCGGAAGTTCTGTCTTCGCGCCCACGGGCTGAATTTCCGACGAACTGGCTGTCAACAGGACGCGGCAGCAATTCAATTAACTCCTGTAGCTGTACGGACTTCTAAACGATGGCACATGATACGAAAAGTCTGGTGGTGGAGCCGCGTCTCCTCACCGGAACAGCAAATTCCCGGAGGCTTCGCAGCACAGGAAAAGTTCCTGCCACGCTCTACGGACTCAACCAGGACCCCGTTTCAGTCGCACTGGCTGGCGACGACATCACTCCAGTCGTCGTGTCAGGACACAAGATCGTCGACATTGAGGTTGAAGGCACGACATCCATCGCGATGATCCGTGAGGTTCAGTGGGACACGTTTCTGACTCACATCCTGCATGTCGACCTGCAGCGTGTCGATTCGGACACTCGTGTTGACATCGAGTTGGTTATCGTCATCCGTGGTGAGGTCAACGAAGGCGTCCTTGAGATCGTTGAGCGGTCCATCATGGTCAACTGCCCGGTCTTTCTGGTTCCCGATAGCCCGGTTGTCCGAGTGGGTTCTCTCAAGATTGACGATACAGTCACGATCGCTGACCTGGATTTCCCCGACAAAGTGAGTGTGGAACTCCCCGACGACACGGTCATACTTCGGGTGAACGAAGTACAGGATATTGAAATTGAGGCTGAAGATGTCTCATCAGCTCTCGAACCTGAAGTCATTGGACGCGAGTCCGAGGACGAGGACGAGGACGCAGAGTAATTTTTACTGCCGATCCCGCTGCGGATCTGGAGTCGTCTGACCAGGATTCGCATCATGAAACTCATCGTGGGACTCGGGAATCCTGGTCCTCGATACAACCTGACACGGCACAATGTCGGTTTCGACGTGCTCAACGCGTTTGCTGACCGTCATTTTTTTCCAACCTGCCGGTCGCGGTTTGACGGACTTGTGACTGACCATCTGGTCGATGGCGAAAAGGTGGTGCTGCTGGCTCCTCAGACATACATGAATGCCAGCGGCAGGTCAGTACGACAGTGTGCTGATTTCTTTAAAGTTGAACATCAGAATATTCTTGTCCTGCTTGACGATATGAACCTCGATCTGGGGCGACTTCGGATGCGGCAGGGAGGTTCGGCGGGTGGCCAGAAAGGTCTGGCAGATATCATTCGTCATCTTGGAGTCGATCAGATTCCTCGACTGCGAATTGGAATCGGTCGCCCCCCAGGGCGGATGGCTGCGTCTGATTTTGTTTTACAGCAGTTTACCGATGATGAGCGAATCGAAATTGACGTCTGCATCTCGGAATGCGTTGCTGGTGTCGAATGCTGGATAAAAGACGGACTGAGTGCAGCGATGAACTCGCTCAATCCTTCGAAAGAAAAAACGGGCGAGTAACCGCAGCTTTTGCAGGTTGCTCCGAAGCTGGATTCATACGGACTGAGCCAAAAGTTTCGGACGAGTCGCCACAATGGTGACTTGCCCATACCCCATCCGAAACTGGCTCGAATTAAACCAGACCTGATTGCCACCAGGCGATTGTGGTCACATCGAGAGGGGTCACTGAATTGGCTCAAGCTTATTATGAAGGCATGTTTATCCTCGACAGCGGCAAGTTCGGGGCCGATCTCGAAGGCGCAGGGAAAGAAGTCCTGGGCATCATCGAGAAGGTTGGCGGAACGGTAGTAACACATCGACCGTGGGAAGACCGCAAGCTCGCCTACCCGATCGGGAAACACCGCAAGGGTCTTTACTACCTGACGTTTTTCACAGCAGAAAGCACTGCTGTGAACGACATTCGGGGAATTGTAAAGCTCAACGAAAACGTTGTGCGGCATATGATTCTCAGCCACGATAAAGGTCTCTTCGACCAAATGGTCGAAATGCTTGGTGGCGGCGACGCGTTTCGACACGTCACCGACGAACCGGCGCCGACGGAAGCTTCCGACAGCAAAAAGGATGCACCGAAAAAGGAAGCTCCGAAAGTGGACGCACCGAAAGAGGACGCGCCAGCAGCGGACGCCTGAGAATCAACCGCGTTTCTGGATGTCTGACACTCGTTTCAGGAGGATCACAAGATGGCCAGTTTCAACAAAGTCATCCTGATGGGAAATCTGACTCGCGACCCCGAAGTTCGATATACGAGTTCGGGAACTGCAGTGACCGAGGTTGGTCTCGCTGTGAATCGAACGTGGTTTGACAAGCAGGCAAACGAAAGACGCGAGGAAGTCACGTTTGTCGATGTGACACTTTGGGGACGGACAGCCGAAGTGGCGGGCGAGTACCTCGCAAAAGGACGTGGCGTTCTCATTGAAGGACGACTCCAGCTTGACCAGTGGGACGACAAAGAAACTGGCCAGAAACGAAGCAAACTGAAAGTTGTCGGAGACAGCATGACGATGCTGCCGAGTGGAGGAGGCGGGGGAGGCGGGGGAGGCGGTCCTCGACCAGCGGGAGCGTCAACGCAGGCCTCGACTCCGGATCAAGGTGGATTCGAACCATCGGGAGGCGGAGCTCCGCACGACGAAGTCCCTTTCTGAAAACAACGAGAATTCTGACGACCGGCATGGATGGCCGGACGTGGTCTCACAATAAACAAACAATCAGATTCTGGAATAACCATGCCACGGAAAACACGAATCAAATCAGTGGAACCCGGTTCACGCCGGCGAATCACGGAATTGCTGCTTGCAGAGCGAGTCGCGAATCTTGGGGAACAGGGTGAAATCGTTCGCGTTCGCGCGGGATACGCTCGCAATTATCTGATTCCTCATGGCTACGCGACGATCGCCACAGAGCACAACAAGAGGATGGTCGATCTGCATCGCTTACGGCAGGTGGACGCTGAGAAGGACAAGGTCAAAAACCTCAAGTCCCTGGCTGACCGCATCAGCAAGTACAGTGTCACGATCGAGGCCAACGCAAACAGCGACGGTCAGTTGTACGGCTCGATCCTTGCCGCTGACATCAGCAAGCAACTGAAAGCTGCCAACTTTGCGGTTGAGCCGGGACACATCAAACTGGATGGCCCGCTGAAGGAGACCGGCATGTTCTCTGTGCGGATTGATCTTGGGTTCAGTGTCGAGACTGAGGCAACAGTCTGGGTCGTCCC
>ERZ891418.775-NODE-775-length-10517-cov-26.733321_pt1 | contig 10517 bp, 12 predicted proteins | sample MGYA00521236_ERZ891418 | MGnify/ENA primary metagenome ERZ891418 (study PRJEB32303, sample SAMEA104408696) | aquatic metagenome | biome: Brackish water; feature: Chemocline; material: water | place: Baltic Sea | collected 2014-10-18T10:34:00 | depth 100 m ... | reverse complement strand
GAAATTCTACACAAAATACTCCAAAAGATAGATATGTCTGTGAGGTTTACATGAGATTGCCGTGGTTTGGTAAGGGGGGCGACTCCCCAGAAGAAGAGATAGACGACTCTTACGAGGTCTGTGAGCCTGTCAATAGAATAATTATAGAGTATGATAACGACGAAGAGGATATTATCATTACCTATGAGAATGACCCGGATCATGGAACCAAAATATTGACCGATATGGTTTCCCACTTAATATCTGGCTCACTTGACAAAGAGATGATTCATTTGCTGGAAGAGTACCTGGAAGGAATCGGCGAGCTAGATTCCATGAACGATCTGAAAAAGAGTTTGGTAAACGAACTGGCTAATACCTTAATAGCCGGAGCAGAAACCGAAGAAAGTTCCCCTGTTATTAGTCCTTTTGGATATCGTTGAGGTAATAATGATAAGAAAAATTGTTTGGGAGCACTGGCACGAGCCCGAAAACGACCCTATCCAGGACTTTGTTGACTCTATCATTAACGATTCCGAGTTCGACGAAGACATGATGGATGGCGATCAGAACATGATGATTCCAATGCACACCCACGTCAACACGCCGTTTGGCCCATACCCCTCTAATGATCCGCTGAGACCCACAGAGATGTTCGACTGCTGGATTATGCACGCAAATTTCGATATTGACAAATCGGCGATTCTGCATATAAATAGAGCCCCCGGTGTTGAGGCGGCTAAATTAATGACTAGATATCGATGCTGCATAGGAGTTAGCCCGCTTTTCAACATAAGAGATGTCAGAACTCACTTGAACAATGTGTTGTGCGGATCTCCGGATAATGACTTGGTGAATTCCATCAAGTCTCAGATACAGCATTATCAACACTGGGTGATCTTTAAGGACTCTTCCGGTGGAATTAAATATCATTCCGCTACTACTAAAAATGATCCCGCCTACATGGCTAAATATAAATCACTAGAATTGACTGGAAATGAAATCATCGACAGCGATAAAGATAGAGGTCTGTCTGTTTGATGGATACAAAGACTTCGACGAACTACTAGAGGTTCTGTTCATATGTGACCAAAATTGTGTGGACGTCATATCTGTCCCCATATCCTTCCTATCTTACAAGCAAAGATTCACCAAAAATGCCACTCCGGCGTGTTTGGTGGATTTTCCTTTAGGTATGGGCTCTTTACGCACAAGGCTGGCCTACTGTATTGAGGCGGTGAGTTTGGGTGCGGAGATTCTGGATATACCGGTAAACCCATTTCACGTACAGAATATGCAAAAGACGAACATTAAGAAGGACGTTAGTAGTATAGCGGCTTTTTGCAAGGAACGAGGGGTAAAACCCCGCTATATACTAAACCACAAAGAGTATTCCATGAAGGAATATGTTCATTTGAGTTCATGGCTGTATAGTTGTGGTGTAAAAACCCTGATAACTCATGATGGCGTCACGGTAGACGACCCAATTGATAACCTGATAGCTGCCGGTCAGGTCCTGAAAAACATTCCTTTAGAGGTTATCCCCGGTAGCCGGATGTTTGAGACCGAGCATTTAGACATATTGACTGGAACTGAGATTGAGTCTATCAGAGTCTGCTCTGACAAAATCAATAGATTTTTCTAAAAGGGCGTATATATTAGTAGGACCAGGAATTATATATCGGGACGCTTGGGATGATTACCAGCGATAAAGGGTTTTTACTATGACTATTCCTACAACTTACAAGAGAAGCACGACTGGCGGAGCTTTTACCGTGTCTGGCGTTAAGGTCGGCGGTGTTGTTATTGGTATTACAGATGCTACTAGCACTGTTGCCGGACAACCTGTGACGACCACAACTCCACTTACAGACAACGCAATTAGCGGAAAAGTGCGGCGAAACGTGGTTGTTGAGGCAACGGGAGCTAATCTCCACGCCTACAACGCTACAAAAGTGCTGTCTGGTGGGACGTTTGCTTACACGCAAAACAACCCAACCCACTTTATGATTCGTACTAACGCGACCCAGATTAATGGTAGTGCTAGCACTAATATGCTCTTCGCAGCTTCCGCGATGAGACGTGATGCCAACAAGATTCGTAATGATGCTATTGGGGCTAAAAGCCTGACGGCATGGCGGAATCGTGGCTGGTTGCCTCTTGGGGTAGCAAATCAACGGAGTAATTGGTCGGCGAGTGCGACAGGAGTTAACGCAAACGGTATTGTGGATGCCTTAAACCAGAGCTATGTCCAGCCAGCCGATGGATCTACAACGGCTAGTGACGAAGCCCAACTTACGGGTGCGACACCAGCGGAGCTGACGATCCACGAAGGATTATTAACAAACCCAACAGATAAATCTTACGCGGTGAACCATCTGAGGTAACATCGTCGACTGAGTGTTTAAACATAATTCCTCCGATAGGGCGTATAGTATTATGTACTATTACTCAATCGGAGGTTTTTTATGTTGTTAAATAAACTCGGCACTATTGAAGAGACGGAATTCTTGAAACCACTAGGACCAACGTTTTCTATTAGGGAAAAAAGCAAATCATCCAATAAGTTTACCTGTTGGAGATATGTTGTTTGTGAATGTAAAGCTTGCTCAAGTATAGCTTGTTATAGACTGTCTATTTATAAAATCAATAAAAGCTGTGGATGTTGTTCCCAAGCAAATAAACCGGTCAATATCTATGGGGATCATGAAGAATTAATGGTAGAGAAATGTAAAGAGGGTTGGAGTGTTGGTAAAATAGCTAGACTAGTAGGGTGTTCGAACTGGACTGTTCAAAATAAATTAGACAAATATGGTCTTAGGATCAAGAAAGATCAGTCCGGTAAGAAAAACTCTGCTTGGAGAGGATACAAAGACTTATCATTAACATATTGGAATCAAATAAAAAATGGGGCAAGTAGCCGTGATTTAGAATTTGACCTGAGTATAGAAGAGATATGGGATATGTATGAGAGACAAAATAGAAAGTGTGCTATTTCAGGCATAGATATCCTGATTTCACCCACAAAGAAGAAAAAGAAGGATAAGCAGACAGCGTCTCTAGATAGAATCGATTCATCAAAGGGTTACACATCAGATAATATCCAATGGGTACACCAAAAAGTTAATCGTATGAAAACTAACATGTCAGATCAAGAATTAATCCAGTGGTGCAAGCTAATTTCCGCAAAATCAATATATGGGTAATCCATGTTAATCAAGATAGATTATGAACAAGCGAAGACAATCCTTAAAGAAGGGGATATACTCCTCTTTCGTAATAACGGACTTATTGGACGTTTGATCCAAAGGTATACAGGTGGCGTTCATAGTCATGTAGCGATAGTCCATAAAGATAGGCATATATGGGAATGTGTAGAGTTTAGGGAGTTTAAAGGGGGTCGAACAGTATCTCTAGCTAGTCAAGTGGCCAAGTGTGATAGCTGTATAGATGTGTTCAGACCTGTACGTTCTATCACTTATGAAAAGATGATAGATAAAAATATTAATATAATTGGAAAAAACTACACAGAAGATGTGGCTAAATCTGTCACTGAGGATATAATAATGTGGACAGGGCAACCTTATGGTTGGAAGAATATCTGGAATATGTTCAAGAGATTTATTCCGTTTATTCGTCTGTTCGCTCAGAATGTTGATGATGGCAAAATCGCAGACGCTAAAGTCTGTTCAACGGCGGTCACTGTTGCTCTGCGACGGAACTATATGGATCCAGTCCCGTATCTTGCTGACGAAATGGTTTCCCCTGCGGATCTTGCGAGAAGCCCATTACTACAGTATCTATTTACAATAAAGAGGAGTGGGTAATGAGAATTATACTAGCGGCGGCGATTATGATCGGACTGTGTAGTCCGGCAATATCCCAGAGTGAGATAGAGAAAGACGCTAGAGTTATTAAACTTCCTGGATGCACCGGCTTTCTGGTAGAAGAGAACTATCTTTTTACTGCAAAGCATTGCTCTAAGGAGATTGGTAAGTCTATAGATTTAGGCACGACTAAGCTTGAACTTATCTATGAAACCGATGAACAGGACGGACCCGCCATTTACTACTTCCCCTCTGTAAAAGGAGAGACCAGGAAGTCTTTCAAATTGGCCAGCGAAGCCGAATATACCGGCAAGACAGTACATACTATAGGTTACCCCGGCGGTAATTATGCTGTTATCTATGGCAAAATGGAAGTCGGCGACGGTAGAACGTTTAATCGTGCAGCTATGCGAATTCAGCCGGGTCATTCGGGTGGCCCACTGATTAATGATAAGGACGAGGTTGTCGGTATTGCTCTGGGAGTGGATGTTGAAATTAATAGTAATCATTCGTATTTTTCCGGATGGGGTCTGATTAGAAAAGCTCTTAATGTGGCAAAAACCGGCGATTCCAGACCGTCTAATAAGGGCGAGATTGTTATATTTACCCAGAGTGATGAAAATTGCCCGCCGTGCAAGGACTTCCATGCCGAAATGGGTCCTGAACTGAAAAAGCTACAGGCTCGCGGTATCAAGATTACCGAGGTCTTCTATGGCCGAGACGGGTGGGATAACTTAGCTCTTAAAGAAGAGTTTAGTAGGACTACGGGTGTCAAAAATCCGGGAACGCCGACTATCTGGGTTCGCGGCACTAGACAAACGCAGTCTGGATATACTAAGGGTACTCGACTCTCCGTACTAGGCTGGATATTCCGGGGATTTAAGAATATCGGCATTATGCTCTTTGGGCACGGTCCAGACGGCGTTATTGATGATAGTAAGGTCGAACCTCTCCCTGTATTACCACTAGCTCCGGAAGTTGGTAGGAGAGAAGGTGCTCCGGTCCCCATTCTTGTCCCAGAAGAAAGTGTTGACTGGGAAAACGTTACGGTTGTTATTCTTGTTAGTAAGCAGGAAATTGGGTACGCAAAAGGTGCCGCTGCTGGCGTAGTGCTAAATGCTATACGTGGACCATTAGCTAGAGCTAATAATGAGTATCTAGATGGTAAGGCTGAGCTAGTACTAATCCCGGAAAGGACGGAGCCGGAAAGGTTTGCCGCGTTTACTGCTGCCGCCCAAATGGACCCCGCCCTCTTTTATGTGGTTGTGCTGGTAAAAAGGCAGGACCTAGGATTAAAAGGGCTTATCGCTAGTCGGGTCGAAAAGGTGATTAAGGACAAGCTGCCCGAGGGTACGCCTGTAGAGGTCGTTTTTGAGCGTATACACGCCCAGTCGTATGCCAACATGACAACTGCCTTGCGAGTGATCGAACAGGGCTTAGAGGAGCCGTCAGGCAGTCTGAAGGACTCTATCGTAGAAGCCGTTAAAAGTCAGGTCCTTGATGCAGTCACAGGCAAGATAGACGACCTTAAGGGTACAATCCCTAGCGAATCTGGTATTGTCAGCAAAGTTGTTGAAAATCTGGGTCCCGCAATCGCCGAGACTAAGAATGTCCAGAAAGAAAATGGGGAAGAAGCTTCCTTGTGGCAGAAAATTCTTGCTGGGCTGATTGCTACGGTAATTGGCGGTCAGGCAACCGGGGGTATTCGCGGCTATATGAGAGACCGGGCTATGGGTATTGTTGGTTTAAAAATAAACCAGGAAGAAAAGGTGGATGATGGCACTCCTAGCTAGTTTGGGTATTGGGGGGACTTTAGGGATTGTGCTCGGGATCTTGAAAGACCCTCACACAAGGAAGGTTCTCAAGTATGCGGCGAAGGCGGCGAAATTCCTTGCTGCGGGCAAACACCTATCTGAGGCGGACAAAAAGTTTGTCAGGGACTATAATTCGCGAAAAACCGTGGTGAACGGACATGACTATACTGAACAATTGAAGGTCATGGGTCTGATGAATCAGCGATAATTTTCGAAAAACTCCAGAAAAGCTGCTTGACTTCGGCGATCTGGACGATAGAATAACCGGTGGCTAGTGCCCCCGGTTGTTTTTTTGTCTGGAAGTTTTAGGGGTGCGACGGGGTTCACAATGTCATTCCGACTAATTCGGAGTTCAAGTTCTCATCCCGTCATGCCCTTTCTTTTTAGGAGATTGATATGGAAAAACCTAGTAGGACCCCTAAAGCGGTCAGGAAAGACCTTGATCATCAAACGGAACATATTTTTTGTCTAGACATTAACTACTCCCCAGAAGATCTCAGAAGAATAGCGGACTTAATGGATGAGGAATCTGTGGTGTTTATTAAAGTCAAGGAAGATTGTAGCGGTGCCACTGTAGTCATCTCTGTTTTAGAGACCCCAAAAGAGGCTGAGTCTCGTTATCGGCGAGAATACACTGATTGGATGAAATGGAAAGAGAGTCAAAGAACCGGTAAAGCAAAAGAGAAGGAAGCTTTAATTAAGAGGGCGAAGGAGTTGGGATTGATAGTGACAGACAAACCTTTTTGAGGATAAGTAATGGCTTTAGCCATAATCGCCGATATTCACGGCCAATATGACCAATATCTGGCTATCGCCAGAAAGCACGAGTACACACTCCAACTCGGCGACTTTGGTTTTCGTTATGACTGTCTGGACGAGGTAGATCCTGAAAAGCACAAGGTGATTTCGGGAAATCACGATGACGTACTGGAATTAGCTAAGAAACCTCATTGTCTGGGCGATTTTGGTAATTTCACCCTTGGCGGTGTAACCGCCTTCTGGGTTCGCGGAGCCTTTTCTATTGACTGGCAGTACAGAGTTTCATACGATCACGCTCACGGAACCAAATCCTGGTGGCCTGAAGAGCAACTCAGTTTGCCACAAATGAATGACTGTCTCGCCCTTTACAAGCAAACGAAACCTGATATAGTGATCTCTCACTCTGCCCCGAGGGAGATTGCTAATAAGATAGGAAGTCCGGGGATTTTGAGGGAATACGGGTTTGATCCTGAGACCTTTACTACTAGTACGCAGGAACTGTTACAGTCTATGGCTGATTTTCACCAGCCTAAGATGCATGTGTTTGGCCATCTTCATAAAAAAAGAGAGCTTACTTATCGCGGAACGCGATACATTTGTTTGCCAGAACTAGGAGTTAGGACAATATGAAAATATATATAGATACTGATAAATTCAGACCGATAAGATGGTTGCGGCGGAAATTTAATAAGCCGCCAAAGAACTGGTGGGAATATCACACTCGTGATTGTGGTACTAAGTATCGGGGGTGTTCGCCTGATTGTCCTAAAGACATCTATGAGGAAACTGGGAAGTGGGTGGGGCGAGTTTCCGATTTTTCGGGAACTTGCCCCTATTTCCCTTGACTGCGACACTCGTCACGGCGTATAATACTCTACGGACAGAAAAAGGCTTGTGATTCGTCGAGAACGAACCGAGCAGAGCGGCGAGTGTCCGAATAGCCCAAGTGCCCATAATTGAAAACTGTAAAAATTGTTTAAAACTGTTCAGTAAACTTTCATGGCTATCAAATCGCCGCTCTTTTATTCTATTTAGGAATGTGCCTTGTTCGGCAAGATTTTAATGTTAGATCTCTACAACTGCAAACCCGGCGTTTGCGACGACCTTGAGGTCCATTACAGATTTCTGGAAGAATTAGTACATAGACTGGGGATGGAGAAGCTTTGTCCGCCTGTTGTACTGCACGCTCCAGTCAGGTTTGGCCCTGATGGACGCGAGGAAATCTATCCAGACAAGATGGGGGTCTCCGCCTGGATTGGATTAGTAACTTCGGGAATTCAGGTCCATTCATGTGAGGAATCCCACTTTATTAGTATTGACGTGTATACCTGCGGCGAGTTGGACCGCGACAAAGTTGAGGAGTTTTGTAAACTAACATTCGGCCCGTCAGATATTGATTTGAATCAGGTTGACAGAGGGGTTAGATACCAGAATATTTGACGGGGTTCAGAGTGTCACTCCGGCTAGTTCGGAGTTCAAGTACTCATCCCGTCATTTTTATATTAACGAGATTTTTAATTATTAAGCGGAGCTTTAATGTATACTTACGAAGAAGCATTAGCGGCAAGTGAAAAGTATTTTGATGGGGATGATTTAGCGAGCCGTGTGTTTGTGGATAAGTACGCTTTGAGAAATAAGGATGGGGAACTAGTTGAGAAGACGCCGGAAGATATGCATAACAGGATGGCGAAGGAGTTTGCCCGTATACAGAAAAGGAAATATGCTTCACCACTATCTAAGAAACAAATATTTGACTATTTTGATAGGTTTAAATATATCTGCCCGCAAGGCAGTCCCATGTTTGGGATCGGAAATAAGCACTCAATAACATCGCTTTCCAATTGTTACGTCCTTAACGGTCCAAATTTTGACAGTTATAGTAGTATCCTAAACACAGATGAACAATTAGTCAATATATCTAAACGTCGTGGCGGCGTCGGAATTTGCTTAGATGTTCTACGTCCATCCGGTACTCCAACCAAGAACGCGGCTAAATCCTCGACTGGGGTAGTCTCTTGGATGGAGAGATTCTCTAATAGCATTCGGGAAGTAGGGCAGAATTCCAGGAGAGGAGCTTTGATGTTGACCCTCTCTATTCATCACCCGGATATCTTAGAATTCGCCACTATCAAGAGTGATAATACCAAGGTTACTGGAGCTAACATCTCGGTGATGCTTACCGATGAGTTCAGGAAAGCACTTAAAGAAGAAGGGGAGTATGAGTTACGGTGGCCAGTTCAGGGCAAGCCTAAAATCTCAAAGATGGTGTCCGCTAAGATGGTCTGGGATACTATAATCCATCAATCTTGGAACTCTGCGGAACCGGGAATTCTCAATTGGGATGAAGTGCTGAGGGGGCCAGCAGACTGTTATAATGAGTACAGATCTGTTAGTACCAATCCGTGTTCAGAGATCCCCCTCTCCCCGTGGGATTCTTGCCGCTTGCTTGCCCTAAACCTTCTTTCTTACGTGCAAAACCCATTCACTGAAGATGCTTCATTCGATAATCGTAAGTTCTATAACGACGTTCAAACCGCCCAGTTATTGATGGACGATCTCGTTGACTTGGAATCGGAAAAGATAGATGCTATCTTGGCAAAGATTGAGTCTGATCCAGAACCGGATGAGCTGAAGGCTAACGAAAAGCATATGTGGCAAGGCATTAAAAGATTCAATGACCAGGGTCGGAGAACGGGGCTTGGTATAACTGCTCTTGGAGATACTCTCGCTGCTTTGGGGATAAAATATGGGTCTGATGAATCTGTTGCTGTGGTCGAGGAAATATATCGAGTTCTGAAGTTTGGTTCTTACAGAGCCTCGGTAGATATGGCTAGGGATTTTGGTCATTTTGACTGCTGGGATCATGAGCTAGAAAAAAACAATGGTTATCTAAACCGGATAAAAGAGGAAAGTATAGATCTTGGCGATGGTGAAATCGTCAACGGTTCTGATATATGGTCGGAAATGAAACAGTATGGCAGACGTAATGTCGCCTGTTTGACAACCGCACCAACTGGATCGCTGAGTATTCTCACGCAAACATCTTCCGGTATAGAGCCGGTATTTATGCTGGAATATACGCGGCGAAAGAAGATCAATCCCGGCGACAAAAACTCTAGGGTTGATTTCGTAGATCAGAACGGTGATAGTTGGCAGGAGTTCACGGTCTACCATCCCACGGTAAAAAGATGGATGAGTATTACCGGTAAGACAGACGTTAAAGAGTCACCCTGGTTCGGGGCTTGTGCTGGCGAGATAGATTGGAAGAATAGGGTTGCTTTACAGTCAGAAGCTGGCAAACATATTGACCACGCTATTTCAAGTACTATAAATGTGCCCGAAGACACGACAGAAGAAACAATCGCTAATATATATAGTCTAGCGTTTGATCTTAATTGTAAAGGCGTAACAGTATACCGAAACAACTGTAGAACCGGCGTTCTAGTAGATAAATCCAAAGCCGCCCCCAAGATGGTTAAGCGACCAGACAACGTTCCCTGCGACGTTCATCATATCTCCGTCAAGGGAAGTCCTTATTTTGTCCTAGTTGGCCTGATTGGCGACGTACCTTACGAAGTTTTCGCGGGTAGGAATGGGTGCGTTGAGCCCGAAGTCAAAACCGGGGTTATCCATAAAATGAAGAGACCAAAGTGTTACAAGGCAACTTTCGATAACGAGAGCGTCTTACAGCCGATCACCGCCGCGTGTAGTGATAACGAGGAAGCTTTAACGAGATTTATCTCCATGTCTTTGCGACACGGGGCGGAAATGCAATATGTTGTGGACCAACTGCAAAAAACTCAAGGACCGATGACTTCGTTGGCTAAGGCTATTGCTAGGGCTCTCAAGAAGTATGTTAAGGACGGGGTTACCAGCTCACAGAAATGCCCATCTTGCAAGAGCAATTTGACCTATGAGGCCGGTTGTTCTGTCTGTAAAAACTGCGGCCACTCCGCGTGTTCTTAGGCTTTTACTGTTAAAGGGTCGTAAAAATGACGACTAAACACCGTACAGTTATAGGATAGTAAATGAGTAAGCTACCAACGTTGTCCGGTTACACACTTTCGTGTGTCGTCTACCTAACATCCTTCCTTTTAGGTGCCCTTCTAGTCACCCCTTATATTTTGATTATCCCTTT
>ERZ891418.774-NODE-774-length-10534-cov-5.745109_pt1 | contig 10534 bp, 9 predicted proteins | sample MGYA00521236_ERZ891418 | MGnify/ENA primary metagenome ERZ891418 (study PRJEB32303, sample SAMEA104408696) | aquatic metagenome | biome: Brackish water; feature: Chemocline; material: water | place: Baltic Sea | collected 2014-10-18T10:34:00 | depth 100 m ... | reverse complement strand
TAAATAATTGATTAAATTTGGCAGAATATCGGTTTTAATGGTCTCAAACGATTTGGTCAATTCCTTGGCTAAGCATACAATTCTCTCATCACCTAGAACACTCTGTAAGTCTTGTGCACAAGCCAAAATACGCTTGGGTGACTCATAGAAAATGACAGTTTGATCAGTATGTGCAATTGCTTGAATGGCTTTAACTCTGGCGGTTTGTTTATTGGGCAAAAAACCAAAAAAACCAAATTTATCACTGGCTATGCCTGAGGCGCTCATGGCGCTGATCATTGCACTAGGACCTGGAATCGGTGATACCATAATTCCTGCTTTCTTGGCCTCGCGCACAAGGACGTAGCCAGGATCACTAATCAATGGCGTCCCTGCATCGCTAATCAGCGCCATATTCTTACCTTCCAGTAAATCATTTACAATAACTTGAGACTTTTGTTTTTCGTTGTGATCATGAAAAGCCCATAGATCTGCTTTGATATCGTAATGATTTAACAAGCGCTTAGAATGACGTGTGTCTTCAGCCAGAATAACATCTACATTTTTTAGGATTTCAATCGCCCTAAAAGTGATATCATCTAGGTTTCCAATAGGGGTTGCAACAATATAAAGCGTTCCGATCATGTTTAGTATTAAAAGACAAATTGGCAATCAAGCAGAAAACATTGCGCTGAATTATCTGATTCAGCAGGGTCTGGTGCTAATTGAACAAAATTATCTTACCAAGGTTGGTGAAATAGATATTATTATGCTTGATAAAGCCGAGCAAGTATTGGTTTTTGTTGAAGTTCGTTATCGAAAAAATACTCATTTTGGATCAGCCACTGACTCAGTTGACCAAACTAAGCAATTAAAAATAATGCGTGCTGCTGAGCACTATCTTGGGTGTCAACAAAAGTTTGATGAATATATCTGTCGGTTCGATGTTATTGGACTAGAATCTGATTTAAAATATCCTGAAATAAACTGGATTAAAGACGCCTTCGAGCGCTAATTATTTATGAAAAAATTACTGATTTCTGCTGTATTAATTGCCAACTCATTGTTATTAACAGCGTGTTTGCCTGTTATTCAAGGTGCCTCAACAATGAGCACCATTATCACCACCGCCAATGACAGGCGCAGTGCGGGTGAGGTGCTAGATGATAGAACCATTATGTTTAAAATGCTGGCTTGGCCAAGCCAAGACCCAATGCTAGAAGATGCCCATCTTAACTTTATGGTATATAACAACAGCGTGCTAATTACCGGTGAGGTGCCTAGTAATGCGGTGCTTGAATACACCATTAAGCAAGCCAAAATTCAAGACCCTAAAATCAAACAAGTGTTTAATGAAATTACGGTTGGGCCAAACAGTGGCTTGTTAAGTCGTTCAAAAGACACGGTTATCACCACGCAAGTGGAAACATTGTTTCATGACCAAGAAGTTTTCCACCCAACCTTAGTCCGAGTTATGACTGAAGGTCAAACTGTTTATTTAATGGGCGCTGTAACAAAGCGCGAAGCTCAAAGCGCTGTTAAAGTTGCATCACAAGCAAAATGGGCCAAGAAAATTGTTAAGCGCTTTGATTACTTAAAAACTCGACCTGCTGCTGAAATTGAGCGTGATCGACAAAGAGAAATAGAGGCGCAGAAAAAAGCCGATCTATTAAAGAAACAAACTGAGCTTGATGCTAAAAAATCGGAATTAAAACGCCAAATTCAAGAATTAAATGGTGGCAGCGCCATGGAAGGCACGCCTTTTTAACCGATTAAACGCTTAATCGGAGCGAATGAAAACCGGTGCTGATCTTTAATGGCACCATATTGTTTTAGCGCTGCCAAGTGTATTTTGGTTCCGTAGCCCTTATGCTGGGCAAAACCATACTGAGGGTACTTTCGATCTAGAGCTATCATCTGTCGATCGCGTGTAACTTTAGCAATAATTGACGCTGCTGAAATAACCGGCTCAGTCAAATCGCCTTTAATAATCGCCTTACAACGCTCTAAATCTGGACAGCGATTACCATCTACTAACACTTGATCATATTTTATATCTAGATTATCAACTGCACGGCGTATAGCTAGCATGGTGGCTTGAAGAATATTGATCTCATCTATCTCTTGCGGGCTAGATTCACCCACCGCCCATTGACACTGTTGAGTAATTAATGCGTATAAAGTTTCACGTTTTTTCTCACTAAGTTTTTTGGAATCTGTCAATTCGGGTAGGATAAACTCAGCTGGTAGAATAACAGCACCTGCAACCACAGAGCCTATCAAAGGGCCGCGGCCTGCTTCATCAACACCAACAACAATCATTTGGGGTAGCAATGTTTATTGATATCTAAACATATCGAGCCCTTCGATATCTATTTCAGGTGTTTTTTCAGAAATAATTGAGCTAATAATCTTGCCTGACCCTAGCCCCATAGTCCATCCCAGTGTGCCATGTCCTGTGTTTAAAAATAAATTATAATAAGGTGTTTTTCCAATAATTGGCGTGCCATCGGGTGTCATTGGTCGCAAACCTGCCCAAAGGTGATCGTCTTCTACCTGCTCAGCTGCTTTCGGAAATAAATCTTTAAGGACAAACTGAGTAATACGGTCACCTGATTTTGACAAACTTTTATCATAGCCTGTGAGTTCTGCAATACCTGCGATGCGAATCGTATCGCCAAGTCGAGTAATAGCTACTTTATATGTTTCATCCATGAGTGTACCTTGTGGGGCATCTACATCATCCTTGATCGGCATGGTTATGGAATAACCTTTAACTGGATAAATAGGTAAGTTTATACCAAGCGGGGCAAGGATATCAGTCGACTCACTGCCTAAAGCGATGACATATCTATCTGCTTGATAAAGACCCTTATCTGTCTGAATGCCAACAATGCTTTTATTTTCATAATCAATTTTCTGAATACTGACATTGAAATCAAACTTAACACCTAAAGCCTTACATGCCTGAGCCAAGTGATTAGTAAACAAAAAGCAATTAGCACTTTGATCCTCAAGGTAGTGTATTCCGCCGAGTATTTTATCCTTCACATGTATAAGTGCAGGTTCGACCTTTATACAACCTTCCACATTTAATTTCTTATACTTAACATTGTAAGCATCTAGAACTGCCATATCTTTTTTGGAAGCCTCAAGCTGAGCCTGAGTTCTAAATACTTGCAACAAACCATGACTTCTTAGCTCGAAATCAAAATCGTATTCTTTGACCATTTCAGTAATAGCCTGCTGGGAATATTTTGATACCCGAACCATTCGAGACTTATTAATCTCATATCGAGCAACGGTGCAATTCCTTAAAATTTTAAATAGAAACTTTATCGTTAAAAAGGTAAGCTTGGGATTGATAATTAAAGGCGCATATTTGGCCAGCAACCATTTCATAGCCTTAAATGGAATTCCAGGGCCAGCCCAAGGGGATGACATTCCGTAAGATAACTGGCCTGCATTGGCATAACTGGTACTTAGTGCTGACGCAGACTCCTGGTCAACAACTGTCACCTCATGGCCGGCTTTAGCCAGATAATAAGCTGAACTAACGCCAATGATTCCACTACCTGCGACTAAAATTTTCATAAGATCATTATAGCAATGCAATGTGATTTTTAGAACACAAAATGTGGTGCACTTTTAGAGAATAAAAAACAAACTTGATTGTCTTATTTAATGCACTATTCCAAACATGAAATTGTATTTATTACTTGATAGCTTTAAAGCCAATATCAGTTCTGAAGTAAGCACTTGGGTAGTTAATTTTTTCAAGCAATTGATAAGCGTTTGTTTGCGCCTGCTTAGTGTCAATACCTAAAGCAGTTGCGCATAGGACTCGGCCACCGCATGTAACTACATCATTACCATCCATTTTGGTACCCGCATGAAATACCTTGGCATCACTAGTATCTGACGGTAATTCAATGACTTCTCCAGATGCATAAGTACCAGGATAACCATTGGCCGCAAGTACAACGCCCATAGCTGAGCGCGCATCCCATTCAATGTTCGCTTTATCGAGTTTGCCCTGGGTTGCTAGTAAGCATAACTCTGCCAAATTCGATTTAAGGCGCATCATGATTGGCTGGGTTTCTGGATCACCAAAACGGCAGTTATATTCTAATACTTTAGACTTTCCTTGGTCATCAATCATCAAACCGGCATATAAAAAACCACTATAAGGACTACCTTCAAGCGCCATTCCGTCAACCGTTGGGCGAATAACTTTATCCATAACATCTTGAAAAATTTCATCAGTCACAATAGGTGCTGGAGAATATGCGCCCATGCCGCCTGTATTGGGGCCCTTGTCACCATTATCACGGGCTTTGTGATCTTGTGAGGTTGCCATTGGCAAAATATTTTGACCATCGACCATAACAATAAAGCTTGCCTCTTCGCCCACTAGAAATTCTTCAATAACCACGCGAGAACCCGCCGCACCAAATCGGTTGCCCTCTAGCATATCGTTAATGGCAACCACTGCTTCTGCTTCTGTATTGGCGATAATAACGCCTTTTCCTGCTGCCAGGCCATCAGCCTTAATCACAATCGGTGTGCCTTTTTCTTGCACATAGGCTCTCGCAGGACCAACCTCGGTAAATACGTCATAATAAGCAGTTGGAATATTGTTTCGGTGCAAAAAATCTTTACAAAATGCCTTAGAGCCTTCGAGTTGTGAAGCCGCTTGTGTTGGGCCAAAAATAGCCAATCCTTGGGCTTGAAAACGATCTACTACACCCATTACTAATGGCGCTTCAGGGCCGACAATAGTAATATCAATTTGGTTATCTTGGGAAAATTTAATCAGCCCGTCAATATCCTCAGCGTCAATATTAACATTAGTGAGCTTGTCTTCTAGCTCGGTACCGGCATTGCCAGGTGCAACAAAAACTTCTTTAATATTATCAAACTTCGCACATTGCCATGCCAAGGCGTGCTCGCGGCCGCCAGCGCCAATTACTAAAACTTTCATATTTTTTCCTATACGTATTCTTCGATAAACTCTCTAAATTTCTTATGTGACATGATCTGTGTGCCATCACAGTTAAATGACATAGAGATAGTGGAGTTAAATAAATTGATCACAGCTGAACGCAAATAATAACCATCTAAATTTCTCAGTGCTGGGATGTGCTCAACAATATATCTAAGCTCAGTTTCATTAGTCAATTGTTTCATATCTTTACTGCGCTGATGAAAAGCAGCCTGCCACTCATCAGACAAATACTCAAAAGCATGATCATGCTCAAGCATTTTATAATAACGCCTAATTAGGGCCTCTTTTTCGTCCAGGGCAATCATGCTAAAGTGATTAAAGACATAATCAGGCTCGAGCAAATCTTCAGCAAGATGAATCTCTACATTGAACGGATCAAAAACCGAAGAGATTTTGATTTCACCATTATTCAAGCCGATAACAATTCGATAAATACCTGTAGACAAAAGCAAAAATAAAACCACATCCAAAAGCTCTTCAATATTGTCATCAACGATACTTTGGGTACGCTCACGATTATAAACGCTGTCTTTTAAGCCTTCATCTCCCTTAACGCTTCGCATTAAGTTATCGTCAAACCCGTAGCCGACCAAGGCGCTTTTTTTATTATCTCCAGTATTCATTCGCTAAATTATAGATTAAACAAAAAGACGTTTGGGTGCAATGACGCCATCCTGTGACAATTCTCCCACTCCTAAAAACTCATGATCTGGGCCAAACAATTTAACCGTATGTTGCTCTCCCAGTTGATCTGACTGAACAGCTCGTCCGAATTTAATGTCAATGGTTTGTTGTGTGTCTAGCGAAGCATCTTGAATATTGGGCAACATATTCTCACTGGGGGAAATATGCGCATCTAGCTGTTGATAGTCTTCAGTAACGAGCGCTTCTAATTCACAAAATTTAATGGTTTCACTAATGTCAAGATGTGCAAATCCTGTGCGTCTCAGCTCAATAACATGAGCGCCACAACCTAGCTTGTCACCAATATCTTGAATTAAACTTCGAATATAAGTGCCTTTAGAGCAACTAACATCCAAGGTCATAACACCTTGTTCATAGCTAATAAAATTAATATCGTGGATTGTCACTGGACGAGCAGGGCGCTCAATCTCAATACCTTGTCTAGCAAGTTTATATAAGGGCTGTCCATCTTTTTTGAGTGCTGAATACATCGGGGGCACTTGCAAAATATCGCCCTTAAAACTCAAGACTGCCGCCATGATTTCATCTTGATTCAGCTGCTTAAATGGTTGTGTTTTAATCGCGACACCTTCGCAATCGTAAGTATCCGTATTTTCACCTAATTTACCGCGCACAAAATAGCGCTTATCATCATCCAATAAAAATTGAGCTACCTTGGTTGCTTGTCCCAGGCAAATCGGAAGGATGCCACTAGCAAGTGGATCTAGACTACCCGTATGTCCTGCTTTTTTAGCAAAAAAAAGTCGTTTAACTTTTTGTAAAGCGGCGTTTGAACTTAGGCCAGTGTCTTTATCTAACAAGACAATACCATTAATCTCTCTACCTTTAGGGTTGCGCCTTGACATGGCTGAACTTACAGTTTAGAAAGTAGATCATCGATTCTTGCGCCGTTATTAGGTGCAGGATCAAAAATGAACCTCAAAGCGGGTGTATGACGCAAGTCAACTGTTTTTGATAGACGTGATCGAAAAAATCCAGCGGCTTTATTAAGCAGTGGCTCAACAGCTACCTTATCCTCTTCGGATGCAGTATAGAAGACCTTTGCAGCGCTCAAATCACGACTGGTTAATACGTCAGTAATGACAACACTAGACAGTCTAGGATCTTTAGTTTCGTTCTTTAATAAAGTCACTAATTCACGACGAATTAGCTCGTTAATACGCTCAATTCTAAAGGAATCTTTTTGTTCCATGGGTGCTATAGGCTACGTGCAGTTTCAACACGTTCAAAGACTTCGATTTGATCGCCTGGCTGAACATCGTTATAACCTGCAACACCAATACCACACTCAGTACCAGATTTAACTGATTTAACATCGTCCTTGAAACGTCTTAATGACTCTAATTCACCTTCGAAGATCACAACACTATCACGTAGAACACGAATTGGTAAGTCTTTTTTAACTGTACCTTCTTCAACCATACAACCGGCGATATCACCCAATTTTTGTGATCTGAATACATCCTTCACATTTGCTATACCAATGATGTTTTCACTCAATGCAGGGCTTAACAAGCCACTCATGATAGCTTTAACATCGTCGATTAAGTTATAAATAATTGAGTAATATTCAATGCGAACACCTTCACTATCTGCTGTTTTACGAGCTACTGCGTCAGCACGAACATTGAAACCAAGCACTAAAGCTTCTGAAGCTGATGCTAAGTTAATATCAGTATTATTAATACCACCAACACCACTCGACACTACTTTTACCCTGACTTCATCAGTTGATAATTCTTCTAAAGCCTCGACCAGCGCTTGAGCTGAACCACGAACATCAGATTTAAGTAAAACGTTAACTGTTGAAACATGGCCTTCTTCCATTTTTTGTAAGAAGTTCTCCATTTTGTAAGATTGTTGTCTTTGTAATTCTGCTTCACGTTCTTTAGCTTTTCTAAAGTCGGCAACTTCACGAGCCTCACGCTCACTTTCAACAACCAATACTTCGTCGCCAGAGTTTGGAACCCCCGATAATCCTAGTACTTCAACAGGCATAGATGGCCCAGCTTCTTTAAGGACCTTACCTTGATCATTCACAATTTGTTTAACCTTGCCGTACTCTAAACCAGCAATCATAATATCGCCTTTCTTTAAAGTACCAGACTGTACTAAGATTGTCGTTACCTTGCCACGGCCTTTCTCTAAACGAGCTTCTAATACGATGCCGTTTGCTGGCGCATCAATTACTGCTGAAAATTCTAATACTTCTGCAGTTAACGTAATCGCTTCAAGCAATGCATCAATACCTTCGCCAGTATGGGCTGATACTGGAACCATCATCACATCGCCACCCCAGTCTTCTGAGATTACATCATAGGTTGATAGAACTTGCTTAATTTTTTCTAAATCTGAACCTTCTTTGTCAATTTTGTTAATAGCAACAATAATTGGTACACCTGCTTTTTTAGCATGCTTAATAGACTCAATCGTCTGAGGCATAACACCATCATCCGCAGCCACAACCAAAATAATAATATCAGTTGCATTAGCACCGCGTGAACGCATTTTTGAGAATGCCGCATGTCCTGGAGTGTCAATAAACGTAATTTTGCCATTATCAGTATCGACTTGATACGAACCAATGTGCTGAGTAATTCCACCAGCTTCACCGTCAGCTATCTTAGCTTTACGAATGTAGTCCAATAGAGAAGTTTTGCCGTGATCAACGTGGCCCATAATAGTAACCACAGGTGGTCTAGCGCTTTGATCACCAGTTGGCTTTGACTTTTCAATTAATGTGTCTTCAACAGTTTCTTCAACGCTGACAACACCAGTATGTCCCATTTCCTCAACTACTAATAGAGCTGTGTCTTGGTCAAGCACATCATTTAGTGTGGCCATAACGCCCATACCCATTAACACTTTTAAGACTTCGCCAGCCTTAGTCGTCATTTTCTGGGCAAGATCGCTTACTTTAATATTTTCTGGAACAGCAATGTCATGCATGACTTTCTCAACTGGCTTTTGGAAGCCGTGCTGTGCTTGCTCTTCTTGAGTTTTTTGACTTAATCGAGTCCTATCTTTCTTTTTCAGTTTACGATTTGGATTGTGTCTAGCTACATGAAGTTGTCTGCGGCCAGGTTCTTTGTTATTAGTCGTAGTGCGTTGTCTCTGAGGTTTTTTCTCATCTGCTGGCTTTTCTTCTTTAGCAGTTTTAGCAAGATTTTCTTCCGTTTTTACAGTTTCCTTCTCTTCACTGGCTACCTCTTTTGGCGCCTTTGAAGCCTCGGCTTGCTCTTTTTGTAAACGCGTCATTTCTAAACGTTTTGCATCTTGAGCTAATAATTTCTCGTCTGCATCACGTCCTGCATCAAGAGCCGCCTGTGCTGCTTGTGCCGCTTCATTAACAACGGTCTCTGTTTCAACAGCTACTTGCTTAACACGCTTTTTCTTAATTTGAACTTGAACGCCGCCACTTTCCCCGCTCGTGGTTTTGCTACTAGGCTTACGTGAAACCGACATGCTAGATTTGCTTGAAGAGCGCTTAGACAAATTACCCATTAGAATTTTTCTTTCCTCAGCGGAAATATCAGAATCTGCTTTTTTACCCTCAATTCCGGCATTCGTCAGAATTGTGATCACCTCATCGGGTGTCTTTTTCAGTAGTTTGGATAATGTTTCAACTGTATGTGCCATAATGCTTGCCTGTTTTTATAATGATTAAATGAACGTTTCTTACTAATATCCGTTATTAATCAAACCACCCTTCGTTTTCTCTTGCTGTCATGATAACACCTGAGGCCTTTTCTTTGTCCATAACTTGAATCTCAAGCAATTCACCAATAGACAACTCTGCTAGCTCATCTACCGTGGTGATCTCTGCTTCAATTAAGGCCTCTGCCAAATCGGCGTCCACACCCTCAACACTCCTTAATGCTTCAGAAGCATCGGCATCACCTAGGGCTTGCACTAACTGCGCATCCGCAGCTCGCTCTTGTAATTCTTCAACCATCGTGGCATCAAACTCTTCAATTCCTTCTAGAAGTGCGGCATCTGCATCTGCAATATCATCAACACTCGTAAAGCCTTCTTCTAATAGTACGCTGGCTACTTCACTATCAACTCCTAGCTTATCTGCTAGTTTGACACTTGCTTTTTGCGTTTCTTCAGCTTGCTTTTCATTAGCATCTGCTATTGACATAACATTTAGCTTCCAACCCGTTAGACGCGCTGCTAATTTAATATTTTGACCACCACGACCGATCGCCAAAGCTAGTTGATCTTCGTCAACTGCGATATCCATTGAATTACGATCTTCGTCAACAACAATAGAGCTTACTTCTGCTGGCGCCATTGCATTAATAGCAAACTGTGCTGGGTCTTCATCCCATAGGATGATATCAACACGTTCTCCATTAAGCTCGTTTGAAACCGCCTGAACTCGTGCGCCACGCATACCAATACAAGACCCGATTGGATCTAAGCGCTTATCTTTTGCTTTAACTGCAAGCTTTGAGCGTAATCCAGGATCTCTAGCACAACCCATAATTTCAATAACACCTTCAGATATTTCTGGCACTTCCATTTCAAATAACTGAATCATCATTTCTGGAACAGTACGAGATAAGAAAATTTGTGCACCACGAACTGATGATTTGACTTCTTTAATATAAGCTCTCAATCGATCATTTTTACGGACTGACTCATTAGGAATTAAGTCAAACTTAGAAATCATGCCATCAACGCCACCCATGTCAACATAAACATTGCCACGGTCAACACGCTTCACAGTAACCATGATGACTTCACCAACACGCTGAGTGTAATCATGAACAATAACTTCTCTTTCCGCTTCACGAACTTTTTGAATAATAACTTGCTTAACAATTTGCGCTGCAA
>ERZ891418.773-NODE-773-length-10542-cov-7.495661_pt1 | contig 10542 bp, 9 predicted proteins | sample MGYA00521236_ERZ891418 | MGnify/ENA primary metagenome ERZ891418 (study PRJEB32303, sample SAMEA104408696) | aquatic metagenome | biome: Brackish water; feature: Chemocline; material: water | place: Baltic Sea | collected 2014-10-18T10:34:00 | depth 100 m ... | reverse complement strand
CAACTACACCCTCTCACCACAGATGCCGATTTAATTTCACCGCCGGTCCTTACGACACGGAGTTTCGTGCCACTATGGGTGACTTCGGGTTTCCTGGCTCCGGGTAAGTGTTACCGGCCAGTTGAACCCGCTCCGACTGTTGACTTTGACTTTGAGTCCGCGTGGAAACGAAAGTTTTCGCTGCCGACGGCGGCGGACAGTTCCTCGGTCAACTCCGCGTCACAGGAGACTTTTAACTCCTGCGGCGGCATCAGGAAGTATCGGAGGTGCCCGCCGGGATTTTCTTTGTCGATCGAATCCACGACGAAGAAAACGGACGTTTTGCCAGGATGCCGGGCGAGGACGTCTTTGGCGCGAGCGATGTCGTCGCTGGTGTGAAAGCCTCGCTGGAAGGTCACCGAAAGGTGTTTCGTAAACTGCTTCTCGGCATCTTCCAGCGAGAGAAACTGATTCACGATGACATTCGGTTCGCGGCCTCGCCGATCGACCCGGCCACGGATGATGCAGATGGCTTCCGGGACGACTTTGTCTTCGGCGCGGGCGTAATCCTCGGGCCAGATGATGCAGCGGACGATTCCGGTCGCGTCTTCAAAGTCGAAGTTGGCGTACCGGCTGTTGCCATTGCGGCTTGGCTTTTTTGTCTGAGCTTTTTTGACGGAGCTGATCATGCCGCCGATCAGAACGTCCTCGCCGTCTTCCAGTTCGCCGAGGTCTTTGTTCTGGTGAGTGACCAGTCGCTTCAGTCGCGAGGCCACCTGAGTCAGCGGGTGGCTCGTCAGGTAAAAGCCGAAGACCTCTTTCTCTGCCGCGAGGCGTTGGGCCTGAGTCCAGTCTTCCGCTTCAGGCAGCGAGACTTCTTCCGGCTCGCCATCGTCGCCGGCTGGTTCGTCTCCGAAGAGGCTCTTCTGACCGCGGGCTTTGTCCTTTGCCTTCTGAACCGCGCTTCCGACAGCGCGTTCAATCGCGGCCATGTGCTGACCGCGGTTGGGGCCGAGGTTGTCGAGGGCTCCGGCTTTGATGAGGACCTCAAGGACGCCCTTGCTCAGCGACTTTGAGTCGACTCGTTCGGCCAGGTCGAAGACGTCGCTGAACGGCCCGCCTTTCTCGCGAGCGGTGACGAGGGCTGCCATCGCGTCCTCGCCGAGTCCTTTGACGGCACCCAGACCGAAGAGCACTCGTTGCGCGCCGTCATCGTCCTGCTCGACAGCGAACTCGACGTGCGAGCGGTTGATGTCCGGCGGCACGACCTCGATGCCCTGACGACGGGCGTCTTCGGTGTGCTCCTGAATCCGGTTGCTGTCCTCCATGCCGCACGACAGGAGAGCCGCCATGAACTCGTACGGGTAATGAGCTTTCAGATAAGCCGTCTGGTAGGACACCAGGCCGTACGCGGTTGAGTGCGATTTATTGAAACCGTAACCGGCGAACTTTTCGATCAGATTGAAAAGGTTCACGGCGATCGAGACGTCAATGTCCCGTTCCTTCGCGCCTTCGATGTACTCCTCTTTGTATTTGGCGATGGTCGCCAGCTTTTTCTTGCTGATCGCCTTGATGCATTGATACGCCTGGCGAAGTGGAATTCCGCCGACGCGATTCAGGATGCGCATCACCTGTTCCTGATAAACCATCACGCCGTAGGTCTCTTCCAGAACTTCATCGACGACCGGGTGAATCTTCGCGGGCTTCTTGCGACCGTTTTTGACATCGACATAGTCCATGACCATGCCGCCTTCGAGCGGCCCCGGCCGGTACAGAGCACTCGTCGCGATAATGTCGGCAAACTGGTCGGGCCGCATCTTCGTGAGCAGATCCCGAATGCCGCCGGATTCGAACTGAAAAATGCCCTTCGTTTCGCCTCGCTGCAGAAGCGCAAACGTCTTCGCATCGTCGAGCGGAAATGTCAGCGGGTCGATCTTTCTGCCGGTGGTTCTCTCTACAGTTTTGCACGACTTGTGCAGGATCGTGAGGTTCCGCAGGCCGAGAAAATCCATTTTCAGGAGACCGGCCATCTCGACGTGCGGGCCGTCCCACTGCGAAACCAGATCCACTTTGCCGGAGATCGTCTGTAATGGCAGCCGCTCGATCAGAGGTCCGTTGCCGACGACGACTCCTGCCGCGTGAGTGCCAACGTTGCGGATCATTCCTTCCAAACGATGGGCGATCTCGATCATCTCGGCGATGGTCGCATCCTGCTTGACCAGGTCGCCGAGTTCCGGGCTCTTGGCGACCGCTTCTTTGACTTTGATTCCAAGTTCATCCGGAATCATTCTGGCGATTTCATTGATCCTCGCCTGAGGCAGACCGAACGCGCGTCCGACGTCGCGGACGGCGGCCTTTGCCTTCAGCGTTCCAAAAGTTCCGATCTGGCAGACGCTGTCCGCGCCGTATTTTTCCTTGGTGTAATCGATGACCGCCTGGCGACCGTCGCGGCAGAAGTCGATGTCGATATCAGGCGGCTCGGCCCGTTCCGGATCGAGGAACCGCTCGAACAGCAGGTCGTACTTCAGCGGGCAGACGTTGCTCAGTTCGAGCAGGTACGTCACGACGGCCCCGGCTGCGGAACCTCTCGCGCCGCACGGAATGTCGTTTTCCTTGGCGAAGCGGACGAAGTCCCAGCAGATCAGGAAGTAGCTGGAGTATCCCATCCCCTCGATGACGCTCAGTTCGTAATCAAGCCGCTCCTGAAAGCCATCAGGCGTGCCTTCGGAGTAGCGAATCGGAATCGCTTCCTGGCACAACTCACGCAGGTACTCGGTGTCGGACTTCCCTTCGGGCGGCAGGAAGACGGGGTAGTGCTTGGGGTCTTTGTCGAGCTGGATGTCGCAGCGATCGGCGATTTCCTGCGAGCGGGCGACAGCGTCTTCGAAGCCGGGAAAGGCCTCGTACATTTCCTCTGGAGTCCGCACGAAGAGCTGGTCCGTCTTCATCTTCATGCGGTTCTCGTCAGACCGCAGAGACAGCGTGCTGATGCACAGCAAAACATCCTGAGCGTCGGCGTCTTCCTTGTTCAAATAGTGAGCGTCGTTCGTCGCGACCAGCGGCAGGCCTTTTTTGTTGGCCATGTCGACGGTCATGTCCATGCACTCTTTCTGAATCGGAATGCCGGCGTTTTGAATCTCCATGTAAAAGCGGTCGCCGAAGACCCTGGCATACCACTCGGTGAGCCGTTCGGCCTCATCCATCTGATCTTTGAGCATCAGCTGCGAGAGCTCGCCCGCCGCGCAGCCGGACAGACAGATGATGCCCTCGTTGCACTCTTCCAGAAGCTGCTTGTCGATGCGCGGCTTGTAGTAGAAGCCCTCGAGGTACGCCTTCGACGTCAGAGTGATGAGGTTGTAAAACCCCGTGCGGTTCATCGCGAGCAGCGTCAGATGATTCGCCGCTTCTTTCTGCCGCGACGCGCCCGTGCGGTCAAAGCGGCTGCCCGGAGCAATGTACGCCTCAATGCCGACGATCGGGTTGATGTCCGCCGCCCGGCAGGCGTTGTAGAACTGAAAACTGCCATACATGTTGCCGTGGTCGGTCGTCGCGACAGCATTCATGCCGGAGCTCTTGACCTTCTCGATGAGCCCTTTGAGCTTCGTCGCTCCGTCGAGCGTCGAGTACGTCGTGTGGCAGTGCAGATGAGCAAAAGGCCGGGCATCCGACATCGTTCGCGTCCCTTCGAGTTCCGTTTCCTGAAGCAGCAGAAGCGGAGTTTACCGGGACACGGCGCGAGGTCGCCACTGAAGATCGCAGCCCATTACCAGCCGGGCAGGCGGCCTCGCAGGGAAACGTCACGGTCAAAGTCGCGAATCAAATCGTAAATCTCATTCAGCGGCGTTTTAAGTGCCACTTCGTGAAAGGTGAACTGATCGGCCACCGGCGAGTCCTCACCGTCGGGACCAAACATCGCCCCCACAATCGTCAGCCGTTTCGCCATCGGGACACCGCCAATCCGCAGGTCTGTGAGCGTCTCCCACGGCGCATGCAGTGTCTGCATTCGGAATCCCTGCCGCGAGACAATCAGCCACGCGTTGCGAAAGATGCCGGGAACGCCCGCGACGTTGTCCAGCGACGATCCCCCGTGCCAGTAGATCACCAGGCCTTCTTTCCGGATGCAGAGCACAGGATGCCGCAGAGCCAGACGACTGAACGCGAACAGGAAAAAGAACTGAAGCAGAACGGCCCCGGCAATCATCAGCGCCAGGCCAGCTTCGGGAACCGCCTCACCCCGAGCGTTTTTTGCGACTTCGAAATAGAACATTGGGCCGAGAATCAGGCAGAAGCCGGACAGAAAGCCCGTTGTCAGAACCTGCGCAGTGACAATCCACGTTCTGGCCTTGAATGTGATTTTTCGATCGGACGGCATCGTGAAGTACTTGTAAGGGTATTGAGCGAAACCGGTCAGCTTCGTTCCGCACCAGCTTCTTGAAACAATCTGCCGGGTTTCGAGGAGAAACTGCGGAATGCTGCCGGGCGAGTGCCGATAAAGAAGATTAGTCAACCCGCAGATTCAATTCCCGCCAGGAGGCCATCATGGCAGTCTGCCAGAAGTGGGCCGTACTTATCTGTCTGATTTCCCTGCCATTCGCGGCCGGATGCCGCAGCCTGCGCGCGGACATTGGGGCGAAGCTGACTCAGGCGATGTCCGAAGAACCGGACCGGTCGAGATCGCAGTCTCAGTGGACGACTCATTCGACGTCTACCCAGGCCGTCCCGTCCGTCGGCGGCCCGAATCACGGAGACTTCGGCAACTACTCGCAGCCGACGACCGGTGAGAAGCCGTACCACTCGCCACCGACCCGTGCCTTCAGGACAGACTGAGACCAGCCACTATCCGCTTCCGCGCAGAAATTCCTGGACGACGGGCTCAACCAGTGAGCGGATTTTCTCATTGGCGTACCCGCACCAGCCGACGCCGGTCGAGACGTCCAGCGGCGCATCGAGCGAATTTCCCGACGGGTCGGTCACGACGACTCCTGCCTGCTTCAGAGCAAGCAGCCCGGCCAAATCGTACGGGTGAGATTCGATAAATCGGTTCTCGCCACTTCGGCCGAGGATCCGGTTGAACTCGGGGCGCAGGTCCAGGACGCAGCGATCGCGACCGGTCATCAGCTGAACCATCTGACCGCCGGTTGAGATGTACTGGTCGTCAAACAGATTCGGCACGGCCGCGACCATCCCGGCCTTCTCGGCAATCCGCTCGGCCAGCTCGGCCGCCAGGCGACGCGTTCCCGGAAAGAAGCTGCTGACCGTGGCGAAGCCGTCCTGCAGATCAGGCGTCTGGCAAGGCCGGACGGGAAACGGAGTTCCCGATTCGAGAGCCGCTGGTTCACGGCCCACTTCCACGCGAACGCCTCGCGTTGGCTGATGTCGATTCGTCAGAAAAACATCGGCGAGGTTCTGTCGAGTCGTCGGCAACTCAACGAGCACCGACGCAAACGTGTCGTTGAGCGACGTCGCTTCGCCGCGATCTTCCGCGACGGCCGCCAGGAACCAGGCCGACCGTTTGTCGTACATCAACATCCGCGTTCCATCGATCGGGTCGACGATGACTCGATAGCGGAGCGGCTGATCCGGATCTCCAATTCGTTTCCGGCCGTCCGCGCCGAGCCCCTCAGCAATCAGGAGCAGCGGAAAACACTCGTCCGGCCAATTCGCGATTTCGCTTTCAAGCAGCGGTTCGACGTGCCGATCGATCGCGTAAATCCGATCGCCGCCTTCTTCGGCCACGGTTTCGGACAGTGAGTTCGTTCCGGCAAGAAACGCTTCGCGAAGCATTGACGCAACCCGGCACTGCACGACAAGACCGAGTCCCGCGAGCCGTTCAGCCCAGGCAGTCGCAGTTTCAGAGGACATTTCAGAGGACATTTCAGAGGCCATTGGGAGAGCCCTGTTCAACGAGCCTGAACTTTTTTGAGTATGTGCAAATCGGCGAGGTCCTGCGGACGTCCTGCCGCTTCCTTCGATTGGATCAGATGCTGGAGGCTCAGGTAGTTGGCGGTCGCCACTCCAAAACGAGCTGGAATTCGTTTTCGCCACAGGGAAGCAAACGACGGGCAACCCGGCAGACTTGTGAGGATGTCGACCCGAACAGGAGCCACTCCGAGCTGAACATGCCACTCCGGGTCTGTCAGACCCTCAACCGCGTAACCGAGGCTGGCCCTCCAAAAATGACTCCATTGCCTTCAGCACGCGTCGGGCATTGGCCGACGTCGCGTCAATCAGCACGTCCAGATCTTTAGTCGCCCGCGGTCTTGCGTGATGAGCGAGCGCGTGTGCTCCCACGATCAGATACCGCACCCCATGGGCATTTAACTCGGCGATGAACTCTTCGAAATCGGGGTACGGCATGAATCCCCTTTGCTTTGAGACTGGACTCCAGCGCGGAGCACACAGCGACAACTCGTTCGTCGGGCGTCATTTCTTCAAACCAGAATCGAAAATCCTCGTCGTCAGAATCCTGGAATGAAACTTTCGAAATCGTCCACAGACGACCGTGACGGTCTTCGACAATTCTACGTTTTTCCATGGAATCCTCAGCTTGCCAGTTTCAGTGCTACGTCGTGTACTCTGAATTCAGCCGCACGTACTCCTCGGTGAGGTCGCTCGTCCAGAACCGGACGTCTGCGTTGCCGTGTGACAATTGCAGTTGAATCGAAACGTCCCGGTTCTCCTTGATTGATCGAGAGAGAGAGACGGTATCGAACTCAGCCGGAGCACCGGCCTGGTAAATCTCGACACCGTTCAGCACGAGGCTCATGTCAGAATCTTTGAGTTCCACACCGGCGTATCCCGCGGCGGAGATGATTCGGCCCCAGTTCGGGTCGGCTCCGGTGATCGCCGTCTTGACGAGTGCGCTGTTGGCAATTTCTTTGGCGATGCGGAATGCCTCGCCGCGGTTTCGAGCTCCGCAGACGTCGATCGTTATGAAGTGTTTTGCCCCCTCGGCATCGCGGATGATCGCCTGAGCAAGTTCGGCAGCAACCTCGTCGAGAGCAGTCTGCATTGTCAATCGCGAGTCATCGTCGAGCGGACCATTTTCAGCGGCTCCGTTCGCAAACAGAAAAACCGTGTCGCTGGTACTTGTGTGGCCTTCGACGCTGATGCAGTTGAAACTGCGATCGACGGCGTGGCGGAGCAGCGCGTCCGTGTCGGCTGCGGACAGCTCGGCATCGGTCATGATGATGCCCAGCATGGTGGCCATGTTCGGGCCGATCATCGCGGCCCCTTTCGCGGCGGCACTGATGCGGACCAGTTTGCCGTTCAGCTCGATTTCGCGGACAGCCTGCTTGGCGAACGTATCCGTCGTCATCATCGCTCGCGCGGCATTTTCGAACGACTCGGGCGAATCGCCCAGTTTCTCAAACGCGGCGGGGATTCCGCTCGCCAGCGGCTCACGCGGCAGAAAACGCCCGATGACTCCGGTCGAGCAGACCACAACGTCTTCCGGCGGGCAGTCGAGCAGTTTTGCGGTTTCCGCTGTCATCCAGCGCGCGTCCTCGATTCCACGCTGGCCCGTACACGCGTTGGAATTTCCGGAGTTGATGAGGCATGCTCGACCCGTCCCGCGTGGAACCCGCTCTCGCGAAACCGCAACGGGAGAACCGAACACTTTGTTCTGTGTAAAGACGCCCGCCAAGGAGGCCGGCCGGTCAGAAACGAACAGTGCGAGGTCGAAGATGGCCGGATCTTTCTTGATTCCGCAGTGCATTCCAGCGGTCCGGAATCCAGCAGGCAGCGACAGAGACATCAGAGGATCCTCAAGTAGTAAGGCGGGTCGCAATCAGAGACGCGGCGTGAACTCAAGGTTCGCCGCTCTGTCTGACAAATCCTGCGGAGTTTATCAGACCTCGCCGGGAACTCGAACGTGAGGGTTGAGGGGGAGAATCGGCGGGTCTATCGTGCCGCGTCCTGCAGGGAAGTTACTCTTCAAGTCGGGCAATCTGCCACTCCCATTCGTTCGGCTCAAATGACTAACGCGGCTCGGCCGCAAAGACGGGAAACATCGTGAGCGATCTGATTCAGCCTCGAACCCTGAAGGGATTTCGTGACTATCTGCCAAACACGATGATGGCTCGTGAACAGCTCGTCGAGACAGCTCGGCGAGTCTACCGCAGCTACGGGTTCAGCCCGATCGATACGCCGGCCTTGGAATATGCCGAAATTCTTACCGGCAAAGGTGGCGACGAATCCGACAAGCAGCTTTATCGCTTCACCGATCACGGCGGCCGCGACGTCGCAATGCGGTTTGACCTGACCGTCCCGCTGGCTCGGTTCGCTGCGCAGTATTCGCAGCAACTGGGAACTCCCTTTAAGAGGTATCACATCGCGACGGTCTGGCGGGGCGAGAACACACAGAAAGGACGTTACCGCGAGTTCATGCAGTGCGATTTCGACACGATCGGCACCGAATCCAACGCGGCAGACATCGAAGCGCTGCTGGTCATCCATGATCTCATGGAGGCAATCGGAGTCGCCTTTTCCAATGGGGATCTCGGTTTCGGAATTCGAGTCAACAATCGCCTGGTGCTGAACGGGCTGCTGGAGAAGCAGGGGCTGCAGGAACAGTCGGTCGGCGTGCTGCGGTCACTCGACAAGCTGCCGAAAATTGGTCGCGAGAAAGTCATCGCTGAGATGACCGAACACGTCGGCGCGACGGCGGAACAGGCCAACAGCGTCATCGATCTGGCCGAGCTGACGGGCGAAACCGGCGACGTCCTGAACTCGCTCGAGACAATGCTGAGCGGAAGCGAGGTCGGTCAACTGGGTGTCGCACGGCTGCGGGAATTGTTCTCGGCCTGTCTGACGGCGGGAATCCCGAGTGAGCGAATCGGGCTCGACCTGTCGATCGCCCGCGGACTCGACTACTACACCGGCACAATTTACGAGACGTTTCTGACCGACATGCCGAACATTGGCAGCGTCTGCTCGGGCGGCCGCTACGACAATCTGGCCGGCCTGTTCACCAACGAGAAACTGCCCGGGATCGGAGCCAGTCTCGGCCTCGACCGACTGCTGGCCGCACTCGAGCTGATGGAGAAAGTGCAGACCGCGTCGACTCCGGCAGAAATCTTTATTCCACAGTTCGACGCAGATCGGCTCGGCGAGTACTTGAAGCTGGCTCGCGAGCTGCGTGCCGAAGGCTTCACCGTGGAAGTCTACCCGGAAGCGAAACCCCTCAAAAAGCAGCTCAAGTACTGCGACAAAAAAGGGCACCGGGTCGCGATCATCGCCGGCGGAAACGAATTCAAAGCCGGCGTCTGGCAAGTCAAGAACCTGCAGGTCCGAGGCGAACAGTCCGACGTCAGCGGCGCGAACCTCGCGGAGCACCTGCGATCGCTGCTCCGTTAGAAATCAGTCAGCCAGGTAACTCGAAGCGTGACCTGGCTGATTTCACTTTCGAAAACGGCATACCGTCCAAGGTAACCCGGCGGCGGCCAAGTGACTATGAATTCAACAAACCGCGTCATCCGCCGCTTGGGTTGACCGCTTTGTTCGGCCTCTTCGGTTGGCGAACGAGACGGTTGCCGACCTGCGACTCACGAGAACGCATGTCAGAAAAGATTGCATGGACATCGTAATTAAACTTGGCAGCCAATTCCGCACGAACGCGGCGAACAGAGGCCACAATCGGATCATTATTCATCAGTGTTTTCCTCAAGTAATTCTTCGGGAGTGCAGATCAATGGCATTCTGAAGCCTTGGGCATTACACACGACTTGAACTCGCCGGGAGATCTGAGCATTGGCCAAATGCTTGCAATTCCACGTCAACAGATATTCTACACCATGGACGGCTGCCACGGCGATGTGCGCTGCATCGCGGACAGCCTTTTCGGGAAGCACTCCGGCATCCATGATCGCCTGCGTCAGTTCTTCCGCGTCAGTAGATGCCGCCAAGACTTCAAGTGGCCGCACGAGACCGAGTCTCTTCTTGATTTCAGATTTATCGCCCATTGATACTTCATCAATGACACCTGGCGAAACGACGCAACGAAAGTGCTGCCGTCGATGTTGCCACCAGTCACGGGTGACTTGTTGGTGCGCCGCAATTACCAAGTCGCGTGCGGGCAGCGCAACGAGATAGCTGATGAACGTCGTTTCGAGGTAAACCGTTTCCATTTAGAGGTAAACCGTTTCCATTTATCTGTGCCACGAAGAGATCATCTAATTGGCCCAACGAATTGCGATCTATGCGGCTTCATGGATGAAGACGCATAGATCGTGCGTTGAACTTTTCCGCTTCGTGAGTCGAACTGCGGGGTACTGCGGAATCAATGATGCTCACGAATCGGCACGGGGGCAAGTCTGCACCAGTGGGTGGATCGAGTCACGGGCGGCGGGGGCTCATGGGCGGCGAGGACTCGGGCGGAGACAGGGTGGGAGCGGGCGGCGACAGGGCGGGCTCGGGTGTGAACGATGCTTCCGGTCGTTCCGGCGCGCCGGGCTTTTCATCGGCGCGAATCCGAGGCGAGTGGTCGCTGCCGCGCAGCAGGAGGGGGCTCAACGGATGACGCAGCCGCGAGTTTGCAGGTGATGGGCGGGGTGTCGCAGGTCT
>ERZ891418.772-NODE-772-length-10542-cov-8.000572_pt1 | contig 10542 bp, 9 predicted proteins | sample MGYA00521236_ERZ891418 | MGnify/ENA primary metagenome ERZ891418 (study PRJEB32303, sample SAMEA104408696) | aquatic metagenome | biome: Brackish water; feature: Chemocline; material: water | place: Baltic Sea | collected 2014-10-18T10:34:00 | depth 100 m ... | reverse complement strand
CACCGGACCAGAACACGGCACCGGACCAGAACACGGCACCGGACCAGAACACGGCACCGGACCAGAACACGGCTACTATTGAGAGCACTTCGTCAGAGACGCCCGATCCTCTCTCGGAAACACTGGCGAGCAAACCACAAACTGGACCGGGCGAGTCGCACATTGATTTCGACATTCCCGAGACCGCCTGAGCTCGTCAGACTGTCTTGCGACCATGAGCCATTCAAACTGCGATGATTCAAAGCTGCGAAAACTGATACTGCCGCGTCTGATACTGCGACACTCGGAGTTACAGACAAAAGGACGTCACCGATGCTTCAAGCATTTCTTCTGCTGGCCGCCGACGACGATGAGATGACGCCACTTCTGCTGGGCGGTTCGATTGTTGTCTTTGTCCTGTTCATCATTTTCATCGCCGTTTTCGCCCGATACGCCACGCTGTGGATTCAGGCAAAAATGACGAGGGCCGATATTGGCCTCGCCAATCTCGTCATGATGTCGCTCCGGAAAGTCAATCCGACGATCATCGTCCGGAGCAAGATCATGGCCGTGCAGGCCGGTCTGACTCGCGATTATCCGATCACGACGCGGGCTCTGGAGGCGCACTACCTCGCCAACGGAAATGTGCCGAACGTAATCCGGGCTCTCATCGCCGCTCATCGTGCCGGGCTCGACCTTGACTGGCAGACAGCTCAGGCGATCGACCTGGCCGGCCGCGACATACTCGACGCGGTTCGAACGAGCGTTTATCCGAAGGTTATTGACTGCCCTGATCCGACCAAGCACGCTGGCACACTCGACGCGGTTGCCGGCGACGGGATCCAGCTGCGAGTCCGGGCGCGTGTCACCGTGCGAACCAACGTCCGGCAGCTCATCGGTGGTGCCACAGAAGAAACCGTCATCGCACGAGTCGGCCAGGGCATCGTTCAGGCGATCGGCTCAACGCAGAGCTACATGCAAGTGCTTGAGAATCCGGACCGGATTTCCAAGGTCGTGCTGAATCAGGGCCTGGAAGCAAACACCGCCTTTGAAATTGTTTCGATCGACATTGCCGATATCGATGTCGGAGAGAACATCGGAGCTCGACTGAGCGCCGACAAGGCCGAAGCCGACGTGCGGGTCGCTCAGGCGAAGGCCGAAGAACAGCGTGCTTCGGAATTTGCTCGCGAACAGGAAATGGTCGCCCGGGTTCAGGAAAACCGCGCGAAAGTCGTTCTCGCCGAAGCCGAAGTTCCCCGGGCCATGGCCGAAGCGTTCAACTCAGGCCACCTTGGTCTGATCGACTATTACGAACTGAAGAACGTTCAGGCAGACACGAAGATGCGCGACTCGATCGCAGGAGTCGGCAGCGACGGAAATACCAAGACCTGAGTTCTGACTCGGCCCCCGATTTCTTCGACTGAGAACGCTCGTCTTCAAACTGGAGTTTCTGATGCAGCCGGAACCGCAGATGATGACCGCAGGCATTGGTGACGTTGTCCCGATCCTGTTTATCGTGATCGCACTGATCAGCGGCTTCCTGAACTTCATGAAAGAGAAGAAAACCGCCGAAGAGGTGCAGGACATGCGCCGCCGAAAGCGCCCCCCGAAAAACGAGCGCGACGACGAACTCGCTCAGTTTCTGGATGAAGTCGCAACCACCGACACGAAGCCGAAGCAGCGTCAGCGACGGAAACGGCCGACGCAGCGTGACCGCAGCCAGGAACGACAGAAACGACGGGACGAGAACAAGCAGTCTGAAGAACGACCGCACCGCAGCCCCACCCGATCCAGCAGTGTCGCCAGCCGGCATCTCGATACCGAAGAATTCAGCCAGGTCCGCGACAGGCACGTCGAGAGCAGCGTGGAAAATCGCCATCTGGAATCGCAGGTTTCCGAGCAGCATCTTTACGAGACTGACGAAGCCGCCACGGCAGAGACCCCGGCGACCCGGCAACACCGGATCGCTGTCCTGCTCAAACGGCCCGGCGGTATTCGAGACGCGATCATGCTGAACGAAGTGCTCCAGCCGCCACTCTCCCGCCGCCGGTAATCGATGTAACCGTCACATGCCCGTGTGGCGAACCTCGAATCGGGACCCCCGTCGCGGCGGAATTGCAGATGGTTTCCGGTCCGGCTCGGGGTTGAGTCCTCAACCGCCCGGACTATGATGGCCCCTCGCGAGGGTCACGAGTCCTCAGCAGCATGACCGAGTTGCCCGCACTGGTCGGCGGCGACGATCTTCAGCTCGAAACGACCGTCTCTCGACGCCAGCGCGGCACCGCATCGAATCATGGCAACCCGTATCCCGCCCCGCTCGCCACAATCTGGCCCGCGCCCGCAAATCTTTCAGCCGACCAGCGGCGAGCTCGCCATCCTGCCGGGTTCGGGAAACCCACTGCTGGCTCAGGCGATCGCCAATGAGCTCGGCGTGAGTGTCGTGCCAGGCAAGGCTCACACTTTCAGCGAAGGCAACGTCTTTGTGAAAGTGAGCGAGAACGTCCGTGGCCGCGACGTCTACGTGATTCAGGGAGTCCACAAACCGGTCAACGATAACTTCATGGAGCTGCTGTTCTGGATTGACGCTCTCAAGCGGGCTTCGGCAGAGTCCATTACCGCCGTCATCCCTTTTTTCAGCTACGCTCAGGGCGACAAGAAGGACGAGCCGCGCGTTTCAATCCGCGCCCGCGTCTGTGCAGACGCGCTGGAAGCGGCCGGTTGCGACCGCGTCCTGACGATGGACCTTCACAGCCCCCAGATTCAGGGCTTCTTCAGCATTCCCGTCGACCATCTTTACGGTCGAGCCGTCATTTGTGAGCACATTCGAAAACTCGAAATTCCCGATCTGGTGGTCTGCAGCCCGGACGTTGGGTTTGCCAAGGACGCTGTCGAATTTGGGCACGACCTTAACGCCCCGGTCGTCATCGGCTCGAAAGTCCGTACGGATCACACCGAGACCGTCGAGGTTCACGAGGTCATCGGAGACGTCAAAGGCAAGAACGCATTTCTGGTCGACGACTTCACAATCACCGGTCGAACTCTGATCTGCATGGCCGATGCGCTGTTCGAGCGAGGGGCAAAAGACATTTACGCGGCCGTCACGCATCCGGTTTTCTCGCAGGGAGCGGCTCAGCGAATCGGCGAAAGCCGCATCAAAAAGATGTTCATCACGGACACCATCGAGACATTTCAGGAACCGCTGCCGGACAATGTCGAGATCGTCACCGTCGCCCCGATCTTCGCTGAGGCCATCCGGTCTATCCACGAACGCACCAGCGTCAGCATGCTGTTTCAGCAGTAGGTCACCTTCGTGCCGGGAGCGAGTAGCCCGAGTCTGCCATGTGGATCAAAATCTGCGGAATCCGCGACGTTGAAACGGCAATGCAAATCGCCGCACTGAATCCCGACGCGATCGGCCTCAACTTTTTTGCAAAGAGTCCTCGCAGCGTCGACGTCGAAACTGCTGCGAAAATCTCGGCAACAATTTCCGCCGCCATCGAACGAATCGGTCTTTTCGTCAATCACTCGACTGAAGAAGTCCTCGACATCTGCCAGCAATGTTCGATCAGCACCGCACAACTTCACGGGGACGAGACACCCGGATTTCTTGCCAGACTCAAATCAACAAGACCTGATCTGAAACTGTTCCGGGCGTTCCGTGTCGACGCCACGGACGGCTGCTCGGAAATAGCAGACTATCTGGCGAAGTGCGGCCAACTCGGCGTGACGCTCGACGGATGCCTGATCGATTCGCGAGTCGAAGGCGAATACGGCGGAACCGGTCACACGGCCCCTTGGGATTTGCTCGCAGATCAGTATGATTCGCGCGGCTGGCCGCGGCTGATCCTCGCCGGAGGCCTCACCTCGGAAAACGTTGCCGAGGCGATTCGTGTGACGCATCCCTGGGGAGTCGACGTCGCCAGCGGAGTCGAATCGTCCCGGGGCGTGAAAGACGTAAGCCTCGTCGAGAGATTCATCGAGGCGGCCCGTCCAGCCGACGTTTGAAACGACACTGCAGTCACCGCTTCGCCAGGTAACCCGACGCGTCAGCAAGGACGAAAGTCGCTCGGTCAATAAGGCGTTCTGACGTAGCCCCTCGCGCACGTTTGGGTTGGTTAAGACTCGGGAAGTGATTTCAAAAAACGATTCTGAACGACTCGAACACGACAACTGACAACTCATCACGGAAAGCAGAATTCCCATGGCAGAAGTTCAGCCGTTTCAGGCGTGGCGATACGACGTGGGCCAGGTCGGTGACCTTTCGGACGTGGTCGCACCGCCGTACGACGTCATCGATGCCGCCTTTCAGGACGAACTCTACAAGAAGCACCCGTGCAATACGGTGCGGCTGATCCTCAACCGGGACGAACCGGACGACGCGGGTGTTGAAGCTCGCTACGCTCGCGCCCGGAAATTTCTGAAGCAGTGGCAGCAGGAAGGCGTCCTGATTCAGGAACATGAAAATTCGCTGTACGTCTACCATCAGGAGTTTGAGTGGGAAGGCACGAAGTACTGCCGCAGAGGTTTCCTCGGTCGACTGCGACTGGAAGAACTCGGCGAAGGCAACGTCTACCCGCACGAACAGACGATGCCCGGCCCGAAGAAAGACCGGCTCGCCCTGCTGAACGCGTGCCAGACAAATCTCTCACCCATCTTCGGCCTGTACCCGGACGAGGCAAACGAGGTGATGGCTCCGCTGGACCAGGCCATCCTCACGCTGACGCCGCTCATCGCGACCGACCACCTGGGAGTCGTACACAAGATGTGGCCGGTGAATGACGAGGCGGTTATCAGCCAGGTTCAGGCCTCGCTGGCCGACAAGCCAATCTTCATCGCCGACGGTCATCACCGATACGAGACGGCCTGCAACTATCGCCGTGAACGCGAAGCCGCGGGTGAGCTGACTGATTCTTCACCCGCCAACTACGTGCTCATGACGTTTGTCGGGATGGAGGATCCGGGCCTCGCCATCCTGCCGACTCACCGACTGATTTCCGGTCTGCCCGAGCTCTCATCCGACGACGTTCACAGCGCGCTGGGCGGACATTTTTCGATCGAAGAAGTCGACTCGGCCGAAGCCGCCTGGGAATCGATGGAGATGGACGGAGCTCAGGAGCTGTTCGGTATCGGCACTCCGGCGGACGGCAAATGGCTGCTCGCCCGTGCGACCGACACGAGCCCGATGCTGGAACTCGCCCCCGATCAGAGCGACACGTGGCGCGGACTGGGAGTCGCCCTGCTGCACCGATTGATGGTCGATCATCTGATTGTCGGAGCCAATCCGGGTTCGGAACCGCAATTCAAATTCGTGCATCTCATGAATGAGGTCACGGAGGCGATGAGCAAAAAGTCGTGTCAGCTGGCCGTGCTCGTCAATCCGGCGGGCATGGACCACGTCCAGGCCATCTCGGCCGAACTGGAACGAATGCCGCCCAAGAGTACATTCTTCTATCCGAAGCTACTGTCGGGTCTCGTGTTTAACCCGCTGACGTAGAGTTTGGTACGACACTCCGTGTTGTGAGTGCGCGGTCCTCCGCACGGAGTGCTGAGCCACTCTCCAGGTTTGTGATCACAGAGAGAAATCAAATGACGAAAGCGGACTGGAGCTACCACCGGCCTGGCTGAATCTCGTGCAAAAGAACGCAGGAGTTTCTTGCGAAGCACGAGATTGCCACCAAAGTAGAAGTCAACGCGAAGAAGGAGCGATACGGTCGCGACGAGGCCCTCGCCCTGCTCGACGGGATGAGGGAGCTCATCGTCACCAGGGGGAAAAAGGTGACCTTCTTCAAGCTCTCTTCGAAAGAACGCCCGGACGACGACACGCTGGCCGCGGCGATGCTCGGGCCGACAGGCAATCTGCGGGCGCCAGCAATCCGCAAAGGGAAGAAACTGATCGTCGGCTTCAACGAGGACGCTTACGGCGAGTTTTTCGGTGAGTGATCTCCCGCAGGTCAGGCTGTGCCTGACGAAGTTTCGGGCGGGAGACGAGACCGACAGAGTCTCGGCATGGTTGACTCCATCAGCCGAAGCCTGACCTGCGGAGAGTGGGTTGCCGCTACTTTTTCGCGCCTTCCGTGTTTCCATATTTCAGCCGACGAACCGGCCAGCGTATCGGATCTGACCAGCGAGCCGGGGTAAACTGTGAGGGTTGGTCCGGTCACGAAGCGGTGGTCCGATTTGTGACGATCCTGAGAATCATTCACTGTGTCGGGATTTCGCGGACGATTGACCGGAGAGCACATCCTCAAATAACCCGAAGCGTGAGCGAGGGCGAACGTCGACCGGCTCTCATCCCTCGCTCACGCTTCGGGTTACCAGGCTGCGTCTAGCTGCGTCTAACTGACAGTGGCCAAAGAACACTGTGGCCAAGAAACGCTGTGGCCAATCTGGCCATGACTGAAATCGGAATTGAAAATGCCTCACCGATACCTGATCCGCCGATTTCAAATCCGGCCGCTCGACGACCATTGCGTCTGTACGAGCCCGGCTCGGTGCGTTTGATCCGAGCCGGTGACAGGCGGCGTGCTCGCGCGGACCAGACTCGCGCAACTGACTCAGCTTTCAGACAACGCTGATTCTGCTTTGAGACTCAAACCGGTCTCGGCAGCTCAGCAGAAAAAGGATCGGACCGATGGCAACAGACCTCTCCCTGCGTGCGCGAATTCCGCAACTGACCGACCGCATTGTCGATTCGTACCGCGACATCGCCAGCCTCAATCACCTCGGCCACTGCCCACTGCCAAGCAGTGTGGCAGTCATCGAAATTGCCGAGCAACTCAAGGAAATTATTTTCCCTGGCTACCGTCGACGACAGAATCTGAACCTCGACAACGTCGTGTACTACGTCGGCGACCTGGTCGACAGCCTGCACGATTCACTGACTGAGCAGATCGCGCGGGCATTGCGATACGGGGCAGACGTGCTCGGCATCGACTGTGACAAAAAGAAAATCGCCGACTTTGAGATGATCGCTCAGGAAAAGGCCATCCAGTTTCTGGAAACGATCCCCGATCTGCGCAGCGTTCTGGCCAGCGACGTGAAGGCGGCTCACGATGGCGACCCCGCTTCGCAGGCCGCGGACGAGATCATTTTCTGCTACCCAGGCCTGGAAGCGATCACCGTTTACCGGATCGCTCACGAGCTGCAGAAACTCGACGTTCCGCTGATCCCGCGAATGCTTTCCGAGTGGGCTCACAGTCGAACGGGCATCGACATCCATCCTGGTGCGAAGATCGGCCGCTCGTTCTTCATCGACCACGGCACAGGAGTCGTTGTCGGAGAAACCAGCGAGATCGCGGACAACGTCAAGCTGTATCAGGGCGTGACTCTGGGTGCGATCAGTTTCCCTCGTGACGCGGACGGCAATATCATCCGCGGCCAGAAGCGACACCCCACACTCGAAGAAGGTGTCGTGGTTTATTCCAACGTGACGATCCTCGGTGGGGAAACCGTCATCGGAGCCAACTCGGTCGTCGGTGCCGGCGTCTCGATTCTCAACAAGAGAATTGAACCCAACACAATCGTCACCGTTGAAAAGCCGACTTTGCGATTCCACGAAGCCTCGTAGGAGGCGGCATGGCTGACACCACCGAGTCCACATCTGAGACGCCAACTCCGGAAAATGCACGCAACTCAGTTGTCGGACTGCGCGTCAACATCGACCAGGTTGCGAAACGAGCGGACGATCTGGCGAAGCGGGTCGATGCGGAATTCACGCAGCACCCGGGGCTGCGTGGTGCGGTTCACGCGGTGGCTCTGGCCGCACGACAGGCGGAGGCCATCTCTCGCACACTCGGCCGTTTCTGGAACCTGCATCGGCTGCCAGTCATTTTTGTGGCACTCGCGCTGACCGTGCTCGCCGGATGGACCTACGAGCAGTTTTTCCACATCTCGAAACTGTCGATCGCCCTGCCTGATCAGGACGCTGTGTTTCTGCACAAAGGCCTCGCCCGACATCGGCGCGTGGAATTTCGTGAGGTGCCGTCGTCAGGCTCGCGGGAGCGGGCTGACATGGTGACCAACGGGCGAGTGGATCTCGCTTTCGTCCAGGGCGGTATTCCGGTGCCACAGCACCTGCCCCGCCTGGAGGCTGCCGGAAAGGAACGCGTTCTATTCTTCCTTCGCGATGGGCTTGCGGTGTCAGAAATCCGCCGTGTCCTCACGTCGATCCCCGATCAGGGAAGCCATTCGGTCGCGATCGACTTTCTGAAGATTTGGGAGCTCGAAGACAAAGTCGAGTTTGTGCATGAGTGGGACTCGCTTCTCGACGACGAAAAATATCGCCTGCCCGAGCAGCTCGACGCGGTCTTTGTCGTCAAAGATCCGACCGATGAGAAAGCACTGCGGGTGGTCCGCCGACTTCACGAAGAAGGATTCCCACTGATTGCACCTCAGCTGGGAGTCCGCCAGTCCCGGCTCACCTACCTGAAACCGTTTGAGATTCCGGTCGGGCATTTGAACTTCGAACCGCCGCTCCCCGCACAACCACTCGCGACGTACGCCGTAACAACGTTTCTGATCGCTCGCGAGGGACTGACTCCCCGGCAACTGGCGGCGGCCACTCACCTGGTCGACTCGACGCGCGACACGCTCTCCGAGCAGGGCTTCGAACTGACTGTGACCGAAGCGGGTGAGGTGCTTTCCGGGATCGATGCGTTTCTGGGAATCCTCATCACGATCGGAGTCGGCTTCCTCGCTCTGATGGGAGTCGACGCGATCGCCTACCGCAAGCGGTTCAACGAGCTGAACTCAATCATCAGCCTGATCAGCATGTACCAGAGCACCAGCGATGTGCTGGGCGAGTCGCCCGAAACCGTCGCCAGAAACGTCCGCTACCTCAGCGTGTGTGCTGACCTGCTGGGGCTGATCGACGTGCTGACCGGTTACTACGCGCAGGAAAACAGCTCGCTGCTTTACAACAATCTGCTGACGATCATTCCTGAGCGATGCAACTCGCTGAAGCTGAACATTCAATTGAAGATTCTGCACGCGAACATCGTGCTGCCATTGACCGAGTCTACTTCGACGACTGAGGCCCCACCGGCTGCGGAGTCGGCGGAAGAGTCCTCACCACCGAACTGACCTTCGCCAGGTCAATATCACCCTGCACCGGGAACTCGAACGAGATCAGCGACCAGAACTCGGTGAAGGACGCCGACTCGCCCGGAGCAAGCCGTTCCCGCGGCCCGATCGGCTCGAGCTCGACGCGCGGCCCTTCCGGATACCACACGGACATCGTCAACCCCGCCGCCTCGTTGTAAACACGGTCCGGATAAGTGGCAAACCGCTTGACGAACAGCAGGTTGTCGCGGGTCGCGTAGGCCATCCAGCCGGCGTACGAATCAAAGCCCAACTTCGGCCGGCGAGGGGCTCCTTTAATCTCGAGGAAGCCGTCTCTCAATCGGATGTTGCTGTCTTCCGGCCGGGCGTTGATCACACTGCCTTCCTCATACATGACGTAGTGACCGGGGAAGCGGCTGGGTTCGCTGAGCGGGATCACGCAGATACCCTCACCCGTCGCGAACGTGCGGCTCCAGTGACACCACTCGACCGTTCTGTCCGAGACGTTGCGGATCGTCTGTCTGCAGGAAAGCAGACTGGAAGTCTCCGCCAGGGAGAATTCACGGATCAGCTGCACGCCGGTCGCCTCGTCCTTCGGGCTGGTCAATCGAGCCGACCGCGGACCGGTGATCTCGCCAGTCCAGTCCCCCGACCACAGGGATTCCCGCTGCGGGATGACCAGTTCCGGCCCGATGTCAAATCGACCGGCCGTCGCCAGCACACGCTCGCTTCCCGGCTTCCAGTCTTTTTCCTTCTCGTCCAGAAACAGCGCGTTCCTGCCGTTCAGCGAGTAGACCAGTACTCGCCCGCCCGCCTGCGGGCTGAGCACGACGCGCGTTTTTCCGGACGTCAGTTCAATCGCCTGGTCGTAATTCCAGAACGGCCGCAACTTTGTCCCCGACTCCTGAGCGGTGCAAACCGTCGAACCGAGCAGAAGCACGAGAACCGTCATGAAACGAAACTGGTAACACGACATCGTCATCTCTCCTGAAGAACCGGATCGGAACATCGCCCTGAGATCAGTATCAAACATCCTGTCCGCTGACCACAACCAACGCGCGGCGCGAGGTTGCCGCGACTGCAGCGCGACTGCCTCACGCGGGCTCTTCGTCGCGCAGAAACGGGCCGATCAGTTTTGCCAGGCGGTGCGGGTGAGTGACAAACGGGACGTGCCCGCAGTTGGGAATTCGTTCGTTCTTCGTGCCGGGAATCTGTGAGGCAAACAGTTTGGCCGCATCCTGATGCCGCTGTGCTTCGCCTTCACTGCTCACAATAAACGTCGGAGTCCTGATCCCGGCAAGCCGCTCGGTCCAGTCGAGGCCGTTCAGCATTCTCAGTCGCCGCGCGACCGTTGAGATTCTCACTGAGCCCACGTTGAGAGCCATGAAGTGCCAGCGGGTTTCGTCGAACGGAGGAAACCACAGGCGATGGTTGTTCTGCAGCGCCGCTTTGAAAAATGGAACGTGCCTCATCCGGCCTGGCGAGAACATCGCGGCTCGAGTC
>ERZ891418.771-NODE-771-length-10545-cov-6.719638_pt1 | contig 10545 bp, 7 predicted proteins | sample MGYA00521236_ERZ891418 | MGnify/ENA primary metagenome ERZ891418 (study PRJEB32303, sample SAMEA104408696) | aquatic metagenome | biome: Brackish water; feature: Chemocline; material: water | place: Baltic Sea | collected 2014-10-18T10:34:00 | depth 100 m ... | reverse complement strand
AAGGCAAACCGGGTGAAGGCAAACCGGGTGAAGGCAAACCGGGTGAAGGCAAACCGGGTGAAGGCAAACCAGGTGAAGGCAAGCCGGGCGAAGGCAAACCGGGTGAAGGCAAACCGGGCGAAGGTCAGCCTGGCGACGCGAATCCGGATCAGACGCCTGGCCGTGAAGAGCTCGAAAAAGCTCGCGATGAAATGCAGAAGGCCATCGACGAGCTGAGAAAAAAGAACCGCGACCAGGCCTCACGCCACCAGGACGAGGCAATTCGCGAGCTCCTCGAAGCAAAAGAGAAGCTTGAAGAGATTCTTCGCCAGCTTCGTGAAGAAGAAAAGAAACTGATGCTGGCCGCCCTGGAAGCTCGCTTCCGTAAGATGCTCGGCATGCAACTGCTGGTTTATCAGGACACCATCCGGCTCGATAAATCATCCAAGCCGGGCGATGCCACTTTGCCGACTCGTGCTAAACAGCTGGCACGGTCTGAGGAAGAAATCGTCACAGAAGTTGACAAGGCACTCATTCTGCTTCGGGAAGAAGGGTCTTCGGTCGCATTCCCTGAAGCAGCTCTCGCGATTCGCGAGGACATGGTCGACATTGTCGGACTGCTTGACGGCGCGAAAACCGGTGAGCTGACACAGACTCTAGAACAGAGCGTCATCGAGGCTCTCGAGGAGATGGTGGACGCACTGCAGAAGGAAATGGAGAAACAGAAAGAGAAGGAACAAAAGGAAAGCAAGCCACAGGAAGGTAAGCCGGAGGATAAGCCGCTTGTCGACTCGTTGGCCGAACTGAAAATGCTGCGATCGCTGCAGCTGCGGGTGAACCGTCGAACCCGCCAGCTGGGCCGCATGATCGAAGGCGACCAGGCTGGTGATGCTGATCTGCTGGATCAGCTTCAGACACTTTCACGCCGTCAGGCTCGCATCCAGCAGGCGACCTACGATCTGGCGACCGGGAAAAACAAGTAAATCTCAACGGTTCGTCTCACGCCGCATAGCGGCAGGAGTGACGGTATGAAGTCTTCTCAAGTTCTGTATCTGCTGGCGGCCTCCGTCGCAGTCTCCCTTGGAGTGGTTCGGGCGGCGGACGATGGCGAGTCAGCGATCATTGCTCCTCTTCCGGCCGAACAGGTTCGCAGTCGCACCCTCGATTGGGCCGCTTCCGCTGGCCTTGCTGACAAGGCGATGATCGAAACCGTTGGGAAGCTGTGGGCTCTCGCTGAAGAAAGTCCTTCCCCGGAAGAACTGCACGCTCGCGCCGTCGAGACGTTCCGGATTGTCAGCCCGGAAGCTGAGAAGCTGATTACTGCATGCCAGTTTGGAACGCTCACTCCGCCGGACGCGAGTCTGTTGAGCAAAGGTGAACTGGAACCGTTTTTTGCGGCCAACCTGCGAGCTCACGTTGCTCGGTTCCTCGCGCAAAGCGAATTCTACGACGAGGCTCTCATCCAGTTTGATCAGATCGATCTGAGCAGGACGATTGATCCTGCGAGCGTCCTCTTTTTTAAAGCTGTCTGCCAGCATCGACTGCTGATGAAGACAGAAGGTCTGAAAACGATTGGCCAGCTACTCAACAACACGACAGAAGTGCCCGTTCGGTTTCGGACTGTCGCCGAGCTGATGCAGGCTGACCTGGCGGCCCTTGAAGAAAAATCGCTCAACGAAGTTTCCCGGATGATGTCTGATGTCGAGCGCCGGCTCCGCTTCGGCCGCGGTGGAGAGCAGGTTCAGAAGGTCGAAGAAGAAATCGTTGCCCGACTCGACGAGATTATTAAGAAGATTGAGGAACAGCAGGGTGGGGGCGGAGGTGGTGGAGGTGGCGACGGGCCGAGTAATTCCAACTCTTCGGGCGGACCGGCTGGCGACAGCCGTGTCAAAGGCTCGACGGCTCCCGGTGAAGTCGATGAACGGGACATTGGACGAAAGAGCGGCTGGGGTTCACTGCCACCGAAGGAACAAGCCAAGGCACGCAACCTGATCGACCGCGAACTGCCACCGCACTACCGTGCCGCGATCGAGGAATACCTTCGCAAACTGGCAAAAAGACCAGCTACCAGGGAATAGTCTGTCGCGGGAAAAGCGAGACCAGTCTCGCGGAGACGTTAATGAATCTTTCGATACTGCTCGTCGTTGTCGCTGCGGCTGCTGTGCCGCGTGTCGAAATCTCAACGCTTTCTGGCGATGAGTTTTCGGGCAACCTGACTTCTATCACTGCTGACACCTGGAAACTTGATGTTGACGGTAAGCCAGTCGAGGTCGCAGGTGCTCAGATTCTTGCCACTCGATTTTTTGTTGCCGGCCAGACTGCTGGTGAGAAAGAATCGCTGGAACTTTCGTTGACCGATGGTTCGCTGCTGCACCTCAAAACGGCACTTGCCGATCCGAAGGAAATTCACGTGACGTCCGACGTCACCGGCGACATGAAGATCCCTCGGAACTTTGTTCAAAGCCTCCGCTTTGAGAAGGCTCCCACGAGCGTCGACGATTCCTGGAAAGAGCTCGTTGCCCGTACGGCCCGACAGGACATGATCGTCGTCCGAAAGAACGATGTGCTTGATTTTGTTGAAGGCGTCATCGGTGAGATCACAGAGGCGCAGGTCAACGTATTACTCGATGGCGAGAATATTCCGGTCAATCGTGACCGGGTTTTCGGGCTGATTTTTTATCAGCGGGAGCCAGGTAAAGCCGGATCGGCTGCTCGTGTTCAACTTTTGAACGGCGACCTGCTTCAAGCTCGGAAAGTCACTTCATCGGCCGGGACGAGTGTTGAACTGGCGCTTCCGTGCGGTCCAGAAGTTTCTGTTGCTGCAGACCAGATCAAGGCGGTGGACTTCAGCTCTGGACGACTTGCCTGGATCGACGAAGTGGCTCCACGTGAAAAGAAGCACGAATTCGAAGTGATCGACGTTGTTCCCGATTACCGAGTCAATCGAGACATCTACGGGAGTCGGTTGAAAGTCGGGAAGCGGGTATTCGATCGCGGAGTCTGCATTCGATCGAAGACGCTGGTGCGATACCGGCTCGACGGTGACTTCAACAGATTTCAGGCCTGGATGGGAATTCAGCACGGCTACGCGGGTGATGTCAACGTGACGATCAGCTGTGATGGGAAGGAGCTATTCTCAGGAGCGGTTGAACCCAATGCGGAAGCTCAGCGGCTTGACCTGGATGTTTCTGGAAAATACTCACTGGAAGTCCTCGTCGACTTCGGCAAAGTGAAAAGCGACATTGGCGATCACCTCGTGCTGGGCGATGCCCGGCTTCTGAAATGATCGCAAGGAATCTCAGATGCAAACTCAAGTAGTTCGTGCTGCCGTCTGTCTGGTGGTCATGCTGGCGGTCGTGCATTCGGCCTGTGCCGTGGAAGAAAGCGTTCTGGATGCTCAGCGCCGACGGGTTGAGGTTGTCCGGAAAGTCGCATCCAGTGTTGTCGCCATCTTTGGTAAAGGCGGTCAGGGCGGTGGTTCAGGAGTTCTCGTCAGCCCCGATGGTTACGCATTGAGTAACTTCCACGTCACACGTGGAGCTGGCACTTTCATGAAGTGCGGGTTGAATGACGGAGTTCTCTACGACGCGGTCATCGTCGGGATCGATCCGACTGGCGATGTGGCCCTCGTCAAACTTCTTGGTCGAGATGATTTTCCGTATGCGAATATGGGTGACAGCGATGCGATGAAAGTTGGAGACTGGGCCTACGCGATGGGGAATCCATTTCTCCTCGCGACCGACTTTCAGCCGACCGTGACGTATGGCATCGTCAGTGGCGTGCACCGTTACCAGTATCCAGCCGGAACGTTTCTGGAATACGCAGACTGCATTCAGGTCGACTCGTCGATCAATCCGGGAAACTCTGGCGGGCCTCTTTTCAATGACGACGGCGACCTCGTCGGAATCAACGGACGAGGTTCCTTCGAGAAGCGTGGTCGAGTGAATTCGGGTGCCGGTTATGCAATTTCGATCAACCAGATCCGCTACTTCCTGGACCATCTCCGCAGCGGGCGGATTGTCGATCACGCGACACTCGGGGCGACCGTGACGACCGCAGAAGACGGCCGTGTGATCATCAGCAGCATCCTCGAATCGTCCGAGGCGTATCGGCGCGGGCTCAGGCTCGATCATGAGATCGTCAGTTTTGCGGGTCGGCCGATCCGTTCGGTCAATCAGTTTAAGAACATCCTTGGAATCTATCCGAAGGGCTGGCGGCTCCCGATGACGTATCGGCACGAGCAGACAAAGTACGAGATGATGGCTCGTCTTCGTGGAGTTCACCGTCAGACGGAACTCATGCCAGAGCGTCGTCCTGAACCAAATCCGGATGAAAAGAAACCGGATGACGGGAAACCGGGCGAGAAAAAGCCTGAAGAGGAAAAACCGAAGCCGAAACCTGCGGTCGCGAAACCGCCTGCTGAACAGTTTCCCGAGAAGTACAAGCACATGTTTGTCCGCAAGGACGGCTTCTCGAATTACTACTTCAACAAGCAGGAGCAGGATCGGTTGAAGCCGCTGCTGGATTCGTGGGGCGACTACTCGGGTGAGGGCGGAACCTGGCAGCTCGCTGGCGAGTCTGCGGATTCCGAGGCGTTCAAACTGACGCTCGCCACAAAAGGGCTTGGGCTCGACCTTAACGGGGAGCCGTTTTATCAGGCTCTTGATGGAAGTGATTTTGCTGACGAGCCGGCGGGTAGCGGTGGGCTTCTGGTCGCGCTGCATCATTTGAAGCTGCTGCTGACCAAAGGCAGCGAAGGCTTTTCTGAGTACTACTATCTGGGCAGCGAGCCCCTCGATCTGACCGGCCAGCTTGTGGATGTGATCGTCACGTCTCTTGAAGGTGTGGAAACCAGGTGGTACTTCTCGCGTCCTGTTATGGATGGTGAGCAGGTCCGATTTCCTGCGGCGTTCGTTGGGTTTTCGTGTCAGCTTCAGGAAGATCGGGACGAGTGCGAAGTTTACTTTGCCACAGTGCGCAAGTTTGGAAATCGATCGTTCCCTGGCGAGATGGTTGTTCGAGTCGGTGGCCGAGAGTATCTGCGGCTTCTGGTCGAGAACTTTAACCCCGCCGCATCGCGTGACGACGACTGATTCGTATTCGCATCTGCTTTGCTGAGATGCGTGCTTTGACGCGATCCGATACTCTCAGCGCCCGCTGCTTGCGAGGCTGGATATGCTGGCAATCGTCGCTCCAGTTGCGGTCGAGCGAGAACACTCTTCAGTCGAGGATATTTTCAGATGATCGAATTGTCCCGTCGTGAATTCGTTGCCGGAGTCGCCACACTTGGCGGTCTTGCGGCTGCAGGAAGTCTTCCCGCTGCAGAGCCGCCGGTCCGGAATGGCCAGACTCATATGAAGCTGAGTCTGGCTGCGTACTCGTTCAACCGAGCGCTTTCCAGGCCTGGCCGGAATCAGGCGGGCGAGATGACTCTCGATGATTTTGTCGACTTCTGCGCAAAGCTGAATCTCGATGGGACTGAGCTCACTTCGTACTACTTTCCGGCCGAGGTGACCACCGAGTACCTGCTGCACCTGAAACAGAAGACGTTTCAGTTGGGGCTCGATGTTTCCGGGACGGCGATTGGAAATGACTTTTGCCTGCCTGACGGTGAAAAACGGGATGCTCAGATTTCATTGTGCAAAGCGTGGATCGATCATGCCGCTGTGATGGGCGCTCCAGTCATCCGCATTTTTGCCGGGAAGATCCCGAAGGGCGATACTGAGGAAACGGCGCTCGACCGCTGCGTTGCCGGGATCGACACGTGTCTGGAATATGCGGCGACAAAGGGCGTGTTCCTTGGTCTGGAGAATCACGGCGGCATCACTGCAACTCCGCAGCAGTTGCTGGCAATCGTCGAACGGGTGAAGCCGTCCCCGTGGTTCGGCGTGAACTACGACAGCGGAAATTTTCGCACGGATGATCCCTATCGCGATCTGGAAAAGATCGCTCCTTACGCGGTCAATGCTCAGATCAAGGTGGCCGTCACTCGAAACGAGACAAAGGAGCCGGCCGACTTGAAGCGGATGGTTGATATCCTGAAGGCGGCTCACTATCGCGGCTATGTCGTGCTTGAGTACGAGGAGCAGGAACCACACAAGGAAATTTCCGGGTACATCAAAAAGCTGCGCCAGCTGATTGCGTAAGCGTCTCTTCGTTCGTTGTTGTGGAATTTCCCGCATGGCTGACCCCATTGATCTTGCTGTTGTTCCTGTGGCTGGTCATGGGACGCGTCTCCTTCCGGCGACGAAGTCGCAGCCGAAGGAAATGCTTCCGGTGGGGCGCAAGCCGGTGGTGCAGTACGTCGTGGAGGAGCTCGCTCAGTCGGGCATTCAGCGGCTGCTTTTTGTCACGGGGGCGAGCAAGACCTCGATTGAGAATCACTTCGACATTGATGAAGGGCTCGTGACGTATCTGCGGGAGTCAGGCCGCGAGGACGAGCTTCAGCAACTCAGTTTCGAGCGTCGCCGGATGGAATATTTCTACACGCGGCAACGCAGGCAGCTCGGGCTTGGGCATGCGGTCTTATGCGCGAAGCCACTTGTCGGACGTCAGTCTTTCGTAGTGGCTCTTGGCGATTCGATCATTGGAATCAACGCCAAATCAGACATTGTTCAGCGAATGGTCGAACAGTTCGAGAAGAGCAAGGCTGACATCGTTGTGGCGTTTGAAGAAGTGCCACGTGAAGAAGTGGTGCGGTACGGAATCGCCCGTCCGAAAGGGGAGACTGGCTCGTCGTTTGAGCTCGCAGACCTCATCGAAAAGCCGTCCGTGGAAGAGGCGCCCAGTCAACTGGCGGTTGCCGCCCGGTACGTGTTCAGTCCGGCAATTTTTGATGCGCTGGAGCGAACAGAGCCCGGGAAAGGTGGCGAGATTCAATTGACCGATGCGATCCGCATCCTTCTGAAGGAAGGGGCGAAAGGGATCGGCATGTGTCTTGGTCCGGAGGAGCCGCGATTCGACATCGGTAATTACGAAAGTTATTTCAAGTCCTTTGTCGAGTTTGCTCTGGCCGATCCGGATTATGGAGACGCTTTGCGGGAGCACATTCGAAAGTTGATTTAGTGCTGGCTGGAAAACATAAGCTGATTAGAAGATCGCGAGGTTGTCGTGGACGCTTTGGGCTACACAAAAGAGCTGGTGAGTTTCGAGTCGACCAGTGTGCTGTCAAATGTTCCCGTCACAGACTGTGCCGAGGATCATCTCAAGTCACTTGGATTTCTCACGGAGCGGCTGGAGTATCAGGACGGCAATGGCGTCACGAAGGCTTGCGTTGTCGGCCGAAAGGGCCCGGGCAAGGGCGGTATGGCTTACTTCGGGCATACCGATGTCGTGCCGGCCGATCCGTGGTTCACCGATGAGCACGGTCCGTTTGAGCCAAAAGTCGTCGGCGATCGGCTGTACGGGCGAGGTTCGTGCGACATGAAGGGCTCGGTGGCCTGCATGCTCGCAGCGGCGGAGCAGTTTTCAGTGAGCGATCTGAAGAAACCGATTTATGTGACGTGTACGGCGGACGAAGAGATTGGCTATGGCGGCGCAGCGGCGGTCGCTCAGCGATCGGAGTTGTTTCAGGAGATGGCGGAGTCCGGCGCCAATGGAGTGATTGGTGAGCCGACGTTGCTGGAGGTTGTTTACGCTCACAAAGGTGTCTGCGGTTTCTCAGCGACGTCGCGCGGGAAGGCGGCGCATTCCAGCACGCGGGAGGGTCTCAACGCGAACCTGGCCATGATTCCTTTCCTCGCCGAGATGAAGTCGATCCACGACGCGATGGAGTCCAACCCCGACTGGCAGAACGACGAGTTTGATCCGCCATTCGTGAGCTGGAACATTCTCATCAGCGACCACACGAAAGCCGTGAACATCACGCCGCCCCAAAGTATCTGTCAGGTCTACTTTCGGCACATGCCGGGGCAGAACCCGGACGTACTGCTGGAACGGGCTCAGAAAGCGGCGGACGAGAACGGCCTCGAGCTCGACATTCGGATTAAGGGAAATCCGCTGCGTGTTGATCCGAATTCGGATTTCGTTCGAGAAGTTGTGGCGCTTGCAGGGCGGGACAAAGCCGTAACGGTTTCTTACGGCACGGATGGAGCCATGCTCGGTGCGTTAAAGAAGCTGGTCGTCTTTGGTCCGGGAGGCATTGCCCAGGCTCATACTCACGACGAATGGATTGCCTTGGAGCAGCTTGAAAAAGGCACCGAGATGTACGCCAGATTGATTCGCCACTGGTGCTGTTGATCCGATATTTTCCAGCGGGAATTGCTCGTTGACCGAAACAAAAGAAGCCCGGCGTTCCGAAGAATGCCGGGCTTCCGTTTTTCGTTTTCTGCCAGCCGTCGACTATGCGGCGGTCTTGTGTGTCGGGAACGGGAGAACGAACTCGACTCCCTGGCGACGGTCTTCGCAAGCCTGTACGAATGCCTCGAAGATCTGCATGTCGAGCCGCGAGGCTGTGTCGTTTTCCGGGTGCCACTGCACACCAAGGACGAACCAGTCATCCTCAGCGGATTCGTAAGCCTCGATCACTCCATCCGGCGTTGAGGCGCACATCCGGAATGGGGGGGCAATCGTGTTGACGGCCATGTGATGCTGGCTGTTGACGCGAATTTCTCCAGGACCGTAGATGTCAAACATCAGCGTGTCAGGCTCGACTTCGATCAGATGTCGAAGATTTGGCTCAACCGGGTCCCGATGCTGAAATGCGGATTCGATGTCTTCCGGAATGTGCCGAACCACCGTGCCGCCACAGAGATAGTTCAGGAGTTGCATTCCGGAACCGACGGCGAGGATTGGCATCTTTCGCTCGATAGCCATCTCACAGAGACGTCGTTCGAAGTTCTCCCGACGCTCGGGCATGATGCGGTTTGCGGGGTGAGGGTCGTGGCCGAGACGCGTCACATCGAGGTCAAAAGCACAGCCGGAGAGAATAAGACCGTCGGCCATCTCGATGATTGATTCGATGTCCTCGTCATCCATAAATGGGGGAACGAGGATTGGCAGGCCGCCCGGGCAGTCGCGTGCTTTGTTGTTTCCGGCGGTTTTGATTCTCGAGGCCGTGATGCAGTCGTAGTAGCCGGAGCTGAACCAGCTCAGGGCTCCAGCATCTTTTCGTGCCGAGCGGTAGTCTCCACTGATCGCGATAACTGGCTTCTTCGTCATGGACTCCATTCCCCCGTGAAAAAGGTCGCAGACGTGGGGGATGCTGGTTGAGAATGCCAGCCTGCAAAGATGAAAACTTCTTCTGCCACCGAAGCCGGCAGAAGGTGAGATTCCTTTCTCAACAGGGCAGGCCCGATTTCTCAGCCCACCATCCGAGCCGCGACTGCTCGGTCGATTCTCCGGCGGCAGATCCTTCTGCCAGAACCGAAGGTCGATTAACAACAGGGCGGGATCGTATTGGCAAGGTCCGGTCTGTAAAGCGATTTGGGTATTTTGTGTTCGGATTAGTCTTGCACCACAAGCCGTTGTGTTTGCGGCCCGATATCGGGCATCCTGACGGAAGGATATACTGCGATTGTGTGTGCATTTTGTGTTTTCAATCCGTTTTGTGCTTCGAGTTCGGGTCAAGTGCTTGTCAGGGCTGAATTTTCGGGTTGCAGTTTCAGTGGCGTAAGCTTCCAGCTTGCGATGTTTGCCCGCAGAACGTCGGCAGGCAGGATGCTTACCCCACTTTCCGCTCTCACAGAGGACTAGCCCAATTCCTTTGAGCTGAAGGGTTCTTTCATGCGGCGTCAGGATTCATCACAGACACTTGCTGCAGGGCGGTTTGGCTTCGTGTGCCTCGCCATCTTGTTTTCTCAGGCGGCGTTTCGTGTGAACGCGGCTGATGAAAAAGCTCATCCGCTTCCGGAAACGCAGCGGCAGGAACTGAAGGTCTCGCTCGAAAAACGAGTCAGCAGCCTGACAGCAGAGATCGAGGAAAAGCCAGATTCTGTGTCCCTTTATTCGCAGCGTGGGGACGCGTTCTTCTTTCTCGCCAGGTTCAAAGAGGCGGTTGCCGACTACGAGAAAATGGTTGAGCTGGATGCCGCTCAGGACAGTTCGCACTGGCGGCGAGGCATCGCGCGGTTTTACGCAGAGGAGTATCAGAAGGCGGCTCATCAGTTTGAGATTTACAACTCGTTTGACGATGTCGATCGCGAGAACGGTATCTGGCGATACTTTTCTCAGTACAAGGCCTACGGGCCGAAGAAGGCAAAGGAAGGGCTGCTCAAGTACAAGAAAGACGATCGTGAGCCGTTTCCGTCGGTGTACCAGCTTTTCTCGGGTGAACTGTCAGCCGAGATGGTGCTTGCTGGCGTGAACGACGCTGAGATCTCAAAGACTGAGCGGGCCAAGCGTGAATTTTACGCTTTTCTTTACGTCGGGCTGAATGACGCGCTCGAGGGACGGGACGCTGCGGCGATTCAGAGTCTTCGCGCTGCGACGGCCAACACCTGGGGTCCCGAGGCCGGATTTGGCCCCAACTACATGTGGCACGTTGGCCGAATTCATTATGAACTGCTGCTGAAAAAGCGTGAGGCGGCTGAAAAGAAAAAGAAGGCTTCGCAGCCGGCAGAGGCTTCT
>ERZ891418.769-NODE-769-length-10550-cov-7.673368_pt1 | contig 10550 bp, 20 predicted proteins | sample MGYA00521236_ERZ891418 | MGnify/ENA primary metagenome ERZ891418 (study PRJEB32303, sample SAMEA104408696) | aquatic metagenome | biome: Brackish water; feature: Chemocline; material: water | place: Baltic Sea | collected 2014-10-18T10:34:00 | depth 100 m ... | reverse complement strand
GTTCCTTGTGTGCCATAACTATCGTCTATCCACCAATCAATCTTTTCTGATATGAACTTCAATGGTTCGACAAATGATTTAGTGAATTGTGTATCATAATCTATTTTGTCCTTTAAGTCAAGTTCCTTTGGAAAGGAAGTGATAAAAGAAAACGCACTTGAGGTATACACGTTAGGCTGTCGTAGATGCACAAACCTAATCTTATCACCCTCTTGTATCAGAGGATATTTCTTGGTTAGTTTCTTGGTCTTGAGTAGGTGATTGTATAGGATTGCTCCTTTGCAATGCATCGGCGCACCCTTTGCAAACATACCATTAGATGATGAGAACTTTTCAAGTCCATTCACACTTCTTGGATACGCAATCTCTTCTGGTGTTAGTTTCATAAAGTCACTCCGAAAGTCTTGTATGAATGTATTTAGCACTTTGCTATCTTCGTTTATTATGATCTTGAGTGCTTCTTTAATCTTGTTACGACATACCTTTGGCGTAGATGATTTGACTGCTTCGATACCCATGATCTTGAGTTTAGGTTCACTATATCGCACCCCCTCACTATCGTGGACATTAAGAATGTATCGTTTCTTTGCAGTCCAGATGCCCTTGTCTGCGATAACCTCACGAGACATAACCATCTTTTGTTCGTATGCGTTAGTTACCTTAGCAAGAGCTGTATAACTGTTTTCAATAAATGGTTCCAGCTTCTCATTTGCAATCTTGTCCAAGAAATTGACGATTGTGCTAGTCTCTTTTCTGTCGCCAAACAACTTATCAACCAATCGGTCAAAAGTAATATATACTGAGTCTGTATCCGAAGCAATAACATAGTCTTCATTTTTTGTCTCCAATAGCTTGTTCAAATAGATATTCAGGGATTTTTCAATCCACCGAATAGATAGTTGGCCTGATGTAGTAATTGCTGATGCAATCATCAAGTCATAGTATCGGAAATAGTTATTTCCGATTGCACCATAAGCTGAGTTCAGAGATATCTTTTTAGCCATCTGAATATTGTTATACTTGGATATGTCTTTCAACAGTCTTGGATTTTTGGTGTTCTCATACTCCTGTGATGCTTGTAGCATGAGTTTTTTGTATTTGGTGCGGTCATTATACATGGTTTCCATAATCTCTGGAAGAAACCCACGTTTGTCTTTCCGAAAGAACGCACCATTTGGTGTCATACAATGTTCAGTTTTGTTTCGTATTTTACCTTGAAGCAGTTTATCCACTAACCCTGTTTCTGGTTTGCTGGGAATCAATGTTTCTGGTGATATGTTGTACTGCATGATTAGATGTGGATATAGTGAGTTCAAATCAAAAGACATCACCCATTTATGCATACCCACCTGTGGTTCTTTGACATACGCACCCTCAAACTTTTCTGTTTTATTATGTGCTACCTTTTGTGGTATGACAATGTTTCTTTCACGCAGATAATTGTAGATAAGAATATCCCAATACTTTACCGAACCCAGCACATCTGTGTAGTTGACCTTAGCATCATATGCCATAGTAAGGCATAGTTCGACCAACCGCATCTTATCCTCTAGCTTATCAACAATCTCAACATCCTGTATGTTGTACTCAATGAACGACTGCCAATCTTTCTGATACCATTCACTGAATGTCTCAAAAGGATTACCGTCTTTTTGTTCACCGAGTTCAACAGTTGCAATATGATTAAGAGCATAGGATTCTTGTGCTGTGTATGTGAACTTACGATATAGTGCCATGAAGTCTAGAGATGCGATCCCTGCAATTTCATATGCTTGTTGTGTTCTTCCCATCTTGTAGACAGATTTTTCTCGTACTGAACCCCAAGGTGACAACCGTTTCAGTTCATCCTCACCAAACAGATTGATGATTCGATTGCATATGTAAGGTATATCAAAGAACTCTGTGTTCCAGCCTGTGATGATATCTGGATAGTGTCGTTCCCAGAATACGATAAACTCTTTGAGTAGATGTACTTCAGTCTCGCACTTGACATAGGTAACATCCTTGCGTTCTGTTGTGAAGTCACCAACACCCCATACCACAATCTTCTTGGACTGATGGTTCTTGATGGTAATAGATAATAGTTCTTCTTTTGCTTCGGTTGGAGAAGGAAACCCATTCTCTGATTTGACCTCAATATCAATTGTTGCCATCATCAGTTGATCAATATCAAACTCTACACGCCCTTTGTATTGGTCTGCAATATAACTGTATGTGTGTTGAGTGTTACCGTAGATAAGTTCAGGCTGAGATTTGTATGCCTCAACATGTTCTTTGGCTTCCTTGATGGTGTTAAATTTTATGTCTGTGACGTATTTACCATCTAGGGTTTTGTATGGAGTTTCCTTTCTTACAGGAGCAAACAATGTTGGCGAATATTTTACACGCTTGTTTAGATTGCGTTCACCATTCTTGACCTCGCGCACCAAAAGAAAGTTGCCATACTGAAGAACATTTGTATAGAACGATGATTTCATAATAATATTATACCATTTAGTGGGGGAAAAGTCAAGGTACTTCTATATAAAATCTATCCGTGACTAAGATATAATTGGATTATAAAGTAATGTATTGACAATGTAATTACAACACATGTGACTATAATAAAACAATTATTCATCTTGAATACCGTGTTCCAGTAATTCTTGCTCCAATACTTCTTGTGCATAAGCAGCACATATACCACATTGCGTACTCACTCCAAGACACTCTTTTAAATCTTTCATTCGATAAGCGCCCTGACAAACAGCCTCACGGATTGCAGTATCAGTTACACCTTTGCAAATACAAATATACATGATTAATGTTCAAGTTGTGCTTTTCTAATTAATGCTTGGAGTACATTCATCCAGTAATTTCTACTCCACTTGGTTGTACATCGTTTCTGTAATTGATATACAGCTTCAATTCTGTTATTCAATAAATTAATTTTATAGTCTTCCATATCTTTGCGCCCTGTTAAAACCTTTGTGTAGACTAACCTGCATACGATATGCTTGACGTTCCCATGGCTGTTTTGAATATACGGTATTTGTGTGATTCACATAAGAACCGTCTTTAGTTTTCCACATTTTGCGAGCTCCAAGTTTCGCTGGATACACACGATCTACCATACGACCCGTAACGGTCTGCCATACATGAACCATTTCGTGACAAATAGTTTCAACAAATCGTTCTAGTCCTTGTTTGTTTGTCTTTTTATTTTTAAATTTAGATAGACGTTTATCTACCTCAATCACGAATGATCGTGTAGTTCCCTCATCTGCATGGCAGTAACCATACGCGCCCTTATCTAGACATTTGGTTAATTGAACCTCAATCTCTAAAGTGCTGTGTCTGGGCATCAATTTTGAAATACAATGCTGCACAACCTTCTCTGTAAATTCGCGTTGTTTCTTAGTTCCACCAATTACTGTTACTAGATTCAAGGTTTTCCCTCTGTTTTTTGACTATAAGACCATTATACTTGGCTGAACAAGATTTGTCAAGGCATTTTTATCAATTGCAACAGCAAAAGCACCTGCAAGCACCAATGTTGCAATAATGCCGATTATTTTATAAAAGTGGTTCATTATTTTTTTTCTCCTTGTAGTATGGATTGTTCAGTAAGTTTTCTAGTACCTGCTTTGTTTGATTTGACTTCCCATGGCCTATCATAACTCGCGTTAATCATAGGGTCTGTCTCTCCATAGTTGGAAGGCAACTTACTCCAAAAGATAGCACCAATAGATACACGATTGCCTTCGTAAGGCTGTATCTGATGGATTACATCAAAAGGAAATGAGATTAGTCTATTATTGATAGGTGCAATAGAATCAGTTTGGTGTTCTGCCCATGAAAAGAATTGTTCCTTACCAATTTTAACATCTGTAATGGGTGGTTGGGTATAAATGTCTAAGCGGCCACCCTTGTCAGGCGCTCTCAAGTAGTATATGAATGTTTGCTTTGGAATTTCTTTTGGTGTATAGTCTACACCGTCTACTGTGCAGTATGATATTCTATCGTTATGGGGTTTAGGGTTAGATGGACGAATATTCCACCAAGCAGTAGCACCCATAATTCCATCTTGCCTACCAACATTTGGGTATGCATGAAAGTACAGTTTCTTTACGAACTCATGAAATGCATTTTCTGGTTTAGCATATCTACCAATCCATTGTACTTGCGAAAATGTCATGCTGCTTTTACCTAGTCGGTCATACAGATCGTCATTTAGGAAATTATCATATAGCTTTATCACTCTCTATTAAACTCCTGTTCACAATATGTTCGTCTTCAATATCTTCTTTACTTTGCCCAAAGTAAGCAACTGCATTATGTGTATCAATGAGCAACTGATTTAGGGTTGTATCACCCACTACAAATGAACCTAGAATTCTTCCATACTTGCCAACGCCATCTTTATGTGTTCGTAGAATTTGTGTGGAGCCGATAGGAAGGTGAGCAAGCACCATCTCTTTAGCCATCAGTCCATATTTCTTTTCTTCTAAATCTATGGTGCGACTTTCTGGTGTATCAATACCATAGAAACGTATTCTCTGTTTCTTTAACCAAACACCAAAGCCTAGGTCAATATCCACATCAGCTGTATCACCATCAACTACTTTTACGATTTTACAATTGTATTCAAACACCGAAACTTTCTCCACAGCCACAAGATGATGTTGCAGATGGATTTGAAACCTTGAGAAATGACCCAGCGAGCTCAGTGATGTAATCTACTTGACTTCCAACAAGGTATGACTCTGCTTCGGGGTCTATTAATAAGAATCCCTCAACAGGTTCTAAGCATGGTTGCTCACGATTATCCTTGTTTGCAATTCCCCACACATATTCAAATCCATTACAACCGCCTGACTTTATACCAAGCGTAACGAAACCGTCATTGGCTTTGCTCTTTAAATGTTCTTTTGCTAATTTTGTTAATGTTACCATATACTTTTATTTATAATCCTTCTTTAGTACATGAACCTTTGGTTTCTATTTTTTCTACTCGTTCTATTAAATTAAAGAACAAATCAAAAACTCCACGAATTTCTTTTTCAGGGTCTTCACTTCTCCCATCATTGTAAGGAACACATAAAGTATTCACTTCAGCGTTTTGTTTTTGAACTAATGTTCTAGATTCCATGCACGATTCCATACTCGGCATTTCAGTTTTGTATTCAAATCCACCAGACGACATTGCTGTCACGATTAGTAATGTTTTAATCATTATTTTATACCTCTATTTAAACCATCTTAAAATTTTTGTTGTATCAACACCAGACTTTTTCAACACATCTTGTGCAATCCTTATTTTTGGAACTGACCTTATATCACCTCTAGCAATAGCAAAGTCAGTAGGTGTATACCCACCACCAATTGGGCCCATTGTGGCACTATAGATTTGAGGCACAAGCCAAGGCATTGGGTTTTTGAGGGGGTCTGCACGAACACCAGAAGCAAATACAATTGTGGACATTATAAGTCCAACCATTACTATATTTTGATTTTTCATACTTCCTTCCACCCCACAGGATTACATTTATATTTTTTCTTATCCACTTCTACTACATCACCAACACTAGTGCTGCGGCAAGAGTTGCCTGCAAACGTGGTGGTAACTTCTTCATTTTTCCACCAAGCACTATTGATTGTATTAGTTTTCATAAACGCTTCTTCTAACTTTCTAGTGAGTGGTAAGTTTTTGTTGACTGAAACATATGCAACAATATCGTTGTTTCCTTCTTCATCAGTATGAAATACTGCAACATCTTGGTACATATAGTGCCTTAATAGGTTGTTCATAATTTGTTTCATGAGTAATACACCTCTTTCGTGTAGTACCCAGCACCTGCGAGTTTACCAACCTCATTAATTGATTTCTTCATTACCCAAGTATCAGAACCATTTGACCACTTAATTCTAAGGAAGAACTCTGTTCTCAACAGGGTTGATGAGAGTGTCTCTCCGACAACCACACCTTCTGCCAATTCTACATCTGCACCAAAATTACCAATAATTTTTGTACCTAATGAAATGTTCATTTATTCACCTTTTTTTATTATTATTAATACAACCATTATATCATAGATACCCACCAATTGTCAATACAAATACTAACTTATCTCAAATAAGCAGGCCCTGTCCATTGGATTGCGAATCCACCTTCAAGGACGTTTCCTCTTGCTTTGTTTCGAGCAGGAGTTGCATAACCAGCTGGGTACAAAAGATCACCTTTCTTAAATTTTTTGTCATTATCAACATTGACAATAAATCCCCAAGCACTCCTGCTTGACATAATTTTGATGTATTTCTTGCCTTCTTTGACAACCCAACCATCTGCAAAATCATCACACATTTCTTTATTATCGGGCATGAAGCTGTTATAATCATAGTTGGCAGCTGCAATCATATTTTCAATACCAGCTTCTACGGTTTTAAAGGTCTTTTTAATAGGTATCATTATGCAGCATCCTTTAACTGTTTTTTAGGGAGATTTAAAAACTGTATTTTACTAAGATTTTCATTAACATCAGTCAACTCCCTGATTGCGTATGTAAGACTACGAACCTCTCCAGAAAGTTCCTCCAGCGTTATCATCATATCTTCAATTTGTTCTTTATTCATTATTTCCACTCCAAATTATATTTTTCAATCATAATATCACGAACATGTTCGCGGTCAACACTATCTCCACCACCCCAAGGAAATTGTAGATTATTAGAATTAATATAAATTTCAATTGCATCAATAATCATTTCTCTTGTAGCACCGATAGGGTAAATCGCATCAGGAACATTACCATAAAAACTCTCAACATAATCAACAAAATTCATATTTTTCACCTCTTTTTTCATCTTATGTAACCATTATACAGGATGGAACAAGGTTTGTCAAGCAAAACCTCTGTTATAATACCCATAATATTACAAATACTAACACAAATAGTAATACTACACAGATAGGCCCTATATATCTACTAATTATAATGCCCATAGTGCCACGAATACTAGTACAAATAATAATGCTACACAGATAGTTCCACCTACAATTTCTTTTAATTCTGTTCTGGTCATTTACTTTCCTTTAATACAAATGGTTTATTCCACTTACCAATATTGATATCAGTATAGTGTGAGCGACTAAAGTAATCAGTCATAGCATCATCATTGTTAAAATACTTAGGGCCTTTCATCGCATTCAACAACTCATTTAGAAATTTCTTTGCAATACCTTCATACCATTCATCAATATGATAAACATTAACATTTTTACTCACTCCACCTAAACCAAGAATACGTTCACCTTTAGATATACAATCAACATAACCTTCTGATAGGTTAACCTCTAGTGTAGAATGATTATTGACAGCGATACTGCCCTTCATTCTATACTTCTTTAATACTGCCTTAATAGCAGGAGCAAGTTCTTTCTTCATTTCTTGTGAAACATATGCCATAATTTAATCTCTCTCTTTATTGTCTATGTAACCATTATACCAGAGTAAACAAGCTTTGTCAAGGCAAATCGCTTAAAAAAGACCCTGTAAAAACAAGGTCTTAGTAAAAAAATGCATTTTTTATCTCTTTTTTTGCGCTAATTGGTCTTCAATCCATGATTTTGCACGAGTATTTTTTATTTTCTTGCGAAGTAAACCTTGTATTCGTTTGTACACCGCTTGAATTATATCTTCATCAGGGTCATTATTGTCCACAATAATCATTTCTGATTTAAAGTGATTGTTAAATCTACCAATATTCATTTGCACCTCTTTCCACGACTTAATCACAATAGATTCTGGTACACTACGAGATCGTTTTGCATTGCGTTCTAATGCAACATCTAGTGAGGTATTAACATATATCATATGAGTGTCGTATCCTAGTTGACGCAAATCATTAGATTGTGTTGCAATCTTATCAAATTTATGACCTGTGCCGTCAATAATAAGCCCAAGTCTGCCTTCAACATAGTTTGCTTGTTGTTTGTCTGCAATTCCTTTTGCTCGGTCACGAATTGGAGTACGAGCATCTAGTTCAGAATCAGGCATCTTGAGAGAAAGATTTGCATCTTTAAGAAGTTTCTCAAATGCAGCATCCGAATTGACTGTCTTGAGTCCAGTACCACCAGTGGTTTTCCTGACAACGTATGATTTGCCGCTGCCAGGCCCGCCTGCTAAAAAGAAAGCTTTAAATATATTCTGGTCGTATACGCCCTCTTGCAACGTGTTGTATGTTTTCATTATTTGTTCCTGTTTGCTCTTGGTTTCTATAATTTACCATTCTGTCTATAACATATTTATCATCTTCTGATATGGGGGATATGATTCTTTCTTGTTTTAAGAATGTTTTCTTTTTGAGTAAATTTTTAGTTTTTTGAGCCATTGATTTGTCCTCGTTTCGGTTAATTGGTTATGTGTCATCTGATTTTGTAATCCCCCCGAAAATGCCAGGCGGTACAGTTTTTACTTCTACGCCGTCATATGTCTCCTTTTGTTTAATAATTGTGACATTCCCTTGTGCAAACGGTTCATAATTATCAGGTGGGGAATCTAATGGTTCTTCTATAGAATCTTTAACTAATGACATAATCATTATATGTTTTTGTGGTGATTTACCAAATTCAAAATCGTGTCGTATATTTTTTACTAGGAATGGGCCTTTGTAAAATCTATCGTTTATTTCTTTATCTGCGGTTTTAAGTGCAGCTGTATATGGCAAATTGAGTATTACCTTCTGCCCAGCATTTACATAAGTGTTGCCATGACATATTATATTAACACTAAGTCCAGTTCTTATTTGTGCCATTTGTGAATTTCTTCTTTGTAACCATTTTTCTGCCCCATACGCTTCATATGGATATGTATTGTCTGGAGTTGCGTGTTGACCATCACTTCGATTATGCAAAGAGGTAGGCACAACATACGTTCTTGCAGGGAAATCTGATACTCTTTGACCCAATGGATTCAACGCGACAGAACTTGCTAGGGGGTATTCAGTTTTACCTTCTGTGACACCACTCACAATATGATCTTCGTTTTTAAAATTATCATGATAATTATATACTTTTCTTGAAATAGATTTATTACGAATGTCGTGTTTTATAAGCTCTGAAGCATACATGCCAGTTCTATAATTTAACAGTGTGTCATTGTTTGATACAATCTCATATCCAAGAACATTATTTAAATCTTTGATAATATCAATCACACCATTCTTACCAACAAGAGCACCCTTTTCATATGTGGTGTACTCCATAGAGGGTTTTTCATTATACAAACTTGCAAGGGTTCTAAAATTAAACCCCTTGAGAGTTTCATAAAACAGGTATGTTGGAGAAGATTTGTAAGCTGCTACCGATTGGTCGCGAGCAGTATTAACAACATCTAATGGTCTTATGTTTGGCGCAATGTATTTTTTAACACCGACAGTTTTTTCTACAAAGATATTTTTCTTAGTTTGTAACTGATTAACCAACATGGATAAAACAATATCAGACCAAGGCAATGTAAAACTTTTTTTTACTTTGATTCTTTGATTTCTAACCAACTCCATACTGACAAAGCTTAAATTATATAACTGAACACTATTACCAACTTTTTGTCTCGCGGTCAGAGAATGTACTGCAAGTAAATTTTCAGTGAAATCTATAATTCCACCATCATCTTGAACAGAGGAAGTTCTGACTTTCATAGACAGAAATTCTTGTCCTATGATTGGGCCATGAGAAGATAGATTCATTGAATCTTGTATTGTTATTATACCGCTTATGCAACTTTGATTTATATCTTCAAATATTGTTAATTTTACGACATTGGGTATAAGGTTGACTCTAAGTCCAGTTGTAGTAATTAAAGATAATTCGTCAACAGTAAAATCACCAGCGCCCTGCAATCTATCTACCACTATCCATTGTCCTTCATAATTGATTTAAATTCTTCTACAAAATCAGTAACGTATTCTGGACTAAGAAGTCTTATTTTTCTTACTGTATCTTGACGTTCTTGTTCATATTCATAGTTAGTGATTAGGGTTGCTGTTGGGTAATCTGTATTGTCTGTTCCAATATTAAGTTTAACAGTAGTATCACCCGAAGTTTGATTTATTTCATAATGATGTGTTCCACTGATATTAGTATACTTGTCATTGATATGAGCAAGAAATTGATTTTGATTCATTGGCCATTGATGATACCTGTCAGTAATATCATTGACCATAAGAACTATCCAATGTAACTCTGGATCATCATACAACTTGTCTGCAATCATCTCAGGAGTTTCGTCTTCTTTAACATCATAGGTGTCAAAGAATAAAGTATTTACTTTTACTTTAGCGCGAATTGCAACTCGTTTTAATAGATGTGTTACTACTTTATAGTTTTCATCTCCAACGGAGTCATATACATTTAAAGGAAATTGTGCAAAATACATTTTTAAGCTCCATTGTCAATTGCGTTTTTAGTGATGATTTCTAGTTCTTTAAACTTCAAAGAAATTTTTGTTGTTTGTGGTCGGCCATCTTCATACGCAACAAACCTATCTCCACCATAACTTACGTCCATACCCT
>ERZ891418.766-NODE-766-length-10561-cov-4.125357_pt1 | contig 10561 bp, 9 predicted proteins | sample MGYA00521236_ERZ891418 | MGnify/ENA primary metagenome ERZ891418 (study PRJEB32303, sample SAMEA104408696) | aquatic metagenome | biome: Brackish water; feature: Chemocline; material: water | place: Baltic Sea | collected 2014-10-18T10:34:00 | depth 100 m ... | reverse complement strand
CCTTGGCGCCTCGCCGTCGCTCCCGTGAACGCGCCTTCTTCATGCCCGAAGAGTTCACTCTCGAGGAGTCCAGCGGGGAGGGCAGCGCAGTTGACGACGATCCACGGGCCTCTGGGGTAGGGGCCGCTCTCTCGTGCGCGCCTGGCGAGCAACTCCTTGCCAGTCCCGGTCTCACCCACGATCAAGAGTGGTCCGCCGGCAGCGGCGAATTGTTCCAGCTCGGCGATGCGGTCGCGCATCGCTTTGTCCTCGGTGATGAGCGGATCTCGTCCCGCGGTTTCGCGCACAGCGAGAAGCTTCTCGGAAGTTTCGAGGCGCTCCGCCGCGGCGATCGCGAGGCCGGTGACCTGTCCAAGGGTCGCGGCGAGAGCGAGCTCTTCGGTCCCGAAGGGGGCGGCTCCCGCGGCTGTTCTGAACATTGCGACAGCGTGTAGGCGGTTGTGCGCCATGACCGGAACCGCGATCCAAGAGCTTGCGCCTTGAGAGACGATGCTCTCCTTGAGCTTCGCGCGCGGATCGCTCATCGGATCTTCGACGACGACTGCTTCTCGCTCCGATCGTACGCGCTCGACCAAGGTGCGCGAGGGGCGAGGGGCGATGCGAGGGGGGGTGGCCGAGACGAGTTCTCGCCATAGGGGTTCCCCAGTATGGAGTGCGCAAGGGACCGCACACGCACCGACGGCATCGATCAAGTCGCTCCCGCCATCGAGGAACAGCGGGAGGATCGCCGCGCCTCCTTCGGCGGCGAGAATCGCACGGACCTGATCGAGGAGCGCATTCAAGCGGCGGGCCCGGTGTTCGTCGGTCGACACTTCTGCCCCGAGATCGACGGCATTCCATGGGACGCGCCGGAGCACCTGAAGACGGTGGCTCTCTTCGTCGGGCTTGACCACCTCGGTCGATCGTCGCCGAAATGCGTCCGTCTCGACCCGGAGGATTGTCGTACCGATCCGAATTCGCTCTCCCCCCTCGAGGCGACGGCGGTCGATGCTCGATTCGCCGATCCAGGTTCCATTCGCCGACCCCAGGTCGACCAGCCAGAGACCATCCGATCGCACTTCGAGGAGCGCGTGACGACGGGAGGCCACTTCGTCCCAAAGGGGAAACTCACACTCTTCGCCCCTGCCGATGAGAACGGGAGAATCCTCCCGTGCGCTCAGACGCGTCTGCTCTCCGACATTTTCTCCCGTGACGACCACGATCGTGATCTCCATTGCACCTCCGCTTGTTCGGCCGAGTTCAAGGGTAGCGAGCCGATCGCGCCACAGCCACACTTCGCAAGGGGAGCAGGAGATGATCGATCGCGCACAATCCCTCGCGGTCTGCGATGAGCGTGGGGAATCGCTGGCGATCGGGAGTGCCTCAGACCATCCTTCGAGATCTACGAGTCTTGAAGACCGATCCGCACACGAGTGAGTGCCAAACGCGTTCGAGGAAGGATGGCGTCATGCCCCGGAGCGAAGCGGTCCGCGATCCGATTCACGGGTACATCGCGATCACTCCTCTCGAACGAAGAGGCCTCGACTCGCGCGAGGTGCAGCGGCTTCGCCGGATTGCGCAGCTCGGGCTGACCGAGCTGGTCTATCCCGGCGCTCGGCACTCCCGGTTCGAGCACGCCGTCGGCGCCCTTGCCGTGGTGACGCGACTGTTCGAAGAGCTCCGAGGTCGTGTAGGGCTCGACAGCTGGTTCGCGGCGGTAGAGCGCACTCCGACCGAAAACGAGTTTCAGCACCTCGTCTCAGTTGCCCGCTGGACCGCGCTCCTCCACGACGTGGGTCACGCGCCGTTTTCACACGTCACCGAGTCGCTGCTCCCCTCCGGTGAAACGCACGAGGATCGAACCCTCCGCTTGGTGCGCGGGGGCGAGGTCGGACGGGTCATCGCCGAGTGGGGAGCCCAGCTACTGGAAGACGTGCTTCTTTGCCTCGATCCTCACTGCGAGCCGGAGGACCCCGCTCTCGCCTTCGTTCGCGAAGCGATCTCAGGGCCACTCGGTGCCGATCGAATGGACTATTTGCTCCGCGACTCTTGGGGAACCGGAGTGAGCTACGGTATCTTCGATCTCGATCGGATCGTTCACACGGTGCTTCCGGTGGAGCGCGAAGATCGTTCGGGAGTGCGTCTCGGAATCGATCGCGGTGGCGTGTCCGCGACCGATGGAATGCTCTGGGCGCGCGCGTCGATGTTCGGCCAGGTCTATCAACATCGCACGCGCCGGATCCTCGACATTCATCTCTGCGAGTTCTTGACGCGAATTCTCCCCGACGGTTGCTATCCCCGAGACGACGCAGCTTATCTCGAGTGGGATGACCCACGGGTGTGGAATCAACTTCGCGTGGCCGCGGGTGATCCCACCGATCGGGGTCATGCTGACGCGCTACGGATCTTGCGTCGCGGTCACCATCGAGCCCTCCCCGAGCGAATCGAGGGGGACGATCCAGCCGAAATCGAAGTCGAACTACATCGCTGGAAAGAGGCCGCATTGGCGTTGGATCCAGCCTTCGATCCTCGCGTCGATCTCGTCGTCTTGGCTAGAGACCCCAGTCGCAGTGGGGAGATTCCAGTTTGCGGGGGAGTCGAACGGGGACGCGCCTGGGTACCGCTTCGCGAGGTCAGCGACCTCATCGACCGGCTGACTCCGCGCCCCTTCGGGCGGATCTACATTGCGAACCCGCTGAGACACCGTGGAGAGGAAATCAGCGAGCGGATGTCCCAGGGCTAGGAGGCCGCGGTTCCTCCAGTTTACGAATCGCCTGAACCTGGAGGATGAGTTTGCTCAATCCGAGGCGGGCCGCTTCATCTTCACCTCGTTCCGATCGGTGGAGGGGTTCGATCGTCGTTCCCGGGTAGATGTCGCGAACTTCGTCGGAGTGAACCGTGAACGGGGGCCCCGCTCTCTCGCTTGGATCATATTCTGCCGTCACCAGCAAGATCGTTCCCCCCGGGCGTAGTCTCTCGAGCATGTGCGCCGCGTAGCGAGGGCGCGTTTCGGGGGGCAGTGCAATGAGAGCTGCGCGGTCCCACACGCTGTCGAAGTCACTCCCGGTGAAATCGAAAATGTCGCCTTGAAGCAAGGTGAGGCCACCCGAGGACCATCGTGCAAACGCTCCGGAACCCGCGGATATGGGGTCGCCCGGATCGAGTCCCTGAGTCTCCACGAAGGCATGACATGCCTCCGGCACGATCTCGACTCCGGTGACGGAATACCCGCGATCACGCAGCCAAATCAGGTCGAGACTCTTGCCGCAAAGGGGGACGAGCACTGACGCGGGCGGGGGCGCGGTCGCCTGAGGGAAGAACCGAGCGAGTTGGGAATCCACTGCTTCTTGGTGAAACCCGATACGACCTTCGCGCCACCGACTGCGCCAGTAGTCTGGATCCATCACGCGCCCCCTTTTCCATCGAAACACCGCACCGATACGCTCGCAGGCACTCACGCGATGAAGAAAATACGGGCTGTGCGGCGGCTCTTCCAGACACCCAGTGGGATGGAGCCAAGAAAACAGGCGGTCCCGGCATGGGACCGCCTGTTTGCTCTGCACTGTCTGCTGTGCACTGTCTGCTGTGATCTGTCTGCTGTGATCTGTCTGCTGTGATCTGTCTGCTGCTCTATCCATCCGGCTGCCGGGGTCAATCTCGAAGTTCGACTTCCCAGTAGGCCTTGCTGAGAAATTTCTCCCAGCTCTTGTAGGTCGGCCTCGAGGGGAACCGGCGAATGGTCTGCCAGTGGGGGCGGACCGGAGAGGCGAGTAAGGTCATTCTCGCTTCCTCCGGCGTGTGACTCCCCTTCTTCTTGTTGCAAGCGACACAGGCGAGCACGCAGTTCTCCCACGACAGAGCGCCGCCGCGGCTCCGCGGGAGCACGTGATCGATCGTCAGCTCCTTCGAACCGGGGCGTCCGCCACAATACTGGCAGGTGTAGCGATCACGCCGGTAGAGGTTGAGGCGCGAAAACGTGACCGTCTTATCACCGACCCCGCTGTAGCAGGTGAGGACGATGATTTCCGGCGGAGCGAGCGCCAGGCGCGCGCTGCGGATCAAGATCGCCTCTGTGCGGTCGCGCGCACGGGAGACAGAATCCCACGACAAGAGATCGTGAACCTCGTAGCTCTCGGGGTCGATGATGCGCGCGGATCCGCGCGCGACCAGTCCGATGGCGATCCGGGTTGGCAGAGTATGGATCGGTACCCAGTTGCGGTTGAGTACGAGGGTGGGTTTTTCTAGCAACAACGGCATATGCGTCGGTCCCCTTCCGCCAAGACTGTACCGGCGGATCGACTCCCGTGCCACCTGGGGATCACCCTGGATATGCGGAAGCCGCGGGCGGTGGGCGAGAGCGAATAGATGAGTCCCCGGCATCGGGAGCGCGAGGAGGCCATCCCTACCCCCCTCGCATTCGTTGCTCAGATACCGAGGACTCCTTGAGGTGAGCGATAAACATGGGGCGCTTCGTGAGAAGCGGCCCGATCGGATAAAGTAAGTTCAAATATTGTCAGCTGATCGAAGCTCCGCCCCAACTCAGGGGCACGCGCTTCGAATTCCTCCACACGGCAGCGCATCTTCGCTCGGATCGATGCCGCAGGTCGAAAACGGGACCGCCGGGGGCGGGACCGTTTGTAGAAACAGGTACTCGAGGAGGTAGAGCGCATCTGCCACTCCAAGGGACCCATTGTCATTCACATCCAAAACGTCGAAGCACTCGATCCCTCCCAATGGGAGAAAGATCAGCTCGAGCGTCCGGAGGACATCGAGCAAATTTACGCTTCCGTCGTCGGTCGCATCGCCTCTCCGAAACGTGGAAAAGGTCACCGTGACTGCTCCGGAAATCGGAGTGATCGGACTCTCGCTCGGTGTTCCCGCTCGATTTTCAACGGCCACGAGCAGCTCGACCGGCGGATTTCCGAGAGCTTCAGTGAACTCAACCAAGCTGTTTCCCTCGGGGGCTGCAGCGAGAACTGAGTAGCGAACCACCACAATCTCGTGCACCACTCCTGCGGAGAGGAACGTGAACGGCGGTGTCAGGTCCGCGTCGACCAGGACCCCCAGAGTGAACCCCGGGCCCCCGTCCGGCGAAAGGTTGACGAGGAAAATGCCGGCGTCGGTGGCAAACGCGCTTCCCGCCTCGACCGAAGTCAGGCTGAGGGCGACGGAGTCGTGCGTGACTCCCAAAGAAAACCCAACGATGGCGTGAGTCGACTCCAGTGCGACCGGCATCACCACTTCACCACCGGGGTATCCCAGGGTGACCGGCAGCTCGAGAGTTGTCAGCACGGCTTGCCCCGACGCCGCTTCACAAAAGGCGATGAGCAGTGTCGAAATGATGAGGCCCAGAGCACAAGTCGTGGTCCGTCGCCTCATTCTCGACGTCGATCTCGCCCGCGTCGGAGCGACCATCGATTCTCCCCTGTCACCGTCTGTACAAACGATTGCAATGTAGAGGCCAATGCGAAAAGCAGTTAATCTGCGTTGTAGTGACTTGTAAGTCAATAACGATCGGTCGGTGGGGCCCCAGGTGGCGGTATCGCGTGGCGGCATGGAGCCGCGGTGGCCGCGGGTCGCCCGACAAGAACGAGACTGTCGCAACTGTCGATCGGGGCCCACGTGTTTTGCTCCCCAGCGCCCTTAAGGGCGGCGCTCTCCCCATCCTAGCGCTTCTCTGGCAATCGTCCCCTCCGACTTGTGCGAATCAGTTGAGGAGGCGATCAATGATCGGCGGAGTCTCGCTGAGCGAGCACGCGGATCCAGACGACGAAGCTGATCAGCGACCACGTTCCCTCGAGGGCCAAGAATCCATACTGCGCGGTGCGTGCGGCTTCGAACGCCAGGAGCCCGGCGCCCACACAGTTCGGGATGAGGTACGAGGGCTTTCTCGGGCCGGTGCGCCCGAGGTGGAGGAAGAGGTACGCAAGCAGGATCAAAGCGGCCCCAGTCAGCTGGACGACTTGGTTCGGCGACGGTGTCGAGAGTGCCGTACCGATGGACCCGTTGATGGGGGCAACGGCGCTGAGGATCAGATCGGTGTGATGTGCCATCGTGGACTCCGGGAGAAGAGTGCGTTCTTCGGGAAGGACGGGCACGATAGGAGGGCTTCGTCCGGCCGGCAAGGGCGGCGGTCGGCGATCGAGGCAATAATTGAAGGAGAATCGATGCGTATCTGTACGTGGCAGACTTCGTTGCGAGGTAAGAGCAGGAGGTACGCGATCGAACTCGGGTCGATGCTCGTCGGGATCACGCTTTTCATCCACGGACTCGCACCCTCGACCGCGGCTGCCGCGGACCCACCGCGGACCATCGCGGCGGTTCCAGGGGCAGTTCCATCCGATGAACTCCGCAGTCGTCGTTCTGCCCTCGCGGAGGGTGCGAAGAGCGGTGTGATCTTGATCGAGGCGCGAGGAGATGAGGAGAACGCTGCGACGCGCGAGTTCTTCTATACGACGGGGCTCGACGCTGCCGGATCGATTCTACTTCTCGTGTGCGAGGAAGGTCTCGCGACGGAGACACTGTTCCTCCCCGCGCGATCGACGTCGTGGGAATTGTGGAACGGACCCCGACCATTCCCGGGACCAGAAGCGTCGAAGGTCACCGGGATCGGGGAAGTGCTGAGCCTCGAGGTGTTCCCCGCTCGATTCGAAGAGGCGCTCGCGAACGCAACTGCACTCTGGCACCTCCCGACAGCGGCTCTCCGTCCTGAAGTCGAATCCGCAGACTCCGCTTGGCGGAAACTTCTCCGCGCTCGGCATCCTCAACTCGAGACGATCGAAACTGTCGGTCAGCTTCTCGATCCACTCAGGCAGGTGAAGGGTGCCGATGAGGTCACGCGTTTGCGCCGAGCGATCGCGATCACCTCGGAAGCATTCAAGGCCGCGTTCGCCACGGCTCGGCCGGGCGGCACGGAGTTCGAGATCGAAGCTGCGATCGAAGGGACCTTCCGACGCTTCGGAGGGGAGGGACCAGGGTTCGCCTCGATCGTGGGTGCCGGGGCGCACTCGTGCGTGCTCCACTACCAACAGAATCAGGGTCCGGTCGCGTCTGGGGACTTGGTGGTCATCGATGTCGGAGCATCGTGGGGGCACTACACCGCGGATATCACGCGCACGATTCCAGCGAGTGGTCGCTACACCGAGCGGCAGCGAGAGATCTATCAGATCGTCGCTCGCGCCCAGGAAGCGGGGATCAGAGCCGCGCGTCCCGGGGCCACGATCCGCGACGTTCATCGCGCGGCGCGGGCGGTGTTCGAAGCGGAGGGACTGGAGCGATACTTCCCCCACGGGACGAGTCATCACGTCGGTCTCGAGGTTCACGATGTCGGATCGACACGGCGACCGTTGGCCGAGGGGATGGTGATCACAGTCGAGCCGGGACTCTATCTCGCCGATGAATCCCTCGGAATCCGCATCGAAGACATGGTTCTGATCACCGAAAACGGGTGCGTGATCCTTACGGACGCGATTCCTCGCACTCCCGATGACCTCGAGGAGGCGATCGAACGGGCCCGTTCCGAGGTTGGCGTGGATTCGCGGCTCCCGGCGGCGCGAGGTCAGGCGATGTGACACCTTTGGCGGGAGACCAAAGCGGCGGGGACGATAGAATTGACGGGACTGTCCTCTCTCCGTCCCCCGATTGAGCGCCCCTTCTGAGAGCTGCGCGCTGCATGGTTCGAACCGCTCCCTCTCTCGTGTGGATCATGTTGATCCTCTTCGGCTTTCCTGTCCTGGGAAGCGCCCAAGTGGGGGGAACCTTCGTCCTCGTTGGGCATGAGGAAGCGGGTCAGATCTTCGACCCGGCCAACGGGAGTGTTGTTCGATTCGTGACAGCGATCTCCGCGGCGCAGGTCATCTACGAGGAGCGCGACTTCTTCGGGCAACCCTCGGGTCTCTTGCGAGGAACAGCCTCACTCGAGTTGGCGCCACCCACGGTCACTTCTCACAGTTCAGGGCCGATTCTTTTCGCGAGCGATGGGGTCGCGCCGTTTTCCGATCCCAGTGTCTATCACCCGACGATCTTCGATCTCGATGACGGTTCGACCCTCACTGGGCTCTACTGCGTATCCGACGCGCCAACAGGAACCATCGAGTGGTTTACTTCGATCGGCGGGAGCCTCTGGGTTCACGCCGGAACCCCCGCACACTTGCTCGCAACCGGCGGGGGCGGCGTCATCGATGTCTTGCGCATCGAAGCAGGAACGCACGCGGATGGAGAAGCGGTCGTCGTCTACTACCACACCGCATCCGGCGCCGTGCGCGCTGTGGTTTCAGATTCGTCTGCGACGGGGGGAGCGAAGTACTTCGTCTTCGATCCCTCGAGTGATATCGAGATTCTCCCCGCGACCGCGATTGCTGGCGGCTTCGCTGCGACCGGAGCTGTCCAAGCGTTTCCATCGGGTGAGGTGGGCTTCTTCTTCGTGCCTCAAGATGGGAGCTACATTGGATTCGCGGAGTCGACCGATCCGCTCGCTGGCTGGGCCGTGACTCGGGGGAGCGCAGATCCACTCCTGTCGACCTCAGCAAATCTCGCGAATCCTGATCCTGCGCGGGCGGAGATTCTCGAGCTCTCGCTCTTCGGGACTCCAGAGGGTGTCCGGGGGTACTACGTCGGTGCGATCCCGGGTCTGCAGAGCTTCTCGAGAAGCCTTGGCTCCGTCACGTTCGAGAACCCTCAGGCGATGGACGCGGGTGCACCGTTCATTCGAGGAGATGCCAACGACAACGGTGCCTTCGACCTGGTCGATGTGGTCTTCGTCCTGCAATACCTCTTCGCCGGCGGAGCGCATCCCGGTTGCCATGATGCTGCGGACGAGAACGATGATGGATTGATGAACCTTCTCGATCCGATTCACCAGATCGAGTACTTCTTCGCCGGCGGCCCACCGCCCCCGATGCCCTTCGCAATCTGCGCGAAGGACCCCACGATCGATTCGCTCCTGTGCGTGACCTTCACGAGCGCCGGCTGCGCTCCGTGAGCGGATTGCTCTCGCCACGGGCACGAAAAAACCGGAAGAGCGACGACCGCTCCTCCGGCGCATCAGGATCGAGGGGAACACCCCCCCCGTGTGATCTCGAAGAGGGTGGGCGAAGAGCTTCTCGCAGCTCTTCGCTGGTGAGCGACGATACTCCAGACTCCAGCGTCTCGACCTCGCATGACGTGGAGACCTATCATCGATATTGCATTCTAGCTCCACGGGGGAGGTGCGCCAGCGAACCATTCAGAATGAGCACGAACGATTCATACCCGCCCATAGGCATTGGACTTAGGGAAGTTCGGCTAATGTCTAGATCTTGGGGGTGTCAGAAAAGCGTACGGCTGGATTGCACGCTTCGTGGAGTCTCAGAACTGCGCGGGGAGCTCAAGCACGGGGAATGCAGGGCCCTCTACGCAGACCCGACGATAGCGGGTCCCATCCGGGGTCGGAATCACGCAGCCGAAACAGGCTCCGAATCCGCACGGCATGTAGTTCTCGAGGGAGATCCAGAACGGAATCTCGCGTTCGACGGCGAGGTCGCGGAGCGCGAGATTCATTCCATGCGGGCCACAACCAATCCCTGCCGCCGCCCCTTCGCGCACCGGGTCGAGATGGCTGCGGGCCAGGTCGACCACGTTGCCGGAGTGCCCCGCACTGCCGTCGTCGGTCGAGACGGCAGTGTCGACCCCGAGTTCCTGAAACGCCTCCCACCCGACCAGTAAAGATCTGCGACGAGCGCCGAGGAGAACTCGGTGGGGTGGTGGGTCTGTTTCGAACGCGAGCTCGCGGCAATAGAGGTGAAGGGGCGCGACTCCGATGCCTCCGCCCACCAAGAGGAGAAGCCCATCCTTGGGGATCTCGGGGCGCGGGAGCGGCTTCCCGAGCGGACCGAGAAGATCGATCGGTTCGCCGACCGCGAATCGTTGCATGCGTCGCGTCCCCGGCCCGACCACTTGATAGAGAATGCGGACACTCTCGGCGGTCACTCCGGGCTGCGGAAGCACGTCAGAGACGCTGAAGGGGCGCCGGATGAGTGGGTCATCTCCGTCGGAGACGCGTACCTGCACAAACTGCCCGGCGCGCACCCGGGGCGCGAGTGCGGGAGCGTGGGCTTCGAGTAGAAACCACCCCTCGCCGAGGTCGTCATTGCGCGTGATCGTGGCTTCGCCCATCGGTCGCTCCATCAGCTAGAAGAAGGCCGTATCTCCGGCCGTTCGATCTCCGGCCGTTCAATCTCCGGCCGTTCGATCTCTACTGCCAGATCAAGAAAAGCTCCCGGCAGCTCGTCGATCACATCGGAGGCGATCATCGATTCGACCCCGAGACGGTCTCGCACTCGATCCCCGGCTCGCCCGTGAAGCCAGGTTCCACGCCTGGCTGCCACGAAACCCGAGTCTCCGCGGCCGAGCAGGGCCCCGATCACTCCCGCGAGCACGTCGCCAGAGCCTCCCGTCGCCAGTCCAGGATTCCCCGTAGGGTTCGTGGCGATCCGATTCCCTTCGACGATCCGGGACTGAGGACCCTTACGCACGAGAACTCCCGGGATCACCCGTGCAAAGGCAAGGGACTCAAGGTCACGCTCCGCCGCCTCGACCCCCGCCG
>ERZ891418.765-NODE-765-length-10563-cov-4.364484_pt1 | contig 10563 bp, 2 predicted proteins | sample MGYA00521236_ERZ891418 | MGnify/ENA primary metagenome ERZ891418 (study PRJEB32303, sample SAMEA104408696) | aquatic metagenome | biome: Brackish water; feature: Chemocline; material: water | place: Baltic Sea | collected 2014-10-18T10:34:00 | depth 100 m ... | reverse complement strand
GGAGGCTGTGAGCCCACAGGGCGAGGCCAAGGAGCTTCTCTATGCGCGCGTGCTCTCTCGATCGAATCGAGGGAGCACGTGCGTTTTCTTTTGCCCCGAAACGCAACGGCGGGCAGTTCGGGCGGCTATGGATTGGGCGGCCGAGGATTGAGCAGGGCCCAAGTGGCCCCTGATCGGCGAGGGAAGAACGAAACCGGATCCGTCAATGCCTGCTCTGGATGCCCATGGCGCGATCATCCCGGCGCGATGCGACTATCCCCGGGCACTCAACAGCCCCGGGCGGAGTCGACCGTCCCCTGCGGATCTTGTTGCGGGGCATCCGATCCACTAAACTTACTCCGCCCCGCTCATTATTGATCAATATGTGTCGCGACTCTCGACGCGCGGAACCGCGCACTCGAAGTCCGAAAGGCTCACCTCATGTCTCGACGCTCAAAAATCCTCCGCCCGCTCCTCGCCCTTCCCGCGCTCCTCTGCGTGCTGTCGACCGCTGTTGCGTATGGCGACCTCCTGGTCTCCATCGGTCCCGACAGCATTCAACGGTACGACGCGGTCACGGGAACGTTGATCGGAACGCTTCCCCCCTTCTCCGGAGCGCACGGAGTGACGGTCGGGCCCGACGGCTCGCTCTACGCCTGCGTGGCTGGAGGAGTGATGCGCTACAACCTGGAGACGGAGAGCGTGATCGAGGCCTGGTCCCCTCCCCCCGGGGGAGCCGGGGTTTGTGGCTTCTCGGCCAACGTGCAAGAAATCGTCTTCGGTCCCGATGGTCAGGCGTTCGTCTCCGATTGCTCCGCGAATCGGTTGAGACGCCTCGATGGCGAGACCGGCGCGTGCAATGACTCCCTGTCGATGGCATGCCCCGTGGGACTCACCTTCGGTTCTGACGGTTTCATCTACGTGACGAGTTTCAACGGCAATCGCGTCGATCGGGTGCACCCCGAGACACTCGTCTCGACCACCGTCGTGACCGGACTGTCGGGGCCATGGGGAATCGCAGCGCGCGCCGGTGTGCTCTACGTTTCTGATTCCATCTCCCAAGAGATCCGTCGGTACGACGAAGCAACCGGCGCCCTCCTCGGGGTCTTCGTAACGGTGCCCGACCAGTGTCGTGGTCTCGCGTTCGGACCTTCGGGCCGACTCTACGTTGCGACCGCGGGAGGCGTCTATCGCTATGAGCCATCGGGTGCGCCCCTCGGGCTCTTCGTTGCAGGTGGACTCGACTGCCAGAACGTCGCCTTCACCTGCGAGGGGATTCAGGGAGCCGATTGCAACTCGAACGGCACGAGTGACGCTTGCGACATCGAGACGCTGGTCAGCTCCGACTGCAACCTGAACGGCATACCGGATGAGTGCGAGACCAATCAGTTCGCGACCGAACTCACCGCGAGCGACGCCTCGACGAACAGTCGGTTGGGGGCTGCGCTCGATCTGAGCGGCGAGCATCTCGCGGCCGGCGCGCCCTTAGGAAGTGGATTCGGCAGCGCGACCGGCGAGGGCTATCTCTTTCGCCGCACGACGTCGGCGTGGCAGGAAGTCGCGCGGGTGAAGGGCTCGGATAGCGTCTCGGGAGATCTGTTCGGGAGCGCAGCGGCGATCGGAGATCACGTGGCGATCTTCGGTGCGCCCGGCACTCCGACCGGAGCCGCCTACGTCTTCGAGCTCCTTCCGAACGGTTGGGTTCAGTCTCAAAAACTGACTGCGTTCGATGGCGGCGCGGGGGATAGTTTCGGGCTCGAGATCTCACTCGATGGCGCGTTCGCCTGCATCGGCGCACCGAACCAGGGGAGCTTGTCCGGAGCCGCCTACATCTTCGCCCGAAATGGCGCGGGAACTTGGTTGGAAGAGGCGAAGCTCGTCCCTTCCGATCCCGCGACGCTCAAACAATTCGGATCATCGGTTGCCATCGTCGGCGATCTTGCTGTGGTCGGTGCGCTCGGCGATGCAGGATCACAGGGGAGCGTGTATCTCTTTCGCCGGGTGGCTCCGGGTCTCTGGGTCGAAGAGGCAAAGCTCGTCGCGAGCGACGGAGCGCCCAACCATCGACTCGGCAGCTCGGTCTCGGTCGATGCTGAACTGGTCGCGGCGGGTGCACCGGGGGAGAGCAGCGTCGATGTCGAGGCGGGGGCTGTCTATCTCTTCCGCCGTGTGTCGGGGGTTTGGACCGAGACCACCAAGCTCACGGCACTCGGCTCCACCTCCGGCGCTCACTTCGGCCAGCGAGTCGACCTCCTCGGGCCTCGAGTCCAGGTCGGCGCGCCCGAGCAGAATGATGGCGGCGTCGACGTCGGTGCCGCCTACCTTTTTCAGAAGTTCGGGTCCGCTTGGGATGAGGTCCAGAAGTTCAATGCGTCGGATACCGCCCCGAACTCCAAGTTTGGGAGCGCGGTCGCAGTCGGGGACGATGGAGTGGTCGCGATCGGGGCTTCCGACGACGACTCCGCGGCCTCGAACGCGGGTTCCGCCTACGCGTTCTTCTTTGCTCTCGATTGCGACTCGAATGAGATCCTCGACGCATGCGAGATCGATTGCCAAGAAGAACAGCTCGTCGTTCCCGACAACAATCAGCTCCGGCGGTTCGATCGATACGGTGGCTTTCTCACGGTGGTCAATAGCGCCTTCAGCCTCGTTCGCGGAATCGCGGTGGGAACTGACGGGGACGTCTATGTTTCCAGCCCCGCGGGGTTCAACCGGATCGATCGGTTCGACGGTCAGACCCTCAGCTTCCTCGCGACGTTCGCGTTGGGGCTTCCACCCGGCGCGATCGACGACCTCGTCTTCGGTCCCGACGGCGATCTCTACTTCGGGGTGCTCCAACAGAATCAGATCTATCGATTGGATGGAGCCACCGGCACCTTCCTCGGAAGCTTCGCAACGACCATCGGCCAGCCGAAAGCTCTCACCTTCGGCCCCGACGGAGATCTGTTCGTCGCGATGGGCGGCATCGTGCAACGTTTCAACGGACAGACCGGGGTCGATCTCGGCGCGGTGAGCAGCTTCATCGGGACCGACTATCGCGACCTCGAGTTCGGCCCGGATGGCCTGCTCTATGCTTGCGACCTCGGACAAGACCGGGTTCACAGCTTCAACGTCGCGACCAACCAGTACCTCGGAGTGTTCGTGGACCAGAGCATCACCACGTTTGTGGCCGGGATGTGGGGACTTCGATTCGATTCGAGCGGCGATCTCCTGGTCAGCGGATTTTCGAACGGCGTGATCGGGCGATTCGATGGGGTGACCGGCGCGTTCCTCGACTACCACGTCTCGACTCCCCCTGGGCAACCCACCGTCCTCGTGAACCCCTCACAGTTCGTGTTTCAGTGTGCGGCGCTCCTCGATCCCGACTGCAACGAGAACGGGAAACCGGACACCTGTGATATCGCCGAAGGAACGAGCATCGACCTCGATCTCAACGGGATCCCTGACGATTGTGAACTCGACACCGACGGCGACGGACAGAACAACGCAGTCGACACCGATGATGACAGCGACGGGATCCTCGATGACTTCGATCTCGACCCGGTCGATCCCACTCTTTGCGAGGACAGCGATCTCGACGGCTGCGATGACTGCTCCGTCGGCGTCGACGGCTTCGGCCCCCTTCCCGATAACGATCCGTTGAACGACGGAGCCGACACGGACGGTGACACCATCTGCGACGTCGGCGATACCGACGACGACAACGATGGCATCCTCGACGCTCAGGATCCCCAGCCTCTCGACCCCACCCTCTGTGTGGATGCCGACTTGGACGGTTGCGACGACTGTGCGGTGGGGGTGGACGGCTTTGGAGCGCTGCCCGATTTCAATCCGCTGAACGACGGTGTGGACACCGATCTCGACGGTGAGTGCGATTTCGGTGACGCGGACGACGACAACGACGGGGTCCTCGACGGAGCCGATCTCGATCCTCTCGATCCTTCCATCTGTGGTGACTCCGATGGGGATGGCTGCGACGATTGCGCGGTCGGGGTGGACGGTTTCGGGACTCAAGCGGACAACACGCCCCAAAACGATGGGTTGGACACCGATGCGGACGGGCTATGCGACTTGGGCGATACCGACGACGACAACGATGGTGTGCTCGACGCGGGGGACCCGGCGCCCCAGGATCCGTCTCTGTGTGGCGATCTAGATCTCGACGGTTGCGACGACTGTGCCGTGGGAACTGACGGATTCGGTCCCCTCGCCGACAACCAGACCGCGAACGACGGACTCGACACCGACGGCGACGGGCTCTGCGACTCAGGTGATGTGGATGACGACAACGACGGCATTCTCGATGGCGCCGACATCGAGCCAGTGAACCCGTTCGTCTGCGGAGATTCCGATGGGGACGGCTGCGACGACTGCGCCGTCGGCACCGACGGCTTCGGTCCACTGTCCGATTCCACGCCTTCAAATGACGGACTGGACACCGATGGCGATGGCATTTGCGACTTCGGAGATACCGACGACGACAACGATGGCGTGCTCGACACGGCGGATACACAGCCGCTAGACCCGTCAATTTGTCTCGATTCCGACCTCGACGGCTGTGACGACTGCGCGGTGGGCACGGATGGATTCGGCCCGCTCCCTGACAACGATCCGTCGAGCGACGGCTTGGATACGGACAGCGACGGCCTCTGCGATGCGGGGGACCCGGACGACGACAACGACGGCGTGCTCGACGCTGGCGATCCAGATGCGCAAGATCCGTCGATCTGTGGCGACTCGGACCTCGACGGTTGCGACGACTGCGCGGTGGGAACGGACAATTTCGGCCCGCTCGCGGACAACCTCCCGTCAAATGACGGCACGGACACCGATGGCGACGGACTCTGCGATTTCGGCGATCTCGACGACGACAACGACGGCGTCCTCGATACGAACGATCTGCAACCGCTCGATCCGTTCAGCTGTGAGGACCAGGACGGCGATGGTTGTGACGATTGCGCGGTCGGGACGGACGGGTTCGGTCCCTTGCCGGACAACGACCCGCTTGCGGACGGGACCGACACCGACAGCGACGGGACCTGCGACCTGACCGATACGGACGACGACAACGATGGCGTCCTCGACGGTGGAGACGTGGCACCCTTCGATCCGTCCGTTTGCGGCGACACCGACCTCGACGGCTGCGACGACTGCACGGTCGGGACCGACGGGTTCGGTCCGCTCGCCGACAATCTTCCCCTCGCGGACGGCCTCGACACCGACAGCGACGGGGGGTGTGACTTCGGCGATCCCGATGACGACAACGACGGCGTCCTCGACCCCGAGGATCCCGCGCCCCTGGAGCCGTCGATCTGCGGGGACAGCGACCTCGACGGTTGTGACGACTGCGCGGTGGGGACCGACGGGTTCGGTCCGCTCGCCGACAATCAGCCGTCGGACGATGGCCTCGACACCGATGCCGACGGACTCTGCGATCTCGGAGATCCCGACGACGATAACGATGGCGTGCCGGACGCGGGGGATCCAGAGCCGCAGGATCCGTCGATCTGCGGTGACTCGGATCTCGACGGTTGCGACGACTGCGCAGTGGGAACGGACAACTTCGGCCCGCTCGCGGACAACCTCCCTTCGAACGATGGCACGGACACCGATAGCGACGGACTCTGCGATTTCGGCGACCCCGATGACGACAATGACGGTGTGTCCGACACGAGCGACCCCCAACCGCTCGACCCCTCCCTTTGCGGAGATTCCGACCTCGACGGTTGTGACGATTGCACGGTCGGAACGGACGGCTTCGGCCCCCTCACCGACAACGATCCGCTGAATGACGGTTTGGACACGGACAGTGATGGCATCTGCGATCTGACCGATTCCGACGACGACAACGACGGTGTCCTCGATGGAACCGATACCGACAGCTTCGACCCGTCGATCTGCGGCGACGCGGATCTCGATGGTTGTGACGACTGCGCAGTGGGCACCGACGGGTTCGGTCCGCTCGCCGACAATGACCCCTCGAACGACGGGCTGGATACGGACGGCGATGGCGTCTGTAACCTGACCGATCTCGACGACGACAACGACGGAGTCCTGGATGGGGCCGATCTCGCTCCGGAGGACCCGTTCCTCTGCGGTGACTCGGACGGCGACCTCTGTGACGACTGCGCGGTCGGCACGGACGGATTCGGACCGCTTCCCGACAACGATCCCACCAACGACGGAGTGGACACGAATGGGGACGGCGTCTGCGACCAGAGCGACCCTGACGACGACTCCGATGGCGTTCTGGACGGCGACGACAACGCTCCGCTCGATCCGACCATCTGTCGCGATCTCGATGGGGACGGTTGTGACGACTGCAGTTCGGGATTCGATGCTCCGAACAATGACGGACTCGACACAGACTCGGACGGGCTCTGCGACGTCGGGGATCCCGACGACGACAACGATGGTGTCCTCGATGGCGCGGACCCCCTGAGCTTGGATCCGACCATCTGCGGAGACGTCGATGGCGACGGCTGCGACGATTGCGTCATCGGAACGGACGGGTTCGGTCCGCTCCCCGACAACGATCCGTCGAACGATGGCACCGACAACGAGGGGGACGGCCTGTGCGACGCCGGAGACCCGGACGATGACAATGACGGCGTTCCCGACCCCCTTGACGACGACCCGTTCGACCCCACCATCTGCCGCGATCTCGATGGGGACGGCTGCGACGACTGCGCGTCGGGGACGGACGCGCCGAGCAACGACGGTCCCGATTTCGACGGAGATGGACTTTGCGACAGCGGGGATCCCGACGACGACAACGACAACGTGGCCGATGGCGACGACAACGCCCCGCTCGACGCGACAATCTGCCGCGATCTCGATGGAGATGGCTGCGACGATTGCAGTTCAGGAACCGACGCGCCGAGCGATGACGGGCTCGACAGCGACGGCGACGGGCTTTGCGACCGCGGGGACCCGGACGACGATAACGACGGCGTGCTCGATGCCAGAGACCTCGACCCGCTCGACCCCTTCGTCTGCGGCGATACGGACTTGGACCAGTGTGACGATTGTTCGCCCCTCCCCTGTGCGCCGCTGTTTCGGCGTGGTGACGCGAACGGTGACGGTAGTCACAACATCGCGGACCCCATCGCAGTGCTCGCGTATCTCTTCTCGGGTGGGGTTGGTGACTGCCTGCAAGCGAACGACACCAACGACGACAACTCCGTGAACATTGCCGATGCGATCGCGCTCCTCAGCTTCCTGTTTACGAGTGGGCCGCCGCCGGAGGCGCCGTACCCGAATTGCGGGATGGACCCCGATCTCGGGCCCTTGACCTGCGACTTTCATCCCAGCTGCCCCTAACAGCCGGTTGAAAAAGTCATTTCGATCGAGAAGCCGAGCTTCCTTCGCCCAGCACTCCCGGCCAAACTCGAAGTACGACCAGTACGACGTCGTTTGGCCGGGAGCACTGGACTTGAAATCTCGCCCTCTCGATTCGAAAGCACTTTTTCAACAGACTGCTAAGGGAAGAGACCCGTGAGAACTCCGCCCGCTCCGGAGGTGCATTCACCGCGGAGCGGGCATTTTCGTGCTGTCGGTGAGATCTCTCCGCCCGTTTTTCTTCGCCAGTGACGATCATCGATTCTGAAGACTTCGAGCCACAGTCGCCTCAAATGTGAGAATGATCGTCGCCCCGCGGTCGCACGTGGTCAGCATCGAAAGATGTTCAACCCGCAGGTAAAAAGAGGGTTCCTACTCCCCTTCTTTCCGAGTTGCCGGAGCGTTCCTTCGCAGGCTACACTTTGGACCTGTTCCACTGCACCTCAGGCTCGCCCCGGCGACGATTCGGCTTCTGATCGATTGCAAAACGAACTCCCCTCTCGTCATTCAATGGGCGCGATGGTGTTCGGACATTTGTGAGGTCGCGAAGCACTCGATCGATGCCACTCGGGCGTAGACGGGTCCCGCCCCATGTTCGTCAGCCGATCGCACCCCATGCGATGCACATCTGCATCGCGCTCACTCGTTCCCGAACCTTTTTGGATTCGATGGGGGCGCGCCATCAGAGTTTCTTCGCTCGCGCTCGGCGGAGCCTTGGCGCTTTCATCCTGCGGTGGAGGTGGGGGTGGGCACGAAGCCGTTCCCGCGACCGGCACTGGACTGCTTGCGTCACCCCAGGAGATCGCGGCGCTTCCGACGAGTGGTGCGGCGTGGGCCGAACTCTATTCGGTTGCCTCAGAGACGATCCAAGATCCCGATCTCTCCGATCAAGACGATCGCGACAACATTCGGGTGCTGGCGAAGGCGTTGGTCTTTGCACGCATCGGTGGTGCGAACTTCCGGGACGATGTGGTCGAGGCATGTCTCGACATCATCGGGACTCAGGGGGGTGAGACTTTGCCGCTGGCGCGCGAGCTCGCGGCCTACGTGATCGCAGCCGATCTCGTCGGACTGCCTCCCGCTGACGACCTGGCGTTCCGGAGCTTCCTCCAAGATGTGCGTCACGAGCTGATCGGGGGTCGCACGCTGATCACGACACATGAGCTTCGCGCGAACAACTGGGGGACGCACGCCGGGGCGACGCGCATTGCGATCGCCCTCTACCTCGGGGACAGCGCCGATCTGGCGGCAGCAGCCCAAGTTTTTCGAGGGTGGCTCGGGGACCGGGGTGCCTTCGATGGCTTCGAGTTCGGCGATCTTTGGTGGCAGTCGCAGCCAACGACGCCCGTCGGCGTGAATCCTGTCGGTGCTGTGATCGGGGGACAAAACGTCAACGGGGTTCTTCCCGACGACCAGCGCAGGGGCGGACCGTTCAGTTGGCCCCCGCCGCAGGAGAACTACGTCTACGAGGCTCTCCAAGGGGCGTTGCTCCAGGCGATTCTCCTCGATCGCGCGGGTTATGAGGTCTGGGCGTGGTCCGACCAGGCGCTTCTGCGCGCATTTGACTGGCTCAGTGCCCAAGCTTCGTTCCCTGCGGGGGGAGATGACGAATGGGAGCCGTTCGTGATCAATCACTTCTACGGCGTGGCACTTCCGACGATGGGTGGCGGTGCAGAGGCGGGCAAGAACTTTGGCTTCGCCGATTGGTTGTACTCGCCGTGACCCACGATAGAGAGGCAAGCGTCCTCCGCCGGTTCCGCCCAGAGCGCTTCCCCGTTCCCCGCCTGTGGGATCGCTGAGTTACTCGGCAGCGACTCTGACTCCGATTGTCCCTCAGAGGCGTCGATTCGCCCCCCCCGCAGGTGCTTGCACCGGCGGGGCGGGTTCATTCCCTCTCGGGCAGTCTCCCGACCTCCGTTCTCTCCCGCCCGCCGCTCGACATCCCCCCACATCGCTTGCTGCGCTCCGCTCCTTCCTCGACAATCCCGCCGCTGACTCTCTCCCAGCGGCCAAGGAGCCCCTCTTCGATGAAACCCACGCGCAACATCGGCATCATCGCGCACATCGATGCCGGCAAGACCACTGTCTCCGAGCGGTTCCTCTATTACTCGGGGCGTGAGTACCGCATGGGCGAGGTCCACGAGGGCAACGCGACCATGGACTGGCTCGAGGAGGAGCAGGAGCGGGGGATCACGATCACCTCCGCTGCGACGACCTTCGAGTGGGCGGATACGCGCGTCAACCTCATCGACACCCCAGGGCACGTCGACTTCACCGCCGAGGTCGAGCGCTCCCTCCGCGTCTTGGACGGCGCGGTCGGCGTATTTTGCGGAGTCGCGGGGGTCGAAGCACAGTCGGAGACGGTGTGGCGCCAGGCGGACAAGTACCAAGTGCCGCGCATCGCCTTCATCAACAAGCTCGACCGCGTGGGTTCTGACTACTTCCGCGTGCTCGAAGAGATCGCCGCCGAGTTCGGTTGCGTCTGTCTGCCTTTGATCGTGCCGGTCGGCTCGGAGGGAGAGTTCCGCGCGATCGTCGATCTGGTGACGATGCGGCAGATCGCGTTCGAAACAGAATCACTCGGGTCCAAGATGGTCATCGAGGAGATCGATCCTGCGGTCGCTGAAACCGTCGAAATGTATCGAGAAATGCTCCTCGATCGGGTCGCCGATGCCTCCGACGAAGTGATGGAGAAGGTGCTCGAAGGGGAGCCGGTGCCTCCGGAGCTCTTACAGAAGGTCATCCGCAAAGGGACCCTCGAGCGCCGCTGGGTGCCGGTTCTCGGCGGTTCAGCGTTCAAGAACAAAGGGGTCCAGCCGCTCCTCGACGCGATCGTCGCGTATCTCCCCGACCCTTCCGACCTCGATCACGTCACCGGACACGATCTTCACACCGGCGCAGATATTCAGCGTGCGCTGGTCCCGACCGACCCGCTGGCGGCCCTCGTTTTCAAGGTTCAGATCGACACGCACGGCGAGATCTACTACCTGCGTGTGTACTCCGGGAAGCTCACCAAGGGGCAAGCGGTCCTGACCGCGCGAACCGGGAAGAAGGAGCGGGTCGGCAACCTGTACCGCATGCACGCGGGGCAGCGCGAGGCGATCGAAACCGCGGTGGCCGGGGACATTGTCTCGGTGACCGGGCTCCGCTTCTCCGCGACCGGCGATACTCTCTGTGACCAAGGGCAGCCGATCCTTCTCGAGAACGTGGTGTTTCCGGCGACCGTCATCTCCATGGCCATCG
>ERZ891418.764-NODE-764-length-10563-cov-7.301865_pt1 | contig 10563 bp, 8 predicted proteins | sample MGYA00521236_ERZ891418 | MGnify/ENA primary metagenome ERZ891418 (study PRJEB32303, sample SAMEA104408696) | aquatic metagenome | biome: Brackish water; feature: Chemocline; material: water | place: Baltic Sea | collected 2014-10-18T10:34:00 | depth 100 m ... | reverse complement strand
AGCTTGCGATCTTCGGGCTCGGCAAGCTGGAAGCTTACCCCACTTTCGCTCCGCGCCGAGAACCTCGCATCACGACACGGAGTGTCGTGCCACTCTCCCCGGCTCGCCGCGCGAGACTGCGTCGTTCGGCGCTCGGATTGACGGACGTGGGCGTCCGTCCTACGGGGCTTTGGCTGAACAATCCGTGACGATGAATCGAGTCATCGAAAACTGCTCACCGGTCGCGACGTCCGTTTCGGTCAGTTCAAACTGAATCGTCCCGAATGGGATCTCCGGAGTCAGCCACAGGTCGCTGCGGTAGCGGATCCGCCGCTGGTCGGAGATGCGTGCCTGCTCAACCTGCGTCGCCGCCCGCTGGCAGGAGAACGCGTCCTGGCGCAGCTTCGTTCGAACGTGGCGAGTGACGCCGGGGTTGTAGGGCCGCTCCACAGGGACGCCACGCAGAATGCTGATGACATCGCTGAGTGTTAATCCGGAGTCGGACTCGAAACTCACCACGAACTCGTTCAGTTTCCTGCCGGCGTTAAACGAGGTGACATCGATCGCCACTTCAAGAATCGAGGCATCACTCCTGCCGGTGTTGAATTCGAAACGGATCTTCTGCAGCGTCTTTTCGCCTTCTGCCAGTCGCCCGAGATTGACCAGGCGAATCGTTTCGGGCCTGCGGTCACTCAGGCGGACAGTGTTGCCGGTCGAAGTGAACTCAACGAATGCCCCAGGGGCGCCGTCGGGCAGTTCGGCAAACCAGGTATGGAGCTTCCGCTTGAACGGAAACTCCGGTTTCGGGTCGGAGTAGTCGATCCACCCGCGATCGCTCATCTGATGAAACAGCCACGAGGCTGTCCACGGATTGCTCGCCGCTGACAGCGACGAGTAAGTCGAAATGCCTAGCAGCACCAGGACGATCGCCAGGCCACTTCTTTTTTCTGAGAGCGATTCAAACGCCGGAACGAGAGCAAGGACCCAGAACGGGACCAGCCAGATCATCCATCTCAGGCCGAAGGTGTTGCCACCGTAGTTGTAGTTGTCGGTGCGAGTCAGGTAGAAGCCGAGCACCGCGACGCTCAGGCCAAGACCCAGCCAGATGACCGACGCGACTGGCGAGTCCTTCCACTTCGACTTCGTCGCCAGACTGACGCCGATCAGCAGAAACACGGGCGAGAGACTGAAAATTCCGTGATGGCCGAAGACGCAATGAAAGAAGTAGGCCAGCGGGCCGTCGAGGCTCTGGTCCATCCCGCGCGGGCTCATCCAGTAGCTCTGGATGCCCTCAAATTCGTATTCGTAAAACTCGGTCCCGTACGAAAGATAAAACGGTTTCCAGGTGCCCGCGCACCAGTAAATCGTCGCAAAGTAGGCCGCCAGCGGAACCAGCGCCGCCGGCACGAAATACTTTGCGGTCAAAGAACAATCTTTTCGGGCGAGCATCACAAAGAGAGCAGCACCGAACAGCGCGCCCGGAAGTTCGTGACACGGAACAAGCGCCGCCCAGAATCCAGCGAAGAGGAAGTTGCGTTTGATGACGCCGCTGCCACTGAGAATCCGGATCGTCGGCGCGAGGCACAGCACGAGAAACACGGCCGTGACGGAGTGGTTGTTGAGTGTCGTCGCGTAGCTTGGCACGAGTGTCCCGAAACAAAACGTCGCGTTGGCCAGGAGCCTTGCTGTGAGATTCTCCGTCGACTTCGCGAGGATTCTGGCAAGCAGCACATACGCGATCGTCAACGGAAGCCAGTTAACGATCAGCAGAATCGACTGGCAGGTCACGTCCGTCTGCTTGAGCAGGTCGAGCCCAAAGACGCGCTTTAATCCTTTGTAAACTCCCGCAACCGCCACCGACAGCAGTGGCGGCTTCGTCGAATAGAAGTGGTCTTTGTAACGGACCTTATCGATCGTCGCCCAACCGGGCTTCGCGTCAATCTCGTCAATATGAAACGTGTTCCGCTCCACGAGCGACCAGACCGTACACCACCGCGAGCGATCATTGGCACTCTGCAGCGGTTTCGCGTTGACCGTCGTCGTAAAGAGCAGCGCGGAACCGAGGGCGATGATGAGCCACTCGGCGGAAGAGAGTCTGCGAGTTTCGGTCCTGGGCTGAGTTTCGCTCATCGATCCATCGTCTGTCTGTTACTGGAGCATTTCCAGACTGCCGGAAACGCGTCGCAGAATGGCTTATCAGCCGGCTCATGACTGTCGTCCTACTCCGGTGCCTTGAACTCAAACCGTTTGCACTGGCTGAAGAACTCCAGCGGATTCTCGTACACGATCTTACTGATCTTCTTTTCCGAATGGCCTCGCCGGCGCATCTCCTGTACGAAGTCCGGCACGGCGAGCGGTTCGGACGGGCCCCAGTCTCCCGCCGAGTTCACCATGATCCGGTCGTCACCGTACATCTCGATGATGTCCGCCGCGCGGGACGGAGTGCACTTGGTGATCGGGTACAGCGTCATGGCACACCAGAAACCGTGCTCCTTCGCCAGCTTGACGGTGTGCTCCTCAACGTGGTCGATGAGAGTTCGTTCGGGCTTGATCCGCGGATCGTCGAGCAGCATGTCGACGATCATTCGCGTGCCTTTGTACTTATCCTGAAGGTGAGGCGTGTGGATGAGAATCAGCTCTTCCGTTTTCAGAGCCAGTTCCATGTGCTCCCAGAAAATCTGCGCTTCATTCTTTGTGTTCTTGTTGAGCCCGATTTCGCCGATGCCAAGCACGTTGGGTGAGTCCAGGAACTCCGGAATCATCGCGATCACTTCTCGCGACAGTTCGACGTTTTCTGCTTCCTTGGCGTTGATGCACAGCCAGGTGAAATGCTGGATGCCGACGGCCGCCGCGCGTTTCGGTTCGACCTCAGTCAACTGACGGAAGTAGTCGCGAAACCCGTCGACGCTGCCACGGTCGAATCCGGCCCAGAATGCCGGTTCGCTCATCGCGACGCAGCCCATTCGGGCCATGCGTTCGTAGTCGTCCGTCACGCGGGAGACCATGTGAATGTGAGGGTCGATGTAGTACATGCTTCGTTTCCGGTCCCGTTTGATTCTGTCGTTTTGAGCCAGCGTCGCGAGCCTGATCAAGTCCGCAGCCCGGGCCGTTTCCACTGCTCGTCGTAAGGATCGCTGAAGACAATCTGAAGCTGCTCGGCCCGGTCATTCGAGCTGTTTTGAATAATGTCGATGCTTTTACGAAGCTGCTCCATTCGAAAATCATTTCTGACACGGTCAGTTCCCTCGGCCCGGTCAAGCCGGTCGAGAGTCGCGGCAACCGCAAGAAGCTTCGCGCGGGTTTCAAGAAACACACGGTCGAAAATCTGGTCAGCAGTCAATGGTTCGCTCATCGATTTGTCCTCGTAAGTGCCACCGCGGAAGTGGGCGGAAAGCTGTCACACGGCGAAACGGCGAGAATTGTCTGTCGCACCGGCATGCTACCAAAGTTGAGTCGACCGTCACACGAAAAGGGCCAGCCACCTCGGTGCTGAACTGAATTACGATGGCTGTTCCACTGCGACTGGCGGCGACGACGGCATGAAGGCGGCCACGATTCCTGCAATGAGCAGACACGGTACGCAAGCGATGAACGTCAACTGGGGGTTACCGACGCTTTCAAAGTAAGACGTCAACGGAGCCTGGATCAGTCCGCCGATTCCCCAGGCCATCCCCATCGTCAGAGCCGATGCAAAACCGGCTCCCTTCGGCAACTGCTGCTGAGCGTAAGACACCATCGCTGGCGACGTGCCCCACAGTAACAGGCCCGACAAAGCGACCGATGTGAACAGCAGCCACGCAGGACAGTCCTGCCAGCCGAGAATCAACATGAGTGGAATGGCCAGCAGCGGGCAGGCGACCATGAATGTCTTTTCCAGCCCGGCTCGAAAACGAAAGACCATAAAAAACATTCCGACACTCGCCGCGATCAGAAACACAGACTGAGCCACGCCGATCATGGCCTCATCGTAACCCCAGCGCGACTGTTTCAGAGTGAAGGCGAGTACCTTGTCCATGGCCATATTCGGAACCAGTCGCAGCGAACACACCAGCAGAAGGACCGCCGAAAAACCAAGGCGGCCTTCGAGCATCTCGCGCAAAGTCGCCGACGCGGACGTTGATTCAGCCCGAGCCGCGGCATCCTCGACGGACTGCCGATCAAGCGCGGCCGCTGCCTCTGCGAGACCTCCGATTTTTCTCAATGCGAAGATCGCGATCAGGACAGGCACCATCAATACGACGAGGCCCGGCAGTCCCCAGCCTCCTATCGTCCGATTCTCGGTCACTGACCAGCCGCCCACGACGATGCCGCTGAGAATCGGACCGAGGGCCAGTCCCAGCGAACCGCCGAACATAAACATCGAGATTCCCTTTGTCCGCTCGCCAGGAATCAGTCGACCCGCAAGGACTGCGGCTTCCGGATGAAACGCTCCGACACCGATTCCTCCGATGATGAGCAGCGCAAACAGCACGGAGCGTTGTTCAATCAGGCCGATCGATGTCAGGAAGACGGCGGCCATCGATGGTCCAAGCCACAGCCACAGAGGGTTCGGTCGGCGATCCCGGAAGTAGCCGAAGATGACCTGGCTGACTGAAGTCGGCAGCGACTGCACGATGAAAGCCAGCGACAGCCCGGCCACACTGAAAGCGTAAACGGTGTTCAGTCGCGGCCAGAGGGGAGCAACCAGCAAGGCGCATATATCGACCAGCGTGTGTGTCAGCGCCAGGCAGATCAGTGGGGCCAGACGCCTCATCAAACGCGTCTCCGGTCGAGTGGTCGAGGGCTCAGTACAACTCGTTTTCGAATCGCCTCTGTGAATGAAAAGAACCGACCAGCCATCGGCAGGTCGGTTCGGTTTCAACGGAAATTCCTCTGCGTCATTAAGTCGTCTTCGGCTTCGGTTTTCCCTCTGTTCGATTCATCAGCCAGAGCAGAACAGGACTCGCAACATAGATGGAGGAGTACGTTCCGACGATCACACCCACCAGCAGACAGAAGGCAAACCCGTGAATTCCCTCACCGCCAAACACGTAAAGAATGGCCACCACGATAAACGTCGTGGCAGAGGTCATCAGTGTTCGAGCCAGTGTCTGGTTCAAGCTGGTATTAATCATGTCGCTTGTCAGTGCCGGGTTTTTGCCGCGGACTTCGCGAATCCGGTCAAAGATCACGATCGTATCGTTCAGTGAGTAACCGACGATCGTCAGGAAGGCCGCGATCATTGGCAGGTTGATCTTGAAGTCGTAGAACCCAAGCAGTTCCCCAATGGCGTTACCGCTCATGATCGAAGCCAGAGCGACGACACCAAGCACAACCAGAACGTCGTGAACGAGAGCCGCGACGGCCGCCAGTCCAAAGGTGACTCGACGGAACCTCAACCAGATGTAACCGACGATCGCGATCAGGCTGATGACCATCGCGAAGATTGCGTCGGACTTCATTTCGGACCCGACTGCCGTTGAGAATTTCTGGACTTCCTCAAAATACGGTGTCGAGGCCATCTTTCCCTCCACCGATTCGAGTGCGGCCTCAAGATGTTCCCGGCTCAGAGCCGGGCGGGATTCGAGCAGGAGTTCCGTGAACTTCTGAACCTGCCCGTCTCCAACCGTAAGCCCTTCCCCCCTGGTTCCGGTCAGTCGGAAGAGATTTTCAGCCGCGTCATATTTTCCTGCTTCCTTGATGGCCGTCGTCAGGCTGCGGGATGCAGTATTCGTTGTGACGTCATCAGTAAACGTTAGAGTCGTCGACCAGCCGCCTTCAAAGCCGGTCTCTTCAACCGTTGCAGTGTCTGCTCCTTCAGCCGGCTTTGCCTCGGGTAGCTGAGTGAGTTCCTCGTGAGACAGCTCGACCTTTTTGAGAAGCCCTGTATCAATCGCTCTGGCAATGCCATCCTGAATGTCCTGCAGGGATCTTTCTTTCTCGCTGCCGGAATCATTTGCCGTCCGCAGTCGCCAGCGAAGTCCGGAGTCGCTGCTCTGGCTCTCACCCGAAACAGTCAAGCGTTCAACGGTGATCGCGGAGCCGAACTCCTTCTCCAGCCCGTCCTTGAAATCGGCCAGTTTCTGAGGTTGCGTGAATTCAAAGGTCACCATCGTTCCGCCGCGGAAATCGATGTCGAGGTTTTCGTTGCCGCGTGAAACAAAAGTGGCCATGCCGATCAGTATGACCGCTCCGGACACCACGAAAGCCACCTTTCGCTTGCCGACAAAGTCCCAGTTCGAAGACTTCACAAGGCTCAGCATATTAAGGCTGGTGAGCATTCTTTTTTGTTCAAGAAGTTCGAAGACCAGTCGGCCGAAATACAAGGCCGAAAACATGCTCATCAGAATTCCGATAAACAGCGTCACGGCGAACCCTTTAACCTGGTCCGTCCCGATCATGAACAGGACGACTGCCACAATCAGCGTCGTCAGGTTCGAGTCGATAATCGCGCTGAAGGCTTTTGAGAAGCCTGTGTGAATCGCAATGCGGTTACTGGCTCCGCGGGAGATTTCCTCGCGGATACGCTCAAAAATCAACACGTTCGCGTCGACCGCCATGCCGATCGTCAGAACAAGCCCGGCCAGGCCGGGCAGAGTAAATGTGCCCTGCACGAAGACCATCGCTCCCATGATGAGGAGCAGGTTCAAAGCCAGGCAAAGCACGGCAATCAGTCCGGCCTTCAGGTAGTAAACCGCCATCGTGACGACGACGGCGATCACGGAAATGATGATCGCGTTGACGCCTTTGTTCCGGACGTCGACGCCCAGCAGCGGGCTGATCGTGAATTCGCTGATCGGGGTCGTATTGAGGGGAACATCAAGGGCCCCCGCGTTGAGCACGTCGACAAGTTTCCGGACTTCGGTTTTCGTAAAGTTGCCTTCAATCTGACCGCGATCTTCGATGGTCGTATTCAGCATCGGAGCCGACTGAATTTTTCCATCCAGAAGAATTGCGAGCCGGTGCTTTCCGTCGGCCTGTGGTCGGTACGCCGTCGTGAGCTCACGCATCCGGTTCCCGCCCTCACTGTCAAACTGGAATGTGACGATGAGTCGGCCGCTGGTCGGGTCCATCGATTCGCGGGCCCGAATCAGAAACTCACCGGAAACCTGATCGGCTTTCGCTGAAAGCACAACCAGTGCTTGTCGAACGGTCTCTTCGCCTCGGGTTACTTCCCGGAACTCGGCCGGAAGAACTTCGCTGCCATTCCCCAGATTCTCTGTGGGAACGATGTCTACCCAGCGGGCTCGTTCCGCTTTTTCAATGAAGACGCTTTCCGATTCGTCAGCAAGCTTTTTCCCCTCGCGAATGAGTTCGCGGTGAGAGCCCTTTGAGTTCGTTGCCAGGATCTCAAAATTGAGCGTCCCCAACCGCGTGATGCGGTCTTTCATCTCCTCGACGTATGCCTGGTCAGCACCGGGAATGATGATTTCAATTCGATCCACACCGACTGGTCGGACGGTGACTTCTTCGATGCCGGACGGATTAATTCGGCGGCCAATCGCGCCGACCATGTTGTCGATCGAGTCGCTCAGGAACATGCTGCTGTCTTCAGAACTGGCGGCCTTTTTCGCGGCCGCGTCCTGGTCAATTTCGTAGACGAGGTTTGTTCCACCGTCCAGGTCGATGCCCAGCCGGAAACACTCTTCAACCGGTTTACCGACGTAAAACACCTGGTACGCGAACGGCGTCAGGCAGGCGGCCAGCATGAACAGGACGGTGCCGATCCGATTGCTGAAGTCCTTCAACTTCAGTGCGTTTGCGATGAACGAGCCGAAGATGAACGGCAGGAAGACGACTGCCAGCAACAGGCAGAAAATCAGCCAGCCAGAGGCGGATTCGGGGGCGGCGGCGGCCGCATCTTTCACGACGTCAGCCGCCTTTTTGACGACCTCGCCCTTGTCGCCTGCTTGAGCCAGAAGCGCGAACATGAAACTTCAATCCTTGATGGAGCCGTGAAACAGCCAGACTGGAACCGTCCCCGACTTTCCTGGTCGACGACGGATTCGTCAGCCCTACTTCTTCTCGGCCTGGCCTTCGTCGGTCAAAACCTGGCCGATATGAGTGCGGAGAAATTTGATTCGAGTATTGTCGTCGACTTTCAGAGTGATCTCTTTGCCGTCGTTGGAGATGTTCGCCACGGTCCCGACGATGCCGCCGACCGTTGCCACTTTGTCGTTCTTCTTCAGATTGCCAAGCATGTCCTGTGTTCGTCGCCGCTCGCTGGACTGCGGTCTCAGAATCAGGAAGTAGAACACCACGAAGATCAGGACAAACGGAGTGAAACTCCACAGACCCGGATCTTCGGCGGCTTTCTTGCCTTTTTCAGCAGCGTCTGCAGCACCCTCTTCGCCCACGGCGAGGATCAGGCAATCAAGAAACTTCATGACGAATGTCCTGCATGCGATCCGTTTTTCAGTAACAGTCGCAGGGAATAGACCGGCAGCGCGAGGTTCTCGCCTGGGGCTTACGACAGCGATCTCAAGTCGATGTGGAACAGCACGACCGGTCTCGCAGAGGCTGCCGGGCCTGTATTGAAACAGGCGGTCAGCTCAACGAAGTCTTGCGGCCTGCGGCCCACCTCAGAACGCTGAAAAGTCGTCCCGCAGCGAGACGACTTTGTGACGAAAGCTCAAGCTGGTTCCCGACTTGCCGACAGTCTGACGGAAACAGAGGGGCGGAATCTTAAGAAGATGCATTCCACCGGGCAAGTTGACGAAGGCGAAACTCGTCCGCCTTTCCCTCGCGAATCGCCTGCCGGAGCTGCCGCAACAGATGCTGGTAAAACGCAATGTTGTGCCACGAAACCAGAATCGGCCCCAGCATCTCCTTCGCCATGAACAAATGCCGCAAATAGGCGACACTGAACTGGGTGCAGACCGGGCACGAACACTCGGGGTCGAGCGGCGAATCGTCCCGCTTGTGTTTCTGATTCCGCAGCCGCACCTTGCCCTGGCTGGTAAAGGCGAGTGCATTTCGCCCGTTTCGAGTTGGCATGACGCAGTCGAACAGGTCGATTCCCCGGCAGACAGCTTCCAGCAGATCCTCCGGCCGGCCGACTCCCATCAGGTATCGCGGGCGGTCCTCGGGGAGAAATGGAACTGTAAAATCGAGCGTGTCATACATCAGCCGCGGCTCCTCACCGACACTAAGTCCGCCGACCGCGTACCCCGGAAAGTCCAGCGGTAACAGGCCTTGCGCCGATCGCTCGCGCATCGCCGGATCGGTCGCCCCCTGCACGATGCCAAACAGTGCCTGATCCTCGCGCTGGTGAGAATCCCGGCAGCGGGCTGCCCAGCGAGTCGTTAAATCGACGGCCGCCTGAAGTTTTTCGACCGGAACGTCGTGAGGCGGGCACTCGTCGAGGCACATGATGCAGTCCGCCCCGAGCTGCTCCTGAATCCGCATCGCTTTTTCGGGAGAGAGCTCAAACAGACTCCCGTCGATGTGGGACCGAAACACGACCTGCTGCTCGTCCAGCTTCCGCAGAGTTGCCAGACTGAAAACCTGAAACCCGCCACTGTCTGTCAGAATCGGCCCATCCCAATTCATAAACCGATGCAGGCCACCGAGTTCCGCAACGATCTCGGCTCCGGGCCGCAACGCCAGGTGGTAGGTATTGGCGAGGACTTTCTGAACGCCGACCTGCTTCAGCTGATCTGGCGTGAGCCCCTTGACCGTCGCCAGCGTCCCGACAGGCATGAACGCCGGAGTCTCGACGGTGCCATGCGGCGTCTTCCAGGACCCCGCCCGAGCCTTTGTGTCCGGGTCAGTTGCCTCAAGCTGAAAATCAAAATGCGACACGGAATGCTCGATGAGGATCAGGGGTCTGGTTATCGTGCCGACGAATCCCGGTGGCAGCGATCTCCCTGCAATTTAGCCCGATGTCCGCGTCAGGCGAACGCCCTCAGAAGGAATCCCTGTGAAATCTCAATTCTGTTTGCTGTTCCTGGCCGGAATCGTTGTGGCCTCGGCGACGACATCCGCGTCAGGAGCTGACAAAGCCCTCGAACATCCGGCAGAGAAACTGGAGCAAAGGCCGCGCACCTTCTTCGTCACACGATCGCTCGGCCACGAACGGCTGTTGCCGTACCTCGAGGAAGCCCGGCCGGAGATCGTCCAATTCGGCAATTACGGCGCGATGTTTCATGGCTACGCGGATGATCCGAAGTCGACGAAGACGCCAATGATGCTTCCGGTTTCCGGCGAGCGGGCCGCGCTGGCCTTTCAGAAGGAACTCAATGAGCGGGTTCATGGGCTCGGCCTGAAAATCGTCGGACACTTTCGTTTGACCAAGGTCATGGCCGACTGGCAGGAGCAAACCGGCTTCGTTGACTACTACAACACTCGCTGGCCGGACGATCTGCTGGGGCCAAAGCCTCACCCCAGGCTGATCGACCTGCTGCAACGCGACGCAGACGGCAAGCCGATTCAGCTGTCGCGATACGAGAACGCGCAGCTGGCTTTGTGTCTGTCGAGCCCCCACGCGCGGCAGATGCTCAAGCAGATGCTGAAAATTGCTGTCGACCATGGCATTGATGGAGTCATCACGACTTAGGACCGGCGGTGAAATTAAATCGGCATCTGTGGTGAGAGGGTGTAGTT
>ERZ891418.763-NODE-763-length-10565-cov-4.753853_pt1 | contig 10565 bp, 13 predicted proteins | sample MGYA00521236_ERZ891418 | MGnify/ENA primary metagenome ERZ891418 (study PRJEB32303, sample SAMEA104408696) | aquatic metagenome | biome: Brackish water; feature: Chemocline; material: water | place: Baltic Sea | collected 2014-10-18T10:34:00 | depth 100 m ... | reverse complement strand
CATTAATGAATATGCAATAAAACCACCTTTGATGATCATCTTTGGTTTGACTCCAAAGAATGCAGGGTACCAAATTACAATATCAGCTAATCTTCCAGGCTGTATAGAGCCAACATAGTCAGAAATCCCGTGAGTTATGGCAGGATTTATTGTGATTTTAGCAAGATATCGCTTCACTCTAAAATTATCATTTCGGATACTATCTTCTGGTAGTTTACCCGTCATCTTTTTCATTTTATCAGCAGTCTGCCAGTTTCTAGTTGTAACTTCTCCTACTCTTCCCATAGCTTGGCTGTCTGAAGACATCATACTCAATACCCCAATATCATGTAGTACATCTTCTGCTGCAATTGTCTCACCACGAATTCTGGACTCTGCAAAAGATACATCTTCAGGTACTGAAGGGTTAAGGTGATGGCAGACCATCATCATATCAAGATGTTCGGCTAGTGTGTTTACTGTAAAAGGTCTTGTAGGATTTGTTGATGAGGGAAGTATGTTTTCTTCACCAGCAATTTTCATAATGTCTGGAGCATGACCCCCTCCAGCTCCTTCAGTATGATAAGTATGGATTGTTCTTCCAGCAATTGCTTCAATGGTGTCATCAACAAATCCACATTCATTTAGTGTATCAGTATGAATTGCAACTTGAGTGTCAGTTTTGTCTGCAACACTCAAAGCAGAATCAATTGCAGCAGGAGTTGAACCCCAGTCTTCATGCAATTTTAGTCCACAAGCTCCTGCCTCTATTTGTTCAAGTAATGCAGTTTCAAGAGAATCGTTTCCTTTTGCAAGAAATCCAAAGTTCAAAGGTAACTCATCTACTGATTCAATCATTCTATGAATATTCCATTTGCCAGGAGTACATGTGGTTGCATTTGTACCATCAGCAGGACCGGTTCCTCCGCCAATCATCGTAGTGGTTCCATTACAGATTGCATGTATTGCTTGCTGAGGGGAAATAAAATGAATATGTGAATCAATTGTTCCAGGAGTACAAATTGTATGCTCACCGGCAATTATCTCAGTGTTTGATGAAATTATCATATCAACATCATCCATGATGTTAGGGTTTCCAGCATTTCCTACACCAACAATTTTTCCATCTTTAATTCCAATGTCAGCTTTGATAATTCCCAAAATAGGATCCATTACAATTGCATTGGTAATTACAAGATCAACGGATTCTGCTCTAGACACTCCACTTGCTTGTCCTAGTCCATCTCGTACGCTTTTTCCTCCACCAAATACAGCCTCATCACCATATTTGATCAAGTCTTTTTCAATTTCAATAATTAAATCAGTGTCAGCAAGACGAACACGGTCACCAATAGTAGGACCAAACAAATCAACATAGTTTTTTCTTGGAATAGTTAGAGGCATTATATTATCCCCTTGAATCCTTTTTCGATAGCTTTCTTAAATGCCTCTTCTTGTTTTTCTTCTAGACTTCCATTTACCAAACCATTAAATCCATAAACAATTTTTTTTCCGCCAAATTCCGTTAGTTCAATTTCTTTTGTTTCTCCGGGTTCAAATCTTACTGATGTTCCAGCAGGAATGTTTAGATGATATCCGTAGGATTGTTTCCTTGGAAATTCAAGTGCCTTATTTACTTCAAAAAAGTGCGTGTGTGAACCTACCTGTATCGGTCTATCGCCAGTATTTCTAACACTAACAGATGTTGTGGATTTTCCCACATGAGCAGTAATTGGCTCATCAGATGTGAAATATTCACCAGGAATCATATTTCTCACACAATAGGGTCATGAACTGTCACCAGTTTAGTTCCATCTTCAAAAGTTGCTTCTACTTGAATGGAATGAATTAGATCTGCAACACCAGGTAATACATCATCTTTTGATAGAACATTTTTTCCAGAACTCATAAGTTCTGGGACAGTTCTTCCATCTCTTGCACCTTCCAAAATATGATCAGCCAGAATAGATACTGCTTCAGGATGATTAAGTTTCAGCCCTCGGCTTTTTCTTCTACGGGAAAGTTCTGCTGCAACAAAAATATTTAGCTTTTCTAATTCTCTAGGAGTAAGCATCATTGAATGGAATAGAGCATTAGTGTATTTAATAATTAAAAATGTCAAAAATATCTAAGAAAGTATAATTTTGTCAAAAGTAATGGTTACTTGTGTTAGAAGTTAATGCATCTATAGGAAATATTTTTCTAGACGGAGGATTTGATGAGCTAAAAAGTGGGAATTTTGAAAGACTCAAGCTTTCACGAATAGAGTTAGAAAAAAGAATTTTGAGGAGAAAGGCTGATCGTGGAACAGATATTGGTTTGAAGTTAGATCCAGGAGTAAAACTTCGTCATGGGGATGTGATCAATAATGGAAACATGAAAATTGTCATAGAACAACTACCAGAAAAAGTAATTTTGATTAGACTAAAAACCAAAAGCATGGTTGAGGTGATGGTGCTTTTAGGACATATAATTGGAAACAGACACAGACCTATATCTATTCAAAAAGAAGTGATTTCATTTCCAATTCAAGCAGATTCAGAAAAGGAGGTATTTACAAAATTATTTCAGAGCATTATCAATCATATTGAGATAACCGTAGAAGAACAAATATTTTCACCACATTCAGGTGCTAATGTATATGAACATTGATGAGATAGAACAAGAGTTAGGAGTAATGCAGTTATCAGACTCGTTTTTTCCCACAGGTATTTACGCTACTTCAAACGGATTGGAATTTCTTTTTATAGAAAAAAAGATTCATGGGATGACAGACTTGGTCAAGTTGATTAGAATCAGCATCATTCAACAGTTAGGACCGTCAGATTGTGTTGCACTTGCAAATGTATTTGATAGTGCAAACAAATATGATTTTGACAAAGTGATTGAAGCAGACAGTATTGTTTTTGCCACAAAATCAATAAAAGAAATTCGAGATGCATCAGTAAGATCAGGGGTTCAGTTAATCAAATGCGTAGTAGAATTTGTAAAAGACGATAAAATTTTGAATCAATACAAGGACAACATAGTAGAAAATAAAGTGCATGGAGTTTTTCCCGTGGCATTTGCAGTTTGTTGTAATGCCTTGAAAATTAAAAAAGAGAAAAGTATGATGATGATGCTGTATGGTTTTACTGTAGGCATTGTAGGTGCAGCATTACGATTAGGATTAATTCAGCATTTTGAAGGTCAAAAAATTATTCATAGTATCAAACCAATTATCAGTCAAACCATCAAAGAATATTCAAATAAATCACTTTCAGAAATATGGCAGTTTGCTCCACAGATAGATATTGTTCAGATGTCACATGAGAAGATGGATTCTAAAATGTTTATTACATAAAAATTGGATTTTTCATCATGACACATATTCCTAGAATTGGAATTGGAGGACCTGTGGGTTCAGGGAAAAGCATGCTTATCGAAAGATTGGTGCCAATGTTAGCAGAAAAGGGATACAGTGTAAGTATAATCTCAAACGATGTGATTTCAAAAGAAGATGCTGATAGAATGAGAACAAATTTGGCCACCAATAGAGGATTGCTTCCTGAAAATTTAGTCATAGGTCTTGCAACAGGCGGATGCCCTCATACCGCAATTAGAGAAGATCCTTCCATGAATCTTTCTGTAATAGAAGAAATGGAATCAAAACACCCTGATCTTGATCTTATAATTATTGAAAGTGGAGGAGACAATATTACAACTACATTTAGTCCCATTCTTGCAGATTATTCTATTTACATAATTGATGTTGCCGGAGGAGACAAGTATCCAAGAAAGGGAGGATTGGGAATTGAGAGTTGTGATCTTTTAGTGATTAACAAGATTGATCTGGCCACGATGGTTGGGGCTAATCTTGAGATTATGAAAAAAGATGCAAAAAAGATTAGAAATGAAAAACCGTTTGAATTTATCAACTGCAAAACTGATGAAGGAGTTATGAAAGTAACTGAACATGTTATCCACGGTGTTTTATTAGACTCTACACCAAAATCAGCAATTACACAAAAGGTGTAATTCTTGAATAAACTAGAATATTATACACCTGATGACATACCAAAGGAAATTCAGGCATATGAGGCCAAAGTAAAACAACTAGGAGTTGGAAAATCAGGAAAAGTAGGTATTCTTGACTTGGAACTTCAGACAGATAGTGTAGGTAAGACAGTCATTACAAAACAATTTTCTCAAGTTCCATTACAAATTCAACGAGCACTATATCCTGAAAACTCACTTCCAGGTATGGCATATCTTTATGTAATTTCACCATCAGGGGGAATTTTACAAGGGGATAGATACAGAACTGATGTCGTATTAAAAAACAAGGCCATTGCCCACATGACAACTCAAGGTGCTACTAGAATCTACAGTATGAACTCAAATTCTGCGACACAAATTCTAAACATCACAGTTGATGAGAATTGTTATTTTGAATATATCCCTGATCAAATTATCCCATACAAGAACTCTAGATATTATCAAAAAGTGAATCTCAATGTTCACAACAATTCTACTTTGATTTATTCAGAAATTTTAACTCCAGGAAGAGTTGCTATGGGAGAATCTTTTGAATATGACATCTGTTACCTAAGAACACATTGTAATAACCAAGATAAGAAAATTAGATTTTTAGAAAATACAAAAATTGAACCAAAGAAGCAAAGATTGAAAGATTTTGGAATATTAGGAGAGCATGAAATAGTTGGAACAGTTTACATCTTGACTAGAAAAGAGAACGTAATTGAACTGGAAAATGCCATAAACGAAGACATTAGAAATACAGATGCAGTTTCTGTTGGAACATCCATTCTTCCAGACGAATCAGGAATTGTAATCAGAATTTTAGGAAATAAGACAGATAGCGTTTTTGATGTGATTTTCAAGACACTTGAAATTTGCAGAAAGAGGATTCTCGGGGCATCACTTAGTAAAACAAGAAAAAATTAGAATTACGATAAATTATTCAATATTCCGACTTCAAATAGTATGTTTACTCCAATGATTAAGCTAATTGCAGCTGTGCCATATCTAAAAAATCGGTTAATGAGAGATACTCTATCAGTCAGTAAAATAGGCAGTCCGATCAAACCACTAACAGCAATCATACCAATAATAGAGCCTAGTCCAAATAGAAGAATAAAGGTCAGAGCCATCTCCATATTATCAAGAGTTGTGGCAGCTAATGCAATCAAACTTCCACTTCCTGCCAGTCCATGAATCAGACCAATCAGGTATGATTTGTGTTCATGTTTGTGATCATCATCATTGTGCTCATGTGCATCAAAATGTAGATTCCCATCAGAATGTTGATGTGGATGTCTGTGTTGAATCTTGAATTTGTTTTTCCAGATTGTAGTAATTCCTAAAAATATCAGCATTACTCCTACCATTAATTCAAGACCAGAGAAGATCTCAGCAGTGATATTAATTGTAAAGAAATATGCAAGAAATCCAATTGCTACAAGTGTCGTAGTATGTCCTGCACCCCAAAAAATTCCTACTAGAGATGATTTTGTAAATGCAGTTTTTAATTTATTTTTTATTCCATTTTTAGACTTTCTTTTGAATAATTGTGTTCCAACTGCTGCTATATGATCAGGCTCAAACGCATGTTCAATTCCAACCATCAGTCCCAATCCCATGATTAGGGCAGGGGTAAGATCACCAATGGAGTAAATTATTTCTTCAAACAATTCTAAACATCATATTGAAAACCAATAATGAATTATTAAGAATTTTAAAATAGATTTTTGGGGGGAGCCAAAATTAATTTTTTTGTTTTTTTTCTTTATCAAGCCATTCAGGAATTATTATTGCTCTGATAAATTCTTGTGTAGTAATGCCTCTTTTTGATGCCAGTCTTTTAATTTTTTGATAAACAGAATTATCCATTGTCATGAAAAATTTTGTTGTCTTTTTAGATTTTTCCACTACAAAGAAGATGAGATAATATTTTAAAATATTTATCAATATAAAAAAATAGTAATAGATATCAGCACAAGAGTTTTAGACATATAGCCGACGTCGACTAAACAAGTTTCAAGTTATTTAATCTGTGAAACATCTATCAGACATAACTAACAAGTTTTCATTATCATTCCAATGACATATGACAAAGTCAAAATCGGTTTTCTTATGACGATACTTTCTATCTCTTTGACATCTATTGTGCTCGCTGAATCTTTTGCAGAAGAGAACAATCTCAGTCAAGAACAAGAACGCCAAAACGCAATTGAAGAACAAACCAGTTTGTTCTCAAATAATCCCATATTTGGAAAGAAAATTGCTATAGAGGGATAGGATAGGTTGATTTCACAAGTAGATCCGGGCATAGGACATGAAAATCATCAGCTAGCAGTGATAATTCCCATTAGTGATAAAGAGTATACTGGAACCTTATACTATTCTGCATCTGAACCTATTCAGCTTGTATCACTTAGAGGTCCACTAGAACCTGGAGAAGAAAAAGGGAAATTCATTTGGACAACAGACGGGAATACAAATTATGAAATTACTCTGATCAACGAGTATGGCACTTCTGGTGAATGGAATTTTGTTGGAAACGCTCTTGCAGTACACACATTCAAAAATACTCCGTTTGTAATAGACTACAAAGTAGACTATGAAGAAACAAAGGGGTCATTACAACTTCCACTCAACAGTCTAAATGATGTCAATATTATGACAGAGTTCAGTTTTGATTCAGGTACTGTAAAAATAGATAGTTTTGATGTATTCAAACAAGTAAGTGGATTTGGTAAGGTTAAACCTGTTCTCAATCTACAAGGAATTGTGGGAATTGACAAAAGCATTCTATACAGAGCTGCAGATAGTGAATTTAATGTAGGGACAGGTCCATATGGATTAAATCATAAATTCTCAGAATTTGGAATGTCAGTATATCTAGAACAAGGAGACATCCCAATCAGAAAGATGACCTATAGGGAATGTGATATTACAAACTACTCAATAGATACCCTGTATGATAATGACTACAGCTATAACAGAGCCTCTGTTTTTGTACTTGTAGATAATTTTGAGATAACCTGTGCTGGAATGCAACCATACCACTATGACTATCAGAAATACATTGATGAGTATGGAGTGGATGCAGTCATGAAAATGAAAAACATGAAGCTAAGTCCAAAAACACATAATGATTATGGTATAGATTAATGAATTAATCTAGGCCAGAATTTTTTTTATTAAAACCACTTTACAAGATAAAATGCTATCTTTCATACTTTCATAATATATACAATGATTCAGATTAAATTTGTTGTTCAAAGTAATAATTTTACAAAGACAAAAAAAATTCAATTTTGTAAAAATCATGAAAAAAATCTTGAAATATTGTATGAAATTACCAAAGAGTCAATTGGCAGAAAAGAGAAAAGTGATTTGGAACAACTAATGATGATTTGTTGTTTTCATGTTGTAAAAGAGATTAGAAAAAATACAATCATAGAAATTATTCAAGATAAGTTGTTAAGAGAATTGTCTAAACATCAAAGCATCATACAAATTCTCAAAGATATCAAGAATATGTCCATAGAGGCTAAAATAGACAATTTTCCAAAAAAAGTGCTAGACTTTTCACCCAAACACAGATTTTGTGCCTATTCTAGTAGAACCACAGGCTTTGATGTTAGCTTGAGTACTTTCTGTGTTACTTGACCCAAGTCTGAAGTAGATTTTCCTATCCCCTTTTTGCTCATAATTATCATATCGACTTTTAGCTTGTCTGCAAGTTCTGCAATTTTTTCAGATGGATCTCCCAATTTGACAATACGTTTGTAATCATTGATCTGTTTAGGTACAACAACACTTCTAAGAATCAATCTACCTTCTTCTTGAATCTGAGATGCTAATTCTTCATCGATGTTTTCTTCATTTTCATCAGTCCACTCTATTACATGTAATAAATAAATCCTTACTTTGGCAGCTCCTCTGAAAAGATAATTAGCATGATAAAGGGATTTCAATGATCTTGCAGAACCATCTATAGGTACTAAAATTTTCATTACAGGAGAATCATTTCCAGAGAAATGAGAATAATCAGATTGTTCCATCATATCTGAATCTATTGTTGCCTTGTGAAAAATTTCACTGATACTTTTTCTAGCCTCAATTAATGGCAAAAATATTATGATTCCTGCTGCAGCAAATGCCCAAATTATTGCAAGCCAAATCCAAAGATGAAATGATTGTTCCTCAAAGACAAATTCAGCCAGATAGAAAGATGCAGGCCAGACAATTACAAGAAAAATAGATATTGAAAAACCAGCTCTTTTACAAAATTTCAGAGAGCGTTGAAGAAATTCTTCATCAGTATCATGTTTTAACATGGAACGAACCTTGTCATCAACAACTAGGATTTTTTGTTTCATAATATGAAAATCAAAGTTTTCAGGTTTTATCATACTTCCAACAAGTGTAATACCCAAGCCCACAGAAATTGATACGACATTTCCAATTAGAAGAGGGAGAAGATGTCCAGTTGAAGAAAGAGTAATTTCTCCATACATTGAATCAGCAGACCAAAGCCATGATGAAACACCACAACCAAGTCCTATAATGGCAGCAGAGGTTGCAGCATACTTGTTGGTCTTTTTCCACAAAATAGCAAAGGAGATAGGAGCTACTGCAGAACCTATCAGAATTCCCATCATAAGATAGACATACTGTAAACTAAAGCCAGAATGAAATAGCAATGATGCTAGCAATCCCATACCTATCCCAAATCCCAGAATTGAAAATCGAGAGATTCTTATCAATTCACGACCTGATGAAGAGGGTTTTAGGTATGTACGAAAAACATCATAGGTAACAAGAGATGAGACACTGACTAGTTGAGATGAGCCTGCAGCAGTAACTGCCGTAAAGATGATTGTAAGAAGAAGTATGGCTCCAAAATCGCCCATAAGATTTGATGCCGCAGTAGGTGCAACCAAGCCCAACCCGATCTCATTTTCTGTTAAAGTTACTCCAGTGGCTATTGCCGCCAATCCAAGGGTAGTAGCAAGTGTAAATGGAATTGCAAACCAAGCCAAACCTCCCAAGATAAATCCCCCAGTGGCAGCCTTTGGTCTAGAAGCAATTGCTCTCTGCCAATAAGATTGATCTACAAATACTGTCCCAAAGTTTCCTACTATGTTAATTATACCAAATATCAGAGCACCCATAGACGCTAGTGTCAAATATGTTCCAAATGCATTTCCTTCAACAGGTTTCAGAATGGATGCTTGAGTTAATTTTTCATACATTCCAGAGATTCCACCAATTTCAGGAGTTGCAAAGTAAATGACAGTTACAAAGATTAGTACCACTACAAAAATTAAAGCAGCATTGAGATATTCTGCAAAAAACGTTGCCTTTAGACCACCAAAAATTGTGTAAAGAATTATTCCGACAGGGATTAGAAATGCAGCTAGTGTAATGTCGATTCCAGTTAGAGAATTGATTACAGCTGCTCCACCTAACACAAGCATGGCAGTTACAATGGTATTTGTCATCAGTGCAAAAAATAGAAAAACTTTGTGAGAATGCTTTCCAAATCTAACATAAATCATTTCAGGAAAAGTGTGAGTCATTGGTGCTTTTCTTTTTAATTCAAGTGCAAGAATGGAAAACAAGATTACCTGAATTGATGCTCCTGCGGCATACCAAAAGAACCTCCTAATCCAAATTCATAGGTCACAGTAGAGGATTGTAAAAGAGTTGCAGCCCATGTCCAAGCAGAGACAATAGATGATGCAATTAATCCAGTTTTGATGGTTCGTCCTGCAGTATAGAACCATTCGGATGTTTTTCTAGTACCAAGCCATTTTGTTTCAGCCTTTACCATTAATGTAACTGATAATGCCATGATCAGTCCAACTCCAATTAATACGATATATCCGATATTTTCAGACAGAACCGAAGCCAAGTAAGATAGGATCTGAAAAACAGGTATTAAAATAGAATTAACATAATGAGATAGTTTCTAACTTAGAACAATGGAATAGGTAAATTTGTTAAATAGTGGATTTGGTAATGATCGCCATTGATAGACAGGGTTGATGAGTTAATAATTTCAGCACTTTCTCAAAATTCAAAACAAGAAGTATTTGAGATTTGGGATTTTTTGAAGGGATTTAATTACAATTTAACAGAGGAAGAAATAGAATCTAGAATATCAAAACTTGAAGAAGAAGGAATTATCAAAGGATATACAATTACTGTTGATGCAAAGAAGATTCCACATAGAGTAATACGTGTAGATCTTGTCACATTTAGAACATCACAGGCACTTCCCAAACGAGTAGAAGGATTGAAAAAATATCTCAATGAGGCACCATTTGTTTTATTTTCAGGTAGAACACGTGGAGGATATGATTGGATTACAGTCAAATCATTTTTGTCAAATGAGATGGCAGATGAAGAAAACGATATTTATCGAAATTTGTTTGGAGACATTATTCAGACGTATGAGGTATACGACTTTGTTCCACAGACAGAAGCATCAATTTATGCACTGACATATACTGAAGGGGAATACAAGAAATTTCTCAAAGAATGGGCACCTCCATTTATCGGGTCATAAG
>ERZ891418.760-NODE-760-length-10603-cov-6.616041_pt1 | contig 10603 bp, 6 predicted proteins | sample MGYA00521236_ERZ891418 | MGnify/ENA primary metagenome ERZ891418 (study PRJEB32303, sample SAMEA104408696) | aquatic metagenome | biome: Brackish water; feature: Chemocline; material: water | place: Baltic Sea | collected 2014-10-18T10:34:00 | depth 100 m ... | reverse complement strand
TTTGACCTGAGCGTTGTGCAGCAGTCGGTGCTGCTCGGTCACGATGGAGCGGGGACTCACGACGGAGGCGGCAGCGAAGACGGTCTCGACGGCACCGGCCTGACTCATGCGGAGCTGTGGGAGAACCTCGAACGGCTGCTCAACGAAATCGTCCCTGTCGCCGAGGAGGCAGGTGTCGAACTCGCGATGCACCCCGACGATCCGCCGCTGGACGTACTGCTCGGCCGGCCCCGGATCATGAACAGCGTCGAGAATTTCGAACGGCTGGTGCAGCTCGTGGCGAGCCCGGCAAACGGCGTCTGTTTCTGTCAGGGCACTTTCGCGGAAATGGGAGTCGACATCCCCGATGCCATTCGGCGGCTGGGAGCACACATCAAGTACGTCCACTTTCGCGACGTGACCGGCACTGCGGAATGCTTCACAGAATCGTTTCACGACAACGGCAAAACGGACATGGCCGCCGCCGTGCGAGCGTATCGAGAGGTCGGCTTCGACGGCCCGATCCGACCGGACCACGTGCCGCAACTGGTCGGCGAGGACGACGGCGAGCCGGGTTACACGATGCTCGGCCGGCTCTTCGCGTACGGCTATATTCGAGGTTTGCTTCAGGCGACCGAGTAAGGTTGCGGTCGGGCTCGATTCGCTTCGGCACTCGATGCGCCTGCGGCGCGGCAGGAGCCTCGCCATCCCGAATCTGGATCACTCCGTCGATTTCAGTTGTTCGAGCGCCTTTTGCGCGGCGTTCTGCTCGGCTTCTTTCTTGCTCGCGCCCCAGGCGGACGGGAAGACTTTCGAGCCGATCGACGCGGCCACCTCGAAGCACTTCGAGTGGTCCGGTCCTTTCTCGTCGAGCAGACGGTAGACCGGTGTGCCTCCCGAGTCCTGCTGAGACAACTGCTGCAACTGACTCTTGAAGTTCTGGCCGTTCGATGTTCTGGCAGCCCGTGTGATCTCTCCACCGAGTGCTCTGAGGATAAAACGCTGAGCCGCCTCCCACCCACCATCGAGGTAAATCGCCGCGATGATCGACTCGAACAGAGCCGCAAGAATCGAACTGGGAATTCGATCGTGGATCGCCAATCCTTTTCCAAGGAACACGAACCGGCCGAAATTCAGTTCGCCGCTCACCTTCGCGCAAGTGTGCCGGCTGACGACTGAAGATTTGATACGAGTCAGCTCACCTTCCGGGTACTCGGGAAACTGCCGGAAGAGTTCCTCGCAGACCGCCGCACCCATGATGGAATCGCCAAGAAACTCAAGTCGCTCGTTGGAAGCCAGGCGGGTCGACGAAATCGACGCGTGAGTCAGTGCCTGCTTCAGCATCGCAGGGTCGGCAAATGAGTACTGCAGCACCGCCTGGCACTCCTGCAGTCGTGCCTCGATCGAGCGGTCTTTCGAATTTTCAGCAGGAGTCGGATTCGCGACCTCGGCAGCCGGTTCGACTTCGCTGCCGGTTGAGTCCTGCAGATTCTCTGTCATCACAACTCCAACGGGTCATCGTGAGGACCGGGGCATTGTGCGACGAGCAAGTCTTCCGCCTTCGTCGAATCACCACGCACCAGAGCAGACGGTCCAGCAGACCGCCCTCACAGATTTCCGTTGAAAGAGGGGGTGGTTCCTTGATGAAGGAACAATCCCCGCTCCCAACGCGGATCAATTTGTCAGCTTTCAGATTAACAATCTGCAACTTCAAAACGAATCACATGGCGTGCCCGCGTGTCGCCGCTTCCGACTCAGCACCGAACACAGCCCAGGCACAGCCGCCCGCGCCGATGAATCCCGCCTGGCCACCCAGCTTTGCATAGTCGATGCGAACCTTTGCGGCCGGCACGGGGAACGTCAGCTTTTTGACTTCTTTCTGCACCAGCCCGATAAATTTCCGACCGAGCTCCGTTTCGTTCCGGCCAAAATTCATGTTGCCCCCGAAGAGAACCACATCGGGGTCAATCGTGTGCATCAGATTGGCCGTGCCGTACGCCATGAACCTCGCCGTGTCTTCCAGAATCTGCATGGCGAGCGGGTCGCCCGACTCGGCCGCTTCGGCGACGAGAATCGGCGAGACATCTTCGCCATCGGCAATCCGCTTTCGCAGAATCGGCGCGTCGAGACCCGCAGCCAGTCCCTCTTTCGTACGGATCGTGATCCCTGACGTGCTGCAGTAACCCTCCAGAACACCGTTCATACCGGTCACGGAAGGGCGTCCATTTTCCATCTGGATGTAAAGAAACCCACACTCACCCGCGTGCGAATGCGCTCCTTCGATGATCTGCCCGTTGACGATCAACCCGCAGCCGACGCCGGTTCCGAGAGTCCACAGGACCAGGCTGTGAGCCCCCTGCCCTGCCCCGCTCAGGAACTCGCCATACGCCGCCGCGTTGGCATCGTTCTGCAGCACTGTCGGCTTTTCGTAGTAATCGGCGATGAGCTGCCGGATGGGAATGTTCCGCCACTTCGGAAGATTCGCCGGCTCCATCAGGATGCCGTTGGGAATGTCGAGCGTTCCCGGCGTCGCAAGACCAATCGCCTTGATATTCGTCATCCGGACCGGGCTCTCTTCGACCGCCCGTTCGATCGCCCTGCGGATCGTCGCGAGACCTCGCTCGGGGCCTTTTTCCGCTTCGGTCGGCACAACAACGTGCGACAGCGGCTTGCCCCGACTGGTCACCACGCCGGTTTTGATGTTGGTTCCTCCAACGTCAACGCCGACGAAAAATTCCTGCATGGACTGCGACCGATCCTTCGGCGGAAGTGAGATTCCGGGCACGACAAGCCCCTGTTGGATGAAAAACGAGATGGCGTCCCTGCCACAACTTTTTGAGTATACGGAGGTTTTGCCGACTGAATCAACGGCGGATCCTCTCGTGATCGATCGGCGATCCGCGTCCGACATTTCGAAGACCGGCTTTTTCGTCGAAGCCAGAATCAAACGACAACGGTCGATACGCCGTAACCGGGCGAGGCGCTGGCAACCGTGACAGCCGTCCGTCTACTATCCTCGCCTGGCCACGCGACACCGTCCCCACTCGGAGTCGCCACACAACCCGATCGCCTCAGTGCGAGGCATCCGAAACGGCACGGACAAATCAGGGCCATGGAAGAAAAACTCTGGTACCTCAAACGAAGCGAGCTCTTTGAGCAGCTTTCCCCGGAAGAGATCACCAGAATCGAATCGCAGTCCCGCATGCAGACGCTTCCCCGCAAGGGTCTCGTCTACCTGCCCAGTGACAGCAGTGACGCGGTCTTTCTGCTGACAAAAGGCCGCATCAAACTCTACAACCTGACGTCCGAGGGCAAAGAAACCGTCCTGGCATTTATCGAGCCCGGCGAAATTTTCGGCGAGCTCTCGCTGCTCAACCCCGGCCAGCGTGAGGAATTTGCGGAAGCGATGTCGACCTCGACAATCGTCATGATCTCCGGTGAGGTCATCCGCAACCTGATGGAATCGCGACCGACCTTGACGATCCAGCTCACCCGACTGATGGGGCTCCGCCGGCAGCGCATCGAGCGGCGTCTGAAGTCGCTCCTCTTCCGCTCCAACCGCGAAAGACTCGTCTACCTGCTGCTGGAACTGGCCGCGCGGTACGGCGAACAAAATGCGGAAGGCATCGCGCTGAGCATCCGCCTCTCGCACCAGGAACTGTCGAGCGTCATCGGCAGCACGCGGGAAACCGTCACGGTGCTGCTCGGCGAACTCCAGCACGAGCGAAGCCTGATCATCAAACGCCGCCAGATTATCCTGACGAACCTGAGACAGCTCGCCGCTTCCATCGACGAAGTTCCGCCGGAAGTCGAGCGGCTCCTCAAGAGCCAACCGAAGACCGAATCGTGATCTCCAGCGGTCGGTCCGAAACCCGCTGAGCCCGCTCCACTTGATGACACCGCGACGTGCGGTCAGCCACGACTTTTGTAGCTTTGTGGTTTGCCCTCTTCACCGATCTGGACGGTGTAGCTCTTGCCATCGGCAGCGACGGACAGCTTCACGAAAACTCCCTCGCACCCATCGGTCTGTCCGTGGTTCGCGATGAACGACTTCGGAGCCTGTTTGTCATCGTCTAGTTTGATATTCCGATGCAGCTGCCACGTGTGTTTCAGCGAAGCCACTTCGCCAAGAGTCTTCAGCGTGTTCGGATCGCCGCCTTTGGTCGGACCGTTGCACATGATCGCGACGACGGGGTCGATCGCTTTGACGAGGACCGGGTTGTTGCTCGATGGCAGGCCATGGTGAGTCACCATAAAGACATCGACTTTTCCGATCGGGTTGTTCGGTGTGGCGAGCTTCGCCTCGATATTCCACGTGAGGTCGCCGCAGGTTAGAAATCGGAACGAGCCGAACTGAAGCAGCGAGCTCACACTGGCCGCGTTGTCGCTTTCGTCTTCGTCCGCCGCGACGTGCTCTTTCGCGAAAGGGTTTGCATCACCGGTGTTGGGAATGACATTCCGACTCGCTGTGACGATCTTCACAGACAGCGGTGTCTTGCCCGACTTGAGCGGCAGCATGTCTCCCGGTTTGACGGCCTTCGATTTGTTCTCAGACGCCTTGCGATAATCCGCGACTCGTTCGCCGAATTTGCCATCTTCCTGCAGAAAATCGGGAATCCCGCGGTCCCAGAAATTGACGACGCGAATTTTCTCAGTGAGTGACGCATGATTGCCGTAGTGGTCCAGGTGCCAGTGCGAAACCACCGCGTGGTCAATTTGCTCGATGCCTGCCTGTTCGGTCGCCACCTTGACGATGCGGTCCCGATCGCGGCCGCCGAAGTCCGGGTAGCCCGAGTCAATCAGCATCGACTCGCCGGCCGGTGTGACGATCAGCGTCGCGGCGCCGCCTTCCACATCGATGAAGTAAATGTCGAGCTTGCCGTCTTTCTTTCCTGCCTGAGCAGAACCGGCAGCGAGGGCGAGCAGCAAAGCAAAGGCGGCGAGAGTGAATCGGCGAGGCATCGTCAGTCTCCGGGAGATGCGGTTCAGGAAGGCAACGTGACGCGGAGGCAGGATCGCCGATCGTCCGGCAAATCTCCAGCGAGCATCGCCGGCCCGCGCACAAAAAAGCCCGACCAGATTGGTCGGGCTTCTGTTTCATTCTTCAACGTCGAAAGTCTACTTCGAGTAGAGCTTCGAAGTCTGACCGGCTGACGACTGCGGCTTCAGTCGCTTGCTGCGACCGTAGAGGCCCGACACCTGTCCGGCGGCCGAACGGTCTTTGACGACCTCATTCGTGGAGACGCTGGCGGCACCTGAACGCAGGTTGTAAGGTCGATCAACGACGCCCGGGATGTAAAGGTTTCGCCGTGGGATGTATCCGATGTGAGCCAGGAAGTCGTTCAGATTGATTTCCTCGATCCCCAGGCGACGGGCTTCGTCCCGCATCCGTTTGAGCTGAGATCCAATCAAAGCACGCTTCTCTTTGTCCTCGTCACGCAGGGCGAGAGTTGGATCGGGAATCGTTGCAATGATGAGGTACTTGGTGTCGGAATCGAGCTCGGCATCGCCTTCGCTCCAGTCGACCCACTCATTCGGGAATTCCGTGAAACGGACCCGCGTGCCGTCGTCGCGAATTTCGTGAGCCAGGACCGCTCCGGCGTCGGCAACGATTTCGTGGAACCGCGTACGGTCCAGGATCCCGTCCTTATCGAGGTCGATCTGACCGCAGATCGCAAACTTCTCGACACGGCCAGGGCTCCACAGCGGCGTGTAGACCGGGTCGCCCTTGGCGATCGGATCGTAAATGTCTTCCTCAAGAATGCGGGCTTCGGCCGAGTGGCCCGACATGATTCGCGTGATTTCGATCTGAGCCTTGATGTCTTCTGCACCTCGTGCGACACCGTGATGTCCCTTGCGGTAGACCGAGAACGTCGTGCGGACCCGCAGGCCGTCGTCCGATCCGAGATTCAGCCAGACCAGCCCGGCCGTGTTGTCGACCCAGCGAACCAGGCCATCCGGTCGCTCAAAGCTGACTCGGGTGACGTTTTTCAGTTTCTCTCGCAGCAGGTCGACCTGCTCTTCCAGTTGGAGCAGCTTGCCGCCCATCACTTTCCGCTCGCCATCCCACGCGACTTTGGCATTGTCGAATTCAACAGTCAGCTCGTTGAGAGCGTTTCGCTGTTCGGTGATCGTGCGGTCCCGCTGAGAAAGCTGCTCGGCAAAGTCCTTTTCCGCCTGGTCTTTTTCAGAGACGGCGTCGTCAGCTCGCTTCTTATGAGAAGTGACCTGAATCTGATACTCGCCCCTCAGCCGAGCCACTGCGGCGTTGGCGTCAGACAGTCTGGAGCCAAGGTCTTTTGAAGTCGCCTGTTCCGAGGTGTAGGCATCCTGAACGCTGGCGATCGCTGTCGACAGATTCGCCGGAGATCCAGCGACTTTGGCCAGATCCAGATCGGCTGCACCCAGAACGGTATCGGTCGCGCCCTGCTGGTCTTCTCCGACTTCCGGGTGGTTGTGCCCGATCTTGCCTTTCAACGCCTGGATCTTGTCGTCCTGGCTACGTGTCAGCCCCTGTTCTTTTCCAAGGTCTTCCGTGGCCTTTGCGAAGCGGTCCTTGTTCTCCCGCAGTTCTTTGAACTGCATGTAGAAGGCCACCCAGCCAATGACGGCCAGCATCGCAAAGACAGCCATCGTAATCTGAAGACCGACCGACTTATTGGAAGCAGCCATGAACAGGTTCCTTAAGAAACGCCTGTGTCAAGAAACGCCTGTGTCGGGAGAACCCCGAAGAGGGAGAAAGCGGACTCGCACCTGCCCAGCAAGTTGCCTGATCGACAGCGCGAGGCCAATCAGAAAAGGACGACAGTGAAAACGCACGGTACCGGCCACATTCAACAGGAAAAAGGCAGGAACCGACTTGACGGGCGCACCGACGCACTCTGAAGCCTGATCTGAGTTTTCAAAGTCTACAAGTCACCCTCGTTGAGTCAAGAAAGATCCTTCACGCAGAGCCTTCCCGGCGTGAGGGTTACGCCGATCCTCCCTTGGCGTGGCTCCACATTCTCCGGTTGACGCAGTTCTCCCTGCCTGACAGCTTGCTCGGAGCTGACTGGTCGTGGCAATTCGGCTGGTTATTTGTTGACGCTCGCCCCCGGGTCGAAGACTGCCGCGGCAAGGTGAGGCGGCCTATGCTCCCGCTTCTGAGTTTGCCGTGCGGAGAATGCCACTCCGAAAAGGCGGGGCGAATCGTCAATCGACCGGACGGCTCGCGCCGTTCCGCTACTTTCCAACTAATGGACCTGCCGGCCTTATGAGCGAAACTCTCTACGCCATCGACGTTTACTCGCTGGTCTACCAGGTCTTTCACGCCATTCCCCCAATGACCAGCCCGTCTGGTCAAGCGACCAACGCGGTCTTTGGATTCACGCGCGACCTGCTGACGATCATCAAACAGAAAAAGCCAACCTACCTGGTGTGCGCGATCGACCTCTCCGGCCCCGGCGTCCGCGAGGAAATTTACGAGGACTACAAAGCGAACCGGGACGCGATGCCCGACGATCTGCGACCACAGATCCCGGTCATCGTCGAAGTCATGGAGGCGTTTGGAATTCCCGTGCTGTCGTGCGAGGGCTGGGAGGCGGACGACGTTCTGGCGACACTGTCCCGCCAGTCCAACGCGGCAGGCATCGAAACGGCGATCGTCACTAGCGACAAAGACGCGCGGCAACTGATCACGCCACTCGTCCGGCTTTACAACGTGAGGCGGGACAATTACCTCGACGCGGCCGCTCTGATGGACGACTGGGGAGTCCGCCCGGACCAGGTGGTCGATTTTCAATCGCTCTGCGGCGACTCGGTCGACAACGTGCCGGGCGTGCCGCTTGTCGGCCCGAAAAAGGCGAGCTTCCTTCTCAATCAGTTCGGCACGCTGGAAGAAGTCCTCGCCCACGCTGAAGAAGCTCCCGGGAAAAAACTTCGAGAGAACCTGCAGACATTTGCCGAACAGGCACTCATGAGCCGGCAACTTGTCGAGCTCAATCAGAATCTCCCGATTGAGATCGACTGGGAGGACGCCAGAGTCGGCGGCTACGACGTCGAAGCACTCGTGCAGATTTTCCGCGAGTGCGGCTTCCGCAAATTCGTTGACGAGGTCCGAGCCCTCGCACCGGAAGATGCCACCCCGCGCGACCCGTTATTCGCAGACGACGGACCACACGTTGAGATCGTCGACTCCGAAGCAGCGCTTGACGATGTGGTCTCAAAGCTGACCGGCCGAACGGAACTGGCGCTGCGAATCGAAGCGATCGGCCTCAACCCGGTCACCTCTCGCGTCGCCGCGCTGACCATCGCGCTCGACGAGGAGTCTGCGGTTTTTATTCCGCTCTCGCCGGTGACGTCGGAAACGCATCTCAGTCCGGATGTCGTCTGGCCGAAACTGAAACCGCTGCTTCAATCGAGCCGTCCGCCAGGGGGCGAGGGAACAGAGTCAGCGCGGCTTGTCGGACATAACCTGAAGACGACTCTCACACTGCTGCGCGGGGCCGGCATTGAGAATGTCGAACCGGGCCTGGACTCGATGGTCGGCTTCTACCTGCTTGAAGCCGGCTCGCGAGCTCACAGTCTGTCGCACGTCGTCGACCGTTACTTCCACCAACCGATCCGCCCGCTGTCGCGATTGAACCTCGACGAAGACTCCGATGCCGGATCGGACGCCGACTCAAAAAAGAAACGGTCAAAAAACGTTCCGCCGCTCGCGCTGTCACGTGACCAGTTTGCGAAACACGCCGCCGAAGAAGCGTGCCTCATGCTGCGAGTCGGGCAGAAGATGCGCGCCGAGCTGGAAGAAAAAGAACTCACACCGCTGTACGAAGACCTCGAACGATTGCTCATCCCGGTGCTGGCCGATCTGGAAGTCACCGGAATCAAGGTCGACGCGGAAGAGCTGGGCCGACAGAACGAGCAAGTGTCAAAGCGGCTCGACGAGCTCATGACCGAGATTCACGAAGAGGCCGGCGAGGAGTTCAATATCGATTCCCCGAAGCAGCTTCAGGAAATCCTGTTCGACCGGCTTGAACTGCCCGTCATCAAGAAAACGAAAACCGGAGCCAGCACGGACCAGGACGTCCTCGAACAGCTCGCTCAGATTCACCCGCTGCCGGCAAAAATCATCGAGCATCGCCACCTGGCAAAACTCAAGGGCACCTACCTGGACGCTCTGCCGACGATGATCAACCCGGCCACCGGCCGCATCCACTGCCGCTTCAATCAGGTCGTCGCCGCGACCGGGCGGCTCAGTTCCAGTCAACCGAATCTGCAGAACATTCCGATCCGAACTCCCGAAGGCGAGCGCGTGCGGCGAGCTTTCGTCCCCGGCGAGCCCGACTGGGTGCTCCTCTGCGCAGATTACTCACAGATCGAACTGCGGATGGTGGCTCACTTCAGCGGAGACCGCGCGCTGCAGCGGGCCTTTGCCGACGGCATCGACATTCACGCCGCCGTCGCGGCCGAGGTCTTCAACGTCGGCTGCGACCAGGTCGACTCAACGCAGCGCCGCATCGCCAAGGCCGTCAACTTCGGAGTGATCTACGGTCAAACGCCGTACGGCCTGGCGGCGGCACTCGGCATCTCGCGCGAAGAAGCCACCGAGTTCATCGAGAACTACTTTGAGCGTTACTCCGGCGTCGCCGACTTTATCGAAACCTCGCTCCAGGAAAGTGCTCTCAACGGTTTCGCCCGAACCATCCTCGGTCGCCGTCGAGCCATCAGCGGCATCCGTTCGCGACGAGGCTCGACACTCAACATGGCCGAGCGGACCGCAGTGAATACGGTCATCCAGGGTTCCGCCGCCGACCTGATCAAAATGGCGATGGTAAAGATCCACCGAAAGCTGCCGAACCTCGGCTTCCCCGCGCGGATGCTGCTGCAGATTCACGACGAGCTCGTTTTCGAAACCCCGGCCCAGCATGCAGAGACGCTTTCGAAATTCGTCCGCACCGAAATGGAATCGGCAATGAATCTTTCCGTGCCGATCACAGTGGACCTCGCCACCGGCCCCAACTGGCTCGACGCGAAAGCGTAGCGTGGGCCGCGCATCGCAGGGTGGGCCGAGCAAAGCGAGCCCCACCAGATTCACAATTCGCCGCAAACTGACCTGTCGTCCCTCCCGGTCGACGACCATGATCTTGAAAAGCCAGTCAGTCCGCAGGGCCGAATACCGAGGGGAACGTCAATGAGACGTCAAAAAAGTATCGCAGTCACGATTGCCGCCGTCATTCTGACCTGCCTGTCACCCCTCCCCCCGGCGCGAGCTCAATCGGACGCGGTCGCCGAAAAATCGTTTACTGTCGAGCCGGTCGAGCAACTTGGCACGCGGCGTTACCGGCATGGCAACATGATCTCGCAGGTGTGGTTCACGCCGGATCGACAAGTTGTTTCCGCCGGCGCGTGGACGATGCGGATTTTTCATCCGGACAGCGGCGAGCTCACGAACGAAGTCCGGCACGCGGTGTACTCCAAAGCGTTTTTCGATGGCGACAGGCGTGTCCTGATTGGCGAGCCGCTGAAAAATGGCGTGTCGACTCACACGTTCCGAGTCGTCGACATTAACACCGGTGAGCAGCTTGCCGAATGGAACAGCCCGGAGTGGGTCGAACAGGCCGCGTTTGGACGCGGCGTCGACTTT
>ERZ891418.758-NODE-758-length-10625-cov-7.851088_pt1 | contig 10625 bp, 7 predicted proteins | sample MGYA00521236_ERZ891418 | MGnify/ENA primary metagenome ERZ891418 (study PRJEB32303, sample SAMEA104408696) | aquatic metagenome | biome: Brackish water; feature: Chemocline; material: water | place: Baltic Sea | collected 2014-10-18T10:34:00 | depth 100 m ... | reverse complement strand
CTGATCGTTGCCCCAGTCAGCGTCGCTGAGCAGATAAACCCAGAAGACCGCTGTCGTGAGAATCGATGCGTATGCTCCCGCTTTGGTGAGGCCTCGCCAGTAAAGTGCCGCGGCGATCAGCGGGAACAGTGCCGAGAAGCCACTGAAACACCAGATGCCCAGGTTGAAAACGCTCACGCCTTTCGCCTGGCCGGCCAGCAGAGCCAGCACGTAACACAGCGCGACGATGAACACGACAAAGCCGCGAGCCAGCAGAACCGTCCGCCTGTCATCGCTCTCGCTGGAACCGCTGTCGCGGCGGCCGAGGACGTCTCGCGTGAACATCGTCCCCAGACAAAGAAACTGACTGTCGAGAGACGACATGATCGCCGCGAGGATTCCAGCGGTCAGCAGGCCAGAGAGAACCTCGCCCGAGTGATGCTTCACCAGAAAACCGAGGATCGCGGCCGACGGCAGATTTTCGGGGATGCCAACGGATTTCGCGGAAGCCCACGTTCCAATCAGAACGCACGGGGCCCACACGATCATCACGAACAGCGGGTGGACCACGATCGGCAGTTTGAACGCGTTCGCGTCGCGAGCCGTCAGCCAGTGCTGAAAAATGTGAGGGAACATCCCGATCGAAAACGGGACCAGCAGGAACGCGAAGTACAGTCGATGCGGCATGTGCTCGCGCGAAAGCTTGTCCGGGTCGACAGCTTGGCTCGCTGCCTGAAGGCTCTCGAAGAATCCGGCCTTGCCGCCGATGCCTTTGACCAGAACAAAAAACGTGATCACGCCCAGAGCCATAAACAACGTCGTCTGAAATGCGTTCGCCCAGGCAGTGCCTCGCATCCCGCCGGCGAAGACATAAGCGAGCACGACTCCGCAGATGACCAGCGAACCAAGCCAGATCGGAATGCCACCGCTCGATTCGGAAAACGCGTCCGGGAAGACGCCTCGCGAGACGGCGTTGATCGTGATGCCGGCTCCCAGAATTCCGATCAGGACGTAAGGAATCACAATGCCGACCAGCACGGGAAACAGGACCCAGCCGACTCGGCGACTCTCCAGGCGGTCTTTAAAGAACTCAATCTGAGTCGTGTAGCCGTGGTCTCGACCAAGCTTCCAGACCTTCAGGCCGATGATGAAAAAACAAAGCGGGTGAAGCAGCGCACTCGACGAGGCCATTAGACCGTAAACGCCAATGCCATCGGCATAAGACTCCCCGGTCGAACCGACCAGCGAGAACGATGTCATCGTGGTTCCGAACAGAGACATCAGCAGCAGGAACGGTCCGATCGAGTGGCTCGCCAGCAGGTAGTCCAGACTCGTGCCTTTGAAAAGGCGATTGGAACTCACACCAAGCGCAAGCAGGATCACCAGGTAGATTCCGATGATGATAAGTGGAGTCATTTCGAGCTCCCTTCGTCTTTCGGCCCTGTGGTCGCATCGGCAGGCGGCGAGGATGAAGCGGCCTTCGCGAGCGGAGCTCCTTCCTTAACCGGCCAGGCAGTCCTGACCACGAGCAGCCAGAACCCGGCGGCCACGATCGACAGCGCGACGTGCCAGGCCAGGCCGACGGGCACCCAGCCGCCAATCAGGCTGGCGTCGTTCCAGAACCAGAAGTCGTGGTGTACCGCCACGAGGAGAAGCAGGATCAGCCAGGGGACGCGGTTCATATCGCAGCCGTTCTGCCAGGAGCCATCGGACATCGCTGTTTTGCGACGGGATTGTGCTGCATTCCCGCGCTTTTCATCAAGCACCCGGACTGGTTGTCAGCCGGCGCCGCTCAAGCCGGCAGCCAGATCTGCTGTAACAGTTGATTTTCACTTGAGTTGCAGTCCGAACATGCCTTCCGGGACGAGCTCCACTCGCCAACTCCTTCGGGATCCCGACACTCAGGCTGTGAAAAATTCCCAATCTGTAACATCCCCATAATCATCCCATCCTGACTGTTCACATTCCGGGCTGGAAGACTGAGAATCTCCGGGAGGCCGGGAGGCCGGGAGCTCTGGGGGATCCACGACGCTTCAGGTCTCAGACCCGTGCGGGCCAACGCGCGGAGGAAGTGGGCAGCTCACCCGGAGTTGCTCTTCCGAAAGGACTCCGACGGCCACGTCGGGAGACCTGTTCGCGATCGATGGGCCACGAAACCACTCTCCGAATTGTCACATGATTTGTTGCCTGGAAATGTCAGGACGGCAAGACCGTCCAAGTGTCTTCACTCGTGAATTCTGCCACCCCGGAAAAAGGATTTGAACTATGAGGAATCTGCTGTTTGCGTTTGCCACGATCGCGGCACTGAGTGCGATTGAGAGCCAGGCCTGCGACAAGTGTCAGCCGAAATGCCTGCCCACCTGCGCCCCGGCTCCGGCCTGGAAAGAAGTGGAGTGCACGGTCCTGGTCCCCGAATGGAAGACCGAAAAGAAGACCATCGAGTGTGTTGAGTACGAGCGGAAAATGGTCGAGCGAAAAGTGACCGTCTGCGAGCTGCAGAAGAAGGAAGAAAAGAAGACGCGTCAGGTGACGACCTGGGAACGAATTCCAAAGTCCCGCGACGTCGTCCGAACAGTCTGCAAGCCGACCTGGAAAGAGATTGAGTACACCTGGGTCGAGTGCGTGCCGGAGAAAAGCACCATGAAAGGAACTCGCCCGGTGCGTAAGCCGGTCTGGAAAGAAGTCGACCACACTTACACGGTCTGCGTGCCTCACACTGAAAAGAAAACCGGCACCCGAACTGTCTGCAAACCTGTCTGGAATGAAGTCGACGAGGAATACGTCATCCTGGTGCCTCATGAAGAAACAAAGACGGAAAAGGTCTGGGCCTGGAAGTGCGTTCCGGTCACGAAGACTCGCAAAGTCTGCGAAGATCAGGGCCACTGGGAAGAGAACAAAGTCAAAATCTCCGGCGGCTGCAATCCATGTGCGGTGACCTGCTGCAAACCGAATCCGTGCGTCGCCTGCCAGTCGAAATGCGAAGTCTGGTGCACGCAGCGCGTCTGGGTTCCGAAAATCGTTGAGAACGACGTCGAGTACACCTGCAACGAATGGCAGAAGCACGAAGAAGAACGCGAGACCACGGTCACCGTCTGCAAACCCGAAACCAAAACCCGCAAAGTCAAAACGTGCGAGTGGGTCACCTCGGAAGAAAAGTTCGAGTACGAAGAGTGCGTGTGGAAGAAAGAGCAGAAGACCGAAAAACGCAAAGTCTGCGACTGGGTCGTTTCCCAGGAAGAATACGAGTACGAAGTCTGTAACCTGAAAGAAGTTGAGCGGAAAGGAACCCGCAAGGTCTGCGAACTCGTCGAAGAAGAAGTGACCTGCAAGGTCGACTACTTCGAGTGCGTTCCAAAGACGACGACTGAGGAATACACAGTCTGCTGCTGGGTCAAAGTGCCTGTCGAAAAGACGATCACGGAATGCGTCTGCGTTCCGGTAACCGTCAAAAAGGAAGTCGAAGTTCAGGTTTGTCACATGGTGGAAAAAACCGTCACGCAAAAAGTGCCGGTCTGCCAGACGTGCCAGCCCTGCTGCAAATAGTCCGCGAGGTGTTTGAGCCTCACTGACGGTAAGGCGACACAGGGCCAGGACGACACAGGCTCAGGACGACACAGGCCCGCGACCTTTATCGGTCGCGGGCCTTTTTTCGTTTCCAGTTCCAGGGAGCGGTTTTGACCCTCGCTTGCGACTGGCTCCTGTCACAGCGAGAATCCCTCCTCACCGCGATCATCCCTCGCGACGAAACTCGCCGGACTCAGGCGAAGTTTTCCCACCAGTACCGCCCCAGGCAAAATCATGAGCGACGAAATCCGTATTCAGGCTGAACCTCTGGCTGTTCCTTCCCTGTGCAAATTCACGGTCGACCGACCGATTTACGACAAACGATCGTACTGGTTCGGCAATCGGGAAGCCGCCGAACTCTCACCGATGGCCAGCCGGCTATTTGCGATTCCCGGAATCGCCACCGTGCTGATTTCTCATAACACGATCACGGTGAGCAAGGCCGTTCCGGACCCTTGGAACATTGTCGGCCCGGCGGTCGGCCGGGAAATTCGAGCTCACGTGGCCTCGGGCGAACCCGCCGTCGATCCAACCTTGATCGAGAAGATGCCCTCGTCGGACGAAATCCGTCGGCGAGTCGAAACTGTCATTCGTGAAGAGGTCGCGCCGTCGGTCGCCCAGCACGGCGGTACGGTGAACGTCGTCGACGTGAAAGACAACGTCGTGCTGATTAAGCTCGGCGGAGGTTGCCAGGGATGTGGATCGGCAACGGCGACGCTGAAGTTTGGTGTCGAGGCCGCGATCCGGCGAGCCGTTCCGGAAGTCGGTGAGATCATCGACACGACGGATCACGCCTCCGGCGCGAATCCCTACATGTGATTTCGAAGCCAGGAGAGTGGCACGACACACCGTGTCGTGAGAGCGCGGTCTTCAGCACGGAGTGCCGAGCCACACTCAGCCGGAGACGTCGGTGATCACGAAGATCGTTTCCGGTGGGCAGACGGGCGTCGATCGAGCTGCCCTCGACGTTGCTCTTCAGAGAGGCATTCCGGCCGGAGGCTGGTGTCCTCTCGGGCGGAGGACGGCCGGATCCCGGATGAGTATATTCTCAAAGAAACGGACTCAAAAAACTACTCACAACGGACGGAGCGGAATGTCGAGGATTCAGACGGATCGCTCATATTGACCGGTGGCCCGCTGACGGGCGGGACGGCTTTGACCCGCTCGCTGGCAAGACGTAACGGCTCGCCGGTTCTGGTTGTTGATCTTCGGAAAGAAGCGGACTTCGGAGCGGTTGAGCAATGGCTCGCCGCGAATAGAATCCGCATCCTCAACGTGGCCGGGCCAAGAGAAAGTCAGCAACCCGGAATTCACGATCAGGCCTGCGAATGGTTAAGCAGGCTGCTCGACCGGGCTCAGAAACAGCCAGCCGAATAAAGACCGGCGGCCCCGCGCCGAACACTTAATTCTGTCCGCCAGGCGGACTCTACCGGTGGGCATCGCCCGCCCGACAGGAAGAACGATGTCGGAACAGTACATTATGACGATCGAGTCGCTGACTCGAATTTACGATGAGTCGGAAGTTCTCAGCAATATCTGGCTGGCGTTTTACCCTGGCGCAAAGATCGGCGTCCTCGGCAGCAACGGCTCTGGAAAGAGCACACTGCTTCGCATCATGGCCGGTGAAGATAAAGACTTCATGGGCGAGGTCCGCCCGGCCAAAGGGATCAAGATTGGGTATTTCCCGCAGGAGCCGCGGCTCGACGACGACAAAACTGTCACCGAATGTGTTGAGGAAGGCGTCGCCGAATCGCGAGCCATTCTCAACCGCTACGACGAAATCAACATGAAGCTCTGCGAGGACATGACCCCGGAGCAAATGGAAAAGCTCCTCGAAGAACAGGCGACTGTGCAGGACAAGATCGACTTCCTCAACCTGTGGGAACTGGATCGGACGCTGGAAGTTGCCTGCAATGCGATGCGGCTTCCGCCAGGCGACGCCCTCGTGGCGAATCTGTCCGGTGGTGAAAAACGCCGGGTCGCGCTGTGTCAGATGCTGCTGAAGAATCCGGACATCCTGCTGCTCGACGAACCGACAAACCATCTCGACGCGGAATCAGTCGCGTGGCTGGAACGGTTCCTCGGCGAGTTTCCAGGCACGGTCGTCGCGATTACTCACGACCGTTACTTCCTCGACAACGTGGCCGGCTGGATCCTTGAGCTCGATCGCGGGCGAGGCATTCCGTACGAAGGCAATTACTCGAACTGGCTTGAGCAGAAGGCGGCACGCCTGGCCGTCGAGGGAAAACGTGAGTCTCGACGACAGAAAGAACTCGCTCGGGAACTGGAGTGGGTTCGGATGAGCCCCAGGGCCCGTGCGACAAAGAACAAGGCTCGGCTTGAGCGATACACGGAGCTGCAGTCGCAGCAGTATGACGCGCGGGACGAAGCGGCGCAGATTCAGATTCCGACCAGTCAGTCGCTTGGCGATCTCGTCATCCGGGCGGAGGGAATCAGCAAGGCCTACGACGATCTGCTGCTGTTTGAGAATGTTGAGTTTGATCTGCCGAAGGGTGGCATCGTCGGCGTCATCGGCCCGAACGGGGCCGGCAAGACGACCATGTTCAAAATGATCATGGGGATCGAGCAGCCAACTTCAGGGACACTGAAAATCGGCGATCGCGTTCAACTGTCCTACGTCGACCAGTCACGTGACCAGCTCGACCCGAAGAAGACGGTCTATCAGGAAGTCTCCGGCGGAGTCGATCTGCTCAGGATCGGCACCTCCGAAATTCATGCGCGAGCCTATTGCGGCCGCTTCAATTTCAAGGGAACTGAGCAGCAGAAGTTTGTTGGCGACCTGTCAGGCGGAGAACGAAACCGCGTCCATCTGGCGAAGCTGTTGAGGTCCGGCGGCAATGTGCTGCTGCTCGACGAACCAACGAACGACCTCGACGTCGACACGCTGCGAGCACTGGAAGAAGGTCTGTCCAACTTCGGTGGATGCGCAGTGGTCGTCAGCCACGACCGCTGGTTCCTCGACCGGATCGCAACTCACATTCTGGCTTTCGAAGGTGACAACGGCGTGTACTGGTTCGAAGGCAACTACAAGATGTACGAATCCAGCCGGCGCGAACGGCTTGGCGAGGACGCCGACAAGCCAACGCAGCTTCGTTACCGGCCGCTGACGAAGTAGAGACCTCGCCTGTCGTTAAGCTGTAGGCCGGACCCAGCGCAGCGTTGGGTCCGGCCTACGGAGAAGATCACCGCCTCTTCGGGCTACGTTCGATTCCGGTCTCTATTCGTGCGGCTGAATCCGGTAAATCCGGTACGTGGAATTCCGGAAGTCCGGCTTCGCTTCGAACGGACCGAGGCGGCGGACCAGCAGGTGGGTGATCCCTTTTTCCTCGTGCAATGCGGTGGTTTCGGCGCGGGTGTAGATTCCGTCGGCGTGATGCTCCTTCGCCCAGTCGGCGATTCCGTTCAGACGATTGTTCCACTCGATGATTCCGGCGGCGTCCTGCGGGCAGTCCTTCAGTGAGACATACTCCGCTCGCTGAGCAAACCACTTGAACGCCCAGGACTGGCGCGGCGTGTGGATCAACGCGTCGTCGTCCGTGTTGTCACGGATCCACTGGCACGCCTCGAGCCAGTCGGCCTGCTGCTGAGGGCTCATCCGGTTGACGGAGCCGCGTCCGTTGGCGAGCCACAGCGAAACGACAATTGCGGTCGCCAGTCCGACGCGGACAGCTCGCGGGTGAAAATGATCGAGCCGCGACGTCACGTGCCGCGCGAGCAGAATCGCCACCAGCACGGGCAGGATGATGTCGACCAGACGGAACGGATAGAACTTCAGCAGGTTCGATCGAAGATCGTAAAGCGGCATCTTCTCCCAGAGGTCAATGTCCGGGATCGACGAATCGCGATAGCCGATAACCCAGCCGACTGCCGCGATGATGACGGAAGCAAGCACGACTCGCCCCAGCCACGTCATCTGTGATCGCTTCTCGCCCAGTCGCAGCAGCAGCCACGCGACGATCGCCAGCGACAGGTACATCCCGTATCGCCAGCCGGCAAAGTCCATCGGGTCCAGGTGATGGTCGAGCCGGTGGAAGACCTGCAGATAGTTGGCCACTCGTGCGTCTTCAGGTGTCGCTCCGCCGATCGCCTGGAGAGCGGGCAGGACTCCGGCGAGCGAAATCACAATCAGAATTGCGGTTCCGGCAACGAACTGCGGCGCTCGGGCAACCTCGACGATCTTCGACAGACAGGCCCGCTTCTTTGCGGGGGCGAGCAAAGAAAACGTCGCTGCCATTCCACTGGCGATGACAAACCAGATCCCGACGAGCGGATGAAAGGCGATGCCCAGTCCGGTGAAGAGGCCGGCACGAATCCAGCGAGCGTCAAACAGGCTGGCCATTCCAAGAAAGGCAAATCCGTACGAGAAGACTTTTCCTTCGATTCCGCTGACAAGCCACTCGCCGGACAGGTTTCCGATCGACGCCAGCAGCAGAAACAGCCACGCTGCTGGAAACGCCGATTCGATTTTTCCTGCCGCACAGCGACACAGAGAAGTCCAGCCGAGGGCGAGCACCAGGTAGCCCAGCAGCCGACCGATCACTGCCGTTTCCTCAAACGAAACGACCGTCGTCAGCGCACCGATCGTTTGATAATAAACTCGGTGGGTGTTGGATGACTCCAGGAAAAAATCCTGAGCACACCAGTCCGGCTGCCAGTAGTGCTTCGCTTTGGCCAGCCAGTGAGGCTCGTTGACCGCCGGGATCGGTGCCTGCCAGAACGAAAACACAAGGAAGCTCAGCCAGACGCTGATGACGTGCCGAGCGAATCGTCCGGCGGGTTCGTCCCGCACCGATGTCGCGATGTCGGAGGGCCGGATCGCCACGGGGTCACTCGGAAGTTCGTTCGAAGACGAGAGGATGATCAGACGACGCGTCGCCGACCCTCACGGACACTTTTCCATCGAGCACGTCGCTCAGCAGGTCGCCGCAGATTTCTCCGCGCCAGCCCGTGGCCAGTCGTGGCCGAGTCCCGTTGCGGCCGGTGTTGTGCCAGTTCACAAACTCGCGAAGGTCGCTCGACGTCCCCACCAGTCCCGCGGACAGATTCTGCTCGGCACAGCGATTGGCCAGTGACAGCGCCAGCAGTTTGCCGATGACCGGATCCTCGTTGCCGCTTTTTTCGCGAGTGAACTTTGGCGGATGCTCACTCTTCGGCAGGGCAAGCGCCCGTTGAACACACTCGACAATTCCGGCGGCCGCCCGGCGAAAGTTGGAGCGGTTCATGTCGCGCGAGTTCAGCAGCTCAGTTTCAGACTGAGGCTGCCGCTTGGCGAGGTCGATCAACAGGTCATCGCGGAGAACTCGTCGAATCGGCGAGTCGCGCCGGTCAGCTTCTTCTTCGCGCCAGCCGTAAAGCTCGCGGGCCACGGCAAGCTGCTTCGGGTTCAGTCGCTTGACGCCGGACAGTCGCACCCAGTTCTCGCCGCTCCGTTCCGCTTTCATGTCGACCAGCAGTCGTTCGAATTCTTCCGTCGCCCAGCCCAGCCGGTTCCGGTTTTCCAGCGACTTCCGCTGCCGGTCCCAGACGTCGAGCAGGTAGCGGACATCGTCGAGTGCGTATTCGATCTGTCGGTCGGTGAGCGGCCGGCGCTGCCAGTCGGTTCGAGTCTCGGTCGCGTTGAGCGACTTGCCCATGACTCGCCCGATCAGCCGTTCGTAGCTCAGCGGGTAGCTCGTGCTGCGAAGCCCCTCCGCCAGTTGAACGTCGACGATGTTGCGAGGCAGCTCGCCCGTATTCGTCATGCAGAAGCGAGCTTCCTCGCGGGCCGCGTGGGTCACGATCGTGATCTCGTCGTCGAGCATGATCTGCCACCACTCGGCGAGATCGAGTTTGAACGGATCGACGGCGACGCAGCGGTCTCGCGTCGCCAGCTGAACGAGGCACAGTTGGGGCCGGTACGTGCTCTCTGAGATGAACTCGGTGTCAAACGCGACGATGCCGGATTCGCGAATATGCGCACAGAGCTCGTCAAATTCGGCCTGGTCGGTAATGAGCCCGTTGGACATGAAGGCGTCCTGAGTCCCTGAATCTGGCTTGCGTGAAGGACAATTCGCTGAGCGGACCGGAATGGTGTCGGGCGGACAGATTTCCGGCAAGTGATCTGCGGAAGTTCAGGCCCGTCTTTCAGCAATCTTTCCCGCGAGATGAACCGCTCCCTCCGCCGTGTAACAGAGGATCGGCACGAGCAGTGGCAGCACAAATCTCTCGCCCGCCGCGACGGGCACGTACCAGGCAAACATCGGCACGCAGATTGCCAGCCAGATGAGCAGCAGCCATTTCGCCTCATCGCGCGAGACGATCCAGCCGAGAATCGCCAATAGCGCGATCACTCCACCGGGGAGCACGCGGGCATTGTCGAACGGCGGCGGGCCGAGCGATCTGACCAGGATAAACGTCTCCCAGAAAAGACCGGAGACCTCCCGTTTGAGAATGTCGCCGACCGAGTGGCCTGCCAGGTAAGCCCTCGCCGCTTCGCCGGTTGACGACGACTCGGACAGATCGACCGGGTCCGAGTACTCGTCGACAAAGAGCAACCACGAATTGACGTTGTGAAACGGCGAGCCGTACCGGACGACGTTTCGTACCAGCAGCGGCGAGGCGACTGTCACCCAGACCGCGCCGAACAGAAGCAGTTCTGCCAGTAACGTCTTCGCCCGCCCTCCTGTCGCCTCGCCTCCCTGGGGAGAGGCTGCCCGAAGTGCCAGAGAGGTCGCGTCCCGAAGCCGCATCCTCAACGCGAGCCACAAAACAAATCCCACGGTCAGAAGCAGCCCGGTTCCCTTGGTCAGCCAGACCAGCGACAACAGGACGCCAACCCAGACGATGCTCAAGTCGACGCGTCTTCTCCCGCCCAAATCGGAAGCCGCGCCGGCGTCTGGCCGACGAAACGGCCGGCCGTAAAACTGAAACCACACGCACGCAACGAGCCCGACGAGCAGCACTTCGCAGCCCACCGTCACTGAGAACCGACCCCACGCGGAATTCAGACCCAGCATCACGCACAGCAGTCCGATATACGGTCAAATATACCCCTTCGCCTGAAGGTGTTCCCGAGGGCGAAG
>ERZ891418.757-NODE-757-length-10626-cov-3.439788_pt1 | contig 10626 bp, 6 predicted proteins | sample MGYA00521236_ERZ891418 | MGnify/ENA primary metagenome ERZ891418 (study PRJEB32303, sample SAMEA104408696) | aquatic metagenome | biome: Brackish water; feature: Chemocline; material: water | place: Baltic Sea | collected 2014-10-18T10:34:00 | depth 100 m ... | reverse complement strand
TTGGCTTTTTGTTCTGTAATTTAAGAACGGATTAAGAAAGTTCTCGTCAATTGAGTCAATAAATTGTTTTGTATGTGTGTAATCAGCAAACGCTTAGATTACAAATTAATTCTCCCCCCTCCCTCCCCTAAAGAACAGCCACTGAGCTGTTCTTTTCCTTTCTAGAGCTAGTCTTCAAATTTTTATCAATAATATTTATGCTTTAGCTCTCTTTGAGAGGCGTAGTATCGTGAGACTTTACGCAATAAATTATTTTTTGGTTAACAAATCTTTTATCTAAAACTACCCATGTGAAAACTTTTATAAGTACCGAAGCGAATACTCCCAGAAACTTATTTTAAGGAGCTGAGTAAAACAATAAGACGCTTTAGCGTCATAAGTGTAAGGGAATATAAAGGAATTTTATTATGGTACAAACTGGAAATAATTGTGGATGTTCAGCAACACAAACAACAAATTCAAATAATTATATTAATGTCAATGGTAAACAAGTTACAAGACAATTTAAAGATAGTTCAGGCAAGATGCTCTATGCTCATATTGATTCAAGAGGTACTGATGGGGTAATTTATAAATTATATAAACCAGGTCAACAACCACAAGTAAAACAATATTCTCAGCCAAGACAAAGTAGAGCGGATTCTTATTCAAATGATTCTACTCCTCGAAACCAATATAAATCACCAGTTAAAGACAATTTTGCAAATCTAAGTCAAAAAACTTATCAATTAGTACCAACGGGTAACCGTGATATGCATGGAAGAACAATTTATAGAAGACAGGTAGTTAACAATACTCAAACTTCACAACTAACAAATAATGTTTATAGTGCACCAGGAAATATAACCCAGAGTTCTTCTATAGCGAGTAATCATGATTCATCAGGGTTCAAAAATTTTATGAGCCTGAACCCAAATCATCAAACTCCTCAAGCAATTAAGACAGAAAAAGGTGCTGCTAGTTTTGCTGTAAGAAATTTATCAAATAAAAACATCGTAATTCAAAGAAAAGAAAATAGACATGGTGATTATGATTATAGAGCTGCTTATTGGGGTAAAGATCCAGCTAATCCTGGAAAACAAAAAGTACACACTTATGACTTAGGTGCTCACTTCCAGTACGATAATAAAAAGAATCATAGTACTTATAATTTTGACAGTGATAGACATGGAAGGATTAAGCTTCAAAGTAGAGAAGATAAAAAACTTGCTTATCCTAATGCAAGAGAATCTATAAAAGATTTACAACCAAGGTCTGATATAAAACCTGGTCCTGGCGGGCAAGTTACATACTTAAGTCCTGAAGGACAAGGGAATTCTTCTTCAACAGTTACTGTTGACGGTCATAGATATGAGATTTCTAATGAAAGTAAGACGGGTTATGGCTACTTAGTTTACAAAAAACAAGCAGATGGTACAAGAAAAATCTTTTTAAAATCGGATTCAGATCCTAAAAAAGAAGAGGAATTAACGCCAGGCTACACATATCACCACAATCTTAAAATTAAGGACTTAGGTGAGATTCCAAAATCAAAAGAAGAAATTCAAATTGAAGCTGATAAAGTTACTGGTCCATTTAAAGATGGTCTAAGTGCAAAGGAATTAATTGAAAAAACGGAAGTAATATCACCAATCTTAGATGCTCAAGAGGTACAAGATTTGAAAAGAGCTAAAAACGCTTTAAGGCAAAAAGCCAAAGAGGATTTGTCCTTATCAAATGATCAGATAGCGAAAATAGATAAGCTGTTAACAGAAACGCAAATTGGTGCAGATCTTCCTGTTGCTAAAAAACTTGAGATTATTGAAACTCTATCTAAGCAAATAGATCTTATTAAAACAGAAGATATTACAGAGCGTCATAAAAAACATTTAGAGCAAGAAGGTATTGATGATTTATTTTCAGCTCCTGCATCACAAGAAGCTCAATCTGAAACTGATGAGCTTAAAAAACATATAGAAGGGATAGTGACTGAATTAAATCCTGATGCAAATTTGTTTGATAGTCTTTTCGAAGATCCAGGTACTCAAAAGACAATAAGCCCAGATAAGGCTTTATTTCCTCAAAGATAATTTTTTATTTCTCCCCTCCTTCTAAAGAGTAAGCTCTAATCTTGAGCTTACTCTTTTCTTTTTTATCAATAAAGTTGTAGAATATATTCTATGAGTGCAGTTGCTTTTACTTTAGTATTTTTTATTTTTATAGCCTTCATGCTATTTTTTGGAGCATTCAAAATTATTCGTCAAGGTTACTGTGGACTTGTCACCAGATTAGGTAGTTATTCAAGAACTCTTCAACCAGGCTTACACGTGATTATCCCTTTTGTGGATAGTCTTGATCGTGAAGTAGATTTGAGAGAACAGGTTATGCCTCTTGCTTCTCAATCTGTGATCACCAAAGATAATGTGAATATTAATGTGGATGCTGTAATTTATTATCAGATAATGAATCCTTATTCAGCTATTTATGAGATTAATAATCTTGTTTATGCTGTTGAGCAATTGGCCCTAACATCACTTAGAAATATTATTGGTGAAATGGCTCTTGACGATACTTTAAGTTCAAGAGATGTAATTAATACAAAATTACAAGCAATTATTGATGCAGCTGCATCAAAATGGGGTATTAAAACAAATCGTATTGAGCTTAAAGACATTAATCCGCCTGCTGATATCCAACAATCTATGAATGTACAGATGCAAGCAGAGAGAAATCGTCGTGCGGCGATACTTGAAGCAGAAGGTTTAAAAGAAGCAGCTATTTTAAGAGCAGAAGGTCAAAAACAAGCAGTAATTAGAGACGCAGAAGCACAAGCGCAAAAATTAAGACTTGAAGTTGAAGCACAAGGAATTACAACAAAAGCCTATATCGAAAAAATAAAAGACGCAGCTCCAACAAAAGAAGTTTTACAGATTATTTATATGGATACTTTAAAGAGACTTGCTGATGGTAAAGCAAATAAACTATTCATCCCAACAGAGTCGATGACAGCGCTTGGTGGGCTTGCAGCTGCAGGCGAATTGTTCAATGCGAGTTCAGATTTAAATAGTCCTAAAAAAATACCTCCTAGAGGAAATAGTTAAAAATGGAAACACACCTAGTCTTTTATTTAATAGCGGGCTTGCTTTTGGTTACAGAGGCTTTTACACCAGGGATTTTTATATTTATTTGTTTTGCTATTGCAACTGCAATAACAGGCTTAGTTGATCAATTTACAGAACTTACTCTTACTCCACTGTTGGGAATTAATTTAGGATTATCAATTGCTTTACTTTTTTTAGTAAGACCATTTCTAAAAATGGCTATTAAAATTCCCGACCAAAGTCTTTATGAAGGAAGATCTTACAGTGAAAAATTAATAGGTAAAGAAGCAATGGTTTTTAAATCTATTTCTGAGTTTGAACCTGGGGTTGTTAAATTAGTTGATATTGATGAGACTTGGCTTGCGAAATCTATTGATAAAACTGCTATAGGGCAAGGTACTGCTGTTATCGTTGAGGATATAGACGGCAATCATCTCTACGTTCGCCAGCTTGCCTAATTATTGCGTTACACTTTGCTTCTCCTCACTTGTTTACAATAAGTAAACTCCGTTCGTCGTCTCTTCATGTGTCTTATTCTTAGACAATCTGATCGACGTAGTTAAACTAAAAATATCTATGATTGTGAGTAGTAATTATTGTCATTACGAGCGAAGCGAAGCAATCTCAATAATTTGGTCATTGATTGGGAATAAAGTATAATAAGACCAAATTTATTGGTTTAAATAATAGTGTTGAGTACAAAGAACAATTTAATCATTTTTACTGGCCCTTCTGGGGTTGGTAAGGGCACTATTGTAAAACAAGTTTTTTCTGATCTAAAAAAGATTGAATTTTCAATTTCTTGTACTACCCGCGCGATTCGTCCAGGCGAGATTGATGGTGTGAATTATTTTTTTAAAACTAAAGAAGAGTTTGAAGAGATGATCAAAAAGGACGAACTCCTTGAGTGGGCTGAGTTTGTGGGTAACTATTACGGTACCCCTAAAGATTTTGTTTTCCAAACTTTAGAATCTGGTAGCGATGTTTTTTTAGAGATTGAAGTTCAAGGAGCTCTTCAGGTTATGGAGCAGTATCCAGAGGCGGTAAGTATTTTTCTTATACCACCTAGCTTAGATGAACTTGAAACACGCTTAAGAAGTAGGGGAACTGAAATGGAAGAAGTTCTGCAAAAGCGTCTAGCAAAAGCTCGTGAAGAAATGAAGTTTGTTAATAAGTTTAATTATATTGTGACTAATGATGATTTAGATAAAGCAGTTGAGTCAGTAATGGCTTTGATTATGGCTGCAAGAACTAATTTGGTTGAGAGTTAGGCTGCTAACTGAAACATTTCAGTTATATCTTGTGCATTTTCATCAAGAATAGTTACTTTGCCTAAATCAGGTCTTTTAGTTTCTACGTCTTTAATTAGATTTTGAATCGATTCTTGTAGAGGATGTTCTTTAATGCCTGATTCTTTCATCTTTGCAAAATCGATCATTATACTTGGCTTAGCATAATGAGCTTTGGCAATAATCATCAATTTTTCTAATTGACTGAACTGTCCTGGATTCTCTGACTCAAACTCTTGTAAATTGGTAGTTGTTCCAAGATTTTTTGCGATAAAACTTTCGGGTGTAATCTTATGTTCTACGTAGTAAGTATTAGAGTTTTCAAGTTTAGTGCAAATACAATCAATCTCTGATAAAGCAAAAGATCCATTTTTTTGTCTTACAAAGATCCTATTATCATCAGGAGTCCTATTTTTCTTGTGAGAAAGAATTTCTCCAGTTTGAGTATCAAAATATAATATATGGTTAACAGAACCAAATTCTAATTTTCTCATTCTAGAGCTTGAGCTATTTTTAGCAAGTAATCCATTCTTTTCTAGTTGCTTCACTGCTTTATCGGGATTATCTAAATCAATATTTTCTAGCATGTCATGCCCATATTCATCAATGATAAAAGGTAAGTTTTCAACATATTTAGCGCCTATGGCTTCTAGAACATAGCCATTAGCTTGAAGGTTTGCATTAAATCTTGCCTCGCTGAAAGCTCCTAAAACAAAAGGCAGTGTTTCTCCTTGCTCATTTTTTGCAAGGAAATTTTTTGCCGCTTGATGCACCAAATCAATGCAACCATCAATATTTGATATTGCTTCTAAGTCTTTTAAAAAGTTTTTTAATCGTAGATTATAGTCTGGAACCATATTGATTAGATTTTGTAGATCTGGATGAGAATACTTCAAGGCTTGCAATGAGCTGTAGACCTTAATTCTTCCAAAGATACTTAGCTTTTGTGCTTCACTAATCTCGTCGGCAGTATTTTTCAAGCTACTATTTATTCCAAGATAGTTGTGTATTCCCTCGAGTATTTTAATTTTAGTTTCAATGTCTCCAAGTATTCCATTTTTGCCACTAAAGTTTTTTTGGATTATGTCATGTAGTTCCAGTAAATCACCAGTGATGTTTGCTGAATTCTGAAAAATATCTTCTAGGCTACTAAGGTGATTTTTTAAATAACTAGAGCAAAGTTTTTTTAAGACCTGTTCTTTATAGTCCTTAGATTTATCTATAAACTTAGAGACATTGGCTCGAGTTTCTAAATCTTTTGCTTGAATATTTTTAAAAAAATCTCTGTTGTTTAAATCAATTGGAATACCTGCCATTGCGCAAGATCTTTTGGTATGTGAAAAAGCGTGTTGGTGTTCTTTAATTTCTTTTATTAAAACAATTGCTTCTCGTCTGATTTTCTCTTGTTGATCTGAGTTATTTTGAAATATTACAAAGTCAGAAATTTTAGTTTCAAGTTTTAAAAAGAGTTCATCAATTTCTTTTTGGTCTGCTTTTACTGTTACTTGTAAAGCTTTTCTTGGATCAGGAGTATTTCCTTTAGCTTTAGCTGGAGGGCTACTAGTGCTAGTAGGGCCTACTTTTGTAGGCATAGCGGAGAATCTGTAGCTAGGGGTAGATATATTCATTAAGCTTAAATCTCTTTAAAAAGACATTTAAGATAATTGTAGCCAGACGGGGAGGGTTCTGTCAATACTGATTAAGAAACTTTTTGAGCTTTAATCATTTGTGTTACTTCAAACAAGTTACGAGCGTGAACTTGGTCATTAATATCGTACTGAGTTATTTCATCTCTTTTTACAGTCACGACACCATTTTCCAAAGAAACATTTTCATTTTCATTGGCATAGCTTTTAATAGCTTCTGAAGCATCATTCGGAACCCTTGCTTTAAAATATGGAGTTCCCTCAAGCATTGTTTGCATATTTTGACCATTGCTTGTTAATTTTCCTGAAAGCTCGATATCTTTATGGCTACCCATTAACATCATGCTTGCTTCTTCCATACTAGAAAAAATGTCATCAACAACTTCTTGTAAATAGTTATCAAATTCTTCATAAGAATCTCGGGAATATTCTTTTGAAAATCCGTCTAGATCTTTATCTGCTACTACTGCAATTGAGTATTTCCCATTATTATATTTTTGAAAGTGAATCCCAAAGCCCATTCCAGTACTTGTTTTCTTGTTAACAATATAAAAGCCACCTAAAGGCAAGTTGGTATTACTAGTGCTATCAAAAGCAAACATCTGTTCTTTAGTCTTTACAGTGACATCAAAATTATCATTTTGTCTTAGATGACTAGCAATTTTTTGAAAAAGCTGTTGAGCTTTCTCTTTATCTTGTGCCTCAATTTTTTCATAATCCAAGCCTGGCTTAATATCTTTTAAACCGCTTCCAATTTGAATCAATGCTTTTGGTCCTAATCTCATAAAAATCATTCTATCAATAAAGATAACAATCTGTCAATATGTATTATTATCTTCTTCTTGAATTGTTAATATTTTCACCATGCTCATTTAATATATGTATTCCAGGTACTTCAGCTAATACTTCATTTATCATTTCTAAGTTTTTAATGTCATTTATGGAATTTTGACCTTCACGAACAAAATTAGGTGTTTGCCCTTGCTCGGTGAAAGTATTCATCATTAAAATTGCTGTTGAACCATTCTCTTTTGCTACATCGACCATTTTTTGATATTTTTTAACTAGATAATCTTTTTGTGCTTGTCTTTCTCTTTGAGCAAGATTATTTTCCTTTGCAAAATTATTGATTTCCTTTTCTAGTTTTCTAAAGTGATTAAAAGCTTTTTTTGCACTTTCATGTTTATTTTTGATTTTTTCTAATTCACTATTTTTTGCACCATCTTCCACGGCTTGCTTATGCTTTTCTTGAAGTTTTAAAATTTCTTTTCTAGCTGTTGCTTTAGAATCTTGTATAAAATCTTTTGCTAAGATTTTGTGGTCTAATAACTTATTTTTTAAATTACCTAACTCTTGTTGTAATTCCTGTTCTACTTTATCACCAGTTGCACTTTCAATTTTCTTTTCTAAGCTTTTAATATCAGCTTCTATGCCACTGATTTTTTTATGGGCACCTTTTGGATTAATACTTAGAGAAGATTGTAGAGAATCCTTTTGCTCAGCATGAAAACGTCCTTCAATGATTTGTCCATCATTACCTTCGATCTTCCCTCTAGTAATAGCATCAACATCAATTAAACCATGTTCATTAGAATCAATTTCTGCTCCCATTTCCTCAACATGATGTCCTAGCTTTTCTTTAAGTCCTTGTTGTGTTGCTTCCATTTCAAAAAGATCTCCATTGAAGCGAGGATTATTTCTTTGATCAGGATCCAGAAATTTTGTTTTATAGTCAGTAGTGTTTTTAATAAGCTTTTGGAGAGTTGTATCAATACCCTTCAATCCTGCTAAACCTGGTAATAGATTCATTACATTCTTAAATCTTTCTTCGAGATTACTAATAGTCTGCTTATCTCCGTCGGAAAGATCTCTTCCATCAGCACTTTTAATTATTTGATTTACTTCACTTTTAAGGCTTTCAATATCTTGTATTAATTTGCCTTGTTCACTTTTACTTATATCAACACCAGTTTTTCTTTTAATTTCCTCTTTATATTTAATGCTTAATTCGAATGCTAATTTTTCTGTGTCAGTAAGAGGCTCTTTATTGTCAGCTTTCCTTTCTAGAGAAGATAATCTAGCTTCACTAACGGCTCTTTCAAGCATTGATTTGGAAGCTTTATCACCGAATGTACTTTCATTTGTTATCTGCTCTATTACTTTAATTCCATTGTCGTAATCTAATTCCAGTAATTGTTTTACTGCTTTTTCAGTTAATTGAGATCTTAATTCTTTGTTTTCGTTATCATGTTTTTCAAATTTTAATTTTTCTAATCCTTTGATTTTATTTTCGAGTTCCTTTTGAGTAATATTGCTTAAATCAGTTTCAATTTCAGATTTTAGCCTTTCTAAGCTTCTTATGCTCTCTGTTTCAATAACATAATTTCCTTCTTGTAGTTTCTTTCTTAATACCCCTGCTTTTTTACCTAGAGCAGCTCCATCAGCCCCAGGCTTTTTAAGATCATCAAGAGCTTTTAAATATTCTAGAGAAGCTTCTTGTAATTCGGCTAATTGTTCTTTAGTATATTTTTTAGAACTACTTTCACTTTCAAATTTTTTTCTTTCAAGTTTATTTAAAGCGTCTTTGGATTGGCTTTGATCCATTCCATGGGTATAATCGTCAATTCCTTGACCTTTGTCTGTGCCATTGTCTGGAACTTTCAAAATTTCGACTTCAGCGCCACGCGCTTTTAATTCAGCTGCAAGTTCCTCAGTACTTTTGACAACCCCTTCTTTTCCAGTGCCATAATCACTGTCAGGAGCAAGAATAACTTTTCTACCTTGTAAGTCTAGATTTGCTAATCCTGGGCTTAATTCACCATTCCTTCGTGATGAATCTATTCCATTTAAGCCAAGGACATGCGCTTCGTCACCTACTATTTGAGCTAGCCTCATAGATTTAATTGCACTTTCTGTAATATAAATTGGTTTATCGCTAGAGTTTATAGAATCAGTCTCTGACCCTTTAGGGTGATAAATACTTCCAGCAAGTTCACCGTTAGAAATAAACCTTTCTACTTTTCCTTGCTTATTAAAAAATTCTTTTGGTATTCTAGCTTTTTCTTCTGGACTTAAGTCTGCTAATCTTGCCATTGTTTCATCAGTTAATCTTAGAGTGTTACTCGTGCTTGGGATGTTTCCATCACTGTCTCTGTATTTGATTTGAATACCATCACCTTCAAAATTGTCTATGTCAAGTTTTATTTTTTCAATCCCAAGTTCTTTTAGCTGTCCTTGGTAATTTGTTTTAGAATTCATTTCAACGCCATATTGTTGTTTTAAGTAAACAGCTGTTGAGATATCATTTATATTATCTACTGAACTTAGATCAATACCCTCTTTACGTGCATGATCTAATGAACTTTGAATTTGATCTAACTGTGTCTGATTCAAAGTCTCAAGGTCTAAGGAATTAATTTTTTCTTGGATAGACTTAGGATCTGGATTTGTTTCATTTTGACGAACTAAGTTATCTAAGTCACTTATGAGATTGTCTCTTGTTAATTTTTGTTCTTGGCTTAAAGCTAAGTCGTGAATGTAATCTTGTGCTTTTTGTTTGGTTTTAGGATCTGAACTTTTAAGTCCGTTTTGAGCTAAGCTAGCGCCATGAGTGTCTAAATCTTTGACTTGAGGATCAATATCAACTTTTTGTGCAACATGTCCAACTGTTTCACTTCCTCTAATTGCGGACATTTCCAAACCAAGTCTCTCTAATTTCCCGAGAGCTTCTGCTAATACTTTGTTGTCAACGCCTTCTTGTTGTAATTTTTGCACTTCAGCCATTTGTTGTTGAATTTTTGGTTCTAAGTTTTTGACATGAGTTTTGACTGCTTCAGGACCAGATTCTCTATACTTGTTTGAAATTGCTAGGTCAACTTCATGGTGAAGTCTCTGCTCTGCATTACCATTGATTTTCCCTGTGAGATAAGCTAGCTCAGCTTTTTCGCTGATGCTCATCTTGCTTGTGTCTAAACTATCTAGTTGTGAAGAAAGTCTTTGACTTTGCTTACTTGTTAAAGTTCCTCGCTCTTCAACTTGCTTTCTGAGTTGATCTATTTCTTTTGTAGTGATTTCACCTTTTTCTTTTATTGCAGTTATTTGATTATCAAGGGCTTCATATGGTGGTGCTGATTTTGTTGTTTTACTATCTGAATCGGTATTAGTAAGAGTTGTAGCATCCTTTTTTGCGAAGCTAGTTTGCTCTAGAGCATCAGTGTCGCGATTACGATTAGCATTATGTTCATAATCAGCATCAAATTGTTTTCTATAAGTTTCGTTAACACCATTCGCTTCAGCAAGCTTCATCACTTCTTCATAATTACCAGCTTTAATTTGTTTATTCATTTCAGCAAGAACTACTTTTGAATCTTGTTTAGTGACACTCACACTTGTTTTTTGATCCTGTGCAAATTTTGCTTCGCCAACAGATCTCATCGCAAGTTCTTGTTTTGCTCTAAGTGCATGATACTTGTCACGTGACATTGCTTTATATGTTCCATCTGCCTGTTTTACTTGAGGGTCAATGGGATTTTCTCTAGCATGACCAGCAGTTTCTTCAAGCATGGTTTTTTGAGCTTTAAGGTCCCCTTCCATTGCGCTTCGCATAACATC
>ERZ891418.756-NODE-756-length-10630-cov-18.573239_pt1 | contig 10630 bp, 10 predicted proteins | sample MGYA00521236_ERZ891418 | MGnify/ENA primary metagenome ERZ891418 (study PRJEB32303, sample SAMEA104408696) | aquatic metagenome | biome: Brackish water; feature: Chemocline; material: water | place: Baltic Sea | collected 2014-10-18T10:34:00 | depth 100 m ... | reverse complement strand
ATTTTATTAGAAATTTTTTCATTATGACCAAAGGCTAATAAGGTCTCTTTCATTTGAGATGCATTGATGACAACATAGGCTTTATCTCCCTGTATCACCTCATCTGTTTTCTTAAGCATAATAAATTTTTCTTCTCTTACAACGCCCATGATATTAGCATCTAATTTTGGAAACTTTTTGGTAAGAGCATTAAGTTTAATGTTTATAAGAGGGCATTTTTCATTAATCAAAATTTCAAGTAATCTAATTTTGTTATCGGCAAATGGTACGTTATCTAAAGCGCCTGGTGCCTCAAGTTTTCTCTGTAAAGATTTTGCTATTTCAATTTCTGGTGAAATGATAACATCTATTGGTAAGTTTTCTTTATTATAAACTTTAGTAAATTTTGGGTTTAAATAATCTTGTGATCTTATTCTTGCAATTTTTTTTTGGACATTAAAGATTGAAAAAGCAATTTGACATATGAGCATATTTATTTCATCATTACGAGTAACTGCAATAATCATGTCTGCTTCAGATGCATTAGCCTTTTCTAAAATTGATGGATATGTAGCTTTACCAACAATAGATTTTACATCTAATGTTTCATCAATTTTTTGAATATCTTCGCTCGATTGGTCAATAACTGTTATTGAGTGACCTTGTTCACTTAAAATCTTTGCTATAGTAAAGCCAACTCTACCAGCACCACAAATAATTATATTCATTTAATTTAGTTCCTTGATCCCTAGTCCCTTTAATTTTCTGTGTAAGGCAGATCTTTCCATTCCAATAAAATCGGCAGTTTTTGATATATTGCCATTAAATTTTTTTAACTGTGTAGTTAAATACTCTTTTTCAAAATTTTCTCTAGCCTCTTTTAATGGTATAGATAAAGAGTTTTCTGACTTTGTATATTGTGTATCGGGTGTTTTTAGGGATTCTTTTATAATATTTGAAATTTTATCAGAAGTATCTGGAGAAAGTATTGCAATTCTTTCAATTAAATTTCGTAACTCTCTAACATTACCCGGCCAGTCGTAATTAAGTAAATAATTATTATTACAATCAATATCTAATTTTTTTAAGTTGTAATTTTCAGAAACTTTATCAGAAAAATACTCTACTAATAATGGTATGTCGGATACCCTTTTTTTTAATGGATCAATATTAATCTCCAACACATTAAGTCTGTGATAAAGATCCTCTCTAAAGTTGCCCATCTCTATCTCTTTTTTAATATTCTTACTTGATGAGCATATAATTCTAACATCGACATTAATATCATGACTGCCATTAATTCGTTTAAATTTTTGATCTATTAAAACACGCAGAACCTTAGACTGAGTATCAAGTGGAATTTCAGAAATTTCATCAATTAAAAGAATTCCTCCTGTAGATTTTTCTAAAGCACCATAAGAAATTGATCCATCATTTTTCTCTTCACCAAAAAGTTCTAACTCATATTTTTTTATATCTAATAGAGCACCATTCAAAATTATGAAAGGTCCCTTTTGTCTTTTAGATTCTTTATGTATTTTTCTTGCTATTAATTCCTTACCAGAACCCATTGGACCATTTATAAAAATTCTACTTTCTGAAATTGAAATTTTTTGTATTTGATCTTTTATATTTTTAATATTGTTGCTATCTCCTATTAATTCATATGAGTAAAAAAGTTTATTTTCAAATTCTTTATTTTTATTTTTAAGGTTAATATTTTCAACTGCTCTGTTTATAAAGTTAATTAATCTTTCTTGATTAAATGGTTTTTCAATAAATTCAAAGGCTCCTGCTTTCAAAGCTTTAATTGCCATTTCAACATTTGCATGACCTGTAATAATAATTACAGGAATATTCTTATCTTTAGTTTTTATATGTGATAGTAATTCCAAACCATCATTGTCTCCTTTATCTAATTTAACATCAATAATAGCAACATCTGGAAGTTTTTTATCAATTTCATTTAAAGCCTGATTGTAGTTAGCAGCTAATCTTGTTTTATAGCCAGCATCAATAATCAAATCATTAATAATGTTTCTTATATCTGCATTGTCATCAATAATTAATATTTCTGTACTCATCATTTTGAAAATATTATATGTATCTTAGCTCCCTCTTCAATTGAGATAAAATCTATTTTGCCATTGTGGTCATTTATTATCTTGTTAACAATAGCTAAACCTAAACCTGTACCTTTTTCTTTTGTTGTATAGTAAGGGTTTAAAATATCCTTTATATTATCAGTAAATTTTTTAAAACCTAAACCATTATCAATAATTATAAAATCTATGTTTGGTCCATTATCATTAATAGAAATATCAATTCTACCTTTAATATTAGAATTTATTAATTTTTTATCTTGAATACTTTCAATAGCATTCTTAATCAAATTAAAGAAGGTTCTGCTTAATTGTTCGCTATCAGAATTTAAAATTATCTCTGATTTATTGGCTTTAAAATTGATTGCGATACTGGTGTCTAATTCGTTTATCAAATTAATATTATCTTTAATTAAAGGGATTAAATTGTTATTTTTAAGTATTGGTTTTGGCATTCTAGCAAAATCAGAAAATTCATTAACCAAATTCTCAATTTGCTTGATTTGTTTTTCAATAATTTTTAAACTTTTAGAAAAATCATCTTTTTCGCTATCTTCTATTTTTACTGAATATTTAGTCTTCAATCTATCTATGGTTAATTGAATTGGTGTAAGTGGATTTTTAATTTCATGAGCCAATTTTCTTGCTAGATTTTCCCAGGCTTCATGTCTCTCATTAATAATTAATTTCTCTTGTTGTGATTTTAATTGATTTATCATCAAATTAAAATTTTTATTTAAAACTTCCATATCTTTATCTGCTTTAATTTCAGGAACTTTTATATCAAGATTTCCTTTTCCAATAGTGGCAGAAGCTATAATTAAATTGTTAATTGATCTAAAAAATCTTGATGAAAATTTTATAGCAATTGAAATCGACAAAAATAAAAGAAGAGAAACTACAACCAGGTAAATAAATACAAAAGAAATTTTAATTCCTGTTTGTTTATTTAATACTGTATAATAAAAATTAAGAGCTTCTTGGGATTCAAGTAAATATTGGGCAATTTTTTCTTCTAGGTATTTAACTATATATAAATATTTTCCATCAAAATTTTCAAGTTTTATAATAGACGCTGATTGATTTTTAAAGGCATTAATTATTTTAAGTGGTCTCTTGTCGTTTTGAACCATTTCTAGTGCTTCTGGTAAGGGCGGACTATACAAAGATGTATCATTCAGTGTACTTAGGTAAAGATTTCCATCGGCATCAATAATATGAACCTCATCCATTCCTCTAATTAGTTTTTGAGTATTTAGAAAGCTTTTAAATTGATTAAGGTTTGTATTTAAAAAATTAATACTTTTATTTAAATCATAGGCAATTAAAATGATTTCAGATTGAGTTTTTGTTCTAACCTCTTCAGTATAACTTTTTGCAATTTCATAAGAGTTATTAACAGCGGTGGTTATTTTCTTATCTAAATACTTATCAAGAGCAAAAGATAACAAGAATAGAGAAAATAAAGAAATTAATATTGATGGAATTAAAGTAAATAATGCAAAAAATGTTATATATTTTCTATTAGCTCTTGATCCACTAACATCAACATCAATTTTCAGTGAGTTTTTAACTTCTTTAAAAATCATAAAGAAAAGAAGTAACAATAAGCCTATATTTCCAATTAAGAGGTATTGTAGATTAAAATCTGTTAATTTTAAAAAACTTTTATCTATAAAGGTTAAAAAAGTAATAAAGCCTAAAGATAAAGTAACAACAAAAACTAAGACAATAAATATATTTTTTTTGATAAAATCGATCATTATGAGATAAATAGATTAATAAATATTTTTATCATGAATAACTGCTTTATAATACTTGCTGGTGGAGAAAGTAAAAGATTTAAATCTAATATTCCAAAGCCATATCAGCTCTATAAAGGTAAACCTTTATTATTACACTCAATAGATAAGGCAAAGAATTATAAGAAATTTAATAAAATTGTTCTTGTTATTAACAAAAAACACAAATCGCATATCAAAAAACTAAAAATCAAAGATGTCAAAATTATTTTTGGAGGCAAAACTAGAGCCGAGTCATCTTACAAAGCTTTAAAAAGTATTAAGAATTATAACATTAAAAATGTACTAATTCATGATGCAGCAAGACCAAATTTTTCTCTAAAACTTTTAGATAAATTATATAAAGAGCTTCAACTGAATGCTTGTATTATACCGGCAATTCAATCTTCAGATTCGATTAAACAAAAATCTTCAAATATAGTCACAAATTTAAAGAGAGAAAATATTTACTTAATTCAAACACCACAAGCATTTAACTATAAAAAATTGTATGAACTTCAAAATGAAAGAGGTGTTGAGATTACAGATGATGCAAATTTATTTGTAAAAGCTGCAAAAAAAATAAAAATTATTAAAGGTGAAATTAGTAACAACAAAATTACAATAAATTCAGATATTAAAATTAATAATTCAATTAAATATGGTTTAGGTTTTGATGTGCATAGATTGATCCCTAATAAAAAACTTTTTTTAGGTGGTATTAAAATACCCTCAACCCTTGGTACATTAGGTCACTCAGATGGTGATCCCGTTTTACATGCAGTAACAGATGCAATTCTTGGAGCTTGTGGAATGGGTGATATTGGTGAAAAATTTTCTGACAAAAATAAAAAGTTTAAAAACATTCGATCAACTATCTTGTTAAATAAAATAATTGATGATGTTAAAAGTAAAGGTTTCATGATTAATAATATTGATATTAATATCATTACTCAAAAACCTAAAATTCAAAAATATAAAAAACTAATCGCAAATTGTATTGGAAAGATATGTAAAATTTCACCTTCACAGATAAACATCAAAGGTAAAACAACTGAAAAACTTGGTGTAATAGGTAAAGAAAAAGCTATAGCATGCGAGGTAATTGCATCAGTAATTAAATATGATTAAAAATTTTAACTCTCTTTTTGTAACAATGTTTGGTCTTGGTAAAATCAAATTTATGCCAGGTACATTTGGTTCACTTGCCACGGTAGTTATTCTTTTTTATTTATTTCACTCACTTAACATTTCTTCTAATGTTATTTTAATTGGATGGATAATTGTCTTTATTTATTCATTTTATGCAGTTTCTACATATACGGAAGATAGTAAAAATAAAGATCCTGGAGAAATTATTATTGATGAGTTTTTAGGTCAATCTATACCTATTTACCTTTATGAAATATCCCATGGAACAACGAAGGAAAGTAATGAATCCATTGTGTATTATGCTTTGTTTTTTATTCTATTTAGATATTTTGATATTATGAAGCCATTTCCAGTAAACTTCTTTGATGAGAACTTTAAAAATAGTTTTGGAGTAATAATGGATGACATTTGTGCCGGCTTATATGTGGTTCTAACAGTGGTTTGTTTCATAATTGTTAAAAGTTACGTTTTATAATGCAAAATCTAGCCAATAAACTTGTCAAAAAACTAATACAAAAAAAACTTAAAATTTCATTTGCTGAATCTTGTACTGGTGGAATGCTGTCTAGCGCAATAACATCTGTAAGTGGTTCTTCTAAAGTATTCAATCTAGGTCTAGTTACATATTCAAATAAAGCAAAAATAGATATTCTTAAAGTTCCTAAAAGAATTATCAGTAAATATGGCTCAGTAAGTAATGAGTGCTGTTTATTAATGGTCAAAAATTTAAGTAAAATTAGTAAGGCCAATATATCGGTATCAGTCACTGGTATAGCGGGTCCCAATGGTGGAACTAAATTAAAACCAGTTGGATTAGTTTATATTGGAATTAAAAAAGGAAATAAAATTATTGTACAAAAGAATTTATTTAAAAATAAAAATCGAATTTCAATTCAAAAAACTACAGTTAACAGTGTGTTACAAATAATTAACAAAATTATCTAAAGTTTATAATCAAGAGAAGAAAAGCAATATAGGTAAAAATTTCATTTTTTATTAAATAGATTATTGGCTCTTTCTTGAAAAGCATCAGCAATTTTATCTAATCCAAATTGGAAAGAAGTAGTCATCAAAATGTTTAAAAATTTATTTTTAATTTCAAAATCAACATCAAAGTAAATTTCCGTTCCTTGTTTGTGGTCTTCAAATGTCCACTTATTATCTAAATGTTTGAGGGGGCCACCTATATTTGTTACATAAATAGAATTATTTTTTTTATTAAATTTTACATCACTTTTATAAGTATCTTTAAAAGGGCCTTTGCCTATTGTTAAATCTGCAATGATACTAATGAAATCATCATTAACTTTTTTTTCATATACTTTGGCTTCAATACAATATGGTACAAAGGTTGGATATTTTTCTATGTCTAAAACTAAGTCAATAAGTTGACTTTTATCACATTCAATTAAACGCTTAACTGAGGCTTTGGGCATTAATTGTTATTAATTCTATTTTGCTGAAGCTTAGTAAAGTCTTCGTCAGCATGATAAGATGATCTTGTTAAAGGGGTGGACGAAACCAACAAAAAACCTTTAGATTTAGCAATCGTTTCTAAATCTTTAAATTCATCTGGATGATAATAGCGGTCAAGTGGATGGTGTTTGGTAGAAGGTTGCAAATATTGACCGATAGTTAAAAAATCAACATCTGCCGCTTTAAGATCATCCATAACTTGAATAATTTCTTCTTTTGCTTCTCCTAAACCAACCATTAGACCTGATTTGGTAAAAATATTTTTGTTAACAGCTTTTGCATTTTTTAATAATTCTAGTGATGAAAAATATCTAGAACCAGGTCTTACTTTTAAGTAAAGCCTTGGAACGGTCTCAATATTATGATTGAAGACATCTGGGTTGGCTTCTAGAACTTTTTTATAAGCATCCCCTTTTCTTAGAAAATCTGGTGTTAAAACTTCAATTGATGTATTTGGATTTAATTTTCTAGTTTGGTTAATAACTTCATAGAAATGTTTTGATCCACCATCTTCTAAATCATCTCTATCTACTGAGGTAATAACAACATGTTTAAGATTGAGCTTACGAACTGCAACAGCAATTTTAACTGGTTCCTGTGCATCTAATTTTCCAGGCTTTCCAGTTTTCACATCACAGAAAGCACATGCCCGAGTACACGTGTCTCCCATAATCATGAACGTTGCATGTCTTTTACTCCAACACTCAGTAATGTTGGGGCAGTTTGCTTCCTGACATACTGTTACTAAATTATTATTATTAACAATAGTTTTTGTTAAAAAAAATTCTTTACTGTTAACTAGTTTAGACCTGATCCAATCAGGTTTTTTTTTGATAGGATTAATTGGCTTGTTAACTTTTTCCGGATGTCTAATTGTCATTCATTTTAATTATATAAAGGGTCTCACCTTCTTTTCCAAATAAAAACTTTTCTCTTAATAGTGTTTCCACATAATCCAAGTCTAGATTGTCACTTAATAAGGAATTCTTAAATTCTAGATCTTTAATCCTAACTCTAAGGTCCATTTCTTCTTTTGTTAAATTCATTAGAATTTCTTTCTTCTTAAAATATGAAAAAAAACCTCTTTCCCCATCAAGTAGGTTAAAAAAAAAATAGATCATTAAAAAAGTAGAAATTAATAAAAAATAATTTTTTTTAATCTTATTCAACATTAATGAATCTTATTCATTTTTGCTTTTTTACCAAGCTCTTCTTCGATACGAAGTAATTGATTATATTTAGCAACTCTTTCTGATCTTGCTAAAGAGCCTGTTTTAATTTGATTAGAATTTGTACCAACTGCAAGGTCAGCTATAAATGTATCCTCACTATCACCTGATCGATGAGATATTATTGTTTTGTAACCAATTATTTGTGCAAATTTTATAACCTCTAGTGTTTCTGAAACAGTTCCAATTTGATTTAATTTAATAAGAATAGAGTTCGATGAATTATTTAAAAAACCCTTTTTAAGTCTCTCTAAATTAGTAACATAAAGATCATCACCAACAATTTGAACTCTCTTGGTAGATTTCATTAAATTATTCCATGAACTCCAGTCATTTTCTCCAAATGGATCTTCTATAGATCTGATCTTGTATTTATTGATAATTTTTTGGTATTTTTTTATTGTTTGTTCTACGGAAATTAATTTATTTGAATGAATTGAATATTTTTTATTCTTAAGCAGTTCGTTTGCAGCAACATCCAAACAAATTGATACGTCGCTACCATTCTTAAATCCTGATTTTTTAATTGCAGATACAACTAAATCTAATGCTTTTTCATTACTATTAATCATTGGGGCAAAGCCACCTTCATCTCCCACAGAAGTTGAAAGACCTTTTTTCTTAATAATGTTTCTTAAATTGTTGATTACTAAAAAACAGATTCTCATAGCTTCGGAAAAGCTTTTAGCCTTATCGGGTCTAATCATAAATTCTTGAATTCTCAATCCATTGTTAGCATGCGCCCCACCATTAATGATATTCATTAAAGGGTAAGGTAATTTAAAATTATTTTTTATTAAAAATGTTTTATAAAGTGGTACTTTTTTAATCTTTGCTGATAATTTCTTAGCAGCCATTGATACGGCTAACATAGCATTTGCTCCTAGATTTTTTTTTTGTCTAGTGCCATCAAGATTAATTAATATAGTATCTATACGTGTTTGGTCGTGAATGTTTGCACCCTTTAATTTTTTTGAAATTTTAGTGTTAACTAAATTTACAGCACTTAAAACACTTTTACCAAGATATCTTTGATTATTCTTATCTCTTTTTTCAAATGCCTCATAAGTACCAGTGGAAGCTCCAGAAGGACAGATAGCAGATGCGCTTTGATCTTTCGAATAAACTTCTGCTTCAATTGTTGGATTGCCTCTACTGTCAAAAACCTGACGCGCTCTAATCTTTAAAATTTTACTCATTTACTTTTTAATTAAATTATCAATTTCAAATAGTTGAGATAATAATTTTTCTAATTTATCTAAAGGAACCATATTAGGTCCATCTGATGGTGCATTGTCAGGATCTTGGTGAGTTTCAATAAAAACTCCTGCTACGCCAACCGCAACTGCAGCCCTTGCTAGATATTCTACAAATTCTCTTTGTCCACCACTAGTTTCTCCTAAGCCACCAGGTTGCTGAACTGAGTGTGTAGCGTCAAAAATTACTGGATAACCATTTTTTGCCATTATGGGTAGAGATCTCATATCAGAAACAAGAGTATTGTAGCCAAAGCTAGCACCTCTTTCTGTGACTAAAATATTTTCATTTCCTGAATCGGAGATTTTTTTTGTTACATTAACCATATCCCAAGGTGCAAGAAATTGACCTTTTTTAACATTAATAATTTTTCCAGTTCTTGCTGCAGCAATTAATAAATCTGTCTGTCTACATAAAAATGCTGGTATTTGTAATACATCTGCGTGAGGGGCTACAACTGAACATTGCTCAGCATTATGTACGTCTGTTAATATTGGTACACCAAGTTCTTTTTTAATCTTATCGAAAATTGGTAAAGATTGATCAAGACCCGCGCCTCTTTTTCCTTTTAAGCTTGTTCTGTTTGCTTTGTCAAAAGAGGTTTTGTAGATAAAACCCATATTAAACTTCGATGTAATTTCTTTAATCTTACCCGCCATATCCATAGCATGCTGCTCTGTCTCAAGTTGGCATGGGCCAGCTATAATGCAAATTTTATTATTATTAGAAATTTCAATATTTCCACAATTAACTTTTATGTTTTTCATTTATATTTTTTTGCTGCTTTAATAAATGAAGAGAATAAAGGATGAGGTTCTAAAGGTCTAGATTTAAATTCAGGATGAAACTGTACGGCTATGAACCATGGGTGATTTTTTAACTCAATTATCTCAGGTAATTTATTATCAGGTGATAACCCTGAGAAAATCATACCTTTCTTTTCAAAGTCTTCTTTATAATTAATATTAACCTCATACCTATGCCTATGTCTTTCTTGAATTGATTTTGATTTGTATATTGATCTTATTAGGGAGTTATCTTTTAATTTAGCTTCATAAAGCCCCAATCTCATAGTACCACCCAAATCTTTGTCTGTACCCTTGATAAGTTTACCATCTTTATTCCACTCGCTAATTAAACCAATAATTGGAATACCACCCTTACCAAATTCACTAGATGTAGCTTTTTTTAAGTTAAGTTTATTTCTAGCAAATTCAATAATTGCCATTTGCATACCAAAACAAATTCCAAAAAATGGTATTTTGTTTTCTCTAGCATATTTAATTGCTTCAATTTTTCCTTCAGTGCCTCTTTTCCCAAAACCACCTGGGATTAAAATTCCAGAAACATCTTTAAGATTTCTTTTAATTTCAGAAATCTTTAATTTCTCAGAGTCAATTCTAACTAAATTAATTTTTAGATTATTGTTAATTCCACCATGTGTAAGCGCTTCATCAAGGGATTTATAAGCATCTTTAAGATCTACATATTTACCTACGATTGCAATATTAATTGACTTCTTTGTATTTAGAGTGATTTTTGTAATTTTTTTCCAAGGATTCAAATTAACTTTTTTCTTTGTTTTAAGTTTAAAATATTCAAGAACTTGTTTATCTAAATTTTCTCTATTAAAACTAATTGGAGCCTCATAAAT
>ERZ891418.752-NODE-752-length-10682-cov-7.589630_pt1 | contig 10682 bp, 8 predicted proteins | sample MGYA00521236_ERZ891418 | MGnify/ENA primary metagenome ERZ891418 (study PRJEB32303, sample SAMEA104408696) | aquatic metagenome | biome: Brackish water; feature: Chemocline; material: water | place: Baltic Sea | collected 2014-10-18T10:34:00 | depth 100 m ... | reverse complement strand
CGAGTGAAACTCGCCTTCGAATGAGCCAACCATCCTACTGGGCTCAAAACCCACAGACAAGCAGTTTGAGAAAGATCGATGGGTCCGTGACCCACGGCGGGACTGTATCCAGCCCTGATTGTTATCTCAAGCATTTTTGCCGGGTTTTCGGGAATTGCCGAGAACTCCGATTCTACTGTCAGAATCTGTCGATGGGCGAATTGGGCAGAGATCCCAATTGGGGCCATTCTCGCCATCTTTCAGACTTGGCTGTGACAACAGAAACGCTCGGGTCGCGTTGCGATTTCATGGCCAGGCAGTTGGTGCGATCGCGTTGCGAATTTTGAGCGACTTTGAACCGACCGCCATCCATCGCGTTGGCGTGAGCTTCGCCGCGACGGGAGCGGTGCTTGGCGTCGAGGATCTCGACTGGTAGCCTGCGGGCGCTCGTCGAGTCTCGCACGGACAGTTGCTGACTCAGATCGACGCGACTTCTTTTCCACACCGTGATGTTTGCTGCCACAGGAGATGGGTATGGGACTCTTCGACAAGCTGCGAAACGAACTTGTTGACATTATTGAGTGGGTCGACGATTCGAACCACACGCTGGTCTGGCGGTTTCCGCGATTCAAAAACCAGATCAAAACGGGAGCCCACCTGATTGTGCGACCGGGCCAGAAGGCAGTCTTCGTGCATCGGGGTGAGCTGGCTGATGTCTTCGAGCCGGGCCATTACGAGCTCAAGACGGACAACATGCCGATCCTCAGCACGCTGATGGGTTGGAAACACGGCTTCGACAGTCCATTCAAAGCTGAGGTTTACTTCGTCAGTACGAAGCAGATCACTGATCTCAAGTGGGGCACTCCGAACCCGATCATGCTTCGCGACGCGGACTTCGGTCCAATTCGACTGCGAGCATTTGGAACGTACTCGCTGAAAGCGATTGATCCGGCGATCATCCTGAAAGAACTCGTCGGCACCGACGGCGAGTTCAACGCGGACGAAGTCACGGAACTTCTGCGGTCGATCATCGGCTCGGCTTTCGCCGACATGCTTGGTGAGAAACAGGTCGCAGCACTCGATCTGGCGGCCCACTACCGTGAGATGGGCGACGAGTTGAAGGCGTACGTCAACGAGCGGATCGATGATGAGTACGGCCTGGAAGTGCCGCAAATGTTTATCGTCAACGTGTCTCTGCCCGAGGCTGTCGAGCAGGCACTCGACACGCGAACGAGCATGGGCGTCATCGGAGACATGAACAAATTCCAGCAGTACCAGATGGGCAACGCGATGATGGCGGCGGCGGAAAACCCATCCGGCGGTGGGGCGAGCGATGGTATGGGGCTCGGAATGGGCTTTGCGATGGCCGGGAAATTCATGAATGCGACCGGACAGCCGGGAGGCGGCATGGCCGGGCAACCTCAGGCGGCGGCTCCGCCTCCACCACCTCCGGCGCCGGCATTTCACGTCGCGTTGAACGGGGAGAGCAAAGGCCCGTTTTCGCCGCAGCAGATTTCTGAGGGGATCCGTGCCGGCCAGGTTTCGGCGTCGACACTCGTCTGGACAGCCGGCATGGATGGCTGGAAACCGGCGAGCGAATTGCCTCAACTGGCTTCCGCATTTCAGGCTCCTCCTCCCCCCCCGCCACCGCCCGTGCCTCCTGTTGGTTAGCCGATTGTCGAATTTCTGATTTGGGAAGCGACACGGAACAGCCTCCGCTGAGCCAGTCTTGAATTTCGCGATGGACAGCAAAGTCCGGCGACAGGGACCGATTCTTTCAATGAGAAACCGCGGACAAATGTGAATAGGCGCTGCATGTCGAGATTGGCATTGGCGTCTGTTTGCGTAAATTGGCGGTCCGACCGCTCGTCATTCACAGTGAGTTTACAGAAGGGATTGGCATGGCCGACGATTCCAAACCCGGGCAGCAGGTCGATCACGGCCAGGCGCGAATCTTTCCCTGCGACGGTTGCGGAGCGGATCTCAAATTCAGCATCGGACAGCAGCAGTTGAAGTGTCCGTACTGCGGATTCGAAAAGGCGCTCGAGTTTTCTGAGGACGCGTCCGTCGAGGAGCAGGACTTCGGCACGATGGTCGCGCGGATGAAGCGAGTCCACGAGAAAGACCGCCATGACGAAACCGGCCAGAAGGAAATTCGCTGCGACTCATGTGGCGGCACGGTCATCTTTCAAGGGCCGTTGACCAGCAGCGGTTGTCCGTGGTGCGACTCACCCATCCAGCTCGACGATGTCCACGACGCCGAACATCGGGTGCCGGTGGATGGAGTGCTGCCGTTTCTCGTCGAGCGTGACCGCGCGCAGAAAAATCTGGCCGACTGGGTGCATTCGCGGTGGTTCGCTCCCAACGAATTTCTGGAGCGGGGCGTCGATGGAAAGTTTAACGGCGTCTACATGCCGTACTGGACCTTCGACTCAATGACGTTTACCCGGTACCACGGAAAACGCGGTGACTACTACTGGGAAGAAACCGGCACCGGCGATAACAAGCAGCGAGTCCGCAAGACACGCTGGCAATCCCGCTCAGGAGCGTTCCAGAGATTCTTCGACGACCTGCTGGTTCTGGCGTCGAAGGGGCTTCCCAGCAAGGTCATGAGAAAACTTGAGCCGTGGCCCCTCGAAAAGTGCGTGCCGTTTACTCAGGAAGCTCTCGCCGGGTTCTTTGCAAGAACCTACGAAATCGAGCTGGATGCCGGCTTCAGTGAGGCTCGGCAGATCATGAAAGACCGCCTCGAAGCCGATGCCAGGAATCGAATCGGCGGCGACACACAGCAGATTTCCTCGATACAAACGCAGCACAATACGATCACTTTCAAGCACCTGCTTCTACCAGTCTGGCTACTTGCGTACAGATATCAGGAGGAAACCTACCAGGTCTGCGTGAACGCGGCGACGGGTGAAGTGCAGGGCAAGCGGCCGTACAGTCTCGCGAAGATCGCTCTGCTGATTCTGGCGATTGCCGTGGTCGTGGGTGGTGTGGCATTGCTCAACCGGTAGTGCAATGGGAGAATCCCCGCCGCAAAAGTTCGCTTTTTCTGTGCGTATTTCGTAGCTCGCTTCCGCGTTGCTGTTCTCGCGGCGATTGTTTCTTTGTGAGCCGCCGAACAGTCTTGTCTTTCTGCGTCTGCGATCTTCAGCGATCCCGCCATCTCCGGCTTTCGACGACGGTTCTGCAAAGCTCGTCGAAAGCCATTAAACCCACTCAGGAGTTTCGGAATGATCACTCTGCTTCAAGCTTCCCGCCGCTCGCTACTGGTGATCCTTCCCGGGTTTGCCCTTCTTTTTGCCGGATGTGCAAAAGAAGCCGAGGAAACGTCGTCGGCCGACTCGTCGACGACCAGTCCCGAAGTCGCCAAAGCCGGAGGCGACTCAACCGACAACAACGCGGACACGGTGAAGTCGGACACGGTGAAGAAGCCAGTCGAAAAAACTTCTGCCGCAGCACCGAACCTGCCACCGCTCATCATTCCCGACACGCCAGATATCCCGGTTGCCGACTCTGAAAACACGAACTCCGCCGCAAGCCACGGAGGCTGGATCACTGACTTCGCACTCGCCAAAGAAAGAGCGGCTGCTGAGAACAAGTCGATCCTGATGGACTTTACTGGCTCAGACTGGTGTGGCTGGTGCATCCGGCTTCACGACGAGGTCTTCGATTTTCCTGAATTCCAGGAGTACGCCGAGAAGAATCTGATTCTGCTCGAACTGGACTTCCCGCGTGGTAAGCGTCTTCCAGCAGAGTTGGTTGCTCAGAATGAAGAACTGCAGGAGAGATTTGGTGTCGAGGGTTTTCCGACAATTCTGATACTGGATGCGGAAGGTCGCCCGTTCGGCCGCACTGGCTACCAGGCCGGTGGCCCCGCCGCCTACGTCAAGCACCTCGCTGAGTTGCAGGATGTTCGGAAGACTCGCGACGAAGCCCTCGCCGCAGCCGATAAAGTCGAAGGCCTCGAAAAGGCAAAGCACCTGGGCGAAGCGATTTCGGCGTTGTCGGAAGACGTTCTGTTTCCTTCCTACCGTCCCATCATCGACGAAATTGTCGCGCTGGACGCCAACGATGAGGCGGGACTCAAGACGAAATTCGGTCAACTGATTCTCCAGCAGAAACTCGACGTCCAATTGGCAGACGTTCAGGATCTGCTTCGACGGTCCAATGACGAAGAAGAAATCCTGGCGGAATTCGCGAAGCTCGAAACAGAGTTCGCTGATTACCAGGCCGGTCTCGTTCAGATCAAACTGCTGAAAGGTCGGGTTTACTCGGCGTTTGGAAAGTTCGAAGAAGTCCTGGCACTTGCCGCTGAGCTGGATCAGGTCAAAGATCTCGGTGAAGAAGAACGCTTCGCGCTGCTTGGCATGAAGGTGTCAGCTCACGACCAGGCGGGACGGCCGGAGAAGAGCCTTGAGGTGATCGACGGAGCTGTAGCCGAAACGAAAGAGGCGCAAATGCTGATGCAGCTCTACCTGACGAAGGGCCAGTTGCTTCTCAAGATGGAAAAAACCGAAGAGGCGAAAGCCGCCTTCGCACTGGGAGTGGAAAAAGCTCCGGAAGACATCAAGCCGCAGGTGGAGCAGTATGTGAAACGGTTGATTCCCGAGCCTCCAGCAGGGACGGAAAGTAAACCCAAATCGGGCGAAGCGGCGAAAAAGCCTGCGACTGAGACGAAGCCCGCCGCGACTGAGGAGAAGCCCGCGACTGAGGAGAAACCTGCTGCGGAAGCTGCAAAGCCGGCTGAAAAAGATTCTGTCGAAAAAGAGAAGACGGCCGAGCCGGAAGCAAAGTAGGAAAGCCTTCCCTTGACCTGACAGCCCGTCGTAAAAGTACCGGCACGGCATAAGCCGTCCGGTCTGGGTCTGTTTTTTTCGTGAAAACCGGGCGGCTCGCGCCGCTCAATCAATTCGACTTTTCAACGGGTTGCTGACCAGAAGCCTGGGGCGCATAAAAGAAGCCCCTTCGCGGAAATTCGACGAGATAAACTCATCGCCCGCGAAGGGGCCGTCCCCCCCGGCACCTGACCGGCTGCGGCTGCGGCTGAATGCCGCCGGACCGGTGCACGAAATCTTCTTCCGAAAGAGGCTCCACAAGGAGTACGGGGGGTGCTGTTTCTCGGGTTCCGACCCCGGACAGTGGCGTTGCCGGGTGTCGATCAGGCGGGTGAATTGCCATGCCAGCTCTGAAGTGCCACGCCAGGTCTATGGCCCGTCGTAGCCGCCAAAGCCGCCAGCGGGACCGCCGCCGCCCGGTCCACCGCCGAATTCGCCAGGGCCGCCCGGCGCGCCGAAGTCAGAATCAAAGCCTTCCTGATCGAGCTTGTACTGCTCCATCGCCCGCACGGTATTGCTCAGCAGGAACTCAGGCCCTGCCGGGAAGTACTGCACGTCGTCTTCCAGGAAGTACGCCGACGGAAGCGTCTGTCCGCCCACTGTGGTCTGGCAACCAGTGAGCGTCCCTGCCACAAAGCTGGCTCCCAGGAACGTGTACAGAAGCCGCTGAAGTCGTTGGCGTTTCATTCGATCTCACCCGCTGGGGTTTGCGTCTATCCATCACGAAATGAGGATGGTCACATGTGAGATCGGCCAGTCGAGGCCGGAAACTTTGTTGCAATCGGAAAAATCGAAAAAGTTTCCGCAGATTACCAGGCGGCATCAGCAACGCCCGCTGAGGATCACAGCCTGTACTCGGAACAGCTGAGGATCACAGCTCGGATTTGGCACCGACCTGAATTCGGCTGACCTTCATCTGCACGATGACTTCTGAGACCCGTTCGAATTTGTCTCGCGTCTCAACATCGGCCTTTCGATCTTCTGCGATCTTCACTTCCCACTGTGCGAGCCCGAACGGAACTTCGTCGCTGCGGAGCAGTTTGGTTTCGTGGCGGATTCGCCGAGTCTGGCTCTCCTGCACCAGCGAGCCGGACAATTCCTTTGCCACCACATCCTTCTGTCCGATTTGAACAGTCTGCTCGAGGTCGGATTGCTCCATGCTGTCGTAGTGACGAATCAGCGAAATCACCGGATAAATCTGCAGCAGCTTCGCTTTGATCGGTTGCGGCGTCAGGTCTCGTTCGTTCGTTTTGCGAACTCCCTCAATGATTGGGATATACGAAACCGGAATTCCTTCGTCGTCCGCAACCGTCCCGCGGATCGCAGATTCAGGAACGAGTACCTTATAAGTCCGCTTGCCGACCGACCCGGTGTCGATTCCCTCTGCCGACTGTCCGCCCGTTTGCACGATGATTTCAATCCAGCGGCAGGGCTGAATGGTTCCCTGGTATTCTGCGTCCTGTTTGCCGACCGAACTGATCGACATGTGACGCAGCCACTCCAGCTCCAGATTGCCTTTACTCGACTGCGGACGAAAAATCGTCTGCTTATAAGTGCCCTCAAAATGCACCTGGGTTCCGTCGTCCGGAAGGTTCCACAACAGCCCCTGAGCCTGCGTGGACGCACAGCTGAAAACGGTGACAAGACCCGCGAGCAAAGTTGAAAATCGCAGCATGACCACGCCTCAATGTTGGAAACCCGAGCTGCGAACAATCTCCCGAAACAGGACGGAGACGCATCGCAAGCTTCAATGGCCAGTTTGAGCATCCGCGGATTCGATGACAAGCTGATTCATGCCGCAACAAAGCGAATCGACCGAGCCTCACCTGACAGGTCGTCGAAACTGTCCTGCTCCGATCAATCCTCAGAGTCTGCCAAACATCCGTTGCATGACGAGATACCCGGCCGACTCAAACCCGAGACTCCGGTAAGTCGCCTGAGCGTGCCCGTTGTCCCGCTCCACGTAAAGCCGCAGCCCGACGACATGCGTGTCGCCCTCGGCGAGTTCCTCAAGATGCCGTTTCAGCGACGCAAAGACCCCTCGACGGCGGAACCCGGCATCCACATAAACGCTTTGAAGCCACCAGACGTCACCATTTCGCCAGTCGCTCCATTCCCGGGTGTGCATCAACTGCCCGATGATCCGCCCCTCGACGGTCGCCACGAAGTATCGCCCTTTCCGATCGTCGGCAAGCAGCGCCCGCACACCCGCCTCAACCGTTGCCCGGTCAAGCGCGTGCGGCTCGGTTTCCTCGGCGAGCCTCAGATTGAAATCGGCAATCGTCTCCCAGTCGTCAAGTGTTGCCGGCCGGATTTCCAGATCGAGCTGTGCCATCAGTCACCTCGTCGGGGAGAAAGAGATATCAAGGTAACCCAGAGCGCAAGCAATCACGTTGCGCTTTTTTACCAGCGAGATCCGCCAAAGGTGTCATATCCAATCGCTGAGGTGCAAACCCCAGGTGCGTGGTGTTTTGTATGAGTAAGTCGCGAAGCAGCGTCATGAGGTTGCACACCTGACTCATGCCGCAGCCTCACAGCTCAGCTCGGACAACTCGGACGCCCGAATACCTGGGGTTGGCACCCCGGGCGATCGCCTGTCACCGCTACGCGGTTCGAAAATGCGCAACATCAATCAGCGTAAGCGAGGGGCGGAACCCGCGGAGCATTACAGAGAAGCCGCTCCGGATCTGCAAGGAACGTCCGGCTGTCGATCAACCACCACACCCGCGACGTCTGAAAGCCTGCCGCTTTCGTGACAACGCACGGCGAAGCGGCCAGAATGCGAATTCGAAAGCGCACTCCAACGAGAATTCGACAACGGCACAATGAAAAACCAACCACAGGATTTGATTCAGTTTCACGAGCAGCCGCAGCTCAAAGACGCCACTTTGTTGATGGCGTTTACCGGGTGGATGGACGGGGGTGAGGTCTCGACTGGCACGGTCAATCGCATCATCCATCTGCTCGATGCGGAGCCGTTTGCGGAACTCGACTCCGAGCCGTTTTACATCTTCAACTTTCCCGGCTCGATGGACACGGCCGCAATGTTCCGGCCGGATATTGAGGTCGTCGATGGCCTGGTCCTGAGCGTCGACATGCCGGAGAACACTTTTTACTGGCACAAAAAATCCAACCTGGTGTTCTTCGTCGGACAGGAACCGCATCTCTGCTGGCCGACGTACCGTGACGCCCTGATTTACCTGGCCGAGCGGATTGGCATCTCGCGAATCCTCTTCACCGGCTCGTTCGGGGGAGCCGTTCCGCACACGCGTCAGCCTCGACTTTACATCACGGCGTCAGAAGAACGCCTGCTTAAAGAGATGGAACCATTTCGAGTTCGGCGGACCAGCTACGAAGGCCCGGGTTCGTTCATGAGCTACTTCATGTCTCAGGTTCCGACTGCCGGCCTCGAAATGGTTTCGCTGATCGCGGAGATCCCCGGTTACCTTCACGGCAAAAATCCGATGAGCATCGAGGCGGTCACTCGTCGCCTGGCAAAGATCCTGCAACTGCCGCTGGAGCTGGATTCGCTCCGCCAGGCGAGCAACAACTGGGAAGAGCACATCTCCACGATCGTCGAGGAGAACGACGAACTGCTGGAAAAAATCCGTGAGATGGAACGCGACTACGACGACGCCCTGATCGCCGACGACGCGGAGTAGCCCAGGCGAACTCAGCCTTGAATCCACATTTCCCCTGTCGGGGAGGGCGAGACTCCCGCTGAGCCGAGCGCTGGAGTTCAGAATCGAGGCTCCGGTTGCAGTTCGCACCACCGACCGGTGTAATTCGCGAGGTCTCGCGCGGGGCCGCTCGTTCACGGACGGTACAAGCCGAAGAGGATGTTCGATGCCCAAAGCCTGGAGATTTCCGCCGTTTGACGAAGCCGTTGTTTCCCGGCTCAGTGCGGAACTGAAAGTGCCGGTGCTGATTGCTCAGGTCCTCGCCTCGCGCGGCTACCGCAGCGGGGATGACGCGGCGGCGTTTCTCAGCGCGAAGCTGATGGACCTTCACGAGCCGGATCTTCTTCCTGGAATTCCTGAGGCGTCTGAGCTCATCGTGCAGGCTGTCGCCGAAAAACGACGCGTCACCATTTACGGCGACTACGACGTCGATGGAGTCACCTCGACGAGCATTCTCTGGCACTGTCTGCAACTGCTCGGTGCGACGGTCGATTACTACATTCCTCACCGGCTTGAGGAAGGCTACGGACTCAACTGCGACGCCATCCGCCAGCTTCACGAAGAGGATCCTCAGCGACTTGTCATCACGGTCGACTGTGGAATTACCAGCGTCAAAGAAGCCGAACTGGCAAAGGAGCTGGGCCTCGATCTGATCATCACGGACCACCACCATCTGGCCGAATCGCTGCCGGACGCGCGAGTTCTCGTGCATCCGAGGCTGCCTGGTTCGCAGTACCCGTTCGGCGATCTCTGCGGGGCCGGTGTCGCGTTCAAACTGGCGTGGGCCATCTGCCAGCGAATGGGCGACGGCAAAAAGGCCTCACCGCGGATGCGTGACTTCCTGCTCTCCGCGATGGGCCTGGCGGCGATTGGTACGGTAGCGGACGTCGTGCCGCTCGTTGACGAGAACCGGATCATCGTGCGTTACGGGCTGGCGAGCCTTGCCGAACGAGCCAGCCTCGGCATGAAAGCACTCATGAAGGTCTGCGGTATTGAAGAGGGCAAGGTGCTGCAGTCCGAGGACATCGGCTTTGCGATCGCCCCGCGCATCAACGCGGCCGGACGACTCTCGCAGGCGCGGCTGGCCGTCGAGCTGCTCACCACGGACGACAAGGAACGGGCCGTCGTGCTGGCCGAGTATCTGCAGCAGCTCAACAAGGACCGGCAGAAGCTGGAACGGAAAATCCTCAAACAGGCGAAGGAAATGGTCGCGGAGAATCCCGAGTGGGAAGATTCCGCCGCGCTGGTGCTGGCGAGTCCGGATTGGAACCCCGGCGTCATCGGGATCGTTGCCAGCCGAGCCGCCGAGCACTTCGAGCGGCCGGTCATCATGATCTCTTTGTCGAGGCCGGACGACGTTGGTCAGGCCTCGTGCCGCACGTTCGCCGGGTTCGACCTGCACGCCGGCCTGACGGTCTGTCGCGATCATCTTGTTTCTTACGGTGGTCACAAATTCGCAGCCGGCCTGAAAATCGAACGCGATCAGGTCGACGAATTCCGAACGGCGTTTTGCGAGTACGTCGCCGCGAACCACGAAGTCACGAAAAGCGATCGCGAAGTCGCCATCGATGCGGAAGTCCGGCTCGCGGACCTCACCTGGAAGGCGGTCAAGCAGATCGACGAGCTGGGCCCGTTCGGCTCGCAGAACCCGCGGCCGAAGTTTGCCGCGTCCAGAGTCGAAGTCATCGGTGAGCCCCGGAAAGTCGGCGAAGGCGAACGGCACCTGCAGCTTCGGCTTCGCCATTACGGAACGACGATGAAAGCGATCGCCTTCGGGGCGGCCGACTGGGCCGAGCAGATCGTCGAGTCCGGTGGGAGTATCTCGATCTGCTTCCAGCCAACGATCAACCGCTTCCGCGGCAACGAGTCCGTCGAAATGCTGCTCGTCGACTGGCAACCCGGAGCGACTGTTAACGAGAAAGTCGATCCAGAAGCCGTCGCGACCGGTTAGCAGCCCGTTGAAAAAGCCGAATGGATTTGATTTGAAAGTGCGGCGCTAGCCGCCCGGTTTTGCGTGGAAAATCAGACCCAGACCGGACGGTTCGTGCCGTCCAGTAGTTTTTTGCAACGGGCTGTTCGCCAATACTGTTCGGCATGGCATCAGCGTCGGTCGTTTAACGACTCTGTGTCAAACGACTCTGTGTCATCAAACTGCGTATCGCATCGTCAGGCAGGAACCGTGCCC
>ERZ891418.747-NODE-747-length-10702-cov-14.923359_pt1 | contig 10702 bp, 10 predicted proteins | sample MGYA00521236_ERZ891418 | MGnify/ENA primary metagenome ERZ891418 (study PRJEB32303, sample SAMEA104408696) | aquatic metagenome | biome: Brackish water; feature: Chemocline; material: water | place: Baltic Sea | collected 2014-10-18T10:34:00 | depth 100 m ... | reverse complement strand
GATAATTCTGAACCGTATGTTGCAGTTGCAATTAGACAACCACCACCTTGTTCTTCATTTGATTCATCTACAGGAGTTAAAACTTTAGATCCAGGTACAACAACTAAAGCAAATTCAGTTTCTTGTCCAGTATTTCTAATATTTTCAAATTTAATTGTTGTAGGTCCAGTTTGATCTGCTGCAAATGTAAATTTTTCAAAATCTCCACCAACTGCTGCATTTCCAGAAACACGATGAATTTCTTCATTATTTTGAATAATTACAAATGTGTAATCAGAAAGTCTCAGAGGTCCATCAGTATAACTATCTCGAATAGTAAAAACAAAATTTGTTGGAACTCCAGATTCAATATCTTCAGGATCCCATGCAAGATTTAGTTTGAATTCTTCACTTTCAGTATAAGCAATTAATGGAAATTTAGCGTCTTCACTTGCAGATAATTTAAACATAATATTATCAGGTAACGGTTGTCCTGATTCTCTCATTTCATTTTTTAAATATCTAAGATGATCTAGGAGTAAAACAAAATGAACAGTGCGCTTATCATCATAAGTATAATCATCAACGGTTACTGAAGATTTGAATAATTTGATATCATTTACAGAACCAAGGTAGCTAGGATACAAAAATTCAAGAAAATCCTTTGGAAAATGTGTCTCTACATGTACAACAGATACGTGACTCATTTTACTTTCATTCCAATCAAATGGCATCTCAAATGTCACCTCTTTAGCCTCAGAATCATAGGAGAAATTAGATACTGAATCAAAGTAGGATTTTGTACTAAATTCTACATCTGCATTATTTTGATCTTTTTGTGAATATGATGCTGAATCAACTATAGTTAAATCAGCAGTGTACACACCAGAATCTTCTATGATATTTGTTGGTTCATCAATTGTTCGTACCTCAATTTCAAAAGTATACAATCCACCTGAATTAAACAAAGGGCCTGTGATTTCTACAATATTAGAATCAGTTCCATGCCAAGCTCCAAGTAAAGAATCTTGTTCACCATAAATTATAATTTCTTTATCATCTGTTGGTGTAACTATAATTGGTAAAATTCCATCTTCAGCAAAAAAGTAATTTCTTAAAATCATTTCATTATTATTAAATATTCCAATTAGAAACGTAACATTCTTGGCAGTTTCATCAGTTTCAGTATCTGTTGCGGTAATTGTAATTTGTTCTTGATCATTTTCAAAATACATTGGCATTTCTACTGAAATAGAGATTTGTTTTTCTTGAATAGTATTTACAGAAATTGTATCGATTCCCAATCCATGTCCATAAACACTGCTTGCTGGGAAAAGTAAACAAAATATTATGGGTAAAATTAAAAGTTTGTTTAAAGACAACATTATTCTCAATATACAAGGCCTATTTGACTGTCAGTAATTCCTTAGTTTTCTCAATTAAGATATCAATTGTATCGGCTTCTAAGAGGGGTTGAAGTTCATTTGGATCTTTTGCACCAAGTGCTGCAAGTGAGTAAATGTAATCAATAGTAGGCATATCACTAGTAAGATAGTATTGCTCTAAAACATGATCAAGTGCATGAGAATCAACAGTTTGTGGTAATGCTTGGTGTATGATTTTCTTTTTCCATAGTTCTACTAATTCATTCCATTTTATCAAAGAAATATTTTCATCAATTTCAGGAATCATCTCTACTTCAGCCTGTATGTACATTTTTTCTTGAGTTCCAATTTGTTCATGTATTTTAGAAATTTCTTGATGACCTTCAACTGAAAGTGGATCATAATTGGTAGGCTGAGAAATAATAGGTGGAATAATTTTTTTTATTTTAAATGAATTTCTACCCATAGTTTCAATATGTAATTGCAATCCATCAAGTTCAACATCCTGACATTTACTAATTTTAGCAATAGTTCCTACCATTTTTGGTGAATTCCATCCATTTACAGAATTATGCTCATCAATCAAACAAACACCAAATTGACCATCGCCAAGCATACAATCATCAACTAGTTGTTTGTAACGAGGCTCAAAGATACGAAGTGGAAGTTCTTGTCTTGGAAATAAAACTAGGTCCAAAGGAAAAATTGGAATAATTTTTGTTTCTGTCATAGAATAATCCTTTAATCTTTCTAAATATATGGAATACGGAAGTTAATGAAATTAAAATCCATTTTCGTTTAGTATTAATCCCAATAAAGCAGCACGAGTATGTTTTCCATATTCAACCTGTTGAAAATATTTAGCATTTTTTGTTTTATCAACATCAGTAGAAATCTCATCAATTCTAGGTAATGGATGTAAAATAATTGAATCATCTTTCATTTTTTTCACCATATCTAACCCCACAATATAGCTGCCTTTTACTTTAAGATATTCTTCTTCATCAGGAAATCGTTCTTTTTGAATTCTTGTCACATAAAGAACATCAAGTTCATCAATATGATCTTCAAGTTTTGTTGATTCAGTAAAATCTAAATTCTTTTTAATTTCATAAGTAGAATCAGATCTTATTCGTAATGATTCAGGAGAAATTAAACGAACATCAACATCATAGTTGCCCAATCCATGCAACAAGGAATAAACAGTTCGGCCATATTTCAGATCACCGACAATACCTATCTTTAATCCATCAATCTTTTTCTTTTCTTTTTTTATTGTAAACAAATCTTGAATTGCTTGTGTAGGATGTTCTTCTGTGCCACTGCCGGCATTAATTACAGGTTTATCTGAAATTTCAGATGCAAATCTACTTGAACCATCCAAAGTATGTCTTAAAACAAGAATATCGGAATAGATAGACATCATTTTTACAGTGTCAGCAAGACTCTCACCTTTTTGAGTTGATGATGATGAGATATTTGAAATGCCTAAAGAATTACCACCAATAGAAGCAATTGCAGAATCAAAGCTAAGACGAGTTCTAGTACTAGGCTCATAAAACAAATATCCCAAAGTTTTTCCTTTACAAATCTCCTGTCTTTGAGAAGAACTCAATTGCATAATCTTATCTGTGAATGTAAAGATTTTTTCTAATTGTTCTTTAGTATAATCCTTGATTGAAATAATATCTTTTTGATAGAACTCGTTCATTCTTTCAATAATATATACAGGTGACTATACAAAGTATTCTGATGGAACAGTCTGAACTTATGGTTCGACGAATCAAAGAAGGCACAGTAATTGATCATATTGATGAAGGTAAGGGTCTGCAAGTACTTGATGCATTAAGAATTGATGGTCATGATGGAAGTTTAATCACCATAGCTTTGAATGTGCCAAGTGGTAAATCAAAGAAAAAAGATATCATTAAAGTTGAAAATAAATTTCTAAAAGATGATGATACAAACAAGATTGCAGTGATATCTCCAAAGGCAACTATCAATATTATTAAAAATTACAAACTAATTGAAAAGCGACGAGTTGCACTTCCAAATGAAATAGATAGAATATTTCGATGTTCCAATCCAGATTGCATTACAAACAGTACAGAGCGCATTGACTCCGTAATGGATCTAATTGACAAAGAAGGAATGATACTCAAGTGTAGATATTGTGCACGAGTATTAGATGTAAACGAAATAAAATACAATTAAGTAATAAAATTAAAAATTTGAAAAGTTTGTAGTAAGGACTATTGTCCTAATATGATAAACATCATAACTATTCCATAGATTGCGATTGATTCAACCATACCTACGAAGATGAATACTTTTGATTGTAATGCTGGATTTTCACTAATTACTGCAAGACCTGCTGCACCGACTTGACCTAAACCGATACCTGCACCAAATGCTGCAAGACCAAATGCTAAACCTGCACCCAGAATTTTGAATGAATCACCACTAGATGCACCTTCTTCTGCGAATGCAACTCCAGTTGAACCGGTAATTGTAATTACAGCTGCAGCCAAAAGTAATAAGACTATAGTTTTCATTGTAATCTCGACTCAAACAAATCCATATTTAAATCATGATAAGAATTTAAGAATTAAATTAAATTTTATCTAATGTTTTCTTTTTAAAAGATTGTAAATCATTTTGAATAGATTTTACAAAATCATCATGACTTGCATCGAGATCTTTTTTGGATGTTTCAATTAATTTTTTTATTTCTTCTTTTGCCATTATTTCCTACTTTCCATCTTAGCTTTGACTTTCTTTAACTTTGCGAATTCTTCTCTCTCTCTTTCTTCAAGAGTAGATAGAATAAATCTAATTTTTTGCTTATATTGAGGAATAATTACATTTTCTAAGGCATTTAGTAGTTTTTGTGTTTTTTCTAGTGCTTTTGCAAGACTAAAAATAGAATTCTCATATTCTGCTGCTTTACAAATTTTAGGCATTAATTCTTTGATTTGTTTTGCTGCCCTATCAATTGAAGAATTTGTATCAGCGAATCCATAAGGCATAGATTTTGTATCTTTTTCAGTAACTGAAAGTGCAGGAATTTTAACATCGACTACTCTTCGTACATGAATATCAACTTCCATTACAGGGGGAGTAGATTCAGCAACAGAATCAACAGTGTTAGTTCCTAATGCCAAGTATGCCTCATTAACTGAACTGTAAATATCTTGTAAAGGATCCCAAATTCCACCTCTTGCCTTTGAAGCTTCTTCAATCATTTCTTCAATATTTTTTAGTAAAACTTTACGTTTATCATCTAAAATTCCTTGTACCATTGTAGCAACTTGACTTGATTTTTTATATTTGAAAAGTTCAATCTTTGTAGCAGCTACATTTTGTCCAAATGACATTTCGGTTATTCTCCCTGATAGTATTTGTCTACAAACTTATCTTTAATTTTAGTAATTTCATTCTTTGGTAATTTTGATACAATCTTCCACAAGATAGCAAGTGTTTCTTCAATTGTTCTATTTTCATCAGTTGCTTGAGTAAGGAATTCTTTTTCAAAGACATCTCCAACATCCATGTATTTCAAATCAATTTCAGTTAATCCGGCTTTACCTACAATACCTGCTAATGCTCTTACTTCTTGTGCTCTAGAATATGCATCATAAACTTGGTTAGCAACTTCAGCATGATCTTCTCTTGTACTTCCTTCACCAATTCCATCTTTCATCAGTCTACTAAGACTCATCAAAATATTAATTGGCGGATAAACACCTTGTCTGAATAAATCTCTACCAACTACGATTTGTCCCTCAGTAATGTAACCAGTAAGGTCAGGGATTGGGTGAGTGATATCATCAGATGGCATTGATAAAATTGGAATTTGTGTAACACTTCCTTTTCGTCCATTAAGTTTTCCTGCTCTTTCATAAATTGTTGAAAGGTCAGTGTAAAGATAACCAGGATATCCTTTTCTTCCAGGAACTTCTTCTCTTGCTGCACTGATTTCTCTTAATGCCTCTGCATAGTTTGTCATGTCAGTCATTACAACTAAAACGTGCATTCCTAAATCAAATGCCAAATATTCAGCGACAGTTAATGCTACACGAGGAGTAATAATTCTTTCAATTGCAGGATCATCTGCAGTGTTAAGGAATAGAACACTTCTCTTTAATGCACCAGATTCTTCAAGACTTCTTCTAAAATATTCTGCCTCACTGTATTGCACACCAATTGCTGCAAATACTACAGCAAAGTCATCTTGTTTTCCAACAACACTTGCTTGTCTTGCAATTTGTGCTGCCAAAAGATTGTGAGACATACCAGAACCTGAAAAGATTGGAAGTTTTTGTCCTCTTACTAGGGTAATCAATCCATCAATTACAGATACACCAGTTTGAATGAAATCTTTTGGATATTCACGTTGTTCTGGATTCATTGGTTCACCGTTAATATCAATAAATTTATCAGCAATTGGATCAGGTAATCCATCTTTTGGTCTTCCTAATCCATCAAATACTCTACCAAGTACATCTTTAGATACTGGCATTTCCATAACTTTACCAACAAATTTAGCGCTAGTTCCAGAGATAGATAATCCAGTAGTTCCTTCAAAGACTTGGACAATTGCTTTACCATTACCTACTTCGAGAACTTTACCTAATCTTCTTTCACCCTCAACAGTTTCAATTTCTACAAGTTCATCAAATGCTGCATTATCAACATCATCAACAACAACTAGAGGTCCTTTAATTTCAGCAATGTTACTGTATTGGATTCCACCTTTGTCGGTCAATTTGTTACTTTCACTCCTGAAATATTTTTAAATTGTTCTTTCATATCAGTTTCTAATTTATCAAGTTTAGGCATCTCATCATCTTTGACATCCATTCGTGCTTTTAGTATTGATGTAACAACAGATAATTCACGAATTGCAGATAGTTGTGTACCTTCTTTAAGTGATTGTTGACCTAGTTTGTAGAAATCTACAATTAGTTTCAATAATTTGAATTGTTTCTCTGGACTACAGTATGTATCAACATCATCAAATGAATTTTGTTGGAGTAAACCAATCTTTATCATTCTTGCAATTTCTAAGATAAGTTTTTCTTCATCAGGTAATGCATCAGGACCTAAGAGTTTTACAATTTCTTTTAGAGTATCTTCTCTTTGTAAAATTCCATAAGCTTCATTTCTAATAGTAAACCAATCTTTACTAATATTTTCAGTCCACCATTTTGCAATATCAGCAAGATAACCAGAATAACTATTCATCCAATTAATTGATGGATAATGTCTAGAGTATGCAAGTTTTGCATCTAATGCCCAGAAAGTTTTGATAAATCTCATTGTATGTGTTGTTACAGGTTCTGTAAAGTCACCACCTGATGGAGATACTGCACCAATCAAAGTAACTGAACCATCACGGTCTGGACTTCCAGATGCTTTAACACGACCTGCTCTTTCATAAAATTCTGCTAATCTTGATGCAAGATATGATGGATAACCTTCTTCTGCAGGCATCTCTTCTAATCTACCACTCATTTCTCTGAGTGCTTCAGCCCATCTACTTGTAGAATCTGCTACAAGAACAACGTCTTTACCCATATCTCTATAATATTCTGCAATTGTTACTCCAGTGTAGATACTTGCCTCTCTTGCTGCCACTGGCATGTTACTTGTATTTGCAACAAGTACAGTTCTATCCATTAATGGTTTTCCACTACGTGGATCTTTAAGATGTGGGAATTCAACTAATACTTCAGTCATTTCATTTCCTCTTTCACCACAACCAATGTAAACAACAACTTGTGAATCAGCCCATTTTGCAATTTGGTGCAATGTAACAGTTTTACCGGTTCCAAAAGCACCAGGAATTGAACCAGTTCCACCTTTAGCAATTGGGAAGAATGTATCAATTACACGTTGACCAGTTATTAGAGGAACTGTAGCATCATATCTCTTAAGATATGGACGTGGTTTTCGTACAGGCCATTTATGATACATTTTAAGTGGAACATTTTGTCCATCTTTCTCAACTGTTGCTAATTCAGTTTCTAAATTATAATCCCCTTCTGAAACAAGGTTTGAAATTTTTCCACCTGGATGATGTGGCGGAACCATAATAGAGTGTTCAATAAGATCTGTTTCCTTAACAGTTCCAATTACATTACCTGGTAAAACGTCATCGCCATTACTTGCAACTGGAACAAAGTGATAGGTCTTAACCATATCAACTGGAGTAGTTGTAATACCTTTACCAATAAAAGAACCAGATGCTTTTGATAATTCTCTTAGGGGTCTTTGAATTCCATCATAAAGTTGTCCAATAATTCCTGGACCTAATAATACACTGAGTGGATTTCCAGTTCCAACTACAGGCTCACCTGGTTTTAATCCACTTGTTGACTCATAAACTTGAATAAATGCTACATCTCCAGTTAATCGAATAACTTCCCCTACTAATTTTGAATTACCTACTGTAACAGTTTCATACATTTTTGCATCAGCCATTCCGTCAGCTCTAACTGCCGGACCGCTTACCCATACAATTCTACCTTGTGCTGTCATCTTACTCATTTACTCCGAATTTTGAAGCAATCTCTTTCCTAATTAAAGGCTTCAACCGATTAATTTTTGCATCAATAGTATTATCAAATTTCATAGATCCAATTTTTGATTCAATTTTAACACCACCAATGCAATCAATAGTTTCAGAGGACAATTCAGATCCTGGAAAACGTGATAGAGATGATTGAACTGTATCTCTATCTTTAGAATTTGTAAATACTTTCACTTCAGTAGTTCCCAAAATTTGTGTTGATTCCTCTAAAAGGGAATTGATAAGATTTGCATAATCACTATTACGATCAGAATTTGTTATTTGTTCTAATGCTGTTGTAAATACTCTATTAACTGATGATTCTAATGCTAAAAGTTGTTTATTTCTGGCTTCAATATCAGAACCACCAACGATTTGTTTTTCAATTTTATCTGCCTCTTTTTTACCATCTGCAATAATTTTATCATATTCTGCTTCTAATGTAGAGACAGAATCATCAAGTTTTTGATGAGAATTGCTTAGTTCACTGCTAATATCTGATAAGATGGCCTTTTCAGTTTGATTAAGGATTTTATCAATTGTAGCAGTAATAGTAGAATTTGTCAATATCACGCGTGTGATTAGAATGGATTTTAATGTTTGGAAAATAAGGGTGTATTCAGAAAGATATTAAAAACTAAGAAAACGTTAATGGATTATCTTGGCAGTAGCAGATCTAAAACTTGGTAGCGTAATTTTACCAAGAAGTGATTCTCCAAAGGCTATTTCTAGATTAACAGAATTTGAATGGTTTCATAAAATCGATACTGAAAATGACTTAGTCACACCAGAAATTGATGATTTACTATTAGAGGCTCAAAAAACATACCAATCTATTGATGATGTAGTAAAAGGTCTAGGAATTCCACCATTGGTAGGAATTCTTGAAATTATGTTCACAGGTAAAAAAATCAATAAGAAAGATTATGAAATTGATGAAATTGAGGATATGGTAAATGAACTTAAAAAAAGAGCACCATCAATAATTGATGAACCTAACAATCTTTTAGAAGAACAAGCAACTACAAAGCGTTCACTAGAAGAATATACATCACTTAAAGAAACACTTGAAGTTGCAAAAAAGCTAAACATTGATCTTTCAGGATTTGGATTAATGAAATATTTTTACACAAATCTATTTGTTGTTGATTCTAAAGATTATGAAGAAATTAGCAAAACCTTAGAAAATATGACATTTTACAAATATGATCTTGCAAATAAAGAAAAAACAGCAATTCTAGTAATTGCAAGTGTTGAAGATTCTGAGAAAACATTGAAAATACTAAGAGGTTTCAATGCCAATCCCTTTTCTATTCCTGAAGGAATTCCCCAAATTCCAGCACAAGCATATTCAATGGCTGAAACTAAAATCAAAGAACTAACATCAAAACAATCAGCAACTACAAAACAGATTGCAAAACTTACAAAAAAAATTAGACGTGATATTTTAGCAATTCATGAAGAAGCTCAAGTTGCCAAAGACGTACTTGAAACATTAAGAAAACCAGGTGGAACAAAGAATTTTGCAGTTATTCAAGGATTTATTCCAAGTAAAATGGAAGAGAAATTTAAAGATGTAACCAAACAATGGATGTCAGTTTCTGAAGATATTGTAGATCCTAAATTAAAAGAACAAATTCCAATTCTATTTGATAACCCAAGATTTGTTAGAACATTTGAAGTGATTACAGAGAGTCAAGGAATTCCAGGAAAAGGAGAGGCTGATCCAACTCCTATGATTGCTTTGATGTGGCCAATTTTTTATGGACTTATGTTTGCAGATTTAGGTCACGGTTTGTTATTAATGGGAATGGGATTATTATTCAAATTCAAAGGACAAGGTACACTTTCAAGATGGGGAATGTTAATTGCAATTTCAGGAGCTTCTGCAGCTATTGCAGGTGTTGGAGCTGGTGAAGCGTTTGGATTCCACTTGGATCATATGGGACCTTTGGAAGGTTTGTTAGAAGAGGGAGGAGCTTTACACTCGATAAGCTGGTTAGTAGGAATTCTTAGTGTTGCTGAATTAACATTTGATCAAGTAATCAATATTCTCAAAGTATCATTATTCATCGGAATTGTACATCTTGTTTGGGCAATGGTACTACGTGTTAAGAGATTAGCTAAAGAAGGTCACAAGTTTGTAATGTACATGGAAGCAATTCCAAATATCACACTGTATGGTGGAATTGTAGTAATAATGATGTGTGCAATTGGTGCAAACTATGATGTTATGAACATGTATTCCAAAATACATACAGAAGCAGTTCCATGGGTTACAATTTTCTTAGGGGATTGGGCTCAAGTTTGGATAATCACAAGAATTTCAGTAGTTATCGTAATTGTATCAATGACAATGATGATGATAGGAGGAATTCTACATGCAAAGAAACATCCTGAAGATGGAGGTTCTGCAGCAAATGTTGTAATGGAAGTTTTCCTAGGTAAAACAGTAGAAGCATTAGCTCACACAATTAGTTATGCCAGACTTGGAATTATGCTACTTGTACATGCTGCATTATTGATGACAGTTAACAACGCATTTGGTTCTCTAGGTGGATTTGAATCAGGTGCAGCAATGGCAATGATAATTGGAGGAAACTTGGGAATTATGATGATTGAAGGATTAATTGTATACATCCAATCTCTCAGATTGCACTTGTATGAATTCTTTACAAAATGGTATGATGGCGGTTCACAACCATTTAGACAAATTAGACCAGAGTTAATTTACAATCAATTTATTTGGAAAAATAAATAGAAA
>ERZ891418.746-NODE-746-length-10711-cov-15.321697_pt1 | contig 10711 bp, 11 predicted proteins | sample MGYA00521236_ERZ891418 | MGnify/ENA primary metagenome ERZ891418 (study PRJEB32303, sample SAMEA104408696) | aquatic metagenome | biome: Brackish water; feature: Chemocline; material: water | place: Baltic Sea | collected 2014-10-18T10:34:00 | depth 100 m ... | reverse complement strand
CCGCCGTGGCGAGCACCTCTTTACGGTGTGTTAACCGGTATCAGGAAACCGCTACCCGCTGTAAGTCACCGGGTTGAAATCTGTAAACCGTCCGTCTCTGTTCCTCGCTCCCGCCCAGCCTTTACGACCGTTCGAGTTCTTCCCGAGAAACTCTGGCTGATTGTGTGTCAGGTCATGCTGGAACGCCGCTCGCAGACGCTGCTGGAACAGACTCTCCATCTCCGGATTGATCAGAGACAGCATCGAAGCCAGCAACGTCTCCACCAGCGGATCACCGCCATACCCGTACGGTCGCTCCTCATTCATATCGCCCGGCGTCACATCCATCATGCCGTTGAGTGAGTAATTTGCAGCCGGGGTCGGCCACAGCATTAACCGTCTGGTCTGCTTGTCTGTTCCGGCTTCATGGAAAAACTCTTCCGCATACCGTTCCGGGTAACTGCTCACGTCCGTGTTGATCGAACGCCACTTCAGGATGTCCTGCGGTGTCGATTTCACGACCTGCGAATACCCGGAGTCCGCACTGTCAAAGGACAGATTCCCGATCACGCCACCGCAGTCATCCGGGAGCACATAATCCGCCACGCCCGTCTTTGTCTGAATTTGAAACCGAACGGTCAGGAAGCTCCACTTGTGCAGCGAACCGTCCTGAAGATTGTCAGGGTAGTAAGCCCGCCTCGCGCCACGGTTGATGATGTCGTAAATGAATTCACGGTCGCCCTTCGCCCACGAATCCGGGTCGGCACCCACATCCGGGTTCATCCGGCCAATCTGGCTCTGGAACCAGCGATAGGAACCGTAAGCGGGCCGTTGTCGCGGGAATGATTGTCCGGGCATGACTAAATCCCCATCGTTTGTTTAACGGCCAGGTCCGCCTGAATGCTCGCCGCCAGTCGCTCCTGATACGTCGCTGCGTAAACGCCCGCCGCATTGTCGATCTTCCGCTCTGCCGCCGCCTGGCACGCCTTCAGGAGCGTGTCCGAGTGCATTGCTCCACACAGCGGATACAGATTCGCCGGAGTCAATTGATTCGGCAGCACCCGATACAGAAACTCGATCGTCTTCGTGTTGACTTCGGCAGTCGGTGTCGGATGCACAAGAGCTTCGAACCGTCGACCGGTCGACGACGTGAACGCCTTCTGCCTCCAGGTCAAATACGCCGGCACGCCACTGTCATTGTCCCGTGACTGCTTGCCACGCATCTCCATCTGTGTCACGAACTCCGGCGGCTCGTGCGTCACCCCAAGCGCATACGTCATCGCCAGCATGTACTGGGCAAAATCGTCCGGCAGATCGTAATCGTAATCAGAAGTCGCCAAAGTGATGCTGCCCTGCTCCAGCAGCCAGCTCCACACGTAAAACGGCATATCACGGGCAGGACTGGGTGGCATACAGAATTCACGGTATCCCTCGTCAATGCAGTCCTGGATCGATTGAAACGTATCCGTCAGTTCGTTCGTGCGGGACTGGACCGCCACGTAAGCCGCGGTCGTCGCAGACGGATCAGCACCCAGCACAATCACCGTGTCATTCGTCCGACTCGCGACCGTGTAGAACACCCCGGCAATGTTGACCGCAGCGGAACCGACGGATGTCGTCCCCAGCCAGCTCGGCCAGGTTCCACCCGTCAGCGTCAGCGTTGTCCCGGAACTTGTCACGGTCCCGGTCGCATACGTCAGTCCGTACCCCAACTGTCGCGCGATCTCTCGCACAAGAGTGATGTAACTGACTGACAGTGTGCTTTCCGCCATTTAGACCGCCGCCAGTTCTCGGGATGCGACGACCTTGTCAGCATCCACAACCCGGTACTTGCCAGCCTCCTGGCCAAGCATTCGAACATGCACCTTGCCAACCTGCTTGCCGCCCGGATACCGGACCAGCACACCTTCCTCCAGACCGTCGTCCGTCTCGACCGCGACCGGAGTCCCGGACGGAATCTGATCCGCCGCTTCGTGACCCAGCGGTCTCATGAAGACATCCACCAGGACCGCCAGAGACTGCACATCCATCTTCTTAATGCCGCAGCCTCTCAGCCGCTGCTGGATGCTCTCAATGCGATCCACCAGGTCCTGCGGGATCGGCTCGGGATGCTCAATGCCGGCGAGTCGGCGTACGTGTCCTGCTTGCGTTGAATCCATAACAGCCTCGTGTGTGAAAAACCGGACCGCGCCAGGGAGATAGCGACGGTCCGGCCGTTGAGCAGGCTGAACAGGGTCATTCAGCCTGGGAAATACCTACTTCGAGCCGCCACCCTGAGAACTTTTGACAGCACTGGCCGCTTTACTGGCCATTGCCTGGCTCGTGTCCTTCGTGGTGTTCGGTGCGGTACAGCACTTTTCACCTTTGGTGGAATCCTTCACAGATCACCTCTCTTTCAGAACCGTTGATGGAAATTGTCACTCTGACAATTTTTGAAAATCAGATCAGTTGTGCGATCCGCACCCAACTGATTTCCGAACTGCCGGGCGTTGTGCCAGTGGCGTTCAGAAGCGCAATCGTGAAGCCCAGACGCACATCGGCCGGGAAGTCCGTTCCGGTCGCACTGGGAACCGTCTTCGTGTCCGCCAGCGGCACACCGTTCTTGTAGAACGTCAGCTTGTTGGTTCGCGGAGTAAACCGCATTCCCAGCTTGACGTACGTGTCAGCAACGACCGTGACCGCATCTGCAGCCACTGTGACCGCCGTGACGCCGTCCGCCTTGTAGACCGTGTCAAACGTGTCTCCGTCTGCTTCCAGGCTGTGGAAGCCGACCAGATTCAGGTCAGCCAGCGTGCCAGCAGCCGCAATCGGGGACGTCGCCGTCAGCGCGGTATTGCCCGTCAGGCCAACGAACAGACCGTGCTTCGTGTCCGTAATCGTCGACTTCTTGACGCGAGCCTCAAACCAGAACTCCTTCAGGCTGGCAGAAATCTGAAATGCCTGGTTCGCCTGCCGGAAAGATGCGCCTTCGTTGTCGCCGTCCGAAGACAGCACCAGCGAACCACCCAGTTCGTCACCAATCGCAACCGTTCCGCCCGTGTCCGCGAAACCGCGATACAGACCGTAAGCCGCTTCCGCACCCGCAGCCACAACAGGACCGCCAACGAATTCATCATGCCAGAGGACGCCGTCCGTCTGACCATTCTTGATTGCTTCCCACGGACAGCCACTCCACACGTTGCGGGAAGGACCGTAATCCGCGTTCTCGCTCAAGTTCTGTCGATAACCAAGCATGTTTGTCATCACACCACTCCTGGAAACAGCCCCCGCAGCTTCGTTTCAAATTGTCAGAGTGACAATTTCGGGTAATCGACCACATCCCCATGCAGTCAGTTTCGCGGAACCAACAAGGATCAGCAGGGCAGGGAAAGGGCGGGCCTCAATCGAGACCCGCCCGTCAAACGTCATTACGCCGTTGCAAACAAAGCGTTTCGACGACGGTCGATGCACATGTAGTTGTAGGACAGGTCAACGAAGACCCGGAACACGTTGTGCTGATTCGGAACCTTCTCCGCATCGCCTTCACGCAGGTAATCGCCCTTCAGGACGACCGGGTAGAACGTCGAGTGATCGATCGCATAGACCGGATTGGTCGCTGCGGTGTAAACACTCGTGTCGTCCAGTTGCGGCACCCAGATGATCGGATGACGACGGAAGACAAGCTGCATGTCGACCGAGCCAATGTCCGCACCCGCTCCGGCTTCCACCGAGGCAAGGTCGCGACCGAGGTTCTCGTTCTGAGCTTCCCCGATATCTTCCATGCTCGAAACCGTGGTTTCGTTGGTGTAAATCTGGAGCTTCTGACCGGAACCGGTCCGGTAGTCCTGAATGTTGACCGGCGAACGCCAGCCAATCTTTCGCAGACCCGTCCGCATCTTCTTGAGCAGGTCCGTCTTCGTCACGGACGTGTAATTCGCCGTGTAGTTCTTGAAGTTCGGATGGTCCGTCAGGTTGACGCCCGCGACCGTTGAGTGGTCGCTCGGAAGCCCGCCGTTAAAACCGGTCGTGGCGTTGTAGACGATCCAGTAAGGAACGCCGTACGGTTCCGTCGTGTCAGCGACCGCAGGAGCCGCCCACGCCTTCGCTTCCAGTTCTTCCGCCAGACTGATCAGCGCATCCGCTCGTCGCGGCTCGATGACGTTGAAGACCGCAGACCGGCCTTTGTTCATCAGGATGTCAGTCTGATAGATGAAACCCCACTTCGTCTGAGCGTGCCGCCACGGCACATTCATCTGAACCATGAGGTCCGGAATGTCGTAAGTGTCCGTATCCAGCAGCCCGACGTGAGCCGCCTGATTGGACAGTTTCGACATGAGATTCCGCTGAATCCCGTTACCGTCGTCAAAAGTGATCTTGTCCTTCTTCAGCCACTTTCCGAGAACCGGATAGGACTGCAAGGACTGTGCAATCTGCTGGAACTTCAGCGGACCCAGATCAGCCAGCGTACCGGCTACGAAATCCGCAATGTCCCCTGCGAGGGTTTGGCCAGCCATGAATTCATTCCTTCTTTATTGATAGGCTGCTCAACCGTTTCGTCGGAACAACGGATGACGGTCTGCGTTCGTCGCCGCACGTTCCCGACCGTCAAGCGGTGCGGAAGTGGTGTGCGTTGGTCGCGCCGTCACCTTGCTGCCATTGGCACGCATGGCCGACTTCAGGTCTTCACGAGCCTGTGTTTTTTGATGAGTGCCCAGCGTTACCTGCAGGGCGGACTGAAATAGCTTCGGATCGTTGTCGCTCTTGAAACCCCACTTCTGCCAGTTGGACTGGAAGTTGTTCACCGCTCGCATCACTTGATCACGGGCGATGTACTCGGGACTACCGGGAGCCACATCAAATGTGGAACCCTTGCCAAGAACCTGCTGATAGCTTTCCGGAGCCGACTCGATCTGCTTGTCGAACCAGTTCACCAAAGCCTTCGATTCCTGCTGAATCGCCTGCTGAGTCAACTGCTCCTTCAACTGCGCTGCCTGCCGCTGAACATCCTGCTGATAATCATCAGTGGACTTCTTGACGGTCTGGAGCTGCTCGGCCAGAGCCTGATTCTGGTTCACCAGAGATTCGCTGAACTGAATCAGATTCTCGTCAAAGCCTTCCTCACGCAGTGTCGCCAGGTGCGCCCGCAACTGATCCGTTTGACTCGGACCGGCTGGTGTCGGGGCTTTTTGCGCTTCCACATGAGCCATCGCGTCCCGGAGCAGATTCAGCTTATGGGTGACCGCAACACGCAAAGCCGCTGGCGAACCCAGTGCCTGCACGTCTTCGTAGCGGAAACCCAACTGGCCTGCCTGATCCAGCAGTTCCGATGGGTAATCAGGGCCACCCGCAGGCGGCTCAACAGCCTTCTGGCTGTCGACTTCGGGCTCAGGCGGCGATAGCTCGTCTGATTCCGGCTCATCTGTTTCGTTGGCCTCTTCCGACCGTTCTTCGTGGATCGGATCAACCACATCGTATTCGTCATACGTGGGATCCGTAGCCGTCGTGTCAATCGTGTCGATGCCGTCTTCCATCACCGGTGCAGCCACCCCGCCACCGCCATCGCCACCCTCGGTGACTTCCGCTCGGTAACCGCTCCCCAGTGTCTCCAGCCAGTTTCTTAGAAGCATCCCTCACCCTCCAGTAGACCAGGCCGTTCCAGGCCCATGAATTCAATTCCGCAGGAATGCCGGGTAATAATCCGCCTGCTCCCGCACCATCCTGTTCCGTACCCGAGTCAGCACCCCGATAAACTCATTCAGTTGCTCGACCGTCGCATCTGTCAGAATCGTGATCTGGTCATCACTGACCGACGCCATCACGACACTCACGCCACTCAGACACTCGGACGCTTCCAGAACCTCGTCATTCGTCGCGTGCATATTTCCTGACTCCCCCAACCTGTGGATCGCTGTACCCACCGTTCCGATCAGCAATCGCCAGTGACTCGCAGTGCTTCCTGCGAATCGCGGCATCACCGTAGATCGCTGCTCCAGTCGAACGGTCGTATTCCACATGAATCCCGTTCAACGCATCGGCTGCCATCGCGTCCGCAATGTGGTCTGGATTCACCCCGGTCGCGTCACACTTCATCGGCCAGCCACCCGCCGACTGACCGAACACGCCAACCGCCAGGGGCGACCGTTTTCCCGGTGTCGCCTTGACTGTCCCGTGAACGTCAATCACTTGACCGTCCTTGATTGTCACGACTCGGTAGGCCATCCAAACCCTCTATGTTCCGCAGAACAGACTGTCACAGCGCACAAAAAAAGACGGCACAGGGAGAACAGGGCTCCCTGAAGCCGTCTTAAACGCTCTACAGTTCAACGCAGGACGGTAGCTACCCCGTCAAACGCTGTTCTGCGTAAAGTCAAGTTGTCAACATCTAATTAGACGCAAGCAAACCCATACGGTCAAGCCGTGTCCCGAAAAATTGTCACTCTGACAATTTCACGCATTCTGCTGACCAGCACCCATCGCTGCCGTCATCATCTCACGTTCGGCACCCCGCATTGTCATCCCCGGCTGCACGTCCGCCGTCGAAGGTTCACGCTCAGACATTCCAGCCTGTGCGCTCCCTCCGCCGCCACGCACAGGCGGTAGACCACCAGACGGCGGCAGAATCGCCAGCTCGGTCACTTCCGGCCAGTCGCCGTACTTTGAAAGCATCGCCAGATACTTCTCCACATCGCCCTGAGCCTGCCCCATCTGGACCAGCGGCATAATATCCTGCTGCCAGATCATCCGCAGTTCCTGAAGTCGCTGGCTCGGCGGCTTGTCCTGCAACGAGTACGGTTCAATGTCGACCGAAAATAAATCCGCCGACAGACCGTCCCGTAAATCCATCTCCTGACCGAACTCGTCGATCTGAATCGGCCAGGTCGTGGGAATCTCCACACCAGACACCGTCGCGACCATCTCCAGTTGAATTGTCGGGGACTGCCACATCCACCAGAAGATATCCCGCACGATCTTTCGCACGGACTTCAACACCTGTCCCTGCATCGCCTGAATCCGCTGGTTCCCGCTTTCCTTGATGATCTTCTCCTGGCTCGCGGTCCCGGCCTGCTGGCCCAGACCAGCCATCGAATCCACATTCCCCATCAAGTACGAAACCATGTCCCGCATGTAACCGGCAAACCCCAGAGTCTGCTGGTCAGGACCGCCGAACCGCTGCTCCTTCACGCCACCAGGATTCGGTGTGATGATAGAATCACCGTCCTCGGACTTAATCACCGTCTGACCCGTCTGAATCGCGGCAGGCGTCACGTACGTCACCGTCTTCTGCCGGCTGGCCTGCTCGCCCAGCTTCGTAAACATCCGATTGTCCAGGTCGTGCGCGTCCACCCAGTTCGCGACCGGCGGCAACGGCATCACGTTATTCAAAACCGGATTGAAACCCAGCAGATGAAACGGTCCATGACCTCTGCGGTCATCCAGTTTCACTTCCGTCAGCAACTCCGTCGCGTCATGGGAATAGGTAAACATCGTCTCTTCAGACGGCACCCAGATATCCCACAGGGTGACGTGCTCCACAAAGTCATCTTCGAACGACTCCCCGGCACCGTGCGCCAGTGTGCTCGTCCCGTCGTCACGCTGACTGTCAAACGGGCTCTGGGTCGTAGCTGCAGTCACCGACTCCCGCGCCTTCTCATCGAACGCCTTATTCTTCTTCACCCAGTCCAACGGCACCCGATACTTGTGACCGCAGAACTGAACCTGCTCCGGGCACCACTTTCGCGCAGTCACATCATGAACCCAATCGTCGAACGGTACATGCTGCGCGAACACGTCGGTCTCAACCAGTGTTTCACCATCCACGTCCGCCGCGAATACTGGTTCAATCCCGACCTTCATGATCCCGACACTGAACAACGCCGACATCACATAGCTCCGCAGCTCATCACCAAACTCCATCCGCAACAGCATTTCATTGACCGCCAGTTCCGTCTCAGACGCCGTCGCCTTCAATCCGGGATCCCGCGTCAGCAGCAACACCTGCGGCTCTTTGGCTGCCAGTTGCTGCAGGAGAGTCGTCACCGCAATCTCAAGGATATTCACCGGGAACGGCTCATCCGCCCCGTTGTCACCGTAGTGTGAGCCGACGTACTGCTTCAACGCCAGCGTCTCTTCCTCGCGGAACCGACCCAGCTTCTTGCGAGATGCCGCAACGGCACTCTGGAGCTTCTTTAATCGCTGACTGTCCATACGGCGTCGCCTTGCCTAACAGGTCGAATCCAACTCACCCAGCACCTGCTGCGCTCGCTCAAGGAGTGCCGAGACCGACTGTGCCCGTCTTGCGCCCGCAGGGTGGCGGCCTGAGTCATCGAGTCCTCGATCAGCAGAATCTGCATCATTTGCCAAGCCTGTCGACGATGGTCTTAGTGGCGATGACAATGTCTCGCACTTCTCGACTGCCTCTTTCAAAGCCATCGAGTCGTGCTTTAAGTTCAGCAGACAGTCTGGCATTTTCTGCTCGGATGTCAGCAATGATCCGGGCGTTCTCGTCGGGGGTCGGTCCGCCGCGGCCCTTGAGGAATGCGAAGGTTTTGTCGAGGACCACGCCAACCAGCGTGAACGAAGCCACCGCAAGAGCGATGAGCGAACTGTCACCGGATGCAGCATTTTGAATTTCCTGCGCTAAGAGCATATTGATCCGCCATTGGTCAACCTGTTTTCCGAAGGTAACACCAGAGGCTGTCTTATGCCCGTGAGTCGCTCCTGGCCGGGAGACTCGCGGGCTTTTTTAATTCCATCCTCGCCAGTACGCCCGCTCGGTCGTTCGCATCGAACTGCGAGCCTGCTCCTGACGCCACGCAAAACTACCCAACGGCAGTTCGACCGCCGGAACCGCCGCCCTGTGCTCCGGCAGATCACGCACGCCCCACCACGCTGCCGCTGTCGCAATCGCCATGTCACCGTGTGCTCGACCTTTTGCACCCTCATCCTCATCCGATTGAGCACTCGCCTGAACCAGTTCACCACCCTTGAAAAAGTAACGACTCATCTCCCGCAAGCATAGACGACTCATGACTTTTGCCGCACCACTCTTAATTGACGACTCCAACGTCGTCAATAATTCCACGCCACGGTCATTGTTCCAATACCCCGGACTCTGAGTCGTCTCCTTGAAGGTCTTCTTCCCGCGCCGCTGCAGGTACACCTTCGGATAACCCAGACGCATCAGTTCCTCGATGAATAACGTCCCCAATGGACCGTTCACCTCCGGAACGAAATACGCCTCGTTGAACCACATCCCCACAAACCGTGACAGGCTCGCAAACACCAGAGGATTCATCTGGTTGCTCCGCCACTGAAAGACCTGCTCACCAGTCTTTCGCTTAAACACCGCCAAGGCCGAATAACTCGACCAGGAACCGCCCGTGCCGGCCGCCACATCGGCACCCATCACGTACTCGTCGACCGACGGCTTGCCCTCCACCAGATCACACCATAATCCCGCTTCCTCACCCACCGTCCAATCCGGCTCCCACACATACGGATCGTCCGTCTGAATGAAAATCCCGCTCATCACCGGATCGCGAGCCAGCTCTCCAGCGTGCTTCAGGACATGCGCATCACACAACTGCGCCGTCGCCCCCGTAATGTCCCGATCCAGCTCCGCAGCCAGCGTCTGACGATTCACGCCCGGACGGTCGCCCTCGTAATCGTAGTACAGGCTCCGGGTCACGCCATCCAGAATGAAACGGTACGTCTCACCCGGTCGGTACGGATGACGGTACGAACCATCCTCATTCTGGAACGGTTCCCAGAACTCCGTGTCCAGCAACTGCAGACGACCGTGCTCACTCGTATACAAACCACGGGCCTTCTCGGAGTCTTCCTTCCAGTCGATCTCCAGGATCGTCACGTTCGAGCCTGCGTCCTGCCACGCTTCCCAGAAGGCACCGCTCGCACCACGAGACCGGTTCAACGTCGAAACCATCAAGCGGCAACGAGTCACACCCACCAGAGAGTCCCGCGCGAGATAATCATTCTCCTTCGGAAAAAAATGGGCTTCATCAAACAGCACCCACTTCTTCCTCGCACCTCGGAAAATATCCGGACCACTCGCCAGACCCGTCAGGTTCCCGCCCGACTCGTGATGCGAAAAACTGTGATTCGTCAAATTCCGTGTGTAATCCGCTCCCGCAACACAACCCATCCACTTCGGAAGACGGTCAAGGAAGAACTGGAACTTCCCCAGCAGAGAATCACTCCCCTGACTCGTGTCCACAGAATCCTCGTCTCGACTCACAAACCCGATATGGGCCCCGTTGAACCGCCAATCCCACACCGCCAACGCAATGTAAATCCACGTAATCCCCGTTTCCCGTGACTTGGGAACAATCAAATCCTGACGACCCAACGCCTTCGCTGACTCCCGAATCACTCGCGCCTGATAACCCCGAGGAACAAACGGGATCGTCGTCTCCCCCTCATGCCAGTCGTCTGCCTGCCACTCCGCCACAGGACGAACCTCCTGCAGCCACCCAAACGTCGCTATGAAAAACAACGGATCAATCCGACACGCCTCAAAAATCGCATGGCGGTACTCCGCACTGTCACGACACGCACCCAGAACCTGACGGCGAAATGCCAGATTCAATGCCAGATTCGTCGGGACACCCGAATAGAAATCCATGTGACCCCTTAAGGCGTAACTTACCACAACCCAGCTTACCAGAACTACCACCATGAAATTGTCACTCTGACAATTTTCAACCTTACCACTGAACTTACCACTGAACTTACC
>ERZ891418.745-NODE-745-length-10714-cov-4.954686_pt1 | contig 10714 bp, 23 predicted proteins | sample MGYA00521236_ERZ891418 | MGnify/ENA primary metagenome ERZ891418 (study PRJEB32303, sample SAMEA104408696) | aquatic metagenome | biome: Brackish water; feature: Chemocline; material: water | place: Baltic Sea | collected 2014-10-18T10:34:00 | depth 100 m ... | reverse complement strand
AGATGCAAGCCAGGGGCATCAAGAAGATGGGCATATCGCTGATCTTTGAACGGCTGCGCTGGCTTCATTTTATTGAGATCAACTCCGAGGAAGGCTTCAAGTTGTCCAATGACTTCAGAGCCGAATATTCGAGACTGATTATGAACAGAGAACCAGACCTTCAAGGATTCTTCGAGACTAGAGCATTAAGGCGGCAGGTATGAACATCCCCAGCAATCTAGCAGCACTACAACATAAGAAGGATAATAATTATCCTATGGAGAGTAACCCTCATGGGCAGCCGGGATAGATTTAACCCCTCTTGGGCAGATGGCCGTAGTTATACAGATAAGGTAGAAGAACTTATACATCAGGTATCCTTCTTATCCAGCCGTATAACTAAGCTGGAGAACCAGCTAAATAATCGTTCCCACTCGCAGCCGAAGAAGCGGCGACCGAAGAGTAGTGTAAGAAAGCCACTAGTAGGCATACTAGATAAGAAGGAAAGTAATGAATCAGTGCAGATACTGTCACCTAACACTAACGACATCCAATAAGCTACTCCAGCATTATCAAATGTGCCTAAAAGCTAAAACCATAAGTAAGCTACAAACTCTTTAGAGGAACCTATGTCAAACAGCGAGTTACTTCTAACCCTAACCGGGGTGATAGAAGACATAAAAAAGATCATAAGTCGAGCGTCTTATAGAGAGAATGTTGGGGAACCTGCCCTAACACTCATGCAAATATATGCTACTATAGAAGAAGCGGAAAAGAAAATAGGAAAGTAGGAGTTAGCTAATGACACAAACAAAACAGCTAATTAAGAAGTACTACGATATATGCGAGGAAGACAAGAACGAAATTGAGTGTAATGATATCGTAGGTGATATTACAGGCACCGAAGGCATTGACTGGTACCGTTGCCCTGATCTTATTTATGAAATTAGAGAGCATGTGAAGGATGCGGGGAAGAGATTCTAAATACATATAGGTTGAGTGACATTACTACGTAAAGGTTAGGAACATTTAGGAACTATACGCTATACGGTTAGGAATATTTAGGAAGTATATTCGTAAATACAGAACAATCCCAGTTATTGTATTCTTATACTATAATAGAAAGTACAGCCACCGTATATTGAATAGTACTGTTTACGATGAAAAACAGCCTCTTCGTGATAAAGAAGTCTGAAATATATTTGAAAGAGTGTCATATAAGCGTCATTCATATGTCTATAAGTGTTTCTGTGGTCAGCTCTTCGCCCGAACGGATATCCTGAAACTACCTCTTATAATTATATGATGAGTTCAAATCATAAGGTTTTGCCCCTAGGGAAACATAACTTGGGAATCACTGGGAATCAGGAATCCAAGGGAATCGGGAAACGCTGGGAATCGCTGGGAATCAGGAATCGCTGGGAATCCGTGGCAATCGGGAATTACTGGGAATCCCGGGCAATCGGGAATCATAGGCAATCGGGAATACATGTGTATGGGAATCGGGAATGTAGGGAATGCACACAGGGAATCGGGAATGCACACGTAGGGAATCGGGAATGTAGGGAATCATAGGGAATGCGGGAATACAGGGAATGTAGGCAATCCGAGGGAATGCATAGGGAATAGGCAATCCGGGAATCCCCATATATGTAGGCAATCCGGCAATTAGGGAATAGGGAATGGAGGAATCCGTAACGGGAATAAGGGAATGCTACGAAGTATAAGGAATTCCCCCTAGGAAAACACAAGGGAATCCGTAATTCCCCCTGGCCTATTCCCCGGCAATCCGCAATTCGGGCAGATCCACTTTTTCTAAAAAAATTCCCTCCCGGCAATCCCCTCCTGGCAGGACCAATTCCCCGGTTCCGGGAGCTCGGCAATTCGCCGGGCAAAAAAATATACCGGACAGAAATTCTAAAAAATTCCCATCCGGCATATGCTAGACTATTTCGATATTAGATAATTCCCCTATCCTTCAGGTCGCAATCAATGCAGCGTACTTTCTCTTCTTCCCAATCTACGAATTCCCCTTCATGAGGTGCGTAAAATTGTTTCTCGCAATCGTCGCAAATAAAATCTTGCATATTACTAATCCCCTACTTCATCATATTCCGCATGTGGCAATCGTTGCAACGGACGGAAACAGATAAATCTTCTTCCCGCTGAATCACGAGAGTAACAACTTCGTAGTTCCCATTGTGAATAGAATTGAAATTATCTCCGCAATCTATGCAAGCCGAACCGAAGAGGTTTTGAGTACTCTTGAGAATATCTTCTTCATCAACTATCTGGTCGCATGTTGGGCATGTGTCAACAAACATTTTATTATCTCCATTACTGTTTTTGTCGTACTTATATTATAACATTTTTTAGAAAAAATTACAACTAGGATCTTTTACCCCGCCTTGCGATATCGGTATTTTATGTTCTCACGGTTCATTCGGGATAATGCTTTACTGGCGGCACTTCCCGCCGGTTGAGTTCCATGAAGCAATAAAGCGAAACTCTTATTATCATTAGCTACAGCGTGACTATCGTCTGTATCAATTTCCAACCCTAATTCCCTAGCTTCTTCAGGGTGGTTTACGATAACGGCAGATTTTAGATTATATTTTTTTATTAGAAAATCTGAACGCCCGCCGTAACTAGCGGTTAGGGAAAAATTATCTGGAATATCTCCGATACGATTTACCCAATACGGAATTGATTTTGTGTATGCGTAAAATATCCGGTAAGGATTATCAGAAGCAAAGCGTAACCATGCATCAAAATATCGTTGGTTATAGAATTCCCCGCCGACATGAATTCTGAACGGGTCAAAAGATTTACGAATTGAAAAATCTAACAATTGATAAATTTCATCTTCTGTTTTACATGCCCGCAATAAATCGAAATTGTGTTTTCGCTGATTGTATACAGACGGGAACGCCACTTCTTCAGTCGCTGAAAAGCAACGGGTAGTAGTAGATTTACCATCTACAATCTTACGTTTGCCGTTTATCTCTTTAACCTTAGATAAACAGGTTAGTGCTTGTGGGCAAGCATGACCAGATAGTAAGGACAAACTCTCCCAATCTATCTTTCCGTTTCGTGGACTTGTTTTTAGTAACTGCAATGTAAACTCCATCGTTCTTGTTGTACTGCAATTTTACTATAATAAAAATATTCTGTCAAATCCCCTGCCCTACTCCTGGCTTTGTAGAACAGATGTTCTAATAAACTATTTTCGGGCAGGGTCGCCGTCTTCCTTTTTGGTACTTACTTGCTGCCTACTTATATTATAACATCAAATTGAAACGATGTCAAATCCAATTTTGAGCTCTTGACCAGAACTTTCCGGGCAGCTCCCGGGCAAGAATTTTTTTAGAAAAAATAAAATAGCTCCACGGTTCTGGTCAGCTCCCGGGGTCGGAATAAAGTTTATAAAAATTGGGGGTTGACAGGCTGCTTCCCTATTGCTATACTGTATGTACACAAGTAAGAAAGAGATAAGAAAATGTCATTCCTAGATGTACACGCAATAGAAGTGAATATGGGTCAGATGCTACGAGAGAACGACAGCGTTCGAGTAGAGACATCAGACGACAGAGTATGGTACGGTACGGTCAACGGACTGTGTGTCTTCGCCAACTCGGTAGAAGTCACGGTCACTAACCAAGACGGAGAAGATATTCAAGTTGATATCGCCTGCGTTATTGAAAACGAAACTCAGGGGTGGTAAAAATGTACAAGTTCTTCAGCACACCGTCACACGGATACCTATGTGTTCCGACGGCAGACTACGACGCAAGCGGCTACAAGGCTTCCCGCTTCTCCTACAAGCTAGGAGAACAGTTAGTCTACCTAGAGGAAGACTGCGACGCTAGAGGCTTCATGGACGCTGCTAACGTGTCGATTGACAATATCAGGGAAGTATCTATAGACTACGACCTAACGCAACGCAAGTTTATCGAACCGATGAGCGGCGAAGGCTTTGAACTAAGAATTGGAGAGGGGTACTAATATGCCTAATTGGTGCAGTAATGAAATAGATGTTAGTTTCGACACTACAGAGGAATACGACGCTTTCAAGGAATTCGCTCTAACAGAAATAGATGGCGAGATTATTCTAGATTTTTCTAAAATAATTCCACCACCGGAAAAGTTCGCTGGAGACAACCCAGCCGAAGGTTGGTATGAGTGGAGACTGGAAAATTGGGGCACTAAGTGGAGTCTCAATGAGATGTCCTATGAAGAATACGTAAATGGGGACGGTGCAAGTATGTATTTCGATACGGCGTGGTCACCACCGCAAGGAATTTATGAAAAACTTGTAGATGAGTTTTTTCCTAAGATGGCTATGAATTGGTTCTATAAAGAGGAGGGTATGCAAATATCCGGTTGGTTACCCTCCTAATAGGAAATACGACACAACACAGGAAAAGCCTACCTTTCGGGGTAGGCTTTTTTTTAGAAAAAATTTTATTACCTCCAGGTGCAGCTCGGCCAAAACCAGGGCCGTATAAAATTTATAAAAATTGGTAGTTGACACTCTCCTAACATTCCTATAAACTTGTAATTACACAAGTACGGAGGAGCAAACAAATGGAACTAATCAACGACAAGACAGCTTTTGAACTTATCGAGGCAACTCGGGCACAAGGTACGATTTTTACCGTTACCTTTCAGAAGCGCACTACAGGCGACGTTCGCAAGATGAACGCCCGACTCGGTGTCAAGCGTGGCGTAACTGGTGTGGGCATGGCATACAAGCCTAGCGAGAAGAACCTCATTGCCTGCTACGATGTGGAACAGGCTAAGACAATGAAGGCGCAAGGTTTGGATGATGAGGCAGCAGCCAAGAAGTCATTCCGAATGATAAACCTTGAGGGACTTATGAACCTCACACTTGGCGGTACGTTCTACCAAGTTTACACAACAGAGAAAATCTAAAAAATCTTATAGGAATATTGGCAGTTGACACCCTACCAATATTCCTATAAACTGTATATACACAAGAACGAGGAGATAAACAAATGACCACAGCACAAGTTCTAAAATTCACATGCGACGATGCAGACTGCCGAAAGGCAACAGGCGGTTACGACTACTTCCTAACCGAGATTCGGGACGGGTTGTTCTCATCAGATGCTAGCTTCTGCCCTGAGTGCGGTTCAGGCAAGGTACGAATCATGGGTGAACTAAACGAGTACGCAAAAGCGAACCACGCCGCTATGGGTACAGCAGGAGTATTAGACTAATGTTTGAAGTACAGCACTACACCTTTGTTGACGGTTGGGTGAACACTTACACCGTAACAGACGAGAACGGAGAAAATCCGATTTCGCTGGTATTCGACACCCACGCCGAAGCACAGGCAGACATCGACGAGTATATGGGTGTAATCAACGACCAAATAAAGTCAGGTGAACGAGAAGCTGACCACGGATACGACCCTGAAGAGTTTCGTGTCGTAGAAATTTTAGAAAAAATTAGTTGACCCTTTGTATATAGTCATGTAAACTATATATACACAAGCAAACAGGAGAGAAAATTATGCACAGCACAAAAGTAACTAACTTCACAGAAGGCAACAAATTCGCAACCGTAGAGGTCAAGATGGACAAAGACGGTGATCAGCACATCACAGCTTCGATCAGCAAACACAGCAGCGAGGTAACCTTGTTCTTCAACTCACCCTTAGAGATACAGAAGTTTGCCACTGCCCTACTTATACAGGCGGCGGAAGCTTCAGGACTCTAAACATGAAACTGCTAACTAAAGAAATAGAAAAGAAACTAGCAGCCAAGCCTCTGTACAGTGGAGATGGCGAGAAGAATGATGAGCGAGAGGTAATCGCTAAATTCTTCAACCCCTCCGGTGTGGGTACGTGGTACGTCACAGAAGGCGAACGTCAAGGCGACGACTGGCTATTCTTTGGACTGGCTGACCTACACGAGGCAGAACTTGGTTACTTCACACTAAGTGAGTTATCCAGCATCAAATGCCCACCGTTTGGTTTGCAGATAGAGAGGGACTTATATTGGAGTGGAACTCTAGAGGATGCATATTCTCAGAGTTCCTAGTCTCCCTCCTACTTGTTGGAAATACCCTGACCGTTTCTGGTCAGGGTATTTTTTTAGAAAAAATTAGACCAGAACAGCTCTACCCTGGGGGGTCCCGGTAAAAATTTTTATAAAGTTTCCGGGCTCCGGCCATCGCCCGGAAACTTTCCCACTAGAACAGATGTTCTGATAAACTATTTCAAGGCAGCCTCCCTCCTCATCTACTTGAGAAGTTATTATATATTTTATCAGTCACGAAATCGGTTGTCAAGTGTTTTTTGGAGAATCTAATGAATAAAACTTTATTGAAAATTCTGGCGGAAGCAGAAAGAGCTGAAGATACAGATCAGCAGCTCGCAGTCATGAAATATCTATCGTTCCTAGCCCACTCCATGATAGAAGATGACTGAAGTGATGATGAATAGCCCGTGTGGCTCTTTTTTAGAAAATTTATCCCAGGGGTGCATGTTTACCAAGTAAAACTGGTACGAGCCATACGTTCCAAGGCCTGGCTGACCGAGCTCCCGGGGCCATATTTTTTTTAGAAAAAATGTTGAGCTGTGGCCAGGCTCACTTGCGGGCTGGGGAATAACCTGATATACTTTTATAAATAAAGAGAAAGAGATATAAAAATGTATAAAATTACGATAACAGCAGAGGTTTCTAGCAATCTTGAAGTAGACTGTCTTATGAACGCCTACAACGGAATGGATATGGACGGATTGTTCCCTAACGGGTCAGACTTTAGTTACGACGGTGAACCAGAACCTGACCCTAATGCACCAATTAGAACCTAATACCGCTTGACATGTTGTTTCTCCCCTGATAAACTTTAGGTAAGGAGAAAACAATGACTACTGAACTAAACATAAACAAAGAGGGATACCTAAGAGGTCAGAGCGGAGTGATAGTCACCTGCCCTATCTGTCTAGGTGATATGTGTGGATGCCACGATGATTTGAAAGTCAAACGCTTCCGCATCTGCAAGGGATGCTCGCTAGAGTTCCAGATGAAGTGGGGACGAATGCCCCGCAGCCAAGAGGTAAGCAAAGCTATCAAGAAGCTAGTATCCTCAGGATTGTGGAACGCTCGAAAGCGCACCGTACCTATGTAACCCCTCCTCTACTACCCTCCATCCCCATTCGTGGGGACATCCCGCTAGGTTTCTCTCATTTACCTAGCGGGATTTTTTTATAAAAAATTAGTACGTATACCCCTTGACAGGTCGAGAACGGTACTATAATATAGTAGTACAACAAAACAACAGACGGGAGTCTAACAATGTCAAGCAAAATGATTATCACACCCCAGCAGTACCCTACTCTAAAGAGAGAAATCGCTGGTATCGCAACGGATTTTATGTCGGGCGATGAGATTGAAATCTCTGGCACGATGTTTCCAGTAATTCGGAGAATCTTCAACACCGCTGGCACTATCGAGAAGGTACTAGTAGCGAAAACTTATGTACGCATGAGCGTTCAGAATGATTACACTGACGCTATCGAGTCAGCCATCATGGAAAAGGATTCTGAGAAACTTGAAAAAGTAGCTAATAAAATCTTTGAGCGAGTCGGTAAGGAACTAGTTTCTCTATACGGCTTCTCCGATGGCAGAGAGGATGTTTCCGAGTAAACACCTAGTACTAGGTATCCCCCGTCTTGTTAGCGCAGGGCGGGGGATATTTTTTAGAAAAAATTATGACTACTACAGCATATTCAAAAACATGTCACTACTGCCCCCAGCCATCTGTCCACGCAGAAAATAACTTCACACTGTTTCTCTGCTCAGGGCATTATTTTTATTTTTTTATAAAAACCCCAGCCGAGAGAACGAAGCTCATGCTATCCATGAACCCAGTTGACACGGCATAGTGAGTCAGGTATAATCTAGGTAAGGAGATAATAAAATGACTTATTTTAGTAAAACATATGACTACCTAAAGACACCGGAAGTAAACACGGTCGGTTGTGATGTAGACTTATCAGAAGCCAGAAACATGAGGCTTATGCGTGTAGGCGACGAGGTTGATGTCTTCTCTCCCCTTATTGATGACTGGACGTTTGGAGTCGTTATCAAAGCAGGGAACGATTGGATTGAGTGCATGTTCGGCAGCCTAGCCATTACATTCTCTCTGGCGGACATGGCAGTGTGGACATCTACAGGATTCAAAATACGAAGTTCAATGAGGGCGGCATGAAATTCAACTGCACACATTGCACATTCAAGACCAATAGTGAGAGAGTTATTCTAGACCACTACGCACTATTTACCCTCTTTCACAAGTAGAGGCAACAGGTGAATACCAATAACCTACAGCTCATACACAAAACTTTATCCCGGGGATCAGCTCCCGGGATATTTTTTTAGAAAAAATGAGTTCCACTTTGTGAACATACATCCCGGAAACCCGGGAGATCCGCCGGGTCGGATCTAAATTTTTATAAAGTTTGACATCACTGGAAAAAGTATGTTATAATATAAGTACGAAGTGAGGGGAGACATATAAACTGTCAGACCCCACTTCTACGCTCAGAGCAAGAGACTAAAGGGGTAGCTCCCCGCCACCTGTTTCAAACGCAGAGTCTAGTCTCGAAGGGAGTGAACCAAATTCACCAGAATTATGGTTCACTCCCTTTTTTATTTAAGTTTATCCCGGAGCCACCCGGATAAAAACACCGGGTCTACCCGGATAAAGCAGCTCTCCCGGGTTCTGGATCAGCTCACCAGGGTCTTTTTTTAGAAAAAATGCTCCGAGCCCCTTGATCCCGGGCAGCTCAGGCCATAATTCTGGTGAGCTATCTGACTTGACAACTCCATCGCAGACAGATAAAATGGAGGCACATTAGAAATTAGGAGAAAAATTATGACCGAAGCAACGAACCACCCCACCAGTTACTACGACGCTTTAGATGAGGCAGTAATTGGCAGAGGGCACTACATACTCTCCCAAGCGTTGGAGATAGCGATTACTCAGCTTGAGGCTGTAGACGACCCCTATAAGGAAGAGTCAGACATCGCTGACATGAAGTATTTTAGAAAAAATATCTGGAACTTCCCAGAGGCGGCGTTCCTGCCGTTTGACAAGAACGCATTGTCAGCGTAAACTTTTATTAGATAAATTAGCACAGAGGTAAAAATTATGACATATCACGAATTAGGGCGACCGGAAGCAAAAGCATTTTCGGCGGAAGCATTAGGAAAACTGAAAGAAACGTTTGAACATCTTGGCTTGACTGTTGAGATGGGACGTACTAGCTTTTACGGAGCGAGACACAAACTAGACTTCAAGTTCTCCGTTAGTATCCCAGAGAAGGTTGAAGCCGCTAGCAACAACGTTATGAAGATGTATGGCATTGACTTTGAGATTGGGCACAAGTTCCAATACGGGGGAGACAGCTACGAAGTAACTGGATATAACCCTAGAGCGTCAAAGTACCCAGTAAATATTCTTCGATTGTCCGACTCATCTAATCGCAAGTGCGGCATCTCCATGGTGACCGCTGGAAAGGCTGTATAGCATGACTACTAAGAGAAAAACAGATACACAGTACGCCACAGAATACATTGAAGGCGTTATTAAACAAATTGGGGGAGGTGTCATCACCAACCCCTTGCTCGATGATTCTGACCCAGACTTTCCTTTCATAGGCTTTCAAGTCAAGAAGGGCACAAAGACTTACGATGTGTGGGTTTTACGTGACCCTGAAGGTAACGGCAGTGGACATCTCTCGATAGAGTAGATTTATTTTTTTAGAAAAATAAAGAAGAACATGGTTAAATACGTAAATTACAACATCCCTGACGAAAGTCATGATGGGTTGACTACGCTTCCCTACGGCTTGCGGGGGAGTAAAAGGATAAAGGGTCGGCATAGGAAGTTCTCTGAAGAAGGGTTGAAGCACAAGCTTGAGCAGTATAAAGCTGGCACACTGACAGACAAGATGACTTATGACCAGTTCACTTGGCTAGAGTGCATCGCTCGAACTGAGGAACTAGTTGTCGGAGAACACTACTGGATCTCACAAAATTGGGAGAACACGGGTGCGTTTGTCAAAATTTTAGAAAAAAGTACCGAGCTAAACCCAGCAGGACTTCCGTCATCGGTAAGAGTTGAGGTCGTGCAGACTGCGGGGGCATATAAGGTAGGCGATACCAAAACTATGAACGCTACTCAGATATACGACGAACGGGACCACAGCTCAAAAGATAATTTTAGAAAAAATCTACACGCCTCCCCATTCTTCAGTTTAGTTGGAGCGGGTAGCAGATAAGAAGTTTGACTTCGGGTGTAGGTTAGGATATAATGTACTCACGGGAGAAAATGATATGAAACATACATACGAACTACGTGAATGGGTTAGATGGGTGATATTCTTCTCTGCCCTATACTTACTACTACAATGGGTAGGCTTCGCCCCTAGTATCCGTTCATTGATGGAAGGCTAATATGGAAAAGAAAACTAAAAACCCTTGGTGGGCATACAACGACTAATATTAGGGGGTAGGCTAAGGTAGCCAACAGGTCTCCAAAACCTGAGGAGTGAGTTCGATTCTTACACCCCCTGCCAACGTTCACCCCAAACAGACCCCTGACTTAAACCCAGGGGTCTTTTTTTAGAAAAAATAAATACAGACCAGGGACAGCTCCGGGCAACCAGGTGAATTTATAAAATAGTTGACACAGCCGC